>OGQN01003401.1_pt1 | contig 10391 bp, 9 predicted proteins | sample 1553231 | NCBI WGS metagenome assembly OGQN01 (sample SAMEA2579950, study PRJEB22360) | human gut metagenome | biome: human gut; feature: human-associated habitat; material: faeces | place: Denmark | collected 2008/2010 | reverse complement strand
AATCCCAGCGGATAACGGATCTCCACTACCGACTTTTTAGAAATATCTTTTCCGGTTGTTTCAAATCCGATCCGGTATCCTTCGGTAAATGTATCCGCCATTGCCTGCATCTGCTGCTTTGTCAAGGAATGCAGAAAATGTGCGGACTCCGTCTCATCTTTTCCAATATACAGACCATAACGGTACAGATATGCCGGATGATCCAGCTCCGCTTCCATCACGATCTGGGTGAAATAATCATATTCCGGATCGATCAGTCTGCAGATCGCATCCGCATTAAAAATTTCTGTGTAATCATGCATAAAAGAATAAATGCATTTTCTGATCTCGTGCACATTCAGATTCTGTGCATCCTCAAAACAGTTGTAAATTTCCACAAACAGTTCCGCATAAATACACAGATAACGGATATTTCCTTCCATACAGCTGGTATAAATTCCATGCAGTCTGGCATCCAATGCCGAGAGCAGCGGTCCGTATTCCCAGCCCATCTTACTGACGGCATATGCCGGGTTTGCATAACTGTCCGCATAATCTTCCTGCACATCCAGATACAGACGGCGATTGATCTTTTTCCCTTCCAGCGTGGAAATTTCTGCCAGTTTTCCACTCAGGGACGCTTCTGCTAATTTATACAAAACCAGAAACAGTTCCGACATTTCAAAGAAATATCCCCGGTACAGTTCTTCCACACTGGAGGCTTCCTCCTCGCTGACCGCCTCAATGCGCTCCATCACAAGTTCCAGCCGTTCCCAGTATTCCTCGTTATTTTTGTGATTGATCTCTCTAAAGCTCATAGTTTGTTTCCTTCTTATAATTTTTAGCTCAAAAATCCCCAGATATAGGTTCCGATCCAGCATACCATATCCAAAAGGGTCAGTCCCAGTCCCAGTCTCGGAAACAACTGGAAGGAATCTTCTTCCCGCAGACTTTTGGCTGCGATGACAAGAACAACAAATGTTGCGATCATCGCAACGACTCCTGCGCTCCCATAATAAGCAGACAGCGAACCGCCTCCCTGAAAAGCAAGCTTCAGGAACACAAGATACCATACCAGAAGAGCAAGTGCTAATACCGTGGCCAGTATTCCCTGTCTGGAATGTTTTTTCTCGGTAAACTTATAGCCACGTCTTCTCCGGTTTCTCATATGCGTCTCTCTTTCCTACAACCTTTTTGCTTATTTGCATCCATACTGCTCATAATAGGCATCGATTGCTTTCCTGATCGTGTCATCAATTACAATTCTGCCCTGACATTCCCGATTATATAAGTGTTCTACCACTTCTTCCATGGTAACAATTGCTTTTCCTTCAAAACCATATTTCTCATGAATTTCATCGAGTGCGCTCTTTACGCCGCCCTGTCCGACTTCCATGCGGTTTAAGCTGACCATAAGACCAACGATCTCAACGTTTGCAGCCCCACGTACTTTTGGAACAGTTTCTTCCATGGACTTGCCGGATGTCGTCACATCCTCGATCATCACCACGCGGTCTTTATCTTTTAAGCTGCTTCCTAAAAATCCGCCTTTGTCTGCCCCGTGATCCTTGGCTTCCTTGCGGTCACTGCAGTAACGGATCTCTTTTCCGTACAATTCACTGAATGCAATTGCGGTAACAACAGCCAGTGGAATTCCCTTGTATGCCGGTCCGAATAACACATCAAAATCATCCCCGTAACTGGCGTGGATCGCCTTTGCATAATACTCTCCGAGTTTCTTCAACTGGGAACCTGTCACGTATGCACCTGCATTCATAAAAAATGGCGATTTTCTTCCACTCTTCAGTGTAAAATCGCCAAATTTGAGAACATCACTCTCTACCATAAACTCAATGAACTCACTCTTGTAACTTTCCATTGTATACTTTCCTCCTGTATCAAAAGGCATTCTGCCCTTGTTATTTCGCAGTTTTCTATTAAATTTTAGCATACTTCCGGTGGGTTTTCAATGCGCGAATCATAAAAAGAAAGTACGCAGAATACTGCCGAAAGCTTTTCTGTCATCCAGCGAAATTCTGTTTCCATTCAAAACAGTATCGAGGAACTGACCAGCAATACCACAGATCTGCGTAACTCTAATCAGGCAATTTCAGATTCCGTACAGACAATTTCCGCAGTTTCTGAAGAACTGACCGCCCATGCATCCGAAACAATGGATGCAGAGACCGTAAACACACAGATTCTGGAAAACATTGCTGCCAAAATGAAATCCCTGGTACCATATATTCAAAAACAGTAAGCAGTTACCATATCTTTATTCCGAAACGGCACCGATTAGTTCTTTGATATCGCTCACATGATATTTTTCCATGTAGCGCTCAATGCCTTCTACAATTTCCATGGTCACTGCCGGATTCCGGAAATTGGCGGTGCCGACAGATACAGCCGTCGCACCCGCCAGTATCATCTCAATCGCATCTGCAGCATTCATAATTCCTCCCATTCCAATGATCGGAACCTTTACTGCCTGTGCCGTCTGATAAACCATACGCACGGCTACCGGATGAATTGCCGGACCGGACATCCCACCGGTCTTGTTTGCAAGAACAAATTTTCTCCGGTTGATATCAATCTTCATTCCCGTGATCGTGTTAATCAAAGACAGGGCATCCGCACCACCTGCTTCCGCTGCACGCGCCATCTCTGTGATGTCTGTGACATTCGGACTCAGTTTCATGATCACCGGCTGTTTTGCATACTTTTTCATTTCCTTTGTGATTGCTTCTACCGCGTTCGGATCCTGTCCAAAAGCAATTCCACCCTCTTTTACGTTCGGGCAGGAAATATTGATTTCCAGCATGTCCACCGGCTCTTCTGCCAGCCGTTTTACCACTTCCACATATTCCTCTGTCGAGTGTCCGCATACGTTTACAATAATTTTAGTATCATATTTTTTCAGGAATGGAATATCTCTCTCACAGAACAGATCAATTCCCGGATTCTGCAATCCCACGGCGTTGAGCATCCCGCCATAGACTTCTGCCACACGCGGAGTCGGATTTCCCGGCCACGGTACATTTGCCACACCTTTGGTAACCACCGCACCAAGCCGGTTTAAGTCTGTAAATTCACTGTATTCTGCTCCGGAGCCAAAGGTTCCGGATGCCGTCATTACCGGGTTTTTTAAGGTAACACCACATAATTCCACACTTGTATTCATTACAGATCCACCTCCTCAGCCAGAAATACCGGCCCTTCTTTACAGATTCTCTTGTTTTTCACATTGGAATGTGCATCTTTTTCTTTGGAATTGCACACACATGCCAGACATGCACCGATTCCGCATGCCATCCGTTCTTCCATGGAAATATAACAGGTCATGCCCTGCTCTGCTGCATACGCTTTCAACGCCCGCAGCATCGGTGTCGGTCCGCACGCATATATTACATCTGCATTTAACTTATACTCTTTCATGGCATCCAGCACATTTCCCTTTGCACCGACACTTCCATCTTCCGTTGCCACGTAACAGTCTCCCTGTTCTTTAAATTCATCCAGAAGAAACGTCTGTGCATCCCGGTATCCCATCACACTGACAAATTCACAGGTGCCGGCAGCCTTGATGCTCTTTGCAAGTTCAAGCATCGGAGGAATTCCGATTCCTCCGCCGATCAGGAAAGCTTTCTTTCCCGGCTCCACGGTAAATCCGTTTCCAAGCGGTCCCAGTACCCGGATCTTATCGCCCTCTTTTAACCGGGAGAATTCTTCCGTTCCGGTTCCTTCTCCCGTTACCCGGTATACCAGACGAAGTGTTCCTGCCTCTGCATCAATCCCACACAGGCTGATCGGACGTGGCAGAAGTTTGCTGGCATCATTACTGTACAATGATACAAACTGTCCTGCCTTTGCATGTCCTGCAATATGCTTCGTCTGGATTGTCATGTCATAGATATCTTTTCCGATGCACTGCTGCTTCAGCACCGTAACATTTTCCTGAAATTTTTCGCTCATAAAATCCAACTGTCTCCCTTTTGTAAAATCACGACTTTATTTTTATCTCTGTGCAAGTGCTCCGGATATGTCTGCGATCATATCTTTGACTGCCAGACGGGAGGCATCTGCGAAGTTCTCCGGTGTCATTCCCTGCTCTTTATACTTATCCTGTTTGTAAGCACAGATGATACCACGGGAAGAGTTTACAATTGCTCCTAATCCATCCTCATTAAAGAAATGTACCAGATCCTTGCCCTGTCCTCCCTGTGCACCATAACCCGGTACCAGAATGAACGATTTCGGCATCACTTTACGAAGAATTTCCCCCTGCTCCGGATACGTTGCTCCGACAACTGCTCCAACATAGCTGTAGGAATCTCCCATACATTCACTTCCCCACTCTGCTACCTTTTCACCAACCAGTTCATACAGCGGACGACCGTCGATCAGACGATCCTGGAACTCTCCGCTGGATGGATTGGAGGTCTTTACGAGAATAAAGATTCCTTTCTTTTCTTCTTTGCATACATCCACAAACGGCTTGATACCATCGGTTCCCAGATATGGATTTACTGTAGCAAAATCCTCATTAAAACCGGTATATGTTTTGCTTCCGATCTGTACTTTTCCGAGATGTCCGGTCGCATAGGCTGCGGATGTGGAACCGATATCCCCACGCTTTACATCTCCGATCACAACCAGATCTTTCTCGTGGCAGTAATCTACCGTCTTCTGGAATGCCGCTACACCTGCCACACCAAACTGCTCATACATCGCGATCTGCGGCTTCACTGCAGGAATCAGGTCGTATGTTGCATCGACAATAGCTTTATTGTACTGCCAGATGGCTTCTGCTGCTCCCTCTAACGTCTCACCGAACTGAGCGAACGCTGCTTTTTGTATGTGCTCCGGCACATAAGAAAGCATCGGATCGAGTCCCACAACGATAGGTGCGTTGGTCTTTTTAATTTTTTCTACTAATTTGTTGATCATGTGATTGATTTCCCTTCTTAATTTATTACTTATTTAATTCATTAAATACAACTTCGCCGTCACAGATCGTGCACTTTACACGTCCCGTAACTTCTTTCCCGTCAAACGGTGTATTTCTTCCCTTGGAAGCAAATGTGTTTTTGTCAATGCGGTAGGTTTCCTCTGGATCAAAGATCACGACATCTGCCGCTTTTCCCGGCTGGATATCTCCCTTATCAATACCGACAATCTGTGCCGGATGGTAACTCATACACGCTGCCATCTGCATCGGCGTCAGATATCCACCGAGTACCAGTTCATTATGTGTAAGACATGCGGCGGTTTCCAGTCCGACAATTCCAAACGGTGCTTCCTGCATCGAACGGTTTTTATCTTCAAATGTGTGTGGCGCATGGTCTGTGGAAATCACTTCCATAATGCCATCCCGCAGTCCCTCACGCAGTGCTTTCACATCTTCCTTTGTGCGGAGTGGCGGATTCATCTTGTAATTGGTATCCGCATCTTTCATATCGTCCGTGGACAGCGTAAAGTGATGCGGACACACTTCTGCCGACACCCGGACACCTTCTTCCTTTGCCACTTTTACCATGAGCACGGAATCCTTTGTGGAACAATGACACAGATGAAGCTGTGCCCCGGTATCTTTTGCCAGAATAATATCTCTTGCAACAATCACATCCTCCACGGAATTGGTAATTCCCGGAAGTCCCAGTTCTTTTGCTTTTGCATCGGCATTCATGACACCTCCGCGTACCATATGGATATCTTCGCAATGGGCAAGTACCGGAATGCCCAGACGCGCTGCCTCAAGCATACCGTCCCGATACAAAGCGGCATCCATGACAGATTTTCCGTCCTCGCTGATTGCCGGACTTCCTGCCTTAACCATTCCTTCAATATCCGCAAGTTCTTTTCCCTGCTGTCCCTTTGTCACCGCACCAACCTGCAGGACATGAATACAGCTCCCGGATTTTGCTTTGTTGTGCACATAATTGACAATATCCGGATTGTCTGCTACCGGCTTTGTATTCGGCATGGTCAGCACTGTCGTATATCCACCATGCGCAGCGGCCTGCATCCCGGTATAAATATCCTCTTTCTGTTCAAATCCCGGATCGCGGAAATGTACATGCATATCAATAAATCCCGGCATCACATAACATCCGTCCGCATTGATCACACGTTCGGCTTCTTTTTCCGGAAGTTCTTTTCCAATCTTTTTTATCTTCTGATCTTCGATCAGGACATCTGCCACCTCATCCATCTGTGTTGCCGGATTGATGACATGTCCCCCTTTGATTAAAATGGTCATTCTTTTTCCTTTCTTTTAACGTTTCACAGCAACAGATCCCGAAAAATTCCCACAGATCCGAATACCCTGCGTTGTCTTATAAGCGCGTACTTTATAATATACCGACTTCTTTGAGGTTGTCTTAATTTTGTACTTTGTGGACGTTGTAGCTGCAATCTTTTTATAAGTTCCGTTCTTGCTGGATGCCTTATAAATTTCATACCCTTGCGCCCCTGCCGTTTTGCCCCAGGAAATACGCACTGCATTTTTTGCACAGCGGACTGCTTTTATATTCTCTACCGCACCGATACTTGTCCCTGCATTATCCGCATATGCCTTGATACAGATGTTTCCGATTCTTCCACCGTAACTGGTGCTTACATCCGCCACATCTTCCCAGCTGCCACCGCGATAGAGGAAACTCTGATTATAATCACAATATACCCGGCTGGTTAAACTGCTGTCACTGACTGCATATTCCATATCGAGTCCGACACCGCTTTTCTGCAGTTCTACCACAACCGCATAGTAAGTTCCCTGAGGTACGGATACCGCTTTATTCAGCCTGATGGTATGGGTTCCGGCATACGTTGTTGTACCGGACACCTTTGCTGCAAGTATGCCACTCTTAGGATTATGCAGGTTTGTCAGATTCGTATATACACGGATCGTATATGGAACATTCGCATCTTTGGAAAGGGAAATTGAAACTGCTTTCACCAGTTCATTATCTGCCTTTTTTGCCCTGAAAATATTCGCTGAAGTCGAAATTCCACGCAGTTTTCCCACATCTGCCCCACCATCATACTGATAATTATAATCATAATTATCCGCAGACTCAAAATCAAAAATCCATGCAGCATCCTCGATGGATTTATCATAATAAGAAAGCCAGAAATAACTGTTGATATTGTTTTCTGTCTTATCCGACCAGCTGTTCCTGCAAAGCCATGCTCCGTCTCCTGCCGGTTTATTTTTAAACGAAGATGCCGGAAAATTATCATCCCAGCCCACAATATTCACTGCATGGTTCGATGCAACACTGCTTGTCGGGCAGTAATAGGTTGCCACATTCTCTCCTGTTTCTGCATAGACTGCAGATCCCACATAGTTGGCCGTTCCGTCCATATACAGTCCCAGCCCGGCAGATCCGTGCTGCATAATCTCACATTTCACCTGGGTAGCATTTTTGTGAATATTAATAATATATACATTCTGCAGATGTGCCACATCCTGATCAAAAGCGTAACTTTTTGCCAGTGTCGTGGTGGTCGGTGCCAGAGCGTACGGTACACGGTTCTCGTCCGTCACCCCTTCCCACTGCAGAAGCGTCCGGCTCGCGAAATCCAGATTTCCGCCCATGGTCAGATAATTTTTATGGTTCATAATATTTAAAGAGTCGCCAAATGTTCCACCCAGCGGGTCTTCTACATTATTATAAGTAAAATAGGCAAGCTGCAATTCACTCAGATCAATACTTTTGTCTGCCGTCTGATTGTCTGCAATCAGATCAAACTCCGCAAGTCCGATTGCGGAAAATGCCCAGCACGTATCATATTTTCCCTGATCACGCACGCCAGGATAGCGGATCGTAAGTTCCGACAACTTGTTCATATAGGCGGACGGCACTGCTTCTGCCTTTTTCAGCCTGGATTTTGTTTCTTGTACCACCGGAACATTTTCACTTTTGGGTGACTCTGTGTATCCGCCGGTTTTCTGGGCATAAACCCGTTCCTGCATTCCCGGAACAGCAGTTATGACAACTGCTGCAGAAAGCAAAAATGCTGCAAGCCTTCTGGTTTTATTTTTCATTTTCTACCTCTTTCTTATCGTCAGTTTTCTTCTTTCCATTATAAATATGAACCAGCTGCACTGTCAAACATTTTGCGCAAAAAAGGCACTGATTATCAGTGCCTCTCTTCCCGTTTATTTTGCCGCAATGACATCTGCCATATCATAATGTCCTGCAGGCTTTCCTTTTAAAAATTTTGCTGCTTCCACAGCGCCCTTTGCAAATACCGCCTTGGAGTATGCCGTATGCTTGAATTCAATCACCTCATCCTGTCCGGCGAAAATCACTTCATGCTCTCCGACAATATTGCCGCCACGAACAGAAGAGAGTCCAATTTCGTATTTATCCCTCTTCTTGCGCTTCTGGCTTCTGTCATAGGTATAGGTATATGCCTCATCCAGTGCCTCATTCATGGAATCAGCCAGTGCCAGTGCCGTGCCGCTCGGTGCATCCAGCTTCTGGTTATGATGTTTCTCTACAATCTCCATATCAAATCCTGCCGGCGCAAATACCTGCGCAGCTTTTTTGAGCAGTTCCATCAGAGTATTGATTCCGAGAGACATATTTGCGGATTTTAAAATTGCAACTTTTTCGTATGCTTTTTCCACATCGGCAAGCTGCTGTTCGGAAAGTCCTGTCGTACAAAGCACGATCGGAATCTGTTTTTCCACACCATATGCAAGCAGCGCATCCACTGCTTTTGCATTGGAAAAATCAATGATTACATCCGCATCCACCGTACACTCTTTCAGACTGGCAAATACCGGATAATCATTTTTGATTCCATCATAAGTATCAATTCCTGCAACAATCTCAATGTCCTCATCCTGCGCACAGATTCCTGTGATACACTGTCCCATCTTCCCGTTGCAGCCATTCATGATCGCTCTTGTCATTTTCTTTTGTGCCTCCCTGATCTATGCTAAAATTCCATAATTTTTCATTACTTCTGCAAGTTTCTTTGCATTAGCCTCGCTCATCTCACAGAGTGGGGAACGAAGAGGTCCTACTTCCATACCCATCAGGTTTAATGCCTTCTTAACCGGAATCGGATTTACTTCGGAAAACAGTGCATCTACCAGTGGAAGCGCCTCCAGCTGCAGTTTTCTTGCTGTCTTAATATCACCCTTGAAGAAGCTTTCACACATTGCGTGTACTTTGCCCGGTGCCACATTGCTCCATACCGAAATAACACCGACAGCTCCGATGGACATCAGTGGTACGACAAGTCCATCTTCTCCGGAATACAGATCCAGTTTTCCGTCGGTAAGTGCCATCGTCTTGGAAGCCTGTGCCAGATTTCCGGTTGCTTCCTTTAATCCTACGAGATTACTCTTGGTGCGGACCAGCTCGGCAACCGTCTCCGGAAGAAGATTACATCCGGTACGTCCCGGCACATTATACATAATGATCGGACACTTGGTGCTGTCTGCGATCTGTGAATAATGGCTGATCAGGCCTGCCTGTGTTGCCTTGTTATAATATGGTGTAACGATCAGAAGTCCGTCTGCTCCTGCCTCTTCTGCCTCCTGTGAAAGCTGGATGGCTGTACGTGTGCAGTTTGAACCGGTACCTGCCACAACCGGAACACGATGTTTTGTAAACTCGATGGCTGCCTTGATCACATCACGGTGTTCTTCCATCGTAAGTGTTGCGCTTTCTCCTGTCGTACCTGCAATTACGATGGCATCTGTACCACCGTCAATCTGCTGGTTGATCAGTTCCTCAAGTTTATCATAATTAACTTCCTCATTGTTCTTCATTGGTGTCACGATTGCGACTCCGGCTCCCTTAAAAATTGCCACTGTTTTATTCTCCTTTCTAAATAAAAAAACCAGCTCAAAACGAGCTGGTCAATCTAACCTTTTTTAGATCTGATAGCTCTCCATCCACGCTCATACGCTTCTGACAGTCATACGATTATTCACCGCATGCCCAAAAACCAGACTGCAGTCATCCGGTTCTTTCGGCGCTTTCCCCTTTTACCTGCATTCGACTGTGTCTGCCACATCCAACAGGCTACTCATGAATTACGCGACCTCTATCCCATGTATTTCTTTCATTCTACCACCACCGGCATAGTCTGTCAATCTATTTCTCCGGTGCGATATTATAAACCTCGTCTGCTGCCTCACGGATTTTTTCATCCAGAACGCGTCCTGTGCAGACCAGAGTCATTTCTTCCGGCTTTGCGGCAAACAGCTCACAGATTTCTTCAGGGCTTATCACCTTTTCGTCCACAATTCCAAGTACCTCGTCTAAGATTAGCATATCGCAGGCACCTGTCGTAACGACTTTCTTTCCGTAATTGAATCCATTGCGCAGATTCATACTTTCTTCCTGTTTTGCCTCCTCGGAAAGTGCCTCAAAACACTCATCCGA
>OGQN01003398.1_pt1 | contig 10398 bp, 8 predicted proteins | sample 1553231 | NCBI WGS metagenome assembly OGQN01 (sample SAMEA2579950, study PRJEB22360) | human gut metagenome | biome: human gut; feature: human-associated habitat; material: faeces | place: Denmark | collected 2008/2010 | reverse complement strand
AACAAATAATAAAAAATCTGGCAGCAGGAATGACTTGCCTACCGGAAGCTCTTCAGCCAGTTGACCAGGGAATCGTGCCAGATATTGTCTGCCACTGTTTTTCTCATCTGGTCGGTAACAGGACCATTGTTGGCCATTTTTCCCAGGATTGCTGCTTGAAGTTCCTCCACAGTCATTTCTTCCGGGGATTTATTGGAAACTGTTTTTACAGGTTCATTGGGAGCTTCCTGGAAATTTTCTGTATTGTTCTTTTCTGAAGGTGTATTCTCAGGCTGTACTTCTACTGTCTCACAGGTACAGGCAGTTTCTACATTCTCCTGCGCGGTATCAGAATCAGGCGTTACCTCCGTTGTCTCAACAGCAGCCTGACAGCCAGGTTTTTCTTCCTCTGTCTGTACTTTCACCGGCTTATATTCAACAGCTGCATTTACAGGTACCCAGATTTCTCCGAAATTGCCGCGGACTGTTACATTGATCCGTCCATCCTGGACTTTGACATGCTGTCCTGTAAGTGTTCCTACATATTCAGAAGTATTTCCGGCAGGTACATTCATGGAGGCATCATTGTCATCATTATTTACAGTGACGATCACAGAGACACCATCCAGATTTCTGGCAAAGGCATACTGGCGGTTGGTAAGCTGAAGCTCTGTATAGCTGCCATAGCTTAATGCCGGTGTCTGCTGTCTGATTTTTCCAAGGGCAGCGATCAGTGCAGTACAGGGATTCTTCTCCACTGCATCTGCATAATCTGCCAGGTTCAGTGCCGGACGCAGGCTGGCATCGGAAAACTGCTCCTTGCGGCCGTCAATGGCAAATTCTGAGCCATAATAAATGCTGGGGATCCCCGGCAGTGTATACAGAAGGATATGCACCGGAGCAAAGTGGGCTTTGTTTGTCAGCTTTGTGTGGATTCTCTCTACATCATGGTTGTCTACAAAATTGTAGAGATCCAGATTTCCCATATTCAGCAGATATTTCACTGTATGGGCAATCTCAAAATAGTTGTGGTCATTGTGTCCGCTGTACAAAGCCTTGTGCAGGGCATAGTTGGTTACGCTGTGCAGGGTTTCCCCATTGACCCAGCGGCTGTAATCCCCGTGGATCACCTCTCCCATAAGCCAGAAATCTGCTTTGACCTCAGAGGCTGTCCTGCGCAGTGCTTTCATAAAATCAAAGTCCAGTACATCTGCTGCATCCAGACGGATTCCGTCCACATCAAACTCAGATACCCAGAAACGGACTACATCACAGATATAGTTCTGTACCTCCGGATTTCTCTGGTTTAATTTTGCCAGAAGGTTGTACCCTCCCCAGTTCTCATAGGAAAATCCATCATTATATTCCGTATTTCCGCAGAAATTCACATTGCAGTACCAGTTCACATATCTGGAATTCTCCCTGTTCTGCTGTATATCTTTGAATGCAAAGAAATCACGTCCTGTATGATTGAACACACCGTCAAAGATCACCCGGATTCCCTTCTCATGACAGGCAGCCACAAAATTCTTCAAATCCTCATTAGTTCCCAGTCTGGAATCCAGCTTCTTGTAATCAGTAGTCTCATAGCCATGTCCCACACTCTCAAATAAAGGACCGATGTAGAGTGCCGTGCACCCGATTTCCTTAATATGGTCGATCCAGGGAAGTAAGGTATTCAGTCGATGGACAGGAGTGCCATAGTCGTTCTCCTTGGGCGCTCCGGTCAGTCCCAGTGGATAAATATGATAAAAGATTGCCTCGTTATACCAGCTCATATATTTTACACCTCTGTTTTTATATTTGCGATGATCCCGGACAGTTCAAGAATGCCTGTCAGACAGTAACGCATCTGTCATTTATAATAGCAGATTATCTGTCAAAATTCTACCCTAAAAAATTTCATATATCATGAAGCGTATTACTATATTTCAGGAATACACAAATTTCTCCGGTCGTGCTATAATGGTGGGAAAGGTTTACTTTGGAGGAAATGATTATGAGACATATAGATGAATTGCAGATTGCAGGCACAGCTGTTCTGCTGTGTGTGGCCATGTTTGGAGTTTCAGCAGTTGCGCCAAAGGACAGTAAGGTGTCCAAGGGTGTGACCACCTTTACAGAAGCTCCGGAAACAGCTGCCGAGGCGGAAGCACAGGCCCAGGCTGAGGCAGAAGAAAATGGCTTTCCTATTTATACTCAGGAGAGTAATTATGATGATTCCGGCAGCACTGACTGGGATTATGACAGCGGATCCTACGAGGAGGATCCGGGAAATAATAATGATAACCAGGATAGTTCCGGAGATGGTTCTACAGATGGTTCTGCAGATGGTTCCGGGGATGGTTCTGCAGACCAGGATTCTTCCGATAACGGAGATGGTTCTGACAGCAGTGACAATTCTGACAGCAGTGACAGTTCTGATACTACAGATAATACCGGTGGCGGGGATCAGATTGATTACCCGGATGAGTCCACGGATACCTCAGGGGATGACACCTCTGAAGATTTCTCCTACCAGGATACTACCCCTTCTGATCCGGGTCAGGAATAAGTTTCTGGTATATGTCCGTCAGGGGATTCTAATATTAATCAGAATCCCTCCTGGCGGCGCACTTTCCACAGATTGGCCCGTTTTTTCGCTGCTTCAAATTCAATCTGTTGGGTAACTCCCTCAATGATCAGTCCCGGTACTTCTACCGGATGTTGTTTCTCATCTGTACCCACCATAGTGAAATATGCACGGTTGATCATGGTACGGGTTCCGCCCAGATCCTCTCTGTAGGTATCAATCCGCACTTCCATGGAGGATCGTCCTACATGTGTGAGCCGTCCGATCAGTACAATGGTATCATTTACCTGGGCTCCGGCTTTGAAATACATATTGTCTACTGCTACTGTCACTACGTTCATCTCTGCGTGGCGTTTGGCTACAATACCTGCAGTCTCATCGATCCAGGCCAGCAGCTGTCCGCCAAAAAGGTAACCTGCTGCATTGAGACATTTTGGCATAAGTAAGTGTGATTGTTCGGTCAACGAGTCCTCAACCCGTTTCATTTTACGTTCTGACATATTGATTCTTTGCACTCCTTTGTGTTATACAAATACATTTTAATATGTAATTACTTTATTTATATATCTGCCATTTGGCACATTAATTATATATACACTGACAGGTATTTTCAACCGAATTTCACGAAACCTGTAAATTATCTTTGCCGAATAACTGCTCCGCAGTTTATCAGAAGGAGTTTGCACTCCTCCTGATACAATCAAGTCCCCCACTGTTTGTTGCTTTTCGCAGTTGAAGCAGGGGACTTACTTGATTCGGTTGAAATTGTATTCAAAAAAATACAATCGTTCTATTGCCTTTCTCACTGCGTTACGGTAAAATGTTAGATTAAGAATATATACATATATGAGGAGAGATATTATGGAAAAGCATGAAATGATGAGTCTGGAAGATTCCAGGCAGCTTAGGGACAAGATGAGATTCTTTGAGCATGAGCTTTTAGGAAATCATCATATTGATCCTAATTTATATGTAGAATACGATGTAAAAAGAGGTCTGCGTGATTCTGCAGGTAAGGGTGTTCTTACCGGTCTGACTGAAATTTCTGATGTAAATGGTTATAAGCTGATCAATGGACGCCGGATTCCTGCAGACGGACAGCTTTTTTACCAGGGCATCAATGTAGAGGATATTGTTGCTGGTCTGAACGGCAGACGTTACGGCTTTGAAGAGGTTATTTATCTGCTGATCTTCGGCAAGCTTCCCAACAGGGATGAGCTGGCCAGATTTTTCGATGTTATGGGAAACATGGAGGAGCTGGGCGGTCGTTTTGTCCGTGACGTGGTTATGAAGGGTACCAATGCCAATATTATGAATGCCATGCAGCGCTGTGTACTGGCCTTGTACACCTATGATGACAATCCGGAGGATATTTCTCCTGAAAATGTACTGCGTCAGTCTCTGGAGCTGATTGCCAAGCTTCCTGAGATTGCTGTTTATTCCTATCATGCATACCGTCATTTCCGTAAGGATGAGACTCTGTTTATCCGCAATCCACAGAGAGGTCTTTCCCTGGCTGAGAATATTCTGCTGATGCTGCGTCCGGATGGCCAGTATACAGAGCTGGAGGCTAAGGTTCTGGATATTGCACTGATTCTCCATGCTGAGCATGGCGGTGGTAATAACTCCACCTTTACTACTCATGTGGTAACCTCATCAGGTACGGATACCTACTCTTCCACTGCTGCTTCCATTGGCTCCCTGAAGGGTCCCCGTCACGGTGGTGCCAACCTGAAGGTCCAGAATATGTTTGCTGACCTGAAGGCTCACGTACAGGACTGGGAGAATGAGGATGAGCTGGCTGATTATCTCCAGAAGATTCTGAATAAAGAAGCCTTTGACCGTGCAGGACTGATCTATGGTATGGGTCATGCGGTCTATACTCTCTCTGACCCTCGTGAAGTGATCCTGAAGCGTTTTGCCAAGGCTTTGGCTGAGGAAAAGGGCATGACTGCGGAGTTCGAGCTTTACAACAGGGTTGAGGGGCTGGCAGGCAAACTTATTATGGAACACAGAAAAATATTTAAAAATGTGTGCGCAAACGTAGACTTCTACAGTGGCTTTGTTTACAGTATGCTGGGAATCCCTCAGGAACTGTTTACACCAATTTTTGCCATTGCACGTATGCCTGGCTGGAGTGCCCACAGACTTGAGGAGCTTATAAGCGCCAACAAGATTATCCGTCCTGCTTATAAATATGTAGGAGAACATACGGATTTTATACCATTTGAGGAAAGATAATTACTCTCTTCCAGACCCAGGGCTTAGAGCATGTTTGAAAAATCATTCACACAAGCTCTAGAGAAAAAAAGACTTATATTATATAAGAAAGCGGTCTGATTTTACTCATTATAAAAGAAATAAATGCAAACAATTATAAGCATAAACATGTTTATAATGTGTTTGCATTTATTGTTTTGTAAAGGTATAATTTAAAAAACTAATATGCCGACAAGTTGATTCTTATAACAAGCTTGCACGATTAATTCTCTTGTTTTAAGGCAGATTCTTTTATCTATTTGATTTTATACAGGAGGGACATTATGAGTAAAGAACAGATTGCAGTTGCAGAATTAATTTTTAATATTATTCTGGGCAAGACAGGTAGCGGGCGTGTAAATTATTTTCCTCAGAAACAGGACTTTCCTTTTGATGCCCCTTATGAGCAGCCCTTTGAGCGGACGACTCCGGAGAGCCAGGGAATTTCCTCTGAGTATCTTACAGCCCTGATCCGGGAACTGTATCATGCAGAGGGCACGGAAATGCATCACTTCATGGCTCTCCGCCACGGAAAGGTAATCTGCCAATGTAATTTTGCACCTTATCCCAAAGGCATGTGGCACATTACCCATTCTATGTGTAAGAGCATCACCGGAATGGCTGTGGGACTGCTGATCCAAGAGGGGAAGCTTCGCCTGGATGAAAATATTTATGATATTTTTCCTGACAAAGTCAATTCCCTACTGAAAATTTTCCGGCCTGTAATCACAGTAGAAAATCTCCTGAACATGTCCAGCGGAATTACCTTTAATGAATCCGGTATTGTATCCGGAAATGACTGGGTAGCCAGCTATCTGAATTCTACAGTAAACGGAACTACCGGCCAGATTTTTCAGTACAACAGCCTGAACACCTATATGCTCTCTGCCATTGTCACAAAGCGCACGGGGGAAACTTTGACCGAATATCTGAAGCCACGGCTTTTTCAGCCTCTGGGAATTACAAAATATTTCTGGGAAACCTGTCCTGCAGGGGTCACAAAGGGCGGCTGGGGGCTTTTCCTCTGTGCAGAGGATATGGCCAAACTTGGACAGCTTTATCTCCAGAAGGGGAAATGGAAGGGCGAGCAGATCATTCCGGAAAGCTGGGTGGAGGCTTCCACCCAAAAGCGCTGGGAAACTCCTGATGATACCTATGGCTATGGTTACCAGCTGTGGATGGAACAGCGTCCCGGAAGCTTTGAATTTAACGGAATGCTGGGACAGAATGTGGTAATCTATCCGGATATGGATATGGTCCTGGTGACGAATGCAGGAAATAATGAATTATTCCAGGACTGCATTATGTTAAATATTATCCGGAAATATTTTCCGCCGGAATACACTCCTGCTGATACACTTCCTGAGAACCGGGCTGCTGCCCTGCTGCTGAAGCGGTTGTGCGGAGAACTGGAGCAGGGAATGGAGCTGACCCGCCCTATTCTGCGTGGGGGCTGGAAAAAACGTCAGCTGCGCAGAAATAACAGCTGTTGTGAAAAATCCCACTCTCCTGCCTTCTTCGAGAAATTCAGGCAGGATCTCCACGGCCGGACCTATGAAATGCGCCAGCAGAGCATTGGCCTGTTTCCACTGTTTATGCAGGTCTTCCATAATAATATGACCGACGGCATCCGGAAGATTTCTTTCTCCTGTGAATCGGGGATTTTCTCTGTGTCCTTTCTGGAAGGGGAAGAAATTCATACTCTGCCTGTAGGCTTCCGCCAGGCTGCCCTGGGTACAGTTTCCATGCACGGAGAAAATTATCTTGTTCGCACACTGGGAGAATTTACCAGAAATGAAAATCAGATTCCTGTACTGAAGCTGGAGATCACCTTTGTGGAGGAATGCGCGAAACGGCTTTTCCACAGTGAGAAGGAAATCGAGCTTCGGTGGAAAGAAACTCCAGGCAAAGGAATGATCCTGGAAGGCCTGAGCTCCATCACTGAAGAGCTGGCTGCCAAGCTGCCCAACAGCACCCTCCTGGGGGAAAACGCCAGAGATCTGGCAATCAGGCTCATGGAACAGACCATTGAGCCGGTTTGTTGGGGGAATTTGGAAATGGAGAATTATAGGGATGTGCAGGAAGATGATGTTATTGCTAAAAAATAGTAGTTAGCTTCAGAATGACATCATATGATAGATAAAGTTTTTTAAAATAGAAAAATACATTAAATATATTCAAAAAATATCGCCTCTTTTCATGAATATGAATGTAGAGGCGATATTTATTTAGTTGACCATTATTCATTGTACGTCTTTAATGAACATATTTAAAATAAAGTAATTGTACTCTTTAATAATATATTTATTATTATTTATGCGGACAAACTGCATATGTTACTGTATTATGATATTTAGCATTTGCTAAATATCCACATCTAGTACATCTTTGACAAGTATATACTTTTACAGTACATCCTCCAGAACCATTGCTTATGTGATTTTTCAAATAACCATCTACCATATTATGTTTACATAAAACGCGTTCTGATGTCTCATCTATAATCGGAATTTCTGTACCATCGTTTGCAACAAAAACTAAATCACTTTTTGAAAAGTCAGCATCAAATACCTCATCAGCAAACTCAAAACCAGCATATTCCGGACTATCATTATATATGTTAGACTCTATACTTCCATCCGACCACTGCATTGGCTCATACGCCAACACCGTCCCTGCGCTTGCTGCAATAGTCAATGCAGATACCATTGCAATAATCCCTTTTCTCATCCATCTGTTTTTTCTTTTCTTCATCATGTAGTTGATCCTCCTCTTAATCATTTTTCCCTCACTGGAAAAGTTATTTTTCCATACAACCGGAAGTTTCTCCCGGACTGGGGTCGTAGTTACCAGTAGCATGGCATAGGTTTTCACTATATCCTTTGAATAGCCAAGCACTGCTGCATCATCACAGACAGCTTCTGCAGTGATCCGATAAAGGAACAGCAACAGATATGCCGCCGGATTCATCCAATGGATGCAAAGAACGATCAGGCATAAAAGCTTTACCAGATTGTCACGATTTTTCAGATGGGTATATTCGTGCTGATATACCATAGAAAAATTCTCAAGCTCTGTAAAGCTTTCAGGTATTATGATTTTCTGTCGGAAGAATCCCACTGTACAGGGACCGCAGCTTCCATCAGGCACAACATAGTAGATCAGCTCCATTTCCGGCTCATCTACATAGTAGAAAACAGATCGATTGATTTTTCTAACGATTTTACGATATTTTATAAACTGGTACAGGGCAAAGAGGATCACAATGCCTGCCCACAGCAGAACGATAATGGAAACCCATCTGGGGAACCACATATACTCATCCCCACGTCCAGGCAGAAAATCCATGGAATGGGACAGATAAAGCTGTGTCTCTTCACTGAAAGCAGGTTCTGGCAGAATATTCATTGGTAAGAGAAATCTCACCAGCTGTACCGGAATCAGGAAAAAGAACACTCCGGTCAGCAACAATTTCCTGCCCCAGAAGTAATTATAGGAATCCCTCTGGATCAGAAATAACAGAAAACAAAGCAATACAGGAATGCTTCCTGCAATTGACATACATACAATTAAATCCAAAACAGTTCACATCATTTCTCTTTAATGTATTTGATCAGAGAATCCTTCTCTTCCTCTGTAAGCTTCTGATCAGAGTTCAGGGCACTGACCAGCATAGACAAATCCGTAGGCACAGCTTTGTGGGCGAAAGGATTCTTCTGTATATTTTCCCTTTTGGGGGATGTGGGGGAAAGGCTTTCCAGAGCTTCTCTTTCTACTTCGGCTTTCCTCTGCAGCTGCTCATAGAGCCAGCGGTTTCTCAGTCCCAGGAACAGCATAGCTCCCGGATATAATACTGAGACTGCTGCTGCACAGATCATATAACCTGTCAGCGCTTTTACATTATCTACAGGCGGTTCGCTGATAAAATTAATAAATAAGCAGCCCGCAAAAAATATGGTAAACAAAACCCAGCAAAGGGTCTGTATTTTTTTCTTCATTTATATCTTTATATCTCCTGATTTATGAACTGAACTTAGTCTACCATAATTTGACATTTTTCACAACTGTATTCCCCAAATTTGTCCGTAAACTTGTCGACATTCTTCGAGACTTTTCGCAAGGTCAAGATGGTCAAGCGGATATTCGCAATTGAAGCAGGGGGCTTCCTTGATTCGGTTAAAAGAAGCAGGGGTTACCCCTGCTTCCTGAAATCACTTATGCAGAAAGGAAAAAATCCCTTTCTTTTTTTCATATGGTTCTGATGTAATCCCTTTTACCTCATAGCCAGTTGCGTTGATGGCAGCCTTTAGTGCAGCTTCTTCAAGGGGCTGTTGGGAGAGGATCACAGTTTCTCCCTTTCCATGGGAAGATGTGACCTTGTCTACCCGGCAGGCCTTCCGCACTGCATCATTTACATGGGATTCGCACATTCCACACATCATTCCCTCTACCTGTACTGTTGTTTTTATCATAATAAGGTTCCTCCTATCTAGTACATGGTTTTCGCTGTACTATTAAATGGTTTTCTATGTACGGGCAGCCTGTGCAAGGGCCTTACGGATTGCATTCAGAATTCCCTCTGAAGAATAGGTGGCTCCGGATGCGGCGTCGATTCCCTCAGGGGACTGATTTGCAGTTACCTGAGGCAGGATGGTATTCCAGGCATAATCAAAGTATTCCGGGGAATCCCCGTTGCTCTGCTCTATGGAAACAATCTGTCCTCCTGAGATAGTGACCGTAACATTAACCATTCCCTCAAAGCCATAGCTGGATGCCGTATAGGTTCCGTCTATGTATCTGCCCTCAGGCTCCGGCACTGCTGTTGGTTCCGGTGTGGGGCTTGCTTCCGGTGTAGGACTTGGCTCCGGCGTCAGGCTTGCCTCCGGAGTGGGAGTTACTGTAGGCGCCGGGATTATTGTAGGCGTTGGGGCTGCTGTAGGTGTGGGAGTTATTTCCGGTGTTACCGTTGGCTTTGCTTCTCCCTTTTTCGCCTGCTTCAGAATGTCCTCGAAAGCCTCCAGGATTCCCTTGGAAGAATAAGTGGCTCCGCTGACAGTGTCAATGCCCTCTGCAGCCTGTTTTTCCAGAATTTCTCCCTCCAGCTTATCCCAGGCCTTTTGAAAAAATGCAGGTGTATCTGTATTTTCCACCTTCAGGGAAGTGATCACTCCTTTTTTGATCTTTGCAGTGAGAGTGATGATTCCGCTGTAGCCTTTGCCTGTACCTGTGTAGGTGCCATCCTTATAAATTTGCTCTTCCCCTGGTTTTGGGATTGGAACCGGTTTTTTGGTAGGCTTTGGAGTTGGCGTAGATGTAGGTGTGGGAGTAACCCCAGCCTGATTTCCTGAGGGAATTGCCTGGGACAGGGCATTCTGCACTGCCTGGATAATTCCGTTTGAGGAATAGGTAGCTCCGCTGACAGCATCCACATTTGGGGTCTGGCCTGACAGGATTTTGTTGATCACACCCTTAGCATTGGCAAAATATGCCGGAGTCTCAGAAGAAGCATCCAGGATATTGATTGCTGTGATCTTGTGTCCGGAAACTGTAACCTGTACGGTAACAGTGCCCCCAAAGCCTGTGCCTGA
>OGQN01003396.1_pt1 | contig 10401 bp, 24 predicted proteins | sample 1553231 | NCBI WGS metagenome assembly OGQN01 (sample SAMEA2579950, study PRJEB22360) | human gut metagenome | biome: human gut; feature: human-associated habitat; material: faeces | place: Denmark | collected 2008/2010 | reverse complement strand
ACTGCCTAGTGTGAGAGAAAGAGGTCAATCATGGCAAAAAAATTAATCAGTATTTCAATCCTTTGCAACAACGAAAAAATCGAAAAACACGCTACAATTGCAAATTATGTCACAATGTTGGTTCGGTCTATGGAATGCCAGTCTTTAAAATCTGGCATGAAAACTGCACTTGAAAGTATCACGACAGCTCATCCGGAATATTCCGAAAAAATGCCAGTATCTAGCAATACTGATGACATGGCAATCATTCAACAGGTTTTAGGCGTTTCCGCTGATACTTTCACAGAATCACTCAAACTCTATGAGAAGGCTCAGTCTGAAATTCTGGCTACCGGTGTGACTAAAGAGGATTTCCAGAACCTTAAAAAAGCTGACCGTATGTTCCTTACAATCTTAGCGCACATGAACTGCCGTGCTGTCAATTTCTCTTATGAGGAAATCAGCAAAGAAGAGCTTGCAAAGTTCAAGGATAATATTGTAAGTTTCCGCAAGGACTGTAAAATCAGTGACCTCAAGTCACGCCTCCAGGCTATGTTTAATTCTTTAGTATCAGAAGAGGGTGAAATGTTTTATGGTCTTAAAGTGCGCAAGTCTAACCTTGCCACTGATACAATTGTCCAGGCTGTAGGTCTGACCTCTGGCAAGGCTCGCTTTAACAAGGACAAGGACGATTATTCATTCAGTAATCGTTTTAGCAAGCTGAACCTTCTTCAGATTCTTTCCGACTACTTTGGTGTAGTTTGCTATGGCAAGTCCAATGAGGTGGAAGTTATTAAGCCTCAGTCTCAGACAACATCAGAAGAAAACAAGGGTGAAAAGGTGGCATAATGCCACCGATTCCACCACTAGGCACACTGTCTATAGGACTATGCCTCAACGTCAAGTGTGCCATTTGTAACTTATCAACCAAATATCCCATGAAAAAAGTCTGCCTAATCCGCAGCATTTCCCTAGGGATAGTCTACCCAAAAATAAGGAGGTTTCCGCAATGTCGAACCGTCAATATGTCCACCTGGCAGAACGCCAGACAAAAATGGAGGGATTCTGTATCCCAGTAGGCGCTATTTTTGGTCGCCGTAAAATCAATAACAAATCTCTGTTTTGGGTATCACTTTGCCCTTCAGAGATATCATTGAAAAATGAATCACGCAAGTTTTCCCTCTGGGTGAACTCTGGCAACGACTGGAAGAAAGTTTCTGTATCTTTCCGTGGGCTGTATGAACCGATCCGCTCTGACATGGTGAAAATCTGCCAAAAAATCAACGGTTTTCCGGTCGTTGAAAAATGGCAGAGACCAGTTCGTCCGGTCATTACACAAGCTGACCGTGACGCTCACAAGTTAGCCATGGAATTTTCATGGCGCAAGGTTCCGGAACCGCAGCAGGGATATTCTCGCAAAAATTCAGACGGTACAGTGCGCGACTGGGACGCACAATACATGGTAGACGGTCGTGGATACGATATTTCATGGGAAGAAAAAGTGTTCCCACTGGAAAACTACAATGGACTTCCGGTCTACTACCGCGAGAATTCCAAGCCTTCCATGACCAAAAAATGCTCAAACACTGGTTATGATGGAGCATTCGATGGAATTGGTAGTACTCGCCGTGACGGTATGAAAGTTAAACAGATAAAATGCCGTCCTGGAAAACCATTTATTGTTGAATAGGAGAGAATCTGTAATGGAAGTAATGGAAATGGATTTATCAACTTTCTGTGCTACTACACACAGAATTAAAATTCAGTTTTCAGAAGGGAAACTGTCAAGAGAATCGGCAATTAACAAACTTGCCAATCTATACGCAGACTTTTTTGGTATGTTTTCCGGATCATACCAGGAAGCTATGTTGTCAGATTTTTACATTGATGAGGATTAATCTTTTCCTCATTCCGCCCACATAGTACAACCAGGCAGTACAATCCAACACACACCATCACGCAGTCACGCACAACGCAGTAAACCCCTCAAACTGCGCCCAAAAAAGAAATCCGCAGCTTAACCCCTGAGCTGTAGATGCCTCTCCCTTAGTGTGTACGGATAGATAGCGGTTCGATTCCGCTTGTGGGCTTTAATTTCCATAAGGGAAATCAAGGTTTTCTCTTGACAATATGGCATATATACCATATGATAATTATAAGAAATGGAAGGAGGCAAACGCCACGGAAGATAAATTTGAAGTAGAATTTTTTAAAACTGACAACGGAAATAAACCTGCAAAGGAATTTCTTGATAGCTTGGACAAGAAAATGCGCTCTAAAATGTTATGGCTCTTATCAATTTTAGAAGAAAACGGAAATGAGTTAAGGGAACCATATAGTAAGTATATAGGCGATCATATATTTGAGTTAAGAGCAAAAGTTGGTACGGACATTACCAGGATGTTATATTTTTTCTATCACAATGGAAGAATAATTGTAACGAATGGTTTTGTTAAGAAAACCCAAAATACGCCACCTCAAGACAAAGCTCTAGCTAAAAAATATAGGGGAATTTTTCTTGTAAGGGAAACAGAAAAGGAGGGCAAAAATGAGTGAGTTAAGAGATTATATCAATGAGCAGCTTAAAGATCCAGAGTTTAAAAAAGAGTGGGATAATCTTGAACCAGAAATGGAAGTTGTCCGTGCAATGATCAAGGCAAGAACTGCACAAAATCTTACGCAAAAAGATTTAGCAGAGAAAACTGGAATTAATCAGGCAAATATAAGTAAGCTTGAGAACGGAAATATGAATCCGTCCTTAAAATTACTTAAAAGATTAGCTGATGGATTGGGAATGAACTTACGCATTGAGTTCGTTCCCAAAAATAGTAAAGCAATATAAGGAGAAATAATATAAATGAATAAAGTCCGGTATAACAAGAGTCTATCAATTAGATAGGCTCTTTTTTTATTGCCCAAAAATAATTTCAGCAAGGCAAACGCAAAAAGGAGGGTTCACAATGGTACGTGCTCAGTTCAACAAACCAAAGGTTACAACAAAATAATTTCATTCCAGGAAGGGAGATTAAAAAATGAAAAAACTTCTCATCACTGCCACACTCGCAGCATTAACATTAACCGCACCAACAACAGTCAGCGCAAAGGCAAATGTCCGGTATAGTTCTGGAATTATAACAGGTTCCAAGACAATTACAACCTCAGACGGAAATATCTGGCGTACTCGCAGAAAACTCCATCTTCACAAGGGAACTAACGTCCAGGTTAAATTTGACACTAAGGGAACTAAGCGAAAAAAGGATGATTCAATTATTAAAGTTTCAAATGTGCAAAAGAAGCAAGTGAAACCAGAAATTTCCATTCCGGTATCTGATATTGCTCTGGTGTATACGGATTCCCTGGGCTACACCACATTACAGCTGAAAGATTACGGCTGTGTGGCTGACGATCCAAACAACATTAGTTATGAAACTGTCAAACAAATAGTCAACTCTTATTACGTCTCTGTAAGGGAAGCTACAGATTCCGTGACGGTAACAGAGCCAAACGGAAATAGCTGGACGGTAAGAAAGTGAGGTGTTTACAATGTCAGAATCAGTTAAAAACTATAAAAAAGAGGCAATTAGTATTGCAAGGGATTTTCATTACTCAACTAGTATCCTTGCACGTCTTAACAACGCCACAACGGAAAGCGAAATCTGCCGTTTGATGATAGAAGGCAGACATACAAAACGGTATTATTAACACCTATATAATAAGGAAGCTTTTCGTTCCATCTACGGTTCGTAGGTGGATTTTTTAATATAAAAAGTTTCCGATTTTGGAAGAGAAACACAAGGAGGTGTAAAGCAAATGGTTAGAACATGTGCATTAGTTGAGCGAAAATATGACAAAACTAAAGCTGTCGTAATTTTTGATCGCTGCGAGGATGGTTTTCCACTAAGCATAATGATGTTTGAGTTTGCAAGAGAAAACTATCCGTATAAGTACCCTTCGCCGTTTGGGGATATTAAAAATATCTCATGTGATACGGCAAGAAATGAGAAGGAAATGAAAGAGAAAGGATGGGTGAAACTTACAGATGAAACGCAAATATTATAACTGCGAACTTAAAGAGCTGGATGCTCAGAAACTCAAGGCAAAACTGAAAGAAGAGGGAATTGAATTTGAGTCATCTGGTGTTGGCTGGTATTATACACATTTTGAAATTCTGTGCAATGACGCAGAAGTGGGAATCATTGATAACTTTTTAATGGAACTGTAATGGAGGTATAAGGCAAATGGTAGAGGTATTAGCAACAATCAATACTACTGAAAAATCAGTAGGAAGAGTATGCAACTATTTAACAAACAGAAGAGTGAAACACAGAGTAGTTTCATCTGGTGACAATATGCAGATCAAATTGCTCACAACTCGAAGCGAAATCTCAGCAATAAATAGATTCTTGGAAAAAGAGGTAAATTAAAATGGGAGCAGAAGCTTTAAACTATGATTATGATGTTATTGATACACCAACCGAAACACCGACAACAGATAAAATTGTTCGGTGCTTCACAGATAGCGAGCTTAATGATGAGCTTGCTAATCTGTTAAAAGATAGTCTTGCTGGTGTACGCAAGGCAAACTTAGAAGATCACGGCTTAGAAATCCGCAAAAGAAACCGTGAATTAATTATTAGAGAAAAGAAGAAACAGAAACTTCTTTCCATGGTTGAGTTGTCCATGATGATCTTTGTATTGTTACTGGTTCCGATTTTAGGAACTGCGATTGTAAGGGAAACTGTATATTTATGGTTGTACATTATCACAGGACCAGTCGCAGTTTGCTTGACGAACCAGTTAAGAAAAATGTAGGAGGATTCAAAAATGGTAAAAGATTTTTCAAAGGCAAACCATATTCTTTAATGCTTGTAAGGCAGGATGAAAACGGTGATCCGTTCACCTGGACAGTAAATGTTACTTTCAAGGAACGTGTAAAGGGAGATCTTCTTTTTAAAGCATTCGAATTTTCCTACTTGGTTCATCCAGACAATTCTGTATATTATACAAATGGTTATTCTAACAATTGTTGCTACTGTGCAAATATTGTACAGGGATGGCAGTTCTAAGGGAGGTATAAAAATGTATAAACGTAAAACAGTTGATTGCTACGCCATTGAGGGGTTTTACGAAGGGTGTGGCTGGGATATTGAGTGTTATTGCGATGACTGGAAAGATGCAAAAGCATGTTTGAAAGATTACCGTGATAATGTAAATTATCCAGTTCGGATTAAAAAATGGAGAGAGAAAATCCAGGAGGAGTAAGGTAAATGGAACTGAAAAAATATGTTACCTATGAGGAACCATTGAAAGGCAGAAGTTTTACAATTAACCAGCTTCACGAAGTTTACAGAGATCTTGTAGACAAAAAAGAGTATCCAGATTTTGATTGTTGGTTTACTGATATGTTGAAGTCTGGAGTGTTTAAAGAGGTGTAAGGCAAATAAGAATTACAAGATATAAAGTAACACTTGATGATTGCAGAAAAAATATTCTTGTAAAAGAATCAAGTACAAATTATTCTCAAGAGAAACAGCTGAACAGTCCAAGAAAAATTGTAGATATGTTCAATCATATATTCAATGCATCAAAGCTTGCAGAAGAATATGCATGGGTTCTTGCAATGGACAGTAAAAATCACTGTATAGGTGTATTTGAATTAAGTCATGGTACAGTTAATATGTCTTTTGTTTCACCAAGGGAAATCTTTGTTCGGTTGTGCTTAGTTGGAGCTGAAAATTTTGTACTTGTACATAATCATCCAAGTGGTGATATAACACCGTCAAAGGAAGATGAACTTGTTACTGATAAAGTACATGCAGTCGGATTGATGATGGACATTAACATGTTAGATCATATAATCATTGGTGATGGTTGTTACTATTCATTTAACGAGAATGGAAAAAATGCGGAGGTATAAGGCAAATGACAGATTTAGTAGAAATCGCAAAAATTTGGGATGGCATTATTGAAACCTATAAAGAAACTATTCCACAAAATAATCCAAAGGTAACTGTAGCTGAGATTTACAAAAAATTTGGTAAGTCAAAGGCAAATGAAGCTTTTGCGACAATCGCAGCAATTAAAAAACACGATGGCAGAATCAGTCCAAGAAACAGAAAGAAACTGTCATCTATTCCGGTTAATCCAGATTGTACTGTATGGGATAGGATGATTAATCCGATGCTTAAAACGGATTTGGACTATATCCATACTGCACATATAGATAATATGATTACAGAATTGGAGGTGTAACAATGGGCAAGAAAACAACTAAATCGTGGGATAAGAGACAGGAACGCAAACTCCGGTCTTATCTAAGGGCAAACGGATATTTGTACGTTTGCTCAAAAGGAAGTCACGACAAATACCGTTCAACAATTACCGGTAACAATGTAGAGGTAAATAATCACATTAATAAAATGGTTTGGAAACGAACCATTGAAGAGGTCGCAGATGATCTCAAATCAAAAGGCTACAATTACGTTCCTTATGAGCGTGTTCGGTAGTCTTTTTTTTATTGGGAAAATTTTGAAAATTGAATAATGGATGCCATAAGGCAAATTGAAAATACATTGATGAATAAAGGAGAATAAGATTATGACAACAGTTAATATGAAAGATTATGTAAATGGAAACGTAAATGAAAATAAGGCAGTACAGGAAGTTATTGGAAAGATTAGTAAGGCAGAAACTAAAGTTAGTGCAAATGTTATAAATACAGTTGTTCCAATTCTTGGAAACAAAGAAAGAACATTAGAACAAAGAGCTGAGGATATTGGAGAGCTTAAGGGAATTCTTGCATCTTCTATTGCATCAGGTTTATCAAAAGTTATACTTAAAATTCCTGTAAGATTACTTGCAATGGATACAGCATATCAGATTCCAGAACGAACAGAAAGAAGTTTGGGAAAACTGTTAAAAGAATGGGACTATGATTCATGTGATCCATTACTTGGTGTACCACATTTTGAAGATGGATACATAGCAGTTGTTGATGGAACTGGTAGAGTTCGTGCATCTAATGTTATTGATAGTGACAAATACGAAAAACTTGATGTTACTGTCCTTTTAAAAGCTCCAAGTGACCCAAAGGAAAGACAGAAATTTGAAGCTAAAAAATACGAATATCAGAATTCTGGAACAGAGCCATTAAAAGATTATCAGAAGCATGGTGCAAGATTAATTAGAGAAGATCGCCCTACTATGTTGCTTGAAGAATTAAAGCACCAGTATGATTTTGACTGGGTTTTAAAGAAAGGTCAAAGAGAGGGTGGAATTCTTGGTTCATATCCTTACACAAGAGAATTGTGCGAGAAATATGGAAGAAGCTGTATGGAATATATTCTTGATATTTGTAAAAAGTCAGGCTTTAACCGTCTTTCAAATGGATATTCAAGATGTGTATTTAAAGCGTTAAGGGATATGTGGAGATATTATGCAAGTGATAGAAATAAGACTGAGCAGTTTTTATCAGAATATTTACACGGAAAAACACCTGCACTCATTAAAGCAAGATCAAAGGTTGCATATGAATATCTTGACGCTGATGCAGCATTTAGTTTTTACATAGAAGATGCAATTGTTGAAAATCTGCATTTACAGCAGACTAGAAAACTTTCAGATGATGAACAGAAACTTGAAGTTATTCGCAAATTTGCATAACAAACTTTACATAAACTAAGAAGTAGAGGGTAGCAAGCGAAATTAAAACTTGTTGCCCTCAAATTATATAAGCAAGAAGGTAGATAAAAATTATGGCATCAACAATTGAAGCAACATCAAAAGTTTATAAAAATGTTCGGTCTTACTTTTCAGCTGGACATGGAGTTGAAAATTATAATCTTGTATCAGTTCGACAAAAATTAACCGAAACTTATCTTTATAGGGTAATGGCACAGCACAAGACAACTGGGAAGTATGCAGTGTGGACATGTTGGAATGAAAGCACGCAGTCGTTGAACTTTGGTCATTACAATTTAAATTTAGAGGATGCTATGGACATTTTATATTGCAAAGGAGAGTGGGATTTTTGAAATATGTATATTTTATATTCTTTGTTCTCTTTATAGGTATCACCCTTGGAATTGTAGACATTGATGTAAAGCTTTCAGATGGAAGTCATTTTCATTATGATAGTTGGATTCACTTATTTATGAGATAAAATGAAACTTTTAATGGAGGAAAGTCAAATGAAGAAATATGAACTTACAACAGAAACTAAAATTAATATTTTGGGTAAAAAACTTTTTAGAATTAAAGCGATTGTTTCTTTTGGATCTATAATTGCTGGAGAAAAAGGAGGATGGATAGAAAAAGAAGAAAATCTAAGTCAGTCTGGTAATGCATGGGTATATGACAATGCAGAGGTGTCTGGTGATGCAGAGGTGTCTGACAATGCATGTGTGTCTGACAATGCATGTGTGTCTGGTAATGCAGAGGTGTCTGACAATGCAGAGGTGTCTGGCAATGCAAAGGTATATGGTAATACATGGATATTTGACAATACATGGATATTTGGTAATGCATGTGTGTCTGACAATGCATGTATATATGGTAATGCAGAGGTGTCTGGTGATGCAGAGGTGTCTGACAATGCAAAGGTATATGGCAATGCAAAGGTGTCTGGTAATGCAGAAGTATATGGTAATGCAAAGGTATATGGCGATGCAGAAGTGTCTGGTAATGCATGGATATTTGGTAATGCAGTGGTGTCTGGAAATGCACGGATATTTGATAATGCAGAGGTGTCTGACAATGCAGATTACACTACTATTCACGGTTTTGGCACACAATTCCGTACAACAACATTCTTTAGATGCAAAGATAAAGAAATCAGAGTTTTATGTGGATGCTTTTTCGGAACAATTTCAGAATTTAGAGAACAAGTAAAAAGAACAAGGAAGGGAAAGATTGCAGAAGAATATCTGATAATTGCAGATCTTATGGAAAAGCATTTTAAAGAAGAATAACGGAGTAAGAGAAAATGAAAAAAGACAAACCAAGATGGAAAGATCTTCCGTTCTATGAACGATTTGCTAGGAATTGTAAGCGAAATGGTTCTGCGAATTGGATGGTAGAACACATTAGAGAACATGGGAAACAGAAAGAGGAGGCGAAGCGAAATGGATGTAAAGAAGAATAATAAAATTCTGGAAGAGTTTGCAAAAACTCAGGACTGGCAGAATGTGGACTACGGCAAGCGAAATGGAAAACGCTTCTGGATTGTTGAAGCATACGGAAAGGTAATTGAAAAATTCAATGAATGGTTGCAGCATTCCGAATATCTTAAATATGTCCAGGAAGAATCTAATTGGGATGAAGTTCGGTATGACGATGATAGTGTTTGGTTTGACTTTCTCACAGATGATAATTGGGGATATTCAGACCAATATGCAAAATGCAACCATTGTAATTGTGTTATTGAGTATCTATCAACAACATCAGGTACATCTGATAATTACTGGAATTGTAATGGAGAACTGTTTTGTGAAGATTGTATAAGAGAGGAACCAGATAGTTATATTGAAGATAAAATAATTAACTATGATACTGGGGTAATTTCACCTATTCCATCAGATAGGATATTTTCAGAAAAGGAATGGGAAGACTTTGGATTTGTCAAGGTAATTGATAATCTTGAGGTAGGAATGTATGGATGGTATGACGACCCAAAGGAATTTCTGAATGGATTAATTACTCTAAATCAAAAAGCAAATTATATTTGTAGAATTAAAAGCCAGAATCCATTTGAGGTTTGTTATCAGATCTGGAAACGAAAAGGTAGGTAAGTGAATGAAATTATATTACACATCTGTGATGATTCAAGACAATGAGAATAGCAAACCATGGTCATGCTCAATGCAAGATAGTTGTACAACCATTAAAGATGCAAAAGAAATTATATTAAAAGCAAGAAAAAATTTTCGTGTATTATCTGCATGGATTGATACGTATGACGGTGCCAATAATAAAATTACAGTTTTCCATGAATGCTATGTAAATTTTATTGGTGAAGTAGAAAGACCGAAGGAGGTAGATGATTGAATGAAATACCACGGAAAAATCACATATGAAATTGATGAGAATCATCCTGTTGCCGGTGTTTGGTGTAAAGAAAACGTATTTGAGTACGAAGATTATTACGAGTTTGATGAACGATTGTATTCACCAGAAGATCGTGATGTGTTTGTAAATTATATTAAAAGGGATTTGAAACTTGTGGCAGGTGGTGGATATAATACAAATCATATTCGCAATGTAAAATTTGAAATCTATAGGATAGATTGAGAAATGAGTAGAGTAGAAAATATTGAGTAAATAAAACGGAAATTTTAAGGGGGAATTTTACATGCAATATATAGTACTCGAAAGAAAAGTTTACGAGCGTTACTCTGTTGTTGATGCAGATGATCCGGAAGAAGC
>OGQN01003391.1_pt1 | contig 10406 bp, 10 predicted proteins | sample 1553231 | NCBI WGS metagenome assembly OGQN01 (sample SAMEA2579950, study PRJEB22360) | human gut metagenome | biome: human gut; feature: human-associated habitat; material: faeces | place: Denmark | collected 2008/2010 | reverse complement strand
GGCAGCGACGTGCAGCTGCTGCTCGTCAAGAACCCGATGGGCTTCAGGCTGTCGCTCGGCTCGTTCCCGCCCGACGGGCATGACACGATGATTGCCATCTGCGACCTGTACGCGGACGGGCGCGACATGAGCTGGCTGTGGGATGTCGATTTCACCAGCCTGCGCCCGACTGGCGTCGCGATGGTGTCGGGTACGCGAGCCTGGGACATGGCGTTGCGGCTCCCCCACCAGCAGGGGCGGGGGGGGTTCATGTCCTCGAATACGATCAGGTCAGGGTGGAGCAGACCGGCACGGATCTGGAGGCGGCGGTGCGGCAGTTCGTCACCGCCCGTCCCGGTGTGCCCAAACACATCTACTGCACGTACACGTCGATGCTCCGCGTGCGTGCCGAACTCGCCAAGCTGACCACCGTCGCCGATGCCGGCGTCGGGCGATGAACGGCGCGGCGACTGACAGCATGAGCGGGAAAGGCGAACGGATATGGGAAAAGTGATCGACGTGATGTCCCTCTACCCGAAGGACATGAACATCTACGGGGATTCCGGCAACGTGCTGGTGGTTCTGCGCCGGCTGGCACTGTACGGGTATGAGCCGCGCCTGCACGCATACAATCAGGGCGACGAATGGCCCGAGCGCGTGGACATGATCCTCGGTGGCGGCGGTCAGGACACCGGGCAGAAGAAAATCACCGGCGACCTGTTCAAGCGGGCCGGCCGGCTGCGCGACCTGGCCGCGGACGGTACGCCGATGCTGATGATCTGCGGCCTGTTCCAGCTGTTCGGCGAATACTTCGAGACCTCGGAAGGCGAGCGGTTGGACGGCATCAACGTGCTCGGCGCGTACACGGTGGGGCAGAGCCACCGGATGATCGGCAATCTGGTCGAGCACAGCGACGAATTCGGCGACGTGATCGGCTATGAGAACCATTCCGGGCAGACGTTCCTGCGCGAGGGAACGTTGCCGCTGGGGCATGTCGATCATGACGGTACCGGCAACAACGGTGAGGATCATACGGAAGGCGCTCGTGTCGGCAATGTCATCGGCACGTACATGCATGGCTCGCTGCTGCCGAAGAACCCCGCGGTCGCGGATTTCCTGATTCGGGCCGCAGTGACGAGACGGTACGGGGAATTCGAGCCGGACCAGTCCAGCGAGCAGATGTTCGAACTGGCACGGTTGGACGCTCTGGCGGACAAGGCCCGCAAGGTCGCCGCCGCCCGCCCCCGGTGAATTGGACGGTTCCGCGCCCTCGGACTCTGCGATGCTTGACGGGTCGATGAGCTTGATGGGCCGATGAGCGGATTGCCGGGGCGTGGTTTCCATCTCATAGCGGAAACCACGCCACCCCTATCGCGTTATGCGACGGGTGGGGGTAATCTTGGAACCACAAGTAACCAAAGGAGGTATCATGGCTGATTTCGATTTGGGTGAAGGCCTGCGCCGGGTGTTTCTCGCGGGCGTTGGGGCATTGGCCACCGGCGTTGAGCTGGGGCAGCAGAGCTTTGAGAAGAGCCAGCAGATCGTCGACGGTCTGGTGAAGAAGGGCGAGCTCACCGTGGAACAGGGCAAGGCGTTGAACACCGAGCTCAAGCACAAGGCGCAGGAGGCCAAGGAGAAGGCCGAGGAAAAGACTGAGGGCGCCAAGGAGCAGAGCGATGCCGGTGCCGCCGCCGAAGATCCTTCCCCGGCGGAAGGCTCCGCTGCTTAGCATGCCGGAGCAGCACACCATGCCGTCCTATACCGCGGGCGGCCATGCCGGCGACCCACGGCATGATCCGGAACGGGGGAAATCCGCATCGGGGTCGGACGGTTCGGCGAAAGACGGTGTCGTGACGCGACGTGCCGGCAAACGCCGCGAATGGGACGGGTCTCCCACCATCGGGCTGTTCAACAATCATCGCGACACCTTTTCCAGTCGATATCACCTGACGAGGCGCGGGAAAGTCAAGCGCCTCGGACAGATCATGCGCATCGCGAACCAGTTCGACGTGGTGCACGGCCTCACTCCGGTGAAGATGAGGCTGATGCTGGAGGCGCTGGGCCCCACATTCGTCAAGGTCGGGCAGATACTGTCCATGCGGTCGGAGATTCTGCCGCAGTCGTTTTGCGACGAGCTCGCGAAGCTGCGCGCCGATGCCGACCCGATGCCGTATCAGATCGTCGTCGACACGTTGACGCAGGAATATGGCCGCCCCATAGGCGAGGTGTTCGCCCGCATCGATCCGACGCCGCTCGGTTCCGCATCCCTCGCGCAAGTGCATCGCGCCACGCTGGTCACCGGCGAAGACGTCGCCGTGAAGGTGCAGCGGCCTGGCGTGCGCGAGATCATGGCGTTGGATGTGTCCATCATGCGTTCGATCGCCCGGGCTGCCACGAAGATGCTGCCCAGTGCGCAGGTGGTGGATCTTGGCGGCGTGGTCGAGGAACTGTGGGATACGTTCGAATCCGAGACGGATTTTCTGGTGGAGGCGCGTAACCTCAGCGAGTTCAAGCGCTTCTGCGAAGCCTATCGGTATATGGACTGTCCGAAACCGTACATGGATCTGTGCACCGAGCACGTGGTCGTCATGGATTACGTCGAGGGCATCGCCGTCTCCCATACCGATCAGCTGATCGAAGCCGGGTATGACCTCAAGGAAATCGGCACCAAGCTGGTCGACAACTATGCGACGCAGGTGCTGGACGACGGTTTCTTCCATGCGGATCCGCACCCCGGCAACATCATCATCTCCGGTGGCCAGATCGTGCTTATCGATCTGGGCATGACCGGGCGGCTCAACAGCCAGACCCGCAGCGTGCTCCGGGAGATGATCTTCGCTGTCGCCAAACAGGATTCCGCCGCGCTGGCGGACGGTCTGCTGCGTTTCGCGGGCACCGAGTCCAATCCTGAGGATTACCCCGCGCTGCTGGCCGACCTGGACATGGTCGTCAAGGAGTTCGGCACGGTAGACCTGGGCGACCTGGACATAGCGGCGTTCCTGACGTCGCTGACGTCGTTGGCCCAAAGGCACGGCATCGAGGTGCCGGGCACGGTGACGACGGTCGGCAGGGCGTTGGTCACGTTGGAGGGCCTGCTGGACGAATTCATCCCCGACGTGAACATGATTCAGATCATCTCCGACCATATTGCCGGCAGCAAGTCGTTGGATCGAGCGGCGAAAGACGAGATCAAGGCGCTGGGCGTCGAGGGACATCAGGCATTGCACGGCCTGCTGTCCGCGGCGAGCGAGTCCAGGGTCGCGATGCGCATGCTCACCCGAGGCCAGCTGCGCATGAACATGGAGGTCGTTGGTTCCGAGGAACCGATGCGCCTGCTGTCGGACATGGTCAACCGCCTGACGATGGCGTTGATCGTCGTCGGCCTGTTCGTCGGATCGTCGATCGTGTACTACGCGGGCATGAAGCCGATCATCTTCGGCATACCGGTCGTGGGATTCATGGGATATGTGATAGCGTTCATCCTCTCCGCATGGATCGTGTTCGACATCTACTTCAAGGGACGCAGATCAAAGCGCCGGTAGTACTCGACGGAATGATTTGCGCCCCACGATCCGGTCGGTCTTCAGACCGGGCAGTTTTACGGGCCGGTCAGTTTTCCAGGAACAGCTGCGGTGCCTTCATGAAGTTGTTGGCGCAGTGTTCCCCGCAGAAGTAATAGGTCGTGCCGTCGTGCTCGCGCGTGATGGCGTCGTTGTTGACGGCGACGGTCATGCCGCACACAGGGTCGGTCGCGGTCTGCGTCGCGTCGTTCATGTCTGCGGAATGCATGTGGTTCATGTGCATGGGTTGCTCCTTGTTCGGCTGATGGTGATGGCCCTCATCGGTGTGATGGCCATCGGCACGGGGACGGTCTCCGGTGTCGAGAATGATGTTGCGCGCGCCGTGTTGGTCGGGCGCTCTCCTGTCGGCGTCTCTTCCGCCTGCGGCGGTGAAGGAGACGGTGTCGGGGCTCAGTGTGACGCGCCGCATGCGGTTCGCGTTCAGCACCAGGCACACTGAGCTCAACGCCATCGCCAGACCCGCGATCATCGGGCTCAACAGCCAGCCGGTGAACGGGTAGAGTACGCCGGCGGCCACCGGAATGCCGATGACGTTGTAGCCGAACGCCCACCCCAGATTCTCGCGGATGTTGCGCATCGTGGCATTGGACAGGTTGATGGTCTTGATGACGCCGCGCAAGTCGCCGCTCATCAAGGTCACGTCCGCCGACTGCATCGCCACGTCCGTGCCGGTGCCGATGGCGATGCCGAGATCCGCCTGGGCCAGCGCGGGGGCGTCGTTGATGCCGTCGCCCACCATCGCAATCAGAGTGCGGGATTGTGCGGCCGTGCGGGAGGTGCCGTACGCGGACTTGGCGGCGGCCTCGTCGCGTTCGCGCTGCAGTTTGGCGATCCAGTAGGCCTTGCCGTCCGGCTTGACCTCGCAGATCACCGTATCGATGCCGACTTCGCGGGCGATGCGCCCGGCTACCTCGGCCTTGTCGCCCGACAGCATCACCGTGCGGATGCCGCGTGCGCGCAACGCCGCGACGGCCTCACGCGAGCCTTCCTTGACTGTGTCCTGCTCGTAGCTCGGCTTGTCCCAGTCGGCGGCCGCGTCCACCACGCCGCGCGTGATGGTGCCGGTCTTGTCGAACACCACGGTGCCGATGCGACGCGCCTGTTCCAGCGCCTTGGCACTGGTGACCAGCACGCCGTTGGTGGCGCCCAAGCCCAGCGAGACCGTCACCGACAGCGGCGTGGCCAGTCCCAGCGCGCACGGGCAGGCGATGATCAGCACACTGACCGCAGTGACCAGCGCGTGCGCCAGTTGCGGCGCCGGGCCCAGTGACACCCAGATGGCGAACGTCCAGATGGCGATGATCATCACCGCCGGTACGAAATACCGGGCGATCTTATCGGCCAGTTGCTGCACCGGCGCCTTGGTCGCCTGGGCGCGGGCCACCATCGCCGCGATCTGCGAGAGTACCGTGTCCGCGCCGACTTGGGTGGCGCGCATCACGCAGTCGCCCTTGAGCAGCACGGTGGCCCCGGTCACCGGGTCGCCTGCGGTTTTGGAGACCGGCTTGGATTCGCCGGTGATCATCGATTCGTCGATACGCGCCTCGCCGGCCGCGATCACGCCGTCCGTGGGCACGCGCTCGCCGTTCTTGACGATCAGCAGGTCGCCGGTGACGATGGCGTCGATGTCGGTGTCCGTGAAATGCGCCGGATTACGCCATTCGATGCCGTCCACATTGTCTGCGGAAGTGGCGTTGAGCTTGTGCGCGGTGCGCGGGCGCAGTCTGATAAGCGACTGCACCGCCTTGCCGGTGCCTTCGCGGGCCTTGGCCTCCAGCAGGCGGCCGACCAGCACCAGGGTGATGACCACGCCGACCGATTCGAAATACGGCTCGCGCGAGCCCTCCGGGAACACCCACGGGGCGATGCAGGTCACCAGCGAATACAGGTAGGCGGCCGAAGTGCCCAGCGAGACCAGCGAGTTCATGTCGGGGGAGCGGTGCGCCAGCGCGGGGAAGCCGACCGTGTGGATCGGACGCCCGCAGTAGAACATCACCGGCGTGATGAGAATGGCCTGCAGCCACGGGTTCACCATCCAATGCGGCACCAGCGCGGGATTGGCCATATGCAGCATGGTGACGGCGAATACCGGCAACGTCAGTACCGCGCCCACAATCACCAGCTTCGTCAGCGCCTTGATCTCATTGGCGCGTTCAGCCGCCTCTCGCCGCTCGGCCTCCGCCGCATCCACAACCGGAGCTCCAACCCGCAAGTCTGAGGGAGAGACCCCCTCGGCTTCGGCCGAGCCGTCAGCACGCGGGCGAAGCCCGTCCTTATCCGCACCGTCCTTACTCTCCTCTCCCTCAACCCTCAACAACCCATGCACCATATTCATGCCGCATGCAAACGGATATTCGCCCGCCGGCAACGCCGGTAGTTCCACGTCGGTGGTGGCGTTGCCCGGCAGCATGGCGTCAAGCCCCAGATCCGCGAACACCACATGCGAAGTGCATTCGCCGGTCTCCTGTCGATCGAAAGTCAGCGTGATCGGCGTACCCGTGCGCATGCTGATCACGGCGGGGGAGTACCCGCCCTTGACGGTGATTGTTGCGGATTGGCGTTCGCCGGAGGCGTCCATGGCCCCGGCCGTGGCTTTCTGCGTTCCGAAGAAGAACCGCAGTACCAGCCATGTCAATGCGGCCGCCGCTATCAGCGCCGTGGCGGCCGAGAAGATGCTGAGCTCCATAACCGTTCCTTCCCCTTGTTTGTTGTACTGAACAACAGTGTATACCCTATACCCCTAGAGGGTATATAATGGGGTGTGTTCAGCTGACGGATAAGTATCAGGGGGTTTGCGATGCATGGTTATGACGAAGACAAGGCCAAGGTCATCGCACGATTGCGCCGTATCGAAGGACAGGTGCGTGCCATCACGCAGATGGTGGAGGATGACAAATACTGCATCGATATCCTGACGCAGATTTCGGCGTCGAATTCGGCGCTGAAATCCGTGGCGTTATTGCTGCTGGACGATCATCTCAACCATTGCGTGCGGCAGGCGTCGATTCAGGGCGGCGAGGTGGCCGATGAAAAACTTGCGGAGGCTTCCGCGGCCATTGCGCGTCTCGTCAAATCGTGACGAGTTTTACCGTCATTCACCATCGATGACATACTGGGTACCATGTTTGAGCAAATAGGAACCGTGATTATCGTCATCGTCGTGCTAGTGGTTGGTGCAGGGCTTGGCCTCTTCGCCGGCTTCGTGCTAGGCCGTCATAAGGGTCAGGAGATGGCTCGAGGCGTCAAAAGCGAGGAGCTGGAAGAGGCCAAGACCTCGCTGGAGAATGCGCGATTCGAGAACGCTGAGCTCAGTGCTCGCAATGCTGCCGCACAGGCTCAGATTGAAGGCGTGAACCAGCAATTGGCTTTCGCCAAGTCACAACTTGCCCAGGCGCAGCAGGCTGAGCAGATTCGCATTCAGCAGGAACGTGAGCGTGCAGCTGCGGAGGCAGAACGGAAGCGTCAGGCGGATGCTCAGGCCGCCGAGGTCAAGCGTGCTGAACAGGAAGCACGTTTGAAAGAACAGAGCAAGGTGCTCGAGGCGCTTGCGCCAGTGGCCAAGAATCTTGATACCTTGCAGAACAAGGTCACGCAGATCGAAGAGGGCCGCAAGAGGGAAATGGGCGCATTGGGAGCCCAACTCAAGGGGCTCAACGATCAGCAGGCCCGTTTGGACAAGGAAACCAGTTCCCTGTCCGCCGCGTTGCGCAACAACAAGGTGCGTGGCGCGTGGGGCGAGGCCCAGCTCAAGAACATTGTCGAGTCCGCCGGATTGCTGGAACATGTCGATTTCGACACCCAGGTGGTGGTCACGGATGCCGATGGGCGTACGTTGCGCCCGGATATGATCGTGCATCTGCCGGGAGGCAAGACCATTCCGATTGATGCCAAAGTGCCTTATGCCGATTACCAGCGTGCCTGCGAAATCCCGGACACCGCCAGCCCCGAGGATATTGCCCGCCGCGATGATTTGCTGCGGTCCCATGCCAAGGCGTTGCGCGAGCATGTACGTGCTCTCGGCGAAAAGGCCTATTGGAATGCCTTTGATGTAGCACCTGATTTTGTGGTGGCCTTCATCCCCAATGAGGCACTACTGCAGGCCGCACTCGAAGCCGATCCCACACTGATGGATGATGCGTTCTCTCGCAAAGTGGCGCTCACCTCGCCGGTCACGCTCTGGGCCGTGCTGAAATCCGTGGCCTATGCCTGGCAGCAGCAGTCGCTCACCGATGACGCCAAGCAGCTGTTCGATCTGTCCCGAGAACTGTACGAACGGTTCTCCACGCTGGGTGATTATGCCATCAAATTGGGCACCCAGATTACTAAGACGGTCAGCGCCTACAACAAGTTCGCGTCCAGTTTGGAACGCCGTGTGTTGCCCACCGCTCGCAAGCTGCAAAAAATCGAACCGACCAAGATCATCGAGGAAGTACCGATCATCGAATCAGATAAAGGCAATGTGAGCGAACTGTCCGCCCCTGAAGTGGTGCCGGCCGATGAAGGTGATACTCATCTGACTGCCTCAGGCGATAGTCTGGAGTCATGACTGAATCTGGATTCCGCCCCACTGGTACCCCGGACCTTGCCGTCGCGAAGAGCCATAATGACTTTGCCATGCTGGAGCCGCGTGAACAGCTAGCCACCTTGCTGAAGGAGCATGTGGTGGGCCGCCCGTTCTCCGAACTTGCCGCGGTGACTTTCGACCACCGTGCCGCCACTGTCATGGGCCATGTACTGATTGACGCTTTGGAAGATGCGGGCTATTCGATTGATGACTTCGATGCTGTTGGTGCCTTGACCGCAGCATCTGTGCCCATGGTGTCTGCCATGATCCAGGCCGCCGCCTCTCGTGGCGAGGACCTAGATGGATTCGTGATGGACTTCGTCTACCCGTCCATCAAGGGCCCCTCCATCGAAGGCCGCCGTGTGGTGCTGTTGGATGCTTGGCTGTCCGAAAAGTCGTACGTGCAGACCAGCTCGCTGGTCACCCTGCGCAACGGCAATGAGCTGAGCCTCGACTTTGGCATAGTGGAGCAGCTGGGTGCCAAGGTCGTGGCCATCGCCTCGCTGGTCGGTGGCGGTGCCAAAGACATCAATGTGGTCAACCCCTCCACCGGCGACGAGCAAACGCTCCCCTTCATCCAGGTCTTCGACGAATCCGAACTGCGGTAAATCCACCTTTGACGTCCCTCGCATAAAGTCAGCCGGGCTGAGCAGCGAAGCTGACTAAGAGGAACCGGTGAATAGCGTTATCGAGGAGAAAGATTGCACGCACCCAACCAGATTTCTTTGGCTGCCAAAGCTTCAGGTGAACCGGAATTCCGTGAAATCGGCCTTGGGCCGTGGTCTGAGACCCATCCCGGTGAGCCTCGTCCCGATGATCCGACTTCTTCGAATTATGACGGTCGTTTCGACTCGGTGCTGTTGAACGACGGAGACCGCCGCAACGTATTGGACCGTTACCGCTACTGGACCGTTGCTGCCATTAAGGCCGATCTTGACGCTCGAGGGCGTCACGACTTCGAAGTTGCGGTGGAAAACTGGACCCACGATTTTAACATCGGTTCCATGGTCCGCACCGCTAATGCCTTCCAGGCCAAGCGCGTACACATTGTCGGTCCACATAAGTGGAATCGCAAGGGCGCGTTGATGACCGAACTGTACCAGCACGTCGAACACCACCCCTCCATCGCCGAACTGGTGGAAAGCTGGCATCATCGCATCGCCGGTGAAATCGCCTATGAACGAGCCAAGGCCGGTGCCGCCGCCATCCATGCGCATGATGTGGCTGTGGATGGAGACAACAAGCACCTTCATGAGCTGCTGGCCGAAATCGATGCTTGTGATGCACGCATCAAGGAGCTTCAAGCCGCCCGCGTCATCGCCCTCGACATTATTCCCGGCGCAGTGCCGATGGAAGCCTATGCCTTCCCCAAGCGGTGCCTGCTGCTCTTCGGTGCAGAAGGCCCCGGATTGAGCGAGAAGGCCCTCGCATTGGCCGACGATGTGGTCTACATCTCTCAATTCGGTTCCGTGCGCTCCATTAATGCAGGCGCTGCGGCGGCCGTGGCCATGCACGCATGGATTGCCCAACACGCCGTATCAGGCGTGTAGCCATGCGCCGACAATCCTGCCGCATGGATCGGCGGTCTCATCGTCACCAGAAAAGCGGATATCAAATAATGACCCGAGTGCCTGCCCTGCTGAAATGGTCTCAAAGGGTAGGAAAATGCGGTTTCCCGACAACTGCGTGTCACATACGGCTCATATAGTTATGGCCATGCCAACATTTTCACGCGAAGAAATCGTGCATTTGGGCGATCTGGCCCGAATCGCGCTCACCGATGAGGAAATCACCCGTCTGCAGGGCGAACTGAACGTCATCGCAGACTCCATCAACAAGGTCCAGGAAGTCGCCTCCGACGATGTGCCGCCGACCGCCAACCCGGTTCCGCTGGAAGCCTACCTGCGCCCGGACGTCGCCGAAACCCCGCTCACGCAGGAAGAGGCGCTCGCCGGTGGCCCGAAGACCGAGGCCGGCATGTTCGTGGCACCGCGAATCCTGGGAAGCGAGGAGTAATCGATGAGCAACGAAACCGCAACTCTCGTCAAACTGTCTGCTGCCGAGCAGGCCGCTGCCGTCAAGAAGGGCGACGTCACCTCTCGCGAGCTCGTCGAAGCCCACCTCAAGGTGATCGAGGCTGCCGAGCCGTCCATCAAGGCCTTCCTGAAGGTTTCCGGCGATGTGGCTCTCGAGCAGGCCGACGCCTTCGACGCCAAGTCCGCCGAAGACAAGGCCGCCCTGCCTGAGCTGGCCGGTGTGCCGATCGCCATCAAGGACATGAT
>OGQN01003390.1_pt1 | contig 10407 bp, 8 predicted proteins | sample 1553231 | NCBI WGS metagenome assembly OGQN01 (sample SAMEA2579950, study PRJEB22360) | human gut metagenome | biome: human gut; feature: human-associated habitat; material: faeces | place: Denmark | collected 2008/2010 | reverse complement strand
TCAGACCTGCCCCGGCTGTTGCTGTCTGCGGGTCAGGCCTTCCCCGAAAACCGGCGAAATGACCAACCGGAGTTTCCCCCTCTGGGCAGGGCGTTTTCCGACGAAAACGCAGATACGGTACATGGCAGGAATCGCCGTTCTTTGGGCGTTTTGACGGTTTTTCGGAACGCGCGGAAAACCATTTGCCATTCCTTTCTTTTTTCGATATAATAATTTTTATACGGCTGGTTTGCGCGAGCCATCTTTTTTCCGGGGGTTGATTTCCATGATCCGAAACCTGAATCAGGTCACGTTCCGCTGCTTTGGCAGTGTTCCGTCCGAGCGCACCCAGACGGACAGGAATCTGTTCCGGGACGACGCCGCCGCTGTGCGGCTGTCGCGGACGGAGGCTGTGATCTACCGCGCCGCATCGGAGACGCGGATCAGCTGCGGCATGGGCATGAGCGTCCTGTCCGCCAGCACGGACGGGGAAACCTACCAGCGCTTCTATCTGGACAAGCCTGCCGTTCTCCGCAAGGGCGTCTACTTCCTCCTGGAGCCGTTTCAGGGTGACGCCACGGTGATGGTGTCCGCTCAGGAGCCGCCGGAGGAGCTGGGACGCCGCGCCCTCGGCAGCGCCCGGGTGGATCATCAGCTGCGGGTGGAGGGCATTTACACCTTCTTCTACCAGGAAAAGGAACAGGGCTTCCTGTTTTCCGGGGAATCCCACCCCATGACCGAGCTGACCTACGTGGATCAGGGGGCGCTGCACAGCGTGGTGGACGGGCAGGATCTTCTGCTCAAGCAGGGGGATATTGTCCTCTACGGCCCGAATCAGTGGCACATGCAGTACGCCGACATCGGTGTTGCCCCCCGGTTCGTGACCATTTCCTTTGACGTCAGCGGCGTTGACCTTGCTCCCCTGCTGAACCGGAAATTCACCGCGCCCCAGAGCGTGGCGACGCTTTTGCAGAATATGCTGCGGGAGCAGGAGTTTATGGACGCCTACTCCAACGACATCATCCTCTACCAGCTGAATCTGCTGCTGCTTCAGCTTCAGCGGGAGGCCGCGTCCCCCAAGGCAGGAAAGCTGCAGACCGCCAACGCCGTCCACAGCGAGAACGAGATCATCCGTCAGGCGCAGCAGTTCATCAGCGCCCACATCCGGGAGAAGCTGTCGGTGCCGCTGGTCGCCCGGCAGGTGGACGTCAGCCCCAGCTACCTCACGGCGCTGTTCCACAAGAATCTGCAAATTTCCCCCGGCGAGTATATCCGCCGGATCAAGCTTCAGGAGAGCAAGCAGATGATCCGGGAAAACGACCTGAATTTCACGGAGATCGCCGCCCAGCTCCACTATTCCACGGTGCATCACTTCTCCCGGCAGTTCAAGGAGAAGTTTGGCATTACCCCCACAGAATATGCAAAATCTGTTCGTTGAGAGGTTTGGAAAATGAAAAAAGGGAATCCCATTGCGCTGCTGCCCATCGGCGTGTTTCTCGTGCTGTATCTTGGGCTGGGGCTGCTGTTTGAGTACGGTCTGCACATCCCCATGGGTTTTTCAACATCCCCATCGTCATCGCGTTTCTCGTGTCTATTTTAGTAGCCTGTCTTCAGAACCGGGCGGTTCCCTTTGAGGAAAAGCTTGTCATCATGGGGCAGGGCGTGGGAGATAAGAACATCATCACCATGCTGCTGATCTTCCTGACGGCGGGCGCGTTCGTCGGCGTGGTGGGGCGCAGCTCCGCCCAGAGCGTCGCCTACTTCATGCTCGACATCATCCCCGCCCGGTTCGCCGTGGCGGTGCTGTTTGTGGTCGCCTGCTTCGTCTCCACTGCCATGGGAACCTCCGTCGGCACCATCACCCTCATCATGCCCATTGCATTGGAGGTCGCGCAGGCGTCCGGCTTCGACACGGCGCTGTGTACCGGAAGCGTCGTGGGCGGAGCCATGTTCGGCGACAACCTGTCCTTCATCTCCGACACCACCATCGCCGCCTGCAATGGTCAGGGCTGCGCCATGAAGGACAAATTCAAGGGCAATTTCTGGATCGCCCTGCCCGCGGCCATCGCCACGCTGGTGCTGATCCTGCTTCTGACCATGGGGCATGACACCGCGCCCATTGACGAGCACTACGATCTTCTTCAGATCATCCCCTACGTTCTGGTTCTGGCGGGAGGCGTCGCTGGGATCAACGTGTTTATCGTTCTGCTGACGGGCATCGTTTCCGGCGCTGTCATCATGCTTTTGACCGGGCAGGTGGAAGCCACCGCACTTCTCGCCAGCATGGGCAACGGCGCGGCGGGCATGTTCGAGACCAGCATGGTTGCCATCCTCGTGGCCGCGATGTGCGCCCTGATCCGGGTCTACGGCGGCTTTGACGCGCTACTGAGCTTCATCCGGAAGGTCTTCCGGGGCAAAAAGGGCGGCCAGTTGGGCATGGGTCTGCTGGTAGGCGCCATGGACATCGCCACCGCCAACAACACCGTTGCCATCGTCATGGCAAACCCCATTGCCAAGGAAATGAGCGAGGATTACGGCATCTCCCCCTCCCGCACGGCCTGCCTGCTGGACACCTTCTCCTGCATTTTTCAGGTCATTATCCCCTACGGTGCGCAGATGCTGGTCGCCATCTCGGCGGCAGCGGAAATGGGCTTTGCCCTGTCGGCGTTCTCCATCATGCGGTATCTGTTCTATCCGTATCTGCTGCTGGTCAGCTCCCTGGTTGCGATTTTCCTGGTAAAGGGTAAGAAAAACTGATTTCCCGGCAGAAGCGTCGGCATTTGGCCGCGCTTCTGCCTTTCTGCGTCTTAAGGCTTGCGAAAGTGGGAATTCTGTACTATAATGAACGTATATTCCAGTATTTGTGTGGAGGCAGCTATGGACTTTCGGGTATTGGCGGTTGGCGATGTGGTAGGCAATCCGGGCTTGGAGCAGATCCGCCGGAATCTGCGGCAGATGAAGCGGCAGTATCATGCGGACTTTGCGGTGGTCAACGGGGAAAACGCCGCCGTGGTGGGCATCACGCCCAATCAGGCGGACAGCATTCTGGACGCCGGTGCGGACATCATCACCATGGGCAACCACACCTGGAGCAAGCGGGAGATCGTCCCCTATATGGACGACTGCCCCTGGATCGTCCGCCCGGCCAATTACGCCCCCCAGGTTCCGGGGCGGGGCTGGCAGGTGGTGCAGACGGCGGCAGGCGACGTGGCCGTCATCGACCTCATCGGCCGGTGCAATATGGACTACGGCCCGGAAAATCCCTTCCTGATGGTGGACAAAATTCTCAAGCAGCTCACCGCGAAGATCATTCTGGTGGAAATTCACGCGGAAGCCACCTCGGAGAAGCTGGCCATGGGCTACATGCTGGACGGGCGGGTCAGTGCCGTGTGGGGGACCCACACCCACGTTCCCACGGCGGACGCCCGGGTGCTGCCCAAGGGGACGGGCTACGTCACCGACCTGGGCATGACCGGCCCCCGGGATTCCGTGCTGGGCATCCGGCCGGAGCTGTCCATCGCCAAATTCCGGGGCGATCTGCCGGAACGCTACCGCTGGGCGGAGGGCGCGTCCAAGATCGAGGCCGTGCTGTTCACCATCGATTCGGAAACCGGAAAATGCCGCAAGGCAGAAAGGGTCGACAAATGGGACTGAAAATTTTACACAGCGCCGACTGGCACTTAGACTCCCCCTTCGCGGGCTTCGACGACAGCCAGCGGGCGCTTCTAAAGCAGGAGCAGCAGAGCATCCCCGGCAAAATCTCCCAGCTTTGCCGCCGGGAAAAGTGCGATCTCATGCTCCTCGCGGGAGATATTTTTGACGGTGAGCCCGCCCGGGAAACGGTGGAAGCCCTCAAAAAAGCGCTGTCCGAGTGCGGCGCTCGGGTGTTCATCACGCCGGGCAATCACGATTTCTGTGCCCCCGGCTCTGTCTGGCTGGAAGAAAGCTGGCCGGAAAACGTGTACGTGTTCACCGGCGGACTGGAAGCCGTCACAATTCCCGACTTAAACTGCCGGGTCTATGGCGCGGGCTACCAGAGCATGGACAGTGCCCCCCTGCTGGAAAATTTCCGGGCGGAGGGCAGCGAAAAATACTGCATCGCCGTGCTCCACGGCGATCCCACCCGGAAGGACTCCCCCTACTGCCCCATCACCGCCCAGCAGGTGCGGGACTCGGGGCTGCAATATCTGGCGCTGGGACATATCCATAAAGCGGGCGCGTTTCACGCCGGTGGGACGCTGTGCGCATGGCCGGGCTGCCCCATGGGGCGCGGCTGGGACGAAACCGGCGAAAAGGGCGTGTGCATCGTGACCGTGGAGGACAGCGCCTCCCTTCGGGCGGTGGCGCTGGACACCATCCGCTTCCACGAGCTGAAAGCGGACATTTCCTCCGGCGCGGAAGCGGCGCTGGAAAAAATCCTGCCTCCCGCGGGAAGCCGTGACTTTTTCCGGGTCACCCTTACGGGAAGCGGCGAAGCGGATATTGCCAAGCTCACGCGGCGTTTTTCCGCCGTTCCCAATCTGACGCTGCGGGACGAGACGCTTCCGCCGCTGGACATCTGGGGGGACACCGGCGCGGACACGCTGGAGGGCGTGTATTTCCGGCTGCTCCGGGAAGCCATGGAGGCCGACCCTGACAGCCGGGAGGAAATTCAGCTTGCGGCGGAAATTTCCCGGAAGCTGCTGGAAGGACGGGAGGTCACGCTGTGAAAATCTACAAAATGACTGCCACCTTCGGCAAGCTGGAGCACGCGGAGCTGACCCTCCAGCCGGGGCTGAACATCCTCACTGCCCCCAACGAGTGGGGCAAAAGCACGTGGTGCGCCTTTCTTGTGGCCATGCTCTACGGTCTGGACACCCGCGCCAAAACCACGAAAACCACCCTTGCCGACAAGGAGCGCTACGCCCCATGGTCGGGCAATCCCATGGCGGGTCGCATTGACCTGAATTGGAACGGCCGGGACATCACCATCGAGCGCCGCACCAAGGGCAGAGTCCCTCTGGGTGAATTCAAGGCGTACGAAACCGATTCCGGGCTGGCCGTCCCGGAGCTGACGGCGGCAAACTGCGGCCAGCAGCTGCTGGGCGTGGAGCAGACAGTGTTCCGCCGGGCGGGGTTTATCCGTCAATCGGATTTGCCAGTGACGCAGGATGAAGCCCTTCGACGCAGGCTCAACGACCTCGTGACCACCGGCGACGAAAGCGGTACCAGCGACAAGCTGGCAAAAAATCTGCGGGACCTGAAAAACCGCTGCCGCTTCAACAAAAGCGGACTTCTCCCCCAGCTGGAAAGCCAGCGGGACGCCTTACAGGATAAGGTCGAGGAACTGGACGCGCTGGACGCACAGGTGAAGAAGCTGAAAATGCGTCTGGACGACGTCAAGACATGGCTGCAGCAGCTGAACACCCATCAGGCCGCGCTGGACTATGCCGCCGCGGAGGCGGACGCCGGGCGGGTCGCGCAGGCGCGGGAAGCGCTGGAACAGGCGCAGGATTTACTTGCCATCCGGGAAGCCGCCTGCGAAAAGCTGCCGTCTCAGGAGGACGCGGAAAAGAAGCTCAAGGAGCTGCGCGCCTTCCGCGACGAGTGGAACGCCCTGCAGATGGAGCTGCAGATGCTTCCCCGCGCCCCCCTGCCCCCGGCGAAGAAAGACCCCTTCGCGGACATGGACGTGACGGCAGCCATGGAAATGGTCAACGCGGACCGTCAGACCATGACCGGTCTGCGGGGCAGCAAAATGCCGATTTTGCTGCTGATTCTGGGCGCTATCATCATGGCCGGGGCAATCGCGCTGCTGGTAATGGGAAATTACCTCCCGGCGGGAATCCTCGGCATGGTCTCCGTGCTTCTTCAGGCGCTCAGCCTCTTGGGAATGCACAGGCTGAAAAAGCAGACCGAGGCACTGGAAAAGAAATACGGAACCGCCGACCCCGCCCATTGGACGGACCCCCTGCGGGAATATGAGACTGCCCTCCGGGCGTACAACGCCGCCCAGAAGGAATATCAGGACGCCCAGGGAGACGTGGAAGTGCGTCTGATGGTTATGCGCAAGCGCCGGGATTCCCTGTGCGGCGCACAGGAGCCGGATGCTGTCATGGAATTCTGGCAGCAGATCACGAACAAATGGGAAGCCTACCACACCGCCCGGCGGGAAGCCCAGCGGGCGCAAAATCTGGTGGATACCCTCAGCGCCATGGCAAAGCCTGTCCGGCCTCCCGTTGGCGTGGATACCCTGACCCATTCCCCGGCGGACACGGCGCGACTGCTGTCGGACTGCACCGAGGAGCAGCAGCGGCTGCAAAGCCGCATCAGCCAGTACAAAGGCCGGATGGAAGCCTTGGGCGACCGGGCGCAGCTGGAAAAGCAGCTGGCGTCGGTCAACGCCCGTCTTGCCCAGCTGGAAAAGACCTATACCGCCCTGACCATCGCCCAGGAAACGCTGGCGCAGGCGCGGTCGGAGTTACAGCGGCGATTCGCCCCCCGGATTTCCCAGCGGGCGCAGACCTATCTTTCCGCCATGACCGGCGGGCGCTACCAGCGCCTTTCCATGGGTGAGGACTTCTCCCTCCAAGCCGGAACCGGTGACGAGGAAACCCTCCACGACGCCCTGTGGCGCAGCGACGGCACCATCGACCAGCTGTACCTCGCCCTCCGTCTGGCTGTGGCGGAAGAACTGACCCCGGAGTCCCCCCTGATTCTGGACGACGCGCTGGTGCGCTTCGACGATACCCGGATGCAGGCGGCGCTGGCCATTCTGGAAGAGTTGGCGAAAAACCGTCAGGTCATTCTGTTCACCTGCCAGCAGCGGGAGGGAAATGCCGCAAACGCATAACCATTGTTCCGAAAACAGCGGAGAAAGCGCGGCTTTCTCCGCTGTTTTGGAAAAATTCCCATGGCTTTCTGTTGCGAAACTTTTCCAATTTTTCTCAGTTTTGTCATAATTTTGTAATTTCCCCCTTGACAATGGGGGTTTACTATGTTAGACTATCTTCTGAAAGGTTTAATTCATTAAACTTTTGTATTTCCAGATACACCCAAAGGAGGTATTCTGATTGGAAGCGCCCAAAATCTTTGAAAGCGAATACCGCTTCTGCCTGATTCTGTGGGAGCATGAGCCGATCAACTCCACCCATCTGGTCGAGCTGTGCAGAGAGCGGCTTGGCTGGTCGAAGGCCACCACCTACACCGTCATCCGCCGCCTGTCGGAGCGGGGCGTGGTGAAGAACGAGAACGCCGTGGTCTCTTCTCTGATTTCCAAGGAGCAGGCGCAGGCGTCCCGACTGGACGAAATGGTGGAGGAGACCTTCCAAGGCTCCATGCCCGCCTTTATCGCCGCCTTCTCCCGGAGCAGGAAGCTCACCCGGGACGAGGTGGAACAGCTGAAGGCACTCATTGACAATTACGAGGAGGATCGAACATGAACACATTGTTCCGGAATATCCTGACGGCCAGCTTCCACGGCAGCATCGTCATTCTGGCCGTCATGCTGCTGCGGCTGGTGCTGAAAAAAACGCCCCGAAAGTATATCTGTCTGCTCTGGCTGCTGGCGGGACTGCGGCTGCTGATGCCCTTCCAGATTCAAAGCGACCTGAGCTTGCAGCCCAGCGCCGACCCGGTGGCACAGGTGCAGCAGCTCAACCATTCCCAGACATCCGCCGCGCCGGAGGATTTCTCCCCGGCAGACGTGGAAGCCCCCGCGCAGATGCCTGCGGCGCTTCCGGATATCCAGTCCCCCGTCACCACCGTGATCAGCAGCACCCCCTCCCCCGCCCCGGAAACCGCGCCGGAACCGGATACGGGCTTTGATTTCCTGTCGGTTCTGCCATGGTTCTGGCTTGGCATTGCCTGCTGCTTCGGCATTTACAGTCTGTACACCTACCTGACCCTGAAGCTGAAGGTTCGGGAGGCCGTCAAGATCCCCGGCGGCTGGGAATGCGACCGCATCGAGACCGCTTTTATTCTGGGCTTCATCCGCCCGAATATCTACATCCCCATGGGCATGACCCCCGAGGAACAGCGTTACATCCTCGCCCACGAACGCACCCATCTGGACAAGGGCGACCACTGGTTCAAGATGGTGGGCTTTCTGGCGCTGGCACTGCACTGGTTCAATCCGCTGGTGTGGGCAGCCTACATCCTGCTGTGCAAGGACATCGAGATCGCCTGCGACGAGCGGGTGGTGCAGTTCATGGAGCTGGAGGAGCGGAAAGCCTACTCCGCCGCCCTGCTGAACTGCTCCACCAATCGGGCGCATTTCGCGGCCTGTCCCGTGGCCTTCGGCGAGGTGAGCGTCAAGGAGCGCATCAAGTCGGTGCTTTCCTATAAGAAGCCCGGCTTCTGGATCAGTCTGGTGGGCGTGATCGCCATCGTCTTTGTGGCGGTGTGCCTCGTGACCAGCCCCGCGAGAAAAGATGCGGCAGCCGCCGGGGATACCGAACCCACCTCCGTCTCCGACTCCGTTTCCGTACATAATGTGGACGAGCTGCTGGCCGCCATCGCGCCGGACACCGTCATCCAGCTGGAGCCGGGAACCTACAATCTGTCCGGCGCCAAAGGCTACGGCCTGCCCTCGGAAAACCCCTACTACGCATGGACGGAAAAGTACGACGGCTTTGAGCTGATGCTGCAAAACGTAAAGAACCTGACCATCCGCGGCAGCGGCAAGGTGAACACGACTCTGGAGTGCGACCCCCGTTCTGCCAGCGTCATCAATCTGAAGAATTGCGAAAATGTCACGCTGGAGGATTTCACCGCCGGTCACACTCTGGAACTGGGTCAGTGCAGCAGCGGCGTTATTTACCTGCAAAACTGCACCGGCGTGGGCATGAACCGTCTGGGCATCTACGGCTGCGGCATGATCGGATTGCAGGCGGCGGATTCCAAGGACATTTCTCTCGCGGACAGCGACGTGTACGACTGCTCCAGCAGCGCCGCCGAGATCATCAGCTGTGAGGACGTCACCATCTCCGGAACCCGCATTTACCGCATCGGCTCCGAGGAATACGGCGGATACACCTATTTTGATATTGGTTCCAGCCGGAATGTGACGGTGGAAAACTGCGAAATCAGCGACAGCAGCCTTATGTATCTGGCAATCGTTTCCGGAAGCACCGTTCAGATGAAGGGCAATCTGTTCTCCAACAACCGCAGCCAGCTGGAAGCATTCAACTTCCAGTATGAGTACTACGAAGATACCCAGACGCCGGCAGACGAGTCGAGTATGGTTCTGGACGGCAACCGGTTTGAAAATTGCAGCGTCCGCCGCTGGTTTGGAGCCGACGGTACCGTCACGGACGGCGCAGGCAATCCTCTTACCGATGAGCAGATGAACAAGCTGTACTCCACAGGCGCGACGGAGCCGACCCAGGCGCAGCTGGAAATCCACGTTTCCACGGTGGATGAGCTGATCGCCGCCATCGGCCCCAATGTGGACATCGTGCTGGACGGGGAGCTGTACGACCTCAGCACCGCCACCGGCTACGGCACCTCCAAGGGCGATTATTACTACTGGCTGGACGAATTTGACGGCCCCCAGCTGGTCATCGACGGGGTGGACAATCTGACCATCCGCAGCAATGACGGCAGCGTAACGGGACACACCATCGCCGCCATCCCCCGCTACGCCAACGTCCTGACCTTCCAGTCGTGCAGCTACATCACCCTCTCCGGCTTCACCGCCGGTCACACAAGGGAGCCCGGTTACTGCATCGGCGGCGTTCTGCGGTTCCAGTACAGCGACCACATCACCGTGGACAAATGCGGTCTCTACGGCTGCGGCATTCTGGGCGTAGACGCGGAATACTGCACCGATATACGGGTCGCCAACTGCGACATCTACGAGTGCAGCCAGGGCGGTGTCCAGTTCTGGAGCTCCGAGGGCATTGTAATGGAAAACAACACCCTGCGGGATCTGGGCGGCAGCGACATGATCTTCCACGACTGCAAGGATGTGACGGTGAACGGTGAAACCGTGATTCCCGCCAGTATGTTCTTCAGTCGGATCCTCCAGTCGGAGGAACAGCAGGGCACAGAGGCACTCAACGCCTTTGTTACGGAGTTTGCGTGTGCCTATTTTTACGGAGATATGGATACGCTGCCCCGGCTGCTCTCCAAGGACTACACAGGCGGAGTGGAAGCCTATTCCGGCAATACAAACGACGTGATTGTGTGCTGGCATGAGGTCACTGTAGACATGTGGAAAGAGGCAGAGGCCAACGGCACCTATGAATTTGCCTACCCCTACCGCGAGAACGTTGACAGCGAAATTGCCTATCTGACCATTGTCGTCGTCAGAGAAAACGACGCATGGAAGGTCAGCAGCTACTCTCTGGCCGAATAAAACAAAACCAGTCCCTCCGGCCACGCCGGAGGGACTGATACTATTTCCTGATTAAAATCTTAATTTTAATCAGGAAGGCATCGCCTGAC
>OGQN01003389.1_pt1 | contig 10408 bp, 14 predicted proteins | sample 1553231 | NCBI WGS metagenome assembly OGQN01 (sample SAMEA2579950, study PRJEB22360) | human gut metagenome | biome: human gut; feature: human-associated habitat; material: faeces | place: Denmark | collected 2008/2010 | reverse complement strand
GCGGCTGTTGCAGCGCTTGCCCTCGGCGGCCAGCGCCACGTCGAGGTCTGCGCCCTTGCCGAGGTCCTTGAAGTCCTCCTCGACCGGCGTGACCATGTCCTCGATGATTTCAATATTGTTCTGTTCCAGCAGGTCATACAGCTTGTCCACCTGCTCCACATCGTAGTCCAGCTCCTCCAGAGCATCGCTGATCTCCTTGGTGGTGAGCTTGCCGCTGGCTTTGCCCTTTTCCAACAGATCATTCATGGTCATTTTGCTGCGTTCTGCCATTGCAACACTAATTGCCTGTTGAACCTTGACATTTGCCAACATCCTTGAACCTTGCTGATCTGCTGTTTTTGCCGAATAACCCGCACGAATGGCTGCTTGTGTTGCGTTCAGGTCAATCAGGTATTCTTCAACAAAACGCTGCTGTTTTTCAGTTAATTTTGCCGTTTTTGCCATCAAACAACACCCCTTTCATGTATTTTTGCAATAAAAAATCCCTGAAACATTACATTTCAGGGTGCAAATATCGGCAGTAAAAAATAAATTGCAGATAATTCATAAGAATTATCTGCAACCCAGTTTTTGCAAGTTTATCATAATTATCTTGTACCCGTTTGTCAATCGTCAGATTATAACCGATTACATCAAATAATGTAAGTTTTGATAAGTTTTTTCAAACGCTGCAAGTGCCTTGTTATGCAGTTCAACCGTGTAATTATAGCACTTTTTCATTTCCTTGGATGCCTGTTTCACTGTCTTGTACTGAACATACACTTTATACAACACCTGAACATAATTTTTATCACGCAAACCTCTGATTTCTTTGATGATCTGTTCTTTAGCATCTGCAAAACTGTCAATTTCTGCATTGATTTTATCATTGAAAGCAACATAATTTGTTACCTGTTTGCAAAGTGTATCACCTGACGGACTTGTCTGCACTCTATCCTTGGAATAATCTATTGCCCCTGTACTGCAAGCATTGATTTTCATTTCTTCAAGGCGTTCTAAGTCCTGATTGATATAAATATCAAATTCCTGTATCTGCTCTAAGTACCGCCGTGCAGTCAATTTCTTATTATTCATCACTTTCACCTATCCTTTCCCGGTTACGGTTACGCTTGCGGTTACGGTTAAAATCACCCTAAAATCACCCTGACAGCCTTTATTTTCAAGGGGGTTACGGTTAGTTACGGTTACGGTTAAACCCTTATACTCTATATTTTTACTTTTTATAAGTACATAGAATATAAATAAAATAAATATATTAAGAAAATTACATTTAACCGTAACCAACCGTAACCGCCAGTATTTACAAGGGTTTCAACCGTAACCGCCAACCGTAACCAACCGTAACTTTGCGTAACTATTTCATAGTTGCACCCACTTTTTCATAAACCACATCAGTCACAACCATTTTCCCAAAGTCACCACTTCCAAAAACAGGTGATGCAATGAAACTGATTCCCGCTGCATACACACCCCACAACAACTGACCTATGTACTGGTGTGCAAGTTCATAAACTTCATTACCCATGACCTGACCCGCAAATTCTTCTTCCACAAGCGGGAAAATGTCATCATTCATTGATACTGTGTCCTGTTTCTCAAATAATTCTAAAAGTTTATTTTCCATTCTGTTCACCTTTAACCTTTCATAATTGCCCGGAACTCATACCAAGCATACTTGATATATAATTTGCAGTTACACCAGTGCTGCACCCGTCTGATTTTCTTCTGTTTCTTCCGGGTGATCTTCCGTCTGTGTTCTTCTTCCCACTGTCTGCACCATTCATACTGTGCATCATCTTCCAGTCTGCTGTGCATTTACTTCACCCCTTTCCTGTTTTTCTTTGTACCCCATACACTTCATAAAGCGTTCAGGGTGGTTGCAGCTTTCATAATACTGACAGGTAACACATACATTTTCCGTCATTCAGAACACCTTCTTTCATCTGTCAGTTTTACAAACATCATGTAAAAGTGGAACTTCCACCCCTGTCTAATAACATGATGGTTTGCCTTGGTTCTAAAGTATCTGTTCAATCTTCTTTGCATAACTCACCTGTAAACCCTTCCCGTCTTGGTATCCTTCACCTGAACACGTTCAGTCAGTTCAAACCCCGCTGCCTTAATAATGTACTTCAATACCTTTATCAGATCATAAGCACGTTTTTCTGATTCATGTATTTCAGATTCAGTGTGTTCCCGTTCTTCCTTTGCAACTCTACCAACGGCAATAGTTGCCGTTGGGTCTGCATAACCTTCAATATTCCTTCCACCTTTCACTAACTGATACCTTCCTTTCTAACAATCCCAGTGTTCAGCATTACACTGAACATTTCTTCAAACATAGTTACAGGTATTGAATTACCCGCCTGATGATACAACACCCGGTTCATTTTTCCCGGCTCTACTTTGCAAGTTGCTTCTGCTGCTGTTGCTTTTCCCTGATGCCCGGCAATGGAAAAATCCTGACAAGGTGAACCGTGTATCAGAATATCAGGTTGCAGATTCCAACCCACAACCGTCTGCGGACAATATGCAGATTCTTTTTCAAACATTGCATTGTATGATCTGACTGCCTTTTCATCTATTTCAACATAATCAATAGATTTTACTGAAACACCTATATTTCTAAGAGCAACCCTTGGTGACCCTATGCCACCAAAAAGTTCCAGTATTTGCAATTTTTCTGACACATTCAATCGCCGTCCTTTCTACTTCTGAAAATACGCCTTGTCTGACCGTTCAGTTTTACAACTGAAATTTCCAAGTCAAGGCGTTTGTTGATCTGCTTGCTGAATACAATGTTTGACATTGGCTGCATACTGTTGTCTGCACAAAATACCTGATACCGCTTGTATACCTCATTGGTTGGTTCATTTTCGATCATGTCAACCCCGGTGTCATTGATAAATGCAAGGATAGGGTTGTTTTCTTGTTCATATTCATCCAACTGATTCTGAACCTTATCTGACTTACTGAATCCATTATTTATGACTACCCTTTTTAGTCCTTCCACACCAAGTCTGATAAGATATTCAATGCTATCCTGTTGTGTCAGCTCATACTTGATGAATGGTCTATAATCAGGGTCATCCTTGCTGAACGTGGCATTGAACGGGATGATGACCAAACGCCTAAGTACCGCCCCGGTCTTGTCCTTCATACGGGGAATATCATTGGCACTGAATAACAGTTTGATGAACGGGTTGAACTCAAATGGGTCTTGTCCTTTTCGCTCTGCCTTGATGCGGTTACCTGTTACTATTTTTTTGAACACACTGACCTGTGAACCTTGAAGGAAATCATCACCAATATCATCACCAATGTTTGCCAGTTTGCCGAACATCATTGAAGTATTGAACCTGTCCCCCAGTTCTTTCAGGTCAAGTGCTGAAATGTTCCGATCACCAAGGATTGCTTTGACACAATCCAAAAATGTACTTTTACCATTGGACTTGTCACCTGTCAGAATGAACGCCTTGCCTAACTCATTTCTTCTGTAAAAGCAGTAACCAATACATTCTTCCAACAATGCCCTGATCGCTGCATCACCACACGCTAACTTGTTCAGTGTACTATCTGCCAGTTCAGAATAGGCATCCGGCTTGTAGTCCCAAGGAATCTTGTTAGTAATAACAATGTCCGTGCTGAATGGTTTCAGTTCCCCGGTCACAAGGTCATATACACCATTGTTGAAAGCAATCAGGTTTGCATCTGACTGTTCTTTTTCATCAACGATCAGTTCCATGTAGTCAAGAACTTCCCGGCGTTGCATCTTTTTCAGGTTTGGAATGTGCTGAATCATGTTTGATTCAATTTCCTTGTAGCCATTGGAATACACACCGTCTTTGTATATGTGTAACTGTCCGTTGATTTTGATAACGTGTGCCGTGTTCTTCATAAACACTGCAAACTTGTCAAACAGGAATGTGCTGCCAAGGAAAAAAACAGGTTTCTGAAAAGCATCATCACGCAAGATCACTTCCAGTTCATCATCTGACAGCGGTTGTTTCAGAACAAACTTGTTCAGGATGCGGATGCACTCACGGGTTTCTTCAACCGTGAAATCATTTGCAGTCAGGGTCAAGATATAATTGAAAAGTGCCTGATTCCTTCCGTCCCCGGCATTCATATCAACAAAGTCTGCGGTTGCCTTGACCGGGAACAACCACTTGGGTACTTCCTGATATTGCCCGCCTTCTTCAATGTCCCATTCACAAAATCTTTCTTCACCGTCAATCTTGATAACCTCATAGGATAACTTACTGCCGACTTTTATATCAGCAGTAAGACCAACCGCCAACTGAACGTGTGTCCTGTTCCTTGTTATGCTGTGATTCTTAAACAGGAAGTGTTTACCTCTACTGGTACAGATCACCTTGCAGTCAAGTTGATATTCTTCAACTATGTTCATCAGGATTTCAGACTGTTCAGAATCGTCAATGTCAATAAGGATGGTATCATCAGCCAAGACCCCGCCAAAACCATTCAGGTTTTTAACTTCATCATAGGTTTTCCACTTGCTTCTGTTCTTCAATTTTTCAATACTTGCCTTGCCTTTGGTTTCAACATAACCTTTATATAGTGGCATTTTTTATCACCATCCTTTAAGTGATTTCTTGCATCACTTTTTTATAAAATTCCTTGTTTCTGACATTACAGTCAAAAGCCTTTTGCCTTTGCCATAACAGGGTTTTCAAATTCCTAAGTTCTTCATTCTGTTCTTTCAAGGTTGCCCTTGGTTCTTTCAGGCGTTCCCTGTACTTTTTTACATCAGCATTGCAGTCCTTCCAAACCTTTGTGTTCTTCCTGTGTGAATCCCGGATGAATTGCAGCTTGGCAACATCAGCCTGAATCTGTGAAATACGGTGCTGTGTCTGTCTGATCTGCTGTTCTGCATATCTGATTTTCTGTGCATACCCTTCAATGTAAATGCTGTGTTCCTTCTGAACCTGTTCAAATTGTTCAGCCTGTTCCTGAACAAATTCTTTAATCTGCTGTTCACATTCCGGGGTGAAACTGCTTCTGATAAGTTTCAGCAGTTTCCTGACCTTGGTGATGCTGCGGATATTCAAAAATTCTTCAAGGTGAACAGTCATTGAACCGTTTTCATATCTGATTTCTAAATCCATGAAAAACCTTCCTTCCCGGTGTTACGCTACAACACCAAATTGTTTCAAGCGTTTCTTTGCTAAATCTATGTACCACTGCCTATCAAGTTCAGGCGGTGTTTTTACCCCAACAACTGAATCATTGAAAATGAAACAGTGGTCAGGTGTATTACCGAATTTTTCACCCTTGGTTTTCACCTGTTTACGTTTCAGCAATCTTCCGTCCTTCTGATCGTTAGATGCAAACACCCTGTATGACTTATATGTGTATTTGTCCTTGTCCGGGTATTCATATACTGTCTTGATGACCCTTTTGCCTATATGACTGATAACCGGGTTGCAATGCTCATGTTCCACCCAATCATACTTGTCTGATAACTTGACAATCTTCTGAAACATAATCAGGTCATCACACTGATTGATGGTCTGTTCAACCGGGGTTTTCTTGACCATGTAGTCAACCAGTGCTTTATTCAGGATTGGCAGATCATTGTCAACCGCTGAAAGTTCCTTCACATAAGCACCGATTCTTTCAACACCACCATCAATACCAACCCAAAGGTAATTGTTCACATCCTTCTGATAGATTTCACTGATGTTATCCAGTTCAAGAAGAATTGAACACTGATCTGTTGAACAACGCTGTTCCCACTCCCAACAAATATCATCAACCATTTCAAAGGCTTCATCTGTGTCGGGAATCCAAATAATAAGACCGTCCGTGTTGGACTGAATCAGTTCAAATCCCGGTACAACTTCAAGGTGTTCAATCAGGTCAAGCAACATCAACTGACCGTTGATGCACATACAGTTATTGTTTCTTGGGTCATACGCTGCGTTGGTTTCATCCTTCATTGCACCTGACAGGGCGTTCAGCATCTTTTTATATGGCAACTGTGCTTTCTTCCACCGCTTGACCTCTTTCTTATTCCCGGCATTTTTTGCAGCAATCTGTTTTTCCTTCATTGCCTTACGGGTGTTATACACAAGTGGGTAATTATCATTGGTTGCTGCTCTTGTTACCAGTCCCCAAGCAATCAGCATTGACGGATAATAGTTATTCACATCAACGTGCAGCAGTTGCCCGGTTTTATGTATTGGTTCAGCAGTTGCCCCGTGTACCCCGCCAAAACCGAATGAATGGGGAATACCCGCAACTACTGTTTCAAGACCCTGTTCTTTGTACCAAGTACGTTTTGAGTATTTATCCATGTGTGCCAAGTCCATTGACAAGGCTTCCTGTCTTTTCTGTTCAAACCAGTCCTGAACATATTTATATTTTTTCAGTTGCAAGCATGGTAAAAAGTAAAAATCAAATTCATCATCAAATGATCTGCGGGTACATCCAAGCACTTTTGCAGTGATTCTTGCTTCACTGTCTCCTATATTTGACAGGTTCACAATGTCCGGGAACGCCTGAACAATACCGTGCATTGCGTTAAATTCATTTATTTTTTCAAGGAATACTTTGATTGTTTCTTCCACATCATGCCGACAGTAGAACACTGTCATTTCAATTTCTTCCTTGGTTAATTTCCTGTTTATTCTAAAATCAACATCTGTTTCCTTGATATTGCTGCCAAGAAAACCTTCCAGTGTTTTCAAACCAACCGGGGGGTTCGGCATAACATCATAGTTAATCATTGGAACTTTGTTGAACACTGATGAAAATTGCCACCCTTCCTTTTTTTCAACAATTATCCAGTCATTGATTCTTTTGGGATTCATTCCCAACAGAATACCTTTCATAATGTACTGGTCATAGTGGCGGTTGTTATAACCTACCCATATATCCTTGCTATTCGCTTCATATAAGGCTTTTAATTCATCAGGGTTATTGATTATCACATATTCTTTTTTGCGGGTCACATCAATGAAAACTGCAAGCCAATCTTCCTTGAAAACCTCAAAATCATAAAATATCATTCACATTCACCCTTTCAAAAAAAGCGGTGGAAGATGTGACCCTTGCCACCGCCTGAAATCATTCTAAGTTAAGATAACTTAACTTTTCAAGTAAATTTTTTTAGCAGTCAAAAACTTCCTTGATTGTGATAGGGTTGAAAGCATCTGCCTTATAATCAACCTCAACTTCAATCGCACCCTGAATAGACTGGAACACATCAAGAATCTGGTCTGCAAAATCCTGATAATTGATAAACTCAACAGGTGTTTCATCTTTACCAAGCAATTCATTGACCCATGTGCAGACAGATTTGATTGCCCTTCCATCATTCCAATTTTCGCTGACCTTGTTACCACTGATGACCCTGTTGAAGAAAATCATGCGGTTTGCCTGTTCACCTTCCTTGATTTTGCACTGAACTGCAAACATCAACTTATCCTGTGCCTTAGTCAACTTAATTTCCATCTTCTCAATACCAATGATATATGTACCATTCGGCACATCAGCAAAATCATTGTCAGGTGCGTTCTGCACCTCATTCTGTAATTCCTGTAAATCAACCTTTTCATCAAATGCACTGAAATCAATAGCCATAATTTTTCACCTTTTAACCTTTCTTATTTGCTTAATACTAACTTTAACAACTCAAACGCCTGAACCTCATTGAACCCGACTTTTACATAGGAATCATAGATTTCCTTTGCAGCCTTTGCACCATCTTCCGGCGGTACATCCTGTTTAGGTGCTGCCGGGTTCGGCTTCTTCATTGAACGGCTACCCGCTGTGTTCATTCCTTCTGTGATTGCTGATGCAAGGATTGCACCAAACAGTTCATCAGGTAAACCAAAAGGATTGTTCATGTTCTTTTACCTCACTTTCTTAGCGTGTTTTTCTTACTCTGCGGGTTCTGCCAGTCGGCTGTTCATCTACTGCCGGGGTTTCATCCGCTGCTGTATCTGCATTATCAGGCTGTGCCTGTGCTGCACTTCTTCTTGTTCGTCTGCCCTTCTCCGGCGGGTTCATTGCCCCGTCAATAGAGTTTTCTGCCTGTGCTAAACGCTTCACACCTTCACCAAATTCTTCCTTGCTAATGACCTTCATAACCTCAACACCGTCAACAATCAGGTGAACCGTGTCACCCTTGTGCTTCATCACATAGTTATCATCAGCCGGAATATAGAAGTATGTGTCTGCATCCAGTGTGACAGATTCAGAATCAGTATTTGTTGTACCGTCCTGAACAGGTTCAGACTGTTCAGCAGACTTTCTTTCCTTGCGGGTTCTTCTTGGCGGTGTTTCAAGTTCCGGCTGCGGTACAGAATCCGCTGCTGCACACGCTTCTTCAAACGGGATTTCTTTACGCCCGTCTGCAATGGCATCAACTGCCTTGTCACGCTCTGCCATATAATCAGCCATTTTCTGATTATTTTCTGCCACCACTTCATCATGTGTCTTGCGGGCGGTTCTTCCCTTCTTAGGTTCTGAATCCTCTGTTGTAGGCGGTGTTGTTGTGGTTGTGCTCTTGGCTGCCTTACTACCTCTTGCCCGTCTACCATTTGCATCAGGCTTTTCAATATCGGATGCAGCCTGTGCATCTGCCTGACCCATTTCAGCATCAGACTTGTATTCACCGACTTCATAGAAGTTGCGGATTTTATCAGCAACATAATTCAGATCATTGTCAATGGCATACGCCGGGAACATTCCCATAGGTGACTTCACGGTGTCCTTGCCGTTGTTCTGTGTGCAGAAGTAATAATTTCCTTCACTGACCATTGTTCTAAGAACGATTGTGAAAAGTCCTTCAATGGTGATCTTCTCACGAAGTAACTTTCCAATCAGTTTGATTGTAGTAACGCCATTGTCAAGGGTTTCTGTGTGGGTCATATAAGCAACCACCACATCATCAGGAAGTTCCTTGCAGACTTCAATGATTTCAAAATAGTTTGCACCGAAGTCATTCCACTTGTCCCAACCGTTTTCTTTAATACGGTTCATGTACGGAACTGAAAGAATATACTGGAAGTCATCAACAACAATCAGCTTCTTTCCGGCTGCTGCCTGTTCCTTCATAAACTTGCAAATCTTGCGTGATTCAACCTCACTGTTCAGCATTGTGAACTTACCCTTGAACGGTAACGGTTTACCAACCGGGTTCACAACAGCGGTTGTTGCCGGGTCACAATTTCTCATACTGGTACTTTTACCAGTGCCGGATTCACCCATAATCAAAAGCATCTGTGCCATATTAGTTCACCTGTCCTTTCCTGATTCTTTCAAAATTGGCTGCCATGTTATGACTTACATGGTGCTGACCAAACTGCTTCTGAACACCCGCACGAATCACTGAACGCAACAGCTTACGGTTATACACCGGGCGGGGATTGTACTTTTTACCCTGATTTTCATTTACCATTATTCTTCACCTTCCTTGATTGTAATTTTTAATAACTGACCTTTTGCAATCTGTTCAACTTCCACTGCATAACCATTGTTGATAAGGATTCCAACAAAATCCTGATAACAGGTTGAATTTGCGATTGTTACACAACCACATTCCCTTGCAGCATCCTGTTCAATCAGTTCACGCATATCTGAAATCTGTTCATTCATCAGGTGATTAGTTGCCTGTGCATCGTGAACAATATATTTCAGTTCATTCACCTGTGATTCTAAATCTGCCTTTTCTTTTTTCAGACGGGAAATCACTGCATCCTTGTCACAATTTTTTCTTGACATTATTCTTCACCACCTTCTTCTGTGCATCCTTCTGTTACTCTGCTTGACCATAAATCAGCATAATGCAGTATCAGGTACAACGGTGTTTCGTTGCCTTTTATCCCATAGTTAGCTGTTTCGTAAAGACCATCATGGTATCTGATAGCAAATTCTTCATCTTCTGTCAGGTCAATGAAAAGGGTTGCTAACTTAATACTGCGGGTTGCGTGGTCAATCGGTAATAATGCCGGGTTACGCTTGAACGGTTTAGCTTCTGATGCCTTACCTGATTTCAAGATGTTAGGTACATACATCTGCTTGCCATAGTCCCCACACTTTCCAAGATCATGTAATGCTGCTGCAATGATCACTGAATCCCTGATTTCTGCATACTTGTTTTTACCAAGCAGTGCATAACCAATGTTTTCTGCTGCCATCATTACATTGCGGGTATGGTGAACAAGACCAAATTCACAACATAAGTGATTGCCACCGCTACAAGGTGCATTGAAGAAACCAATTTCTTCCATGTACTGAATAAGACCTTCCATTCCTTCACGTTTGGTTGCAAGTAAGCGGTCAACCACAAACTTCTTGTTGTCAAGTTCCTTTGCGTTCTGCTCTGCAATCTGTGTTACTTCTTCCTGTGTTGTTGCTTCTGCAACTGCTGCATCTT
>OGQN01003385.1_pt1 | contig 10410 bp, 7 predicted proteins | sample 1553231 | NCBI WGS metagenome assembly OGQN01 (sample SAMEA2579950, study PRJEB22360) | human gut metagenome | biome: human gut; feature: human-associated habitat; material: faeces | place: Denmark | collected 2008/2010 | reverse complement strand
TTGTATTCTTTTGTGAATTTTGGTGCATATTCAATCGGCATTTTGGAGATATCTTTACCATCCTGAAGGATGCTGACTGCCATTTCGCCGGTTTTGTATCCAAGATCATAGTAGCTGATGGAAAGTGTTGCAACACCACATGCCTGGCAGATACCTTCTTCACCAGCGATTACCGGGACCTTTGCCGGAAGACAGATGTTGTTGATGATCTCAGTATTGGATGCTACAGTATTATCTGTAGGTGCATAGATCACATCACTGTCATTGGCAGCTGTGGTAACAACGGATGAAAGATCGTTGGAATCAGAGAATGCATAATCTTCACAGGTATAACCAAGCTTCTCGAGAGCATCTTTTACTGTATCTACCTGATACTGGGAGTTTGGCTCTGCTGAGCAGTAGAGAAGTCCGACATTTTTTGCATCCGGGAAAAGCTCATGGAGCATATCGGCCTGCTCATCAAGAGGAGCAAGATCAGAAGTACCGGAAATGTTCCCGCCTACTGTTCCGTCAAAGTCATCGATTCCAAGAGCGACACCATATTCGGTAACGGCTGTTCCCAGGATTGGGATATCGGAAGTTCCGGCAGCTGCAGCCTGAAGAGATGCGGTTGCGTTTGCAAGGATCAGGTCTGCCCCTTCTGAAACAAAGCTGTTGATAATGGTAGAACAGGTATTAGAATCACCCTGTGCATTTTGCTCGTCAAATTTTACGGAATCACCCATCTTTTCAGTGATGGCATCCTCAAAACCCTTGGTTGCGGCATCCAGTGCGTCATGCTGGACCAGCTGGCAGATACCTATTGTGTAAGTCTTTTCTTCTTTGGCGCTTACTGTGGCAGCACAGGTTCCTGTTACAAGAGCTGCTGCGAGTACAGCTGTTAAAATACGCTTTTTCATATTGTTTTCCTCCTCACGATGTTGCTGCATTTTTGGATTATTTAAAAATACAACGCTGATTGTGTTAATATAACACTTTAACGCTTAAAAGTCAAGAAGAATTAACGTGAAAATATGTTGAGTAAACAGATCCGGAAAACAAAATAAAGCATGAAATGAAATGCAGGCACAGGAAAAAACATACAGTCATATCATATTGTGAATGAAATTCTCAAGGAGAAAGAACATGGCATATAAAATCGTTCTGGATGCCGGACATGGTGGAGAAGATCCGGGTGCTGTTTATAAAGATCGCAAGGAAAAGGATGACAATCTGAAACTGACCCTTGCAGTAGGAAAGATCCTGGAAGAGAACGGCGTGGATGTGGTTTATACCAGGACTACAGATGTTTATCAGACTCCTTTTGAAAAAGCGAAAGCTGCAAATGAAGCTGGAGCAGATTTTTTTATTTCTTTTCATCGCAACAGCAGTTCCAAGCCGGAACAATACAATGGAGTTGAAGTACTGGTCTATGATAAGAAAGGCATTAAATATCAGATGGCACAGAATATCCTGGGAGCATTGGGAGAACTGGGGTTTCGGGAACTGGGCGTAAAAGAACGTCCGGGGCTGGTAGTGCTCCGGCGCACAAAAATGCCGGCACTTTTGATCGAGACCGGATTTATAAACTCGGAAAAGGATAATCAGCTTTTTGAAAAAAAATTCGAAGAGATTGCCAGAAGCATCGCAGATGCCATTCTGGGAACATTGAATGAGGAAACGGTGGAAGAGCCATTGTATTATCGGGTACAGACAGGAGCATTTCGAAATCGGGAAAATGCAGACAGGATGTTGTATCAGCTGACAGATCAGGGATTTCCGGCGTTTATCCTGAGAGAGAATGATCTTTACAAAGTTCAGGTAGGAGCATATATGCAGCTTGGAAATGCGGTCAATATGGAACAAAGGCTGAGGGACAGTGGATATAGCACAGTGATCGTTACAAAATAGAAAACAGATGATCTGTTAGTGCATCTGCCACGAAAGAGTGATATGATTAGGCAATACAGAAAGCTGGATAAGGGATACCTGTCAGATAAATATCTTTTGATCCGGGATTTAGTTGCAGATGGTAAAGAAAGGACATAGAAAATAATGTACGAAGAGTTTCTGAAACAGATAGAAGATTTCATGTTTATAGAAGATAAGCCGGAAAAAGCGGATGTGATCTTTGTTCCGGGAAACGGATATCCTCAAATGGCGGAAAAAGCAGCGGAGCTTTACAGGAATGGGTTTGCACCAAAGATCCTGCCCAGTGGAAGATACAGTATCACAGCAGGGAGATTTACAGGAGTTCTTGACAAGAAAGAATGTTATTGTGGGACATACAAAACGGAATGGGATTTTTTGAAAGATGTTCTGATGCAGAATGGTGTACCGGAAGAAGCGATTCTGAAAGAAGATCAGGCAACCTACACTTATGAGAACGCAATTTATTCCCGGCAGGTAACAGACAGAGAATACCTGGATATCAAAAAGGCGATTCTCTGCTGTAAAACCTGTCATGCAAGACGTGCGTTGATGTATTACAAGTTGCTTTATCCGGATACGGAATTCTTTGTGAGTTCGTGTTGTGTGGATTCTATAGATAAAAATACGTGGATTATGACAAATGATGGAATTGATGAGGTAATGAGGGAAATAACTAGAATAATTAAACAATTTTCATTGATGCTCAAAAAAAATTAATTTAGGGGTGTCGTAAAAAAAAGAATTGTGTTATAATGCATTTGACGAAAAAAAGAAATATCTGTTACGAAAGATTAACAAGATATTAATTTTTGGAGAAATATTGGTTCGAGCGCATGTTACATGCGTTCGATATTTTATATAACTGAATTTTTTGACAAAAGGCAAATATGAATCTTAGATTTTGAATATAGAGGTGCAGATTATTATGAAAAAGAACACAAAGATTACATTTAGCAGAAGCTTTTCAATACTGGCAGCAGCGGCATTGTCCATGACACTGATCGGAGGACAGACCTTTCCGGCATATGCGGAGAACTCTTCAGGTATAGAATCCGGTGCTGTGATCCCGGATAATATAACTATTGACAGCCCTACAGCTCTTGCTAACATTGCGCTCCCATCTAATGCGTATGGAACTCTTTCCTGGGCAGATAGTTCTTATGTTCCGGACAAACGTGTGCAATCCTGTGGGGTAGTGTTCAAACCTGCTGCAGGTGCTGACCTTTCAGGCCTTCCGGGGTGGGATAGTAATTCAGGAACACTTACAGGTTCCGTGACAGTTGTGGTCAGCAGCATTGACAGTACAGAGGAAAATTCCGGAAGTGAGGAAAGTTCCGATTCTTCTGATTCAGATTCAGGAGAATCCTATGGAACCGATGATAAAGAGGAAAATGGAACCGACGTCAATGAGAGTGATGCAGATACTTCTGTAAAAGAAACAGAGGACAGCACTGCAGAGAATGAGAAGAAGAACGAAGGTCTGCAGGATGACAGTGCCCAGAAAAATAAAGAAGATCCGGAGACAACAGGAAAAACGGAGCAGTCTTCTTCAGATTCTTCAGATGCAGCAGATGCCAGTGGAGAGGAAAAAAGGGATCCGGAGATAACAGAAGCTCCGGAGGTAACAGCTGCACCATCTGAGGATAATAAAACTCAGGATGGGGAAGAAGCAGAAGCTGTGGAAACTCCTGCTGTAACGATAACTCCGGCGGCAGAAGATGGTATGGATCCTGATGCAGCATCTGAGAATAGAGACGATGAGAAGCATGAAAAAAATAACGATGCTGAAATTACTGCGATTCCAGAAATTACGGAGACTCCTGATACTGAAGAAAACAAGGATAATATTTTTGACAGGAAAGATGATACAGAGGATAAACGCCCTCAGAATGCAGCTACCGATCTGACAGAAACAGAAAAAGAGGAAATTGCGTCTCAAAATCATACCTGTGATGGAATAACTGTATCAGGAATCGATCTTCCGTGGTATGTACAGTTTCGTGTTTCTGGTGGTGAGGACTATCAGTTTACCAATGAAGAAGATGCAACAATCTTTAAATCCTATGAGTTTGAACTCTGGGATACACAGAATAATACAGAGTATAAAATTCCGGATGGGGAGTATATCAGTGTGACTGTACCTGTAAAGGCCGGCTATACATATTCTATTGAACACCTTCTTGATAATGGCGCAATGGAGACTATCATTCCAAGCATGGATGGTGCCACAATGACTTTCAGTACACATTCATTCAGCCCATTTGGCATCGCTGGAAGTAAATCTCTGGTAGGGCCAGATGCTGAAAGCAATACCGGTGCAACGGTTACACCTGCAGCTGATGCTTCATCTTCAGATACTGCATCTTCAGGTACTGCAGATTCTGCAGAAACAGACAGTACAGACACCAATACGGCAGAGACATCTCAGAATCTGACTTCAGATAGCACAGATCAGGAACAGTCTTCTTCTCAGAACAGTGATACGGCGGAGAATGAGGCTGAAGAACAGTCTTCTGCAACAACATCCAAGAAACAGGTAAATACCGGAGATAACACTCAGATCCTTCCGTTTGTGATCTTGTTTGTGGCAGCGGCAGTTGTAGCTGGTGTAGCAGTGTTTTTTAAGAAAAGAAAGAAGTAATGAATAAGAGAAAAAGCTCTCCCATATAATGACTGTGGGAGGGCTTTTTTATGAAGGGAAAAGCAATATTACGATCATTGCTGCTAGCCTATGGAGTGACAGGACTTTTTCTTCTGATACTGGCGTTTCTGCTCTTTCAGTTTGAATTTGGAGGAGGGACGGCGGCGGTGGGGATCATTATTATTTATGTAGTATCCTGCCTGGTCGGAGGTTTTATGGCGGGAAAGATCATACGGAAAGACCGATATATATGGGGGATCGTTACCGGGCTTTCCTATTATGTTCTGCTGCTTCTGGTATCTTTTCTGGCACAGGGGAAATGGGATATGACCTTTGCCCATGCGTTGACTACTTTTTTCATGTGTCTTGGTGGCGGAGCCATTGGTGGGATGCTGTCGTAAAAGCTTACAAAAAAATGCTTTGAAAATCGATGATTTTATGCTATACTAGGCGAAGAATAGAATACATAAAGGAGGATATATCATGGAACATATCAAGACATTAAATACAAAGAACCTTCAGAACACGGTTAAGAAGGGTGGATGTGGCGAATGTCAGACATCCTGTCAGTCTGCTTGCAAGACTTCCTGTACAGTAGGAAACCAGAGCTGCGAGCACAAATAAGAAGCAGCCGTTGAATGAGTGGAAAGCAGCGGGAGATCCGCTGCTTCACTTGTTTTATCTGAAAGTAACAGGTATCCAGCAAAACGCGCCGGAGGGCGCGTTTTGTCGGGTTATAAAAGAATTTTAGAAAGGATTGCGGGAAGATGAGTCTGATTCACCGTTATCAAAGTAATGGATATAATATTGTGCTGGATATCAACAGCGGCTGTATCCACCTAGTAGATGAAGTAACCTATGAGGTGCTGCCGTATCTTGAAGAAGGCATGGAAGCGGCTGCCATTGCTGAGAAGCTTGGCGACCGTTTTAAGAAAGAGGATGTGGAAACCTCTGTAACTGAATGTAAGAAGCTTCAGGAACAGGGAATGCTTTTTACAAAAGATATTTATGAGAATATCATTGATGAATTTACCAAAAACCGCCAGACCGTTGTAAAGGCTCTTTGCCTTCATATTGCTCATGACTGTAATCTGGCATGTAGATATTGTTTTGCAGAAGAAGGAGAGTATCACGGAAGACGTGCGCTGATGTCTTTTGAGGTAGGAAAAAAAGCGTTGGATTTCCTGATCGCTAATTCCGGCTCCAGAAAGAATCTGGAGGTGGTTTTCTTTGGCGGCGAGCCTCTTATGAACTGGCAGGTTGTAAAGGATCTTGTGAAATATGGAAGAGAACAGGAGAAACTTCATAACAAAAAATTCCGCTTCACACTGACAACCAACGGCGTTCTTTTAAATGATGAGGTGATGGAATTCTGCAATAAGGAAATGGGAAATGTTGTCTTAAGCGTGGACGGTAGAAAAGAAGTTCATGACTACATGCGCCCGTTCCGTAAGGGTGCAGGAAGCTATGATCTGATCATGCCGAAATTTGAGAAATTTGCGGAATCCAGAAATCAGGACAAGTATTATGTAAGAGGAACCTTTACTCATCATAATCTTGATTTCTCTCAGGATGTTCTGCATCTGGCAGATCTTGGCTTCAAGCAGATTTCTGTTGAGCCGGTCGTGGCAGCAGATACAGAAGAGTATGCGATCCGTGAGGAGGATATCCCACAGATCCTGGAACAGTATGATATTCTTGCAAAAGAAATGATCAAAAGAGAAAAAGAGGGAAAAGGATTCAACTTCTTCCACTTTATGATAGACCTTACCGGTGGTCCGTGTGTATACAAACGACTTTCCGGATGCGGTTCAGGAACCGAGTACCTGGCTGTTACTCCGTGGGGAGATTTTTATCCATGTCACCAGTTTGTGGGTGAGGAACAGTACCTTATGGGTAATGTAGACGAGGGAATCACAAAGCCTGAAATCGTAAAAGACTTTGGAAGATGTAACGTCTATACGAAACCGGACTGTAAAGACTGTTTTGCCAGATTCTACTGCAGCGGCGGCTGTGCGGCAAATGGTTACCATTTCGGCGGGGATATCCGGGGGAATTATAAGATCGGATGCGAACTCCAGAGGAAGCGTGTGGAGTGCGCTATCATGATAAAAGCCGCTTTGGCGGAATAAGAGAGGAAAAAGAAAATGAAGAAAAGTAGAGGAATTGCAGTGCTGCTTCTGACAGCAATTGTCACAGTATTCTTCTGCTATGTGGCTGCGGTAGGCATTGGTCCTACAGGAACAGGTTCGGCTAAGAATATCAACACCGGACTTGATCTTGCCGGCGGTGTCAGCATCACATACCAGGCTAAGGACAGCAATCCGAGCAAGGAAGACATGTCCGATACTGTTTACAAGATGCAGCAGCGTGTTTCTCAGTACAGTACTGAGGCACAGGCATATCAGGAAGGTTCCAACCGTATCACCATTGAGATTCCAGGAGTATCAGATGCAAATGCGATCTTGGAAGAACTTGGAAAGCCAGGTTCTCTGTATTTTATCGATCAGACAGATGCAGACGGAAACCAGAATTTTACAACAGGAAACAGTGAGAGTGGATATGTTCTTGCAAGAAGTATTGAGGATATCCAGAAAGCCGGATCTGTTGTACTGGAAGGTACAGACGTTGCAGACGCTGAGGGAGGTGCTTATCAGGATTCATCCACAAGCTCCCAGAAATATGCAGTCAGTCTGACTCTTACAAAGAATGGAAAAACCAAATTTGCGGAAGCTACCAAGGCAAATGTTGGAAAGCAGATCGCAATCGTATATGACGATCAGGTTTTAAGCGCTCCGAATGTAAATGAGGAGATTTCCGGCGGAAAAGCTCAGATCACCGGAATGGCAAGTACAGAAGAGGCACAGAATCTTGCTTCTTACATAAGAATCGGTTCCTTAAGTCTTGAGCTTACCGAGCTTCGTTCCAGCGTAGTTGCTGCACAGCTTGGTGAAGAAGCCATTGCAACAAGTGTAAAAGCCGGAGCAATCGGTCTTGTGATCGTTATGCTGATCATGATCATCGCATACCGTATCCCAGGTCTGGTTGCATCTGTTGCACTGGTTCTTTATACAACCTTAATGCTGATCACACTGAATGCCTTTGATATCACCCTTACGCTTCCGGGTATTGCAGGTATCATCTTGGGCATTGGTATGGCAGTGGATGCCAATGTTATCATCTACGCCAGAATCCGTGAGGAGATCGCGGCAGGCCTTTCTGTCCATGCAGCGATCAAAAGTGGATTCGGCAAAGCGTTTTCCGCTATTTTTGATGGAAACATCACAACACTGATCGCGGCTTGTGTGCTGATGTGGCTTGGCTCCGGTTCTGTTAAGGGGTTTGCCTACACGCTGGCAATGGGTATCGTGATCTCCATGTTTACAGCACTGGTTATATCCAGGCTTGTTATTAATGCGGTATACGCAATTGGTGTTCGTGACCCGAAATTTTATGGCATTGCCAAGGAACGTAAGGTTGTGGATTTTGTTGGAAAGAGAAAAATCTTCTTTGCTGTTTCCATTATCCTGATCCTTTGCGGACCTGTAGGAATGCTGGTCCACAGTAATGTGATCGGTGACAAAGCCATGAATTACAGTCTGGAGTTTTCCGGCGGTACTTCTACCAATGTAACCTTCAATAAAGAGATGGATATCAAGGAGATCGATTCCGAGGTAACACCGGTTGTTGAGGCAGTGACAGGTGATAAGAATGTACAGCCGACCAAGGTGCAGGGAACCAATCAGGTAGTGATCAAAACACGTTCTCTGGATCTTAAGGAACGAGAAGCACTGAATAAGGCATTGGAGGAAAATTTTGATGTAGATACAAGTCTGATCACATCGGAGAATATTTCCGCTACTGTCAGCAATGAGATGAGAAGAGACGCTATCGTAGCGGTTATCGTAGCTGCGATCTTCATGCTTCTTTACATCTGGTTCCGTTTCAAGGATATCCGCTTTGCAAGCAGTGCAGTACTTGCACTTCTTCATGATGTCCTGGTCGTACTTGCGTTTTATGTTATTTCCAGAACATCTGTGGGAAATACATTTATTGCGTGTATGCTGACGATCGTAGGTTATTCCATCAATGCTACTATTGTCATCTTCGACCGTATCCGTGAGAATATGAGAGGCAGAAAGAAAGTTGAGGATGAGAAACTGAAAGAGATCGTAAATACCAGTGTTACAGAAACTCTGACACGAAGCATTTACACATCCCTGACAACATTTGTAATGGTTGCAATTCTTTATGTAATGGGTGTTTCCTCAATTAAAGAATTTGCAGCACCGCTGATGGTAGGTATCATCGGTGGAGCATATTCTTCTGTATGCATCACTGGTGCTCTGTGGTACACCATGAAAACATTCAGAAAAAATCGTGTTGCAGCACCGGCAGCTGTAGCAGCTTCCGCAAAGATTTCTTCCGAGAAATCTGAGAAAAAGGTAAAACAGCCATCCGGACAGCAGACAGCTCAGCAGCCGAAGAAGAAAAACCGTAAAAGAGTTGCCGAGCGCCTTGCAGCGCAGGAGGCAGCAACGCAGCAGAATGATGAGGAGAAATCTGAATAAAATTGCTGAATAACAGAAACGTTCCGTACCGGGAAAGAATATTTCCTGGCGGAACGTTTTTTTTGTGTGGCATAAAAAACTTGCAGCTATGCAGGAGTATGAGTTACAATACGGTTATTGTGTTGCTTTGAAGAAAGAAAGCGGCAAAGCATCAAGGAGGAAACAACATGGAACGATGGGTTGTTGCTGCAAAACGGGCGGACTTTGCGGCAATTGGAAAAGAGTTCGGAATTGATCCGGTGATCGCCAGACTGATCCGAAACCGGGATGTACAGGACAGGGATGAAATTCGCAGATATCTTTATGGAAAGGTGGACGAACTGGCTTCTCCGCATTTGATGAAAGATGTGGATAAGGCAGTGGAGATCCTGCGGAATAAAATAAAGGGAAAAAAACGCATCCGTATTATAGGCGATTATGACATTGATGGGGTAGTATCGACCTTCATTCTGATCAAAGGACTGAAGCGTGCAGGAGCTCTGGCAGATACATATATTCCGGACCGTGTGGCAGATGGATATGGAATCCATGAGCACCTGATCGAAAGAGCAGTGAATGATGGGATTGACGTAATTGTTACCTGTGATAATGGAATTGCGGCGTACAATGAAATCACTATGGCTAAAGAGAAGGGAATGACGGTGATAATAACCGATCATCATGAAATTCCCTATAAAGAAACGGAAGATGGAAGAGAACTGATCCTTCCGCCGGCTGATGCCATTGTAAATCCAAAACAGCCGGACTGTAATTATCCGGAGAAAAGATTGTGCGGAGCAGTTGTTGCGTTGAAGCTGGTGACAGCTCTCTATGAGGCATGCGGGATTCCGGAAAAAGAGCTGGAAGATTTTCTGGAATTAGGAGCCATTGCCACGGTGGGAGACGTGATGGATCTTCAGGGTGAAAACCGCATCCTTGTAAAGGAAGGCCTGAAACGACTTTCCCGCACTTCTAACAAAGGTCTCCGTGAACTGATCCGTGCCAATGGCCTGGAGGATGGGCCGATCACTGCCTATCATGTAGGGTTTGTGCTGGGACCATGTATCAATGCCAGTGGAAGACTGGATACCGCTGCACGTTCCCTGAAACTGCTCTGTGCGGAGACGGAAGATGAAGCAGCAAAACTTGCCGGTGATCTGACTGCGTTGAATCAAAGCAGAAAAGCTCTCACAGAAGAGGGAAAGGAAGCAGCGATCCGTATTGTGGAAGAGACAGAAATCGGACAGGACAGGGTTCTTGTGATCTATTTACCGGACTGTCACGAAAGCCTGGCCGGAATTATTGCGG
>OGQN01003384.1_pt1 | contig 10414 bp, 10 predicted proteins | sample 1553231 | NCBI WGS metagenome assembly OGQN01 (sample SAMEA2579950, study PRJEB22360) | human gut metagenome | biome: human gut; feature: human-associated habitat; material: faeces | place: Denmark | collected 2008/2010 | reverse complement strand
TTTATTTCTTATCATCTGTAAAAGGAGGGCAAATATGGCGAGGTATGACATTACGCCGGAAGGAGCAGAGGCACTTAGAAATTTGGGCCGGGATTTATTAAAATGTACGAATGATATGCTTGAACAGGATCAGATGCTGAAAAGGAAAATCCATTCGTTGGAGAATGATTTGGGAATCTATTCAGATGAAATCACGGAAATCGTGGATAAGAACGTTCAGGGACTGAAATCGGGAAGAGATGACATTGTTCGTCTGGCAGAACTTTTAAATAAGCAGGCGGATGAAGTACTGCTGTTGTGTTCATTATAGCTGGTTTTTAGATTTTCTGGGATCATGGTAGTTCACTGAAATTGATATACTTAAAACATGGAAACAGAAATGAATATGATACAGAATAAATAAGGAAAGTAGGGAGCTGCAATGACAGTACAGGAACAGATTAGCCGGTTAAATAATGTATTTGAACGCTGGCATGAAGAATTTGACAGGATGGATCAGAGGAGACAGAAGCTGGAAACAATTTATGCCGGCGATGTGCAGCAAATTAAGGCGCGTTTTGCGGCAGAAAAGGAATCCTGGCTGAATATGAGAGAAGAGATCCTGACATTTTATCGTATTGCTAGAACAAGCTCGGATACAGGGCTTCAGAGTGAAAAAAGAACGCCGGTCAAACCTGATATAGAGACATTGAACAGAATGGCACAGCAAGTGGATATCAGTTGCCGCTATGACCCGTTGGCTGAAAAAGTGATTTGTATGGCAGGTGCCTATTGCTCTTATGTGGATCAATATCTGAGCGTCATTGAAGGCGAAGAAAACAAAGCACTGCAGCAGGCGAAGCAGCAGTTCGAATATGAAGCTAATCAAATCAATGAATCAAAAAAACGGATACTGGCCAGATGCGGACAATATTTACGGGGTGGTGATTTTCAGAAAATGGTGCGGCAGTTCAGTGCCATTGAGAGACATTATGAGATTACACCTCAGTATTTTATGCAGTGGCAGCAGGAGAAGAAAAATAGACAGCAGAAAATTCTGTTTGGATTTGCTGCACAGGCAGCAGATATTCCGAGAGTTTTAAAGCCAGTATTAGAAAACAGTCTGGGAAGGTATTTTGATGAGCAGAATAATTGTATCTGTTATCCGGTTGGATTTCATGTAAGTGGAGCTGAGAGGCTGCTGGTTGAGTATACAGACTATAATGAAAAAGAGCTGAGAGCAGGAATAATGGCAATTTTGCTGAATTATATCCGTCATTTTTCAGTGTCCAATATCAGGGTCTCTCTGTTGGATTCAATTTATTATAATGGTTATCTGCTTGGACAACTGTCGAAGTTGGCGGGGGTGAAAAAAGGGATGATTGATCTGCTTCCCTGCAGTAGCAAAGAAATTGAAATGCAGCTGAAAATGCTTGCAGCATATTATCATAAGGCTGAGGTAAAGCTTGGTGCACAGAGTGCGGAACAGTATAATCAGACCCATGAACCGGCATATCAGATTCCGCATCGCCTGCTGGTTATTAACAGGGAGGCGGCGAAGTATCCTACATATCAATCATCGGAATGGATGTATCTGCTGAACAATGCAGAGCGGTTGGGAATTGTTGTCATTGAATTGGTGAAGAAAAGTGATGCAGAAGGAACCGGTTATCCCTTTGGAAGACAGGATTTATCAGCTGAAATGGGGAGTGACGGCCGTTGTCTGTATGTGCGCGGTGATTCAATGGGCCGTTTTTATTGGAAGGATGAACAGGGGCGCAATACATTGTTTCGGTGGCTGCAGGCACCGGCAAATCTGCCGGATACTTTTATAACAGAAATTCAGAAAAATATGATGCCAAATGAAAAAGGAACAGCTTTTTTTGATCGCTTTCCTGTAACATTGCCGAAGCGCTCAAAGGGAAAAAGAAAGCCGATTGAGATTGCCTTTGCGGTGGATGAGGAGGATCAGCCGGTCAGAGCCAGCTTTGAGAATGAAATGTTTGCAGCTTATATGATGGGGGCTGCACGTTCCGGTAAATCTACACTGCTTCATACAATAATCAGCGGCCTGGTTATGAATTATCATCCGGATGAATTGGAATTATGGCTGCTGGATTTCAAAATGCTGGAATTCAGCAGATATATGACACATACACCGCCTCATGTAAAGTATGTGCTGCTTGAAAAGTCAGAGGAAGTGGTATTTGATATCATTGATCGCCTGCAGGAAATTCTTGAGGAAAGAAAGCGTATTTTTTCACAGAATCAGTGGACAAAACTGGAAGATGTACCGCCGGAAGTGGATATGCCTGCAATTTTTATTATAATTGATGAATTTGCACAGATGTCACAGATTTTGAGGATGACAAAGGGCGATGGCTATAAAGCGGATTACACATTAAAATTGGAAAATCTTCTCCGAGAAGGTGCTGCTTTCGGCTTTAAATTCATTTTTGCCAGTCAGACCTATTCAGACGGTGTTGAAGGTCTGACAGAACCGGCCAGAAAGCAGATTCAGCAGCGTTTTGCCCTCTATAATACGCCGCAGGAGATCAAGGAGACGCTGGGATTGTCTTCATCCATGATGACGGAAGCTTTGCAGAATGAAATTTGTTCATTGCCGGTTTTTGAATCTCTGTTTAAATGGAGAGACAGCAGTGGTGAAATCCGTGTCTTACATCTGAAAAATATGTATACAAGGGAGAATGAAGTTGAGCATATGATTGACACGCTGAATCAGCATATGCAGGCGGCAGAAAACAGTGCTTTAGGTCCGGACAGATTTTATCGTGATAAACATCCGGTAATGATTGACGGCAGTAAACTTCAGACTTTTAAGAGTCAGGTACCTTTTTACAAAAGGTATGAGGCTGAGGCTAAGGTGTCGGGGAAACTTAATCCAGAGGACGTTCTGGTTTATCCAGGCGTACCGAGAGGATTTCAGCTGGCACGGCCTTTTGCCCTGACAAATCGTCCGTCGGAAAATATGTTGGTGACAGGCGGCGGATATGAATATGCAATGAGTGTCATTGTATCAGTGATTAACAGCTATAGACGCTGCGGAGGCGGTGTTGAGTTTTGGGTACATCCGGATAGCCGGATTTATAAAAAGTACAGCACAACACTGCTCAGAGGGTTTCCGTGTCAGCTTGGAACAGAGGCTGTCTGCGCATCCGTCAAAAAAATGAAACAGCAGGTTCTGGATAAAGGTAAGGAGAAAAAGCTGATTATTGTGCTGGGCTATGAGCGTATGGCAGAGGAGATGGCACTTTTTGGCGATGCGGATAGCCTGAAAGCAGGCCGATTTAAAGAACCACAGGAATCACAGGCAGATATTCTGAGAAAAATCAAAAATACGCAGGATGTCAACGAGAAGAAACGTTTGATTGAGGAATACAATGCTTCGGTTTCCGGAAAGGGAAAAACTTCGTTGGATGACGCAGGTATTTGCGATGTCAGGAAGGATTTGGAATGGGTATTAAAAAGAGTTTCAATGAATGATATCCATTTCTTATTCGGTTTTGAACAGGCAGAAGATTTCGTAAATACACGAATGGATGTGAAAGGTTTTCATCATCAGCTGGTATTCCATATGACAAGAGCGGATGCGGCGGAGATTGGATGCAGTAAAAAGGCGGTGGAATTGGCAAAGGATACTTTTATGTATACCAATGGCAGAGATACATGGATGATGAAGCCGCATTTTTACCACAATATTTTTGGCTGAGGCAGATAAGACGTATTTTTGTTGAGACCGGGAAAGGTTGGAAAAGCAGATTTTGTTAGAATAGAGGCATGAAGTTAAGGAGATAGATTAAGTTTTTGGGAGGAAATTTTATGTCAGACAGGAATGTAAGTACAGATGCGCTGCGTACGGCGGCAAGAGCTTTGACGGAGTATATGAATGCAGTCAATGATGATCTGGAGAAGATGCATGATGCGGTTATTGACTGCAGCGATAACATGGCACATGATGTGTATAGCCAAAAGGCCATTATCAAAGTGGAAGAGTGCATTGTATCCTTATCAAAGGTACTTATTCAGGCAGAGGAATTGAGAGGAAAGATTCTTTCAAAGATACGAAGAATTGAAGAATCAGGAGAATCTTTTTAAATCCGTATCGAATAAGGGAAAAGGGGGAGAATCACATGGCAGGATACGGAATTAATCAGCAGGGGGTAGAGAACCTTCAGAAACTGGCTTCTGATCTGCATCATTTCAATGATAATTTTGAGGAGGCAGGCCGTGCTCTCAGACAGAGAGTGGCGGATGTGTCTGATGAACTGGGAGTATATGAAGATGAAATCATTGAAATCATTGACAGTGTCAATGCAGAGCAGGAAAAAGGCAGAGAGGCCTTAAATTATCTGGCCTTAAAAATTGAGCACCAGGCGGACGAAGTGTCGGAGCTTTTGGCGCTGGGGCTGTAAACAGCAGTCAAAATATCAGAAATATTTACATGAGAAGATATCATTTGGAAGACGCAGGATGTGATTAAACATCCTGCGCAAAGGAGCAGGCAATGGATCCAATTAATAACAGTAGGATGAAAGAGCAGATGCGTTTGAACAATAATGCAGAAGCAAATCGGAAAGCAAGTGAGATTGACAGTCGTGTTTTGCGGGAAATCAATGCGCTGAAACCAGAGAAAAAACCGGAAGCAACGGGATACATCATTGGCGGTGTTCTTTTGGGATGGGTAATTGGTGCATTTACAGGAGGGTTGATTGGGTTTGTTGTCGGTTTTCTGATACCGATTGGAATGTGGGGAGCGGCATGCGGCAAAGTAAATGATACAAATGCAAATATTGAGAGAAGGATGAAGGAAATTCAGGCCAAAGGAAATGCAGATAAAAAAAAGGCCCAAAAAGAGGCGGATATGAAAACTCAGAAAGAAGCAGCAGCTTATGATACAGAGGTTCGGAAGTATTGTGATCGTGCCATGGCAAAAGCGGATCTTTTCATACCGATGATTGATCATCAGGAGATGATGTTTCAGCGAATGATTTCACATGCTGATCATGGCTCCAATATGGCTTTTGTGGAAGCGGATCTGGTTTATACCGTGACAAATACAGGGATTACTTATACTTACCATGACAGTCGGTACAGCAATTCCATAGATGATTTCAATTTCAGTAAAAAAAGATTTCGCGACCTGCATTCTCCGGAAGAATGTGAAGGTCTGGCTTTTGCACTGGCAAGAATGACATTGCGGCGCATGAAGCAGGTTTATCCGGCACAGTCTATGCGTATTGAGGTGTCACATAATGATGCGGAAGTGACGATGCATTACAGAGGTGCCAATCCGAACTATGTACCGCCGAAAGATATTTTCTAGTACATAGTTATTTCGAAAAGGGTGTACGGAGAGCGTATTAAAACGGACGATGAGGATGAAGGTATCAACCGCAGCTATCAATGAGGTGTTTTGGAGAAAGTGAGACAAAAAATGGACAGACAGAGCTATTATTATCAGCAAATGAATGAAAATGAGCAGTTGGCCTACAGAATCATCTGTGATGGTCTGCATTGTCACCAGTCAGCCATTAGGGTTTTGCTTTATCCGGGAATGAAAAGTGTATCTGATATTTATTACAAAGTGCTGTATGACCATCCTGTATTTTTTTATGTCAATCAATACAATGTAAGTCATTCGCATCAAAATTGTGAGTGGACACTTTATCCTGAATATTTATATTCAGGGAATGAGGCAAAAACAATGATTGCTGAGATGCACAATACAGTGGATAAAGTGATTTATAAAGCTCTTGAGTATCGGGAGGATCCATTTAAAATGGAAATGTTTCTGCACAATTCAGTGGTGAAAAGCGTGGCTTATGATTATGAGTCTTTAAAAATAAAAAATTATCATAGAGCACATTCTATCGTTGGCGCATTTCTTGATAAAAAAGCAGTTTGTGAGGGGATTGCCAAAGCATTTAAGCTGCTTTGCGATTCGGTTGGGCTTCCCTGCATTGTTGTTGTCGGATATGCGGATAACAAGGGGGAATTTACTGAAAATACGCTTCATGCGTGGAATCTTGTGAAGGTCTGCGGTCAGTGGTATCATGTGGATCCGACATGGGATGTGATGGATTTAACAGGAAGTGATGGAGTACATAAGGAACGCCATTTTAAGTTTGATTACTTTAATCTGACTACAGCGGATATATCAGTTGATCATCGGCCAAAAGATGTGATTCCGTCCTGCACAGCACATAAGGACAACTATTTTTACCGTACAGGAAAATATGCAGAAGACTATGAGGATATGCGGCGTATTATTGATCAGCAGATTGACAGTGACCGGATCCGAATTCGTATTGATTGCCAGAAACGTGCAGCCGGCCTGAAAGGTTTGAAACAGAAGTACTTGTTGTCAGGAGATCCTAAAAAACTGATATTGGATGCGTTGCAGGAGGTTCAAAGGAATAGAAAACTGTTTTATCGATACAGTTATTATTTCAATGAAAGGCTGGGAACAATGAATCTGTACAAAATGTGATATTATTATTTGTCTTTTCGTATAAAAATGCATTGACATTTGCTTTTGGATATACGATGATAATAGAGAAGCAGATGAGCACAGATCAGAGTGAAAGAAAGAGACAGGAGAAGATTTCACTCAGTAGGAGGCTTTCATGAAAATAGGAAAATCAGAGACGGATAACGTATATGTATGCTACTGTATGTTGAGGGAAATGCATCCGGGCAAGCACCAGACTGAACGGCTTCGGAAAGTAACGGAAGCATTGTGGGATGCTCAGGCATTTTATGAGAAAATGGAGGCCCTGATGTTTGGGCAGGCCTTTGTTTATGGCAGCAGAGAGGTCGTTGTCCGTCCTTTTACTGTTTATGAAGAAGGATTCAGAGAAACACCGGAAGAGTTTGCAACCACATACAGCATCAGCGGGACATTACTTCGCTGTTACGAACTGCTGAACGATTTTATGCCCGGGGAGGAAGAGCAGATGGAGGCGGCAGGCCTGAACAGCGAGATGTACAGACTGGTGATTATTAGCGATTATGCGCCGGAAGGCAATAGCCAGGCTATGGAGATACTGACCAGAAGTTTTAATGATCTGAAGAAAAAATGTGATTTTAAAATTTGTTATATGAATACGGAAGATGCACACCGCGTCGGTAATCTTGGGAAGATGATCGATACCTGTGGACTGGAATAAATGTATGCAGGGCTGCGGTGTTTTTTGAATATTAGATAATGATAACAAACAGAGGTAATGGAATTGAAAGAAAGTACAACAATCGCCTTTACAGGAGATATCGGTTTTGATAAATATATGGACAAAAAATGGGAGGATGATGCCCTTCTGGCACCGGGAATTTTGGAATTTCTGACCAGTGCAGACCATGTAGTGGCCAATGTGGAAGGCCCGTTGGTGGACAATACGGCGACACTGATGCAGGCAGCCGAGATGCGCCTGATGCACACCATCAATCCGGCAGCTGAGAGAGTTTTGAAGGATATTCATGCAGATATCTGGAACCTCTGCAACAATCATATCATGGATGCCGGACAGGACGGTCTGGCCATGACCCTTCAGGAGGCAGAGAAGTTTGGTGCGAAGACCATCGGTGTCGGCATGAATATGACGGATGCAGCGAAACCATTAATTCTTGATGAAGCCGGAGGTATCGGAATCTTTGCTGTTGGCTATCAGCGCGGCTGCAAACCGGCCGGAGAAGATAAAGGCGGCTGCCTCAGCTGGAGTGAGATGGAGGTCATTCGCAGCGTCATTCAGGAAATCAAGGCCAAATGCCGCTGGTGTGTGGTGGTAGCTCATGGCGGCGAAGAGTTTACAGCGATTCCATCTCCGTATACAAGGGAACGGTATCATGCTTATCTTGAGATGGGAGCAGATCTTGTTGTCTGTCATCATCCTCATGTGCCGATGAATTATGAAACCGTTGGAGATAAGATGATTTTTTACTCATTGGGCAATTTTATCTTTGATACAGATTATCAGCGTGCACAGTTCAATACTGAAAAAGGCATTCTGCTGAAACTGCATTTTACAGAGACAAAATATTCCTTTGAAGCACTGGGACTGAAGATCAACCGTGAGAATGAACATATAGAGACGGCACCGCTTCCGAAGATTTTTGCTGATATTCAGGAGGATGATTATAATAAGCTTGAACCATTGGCAGCGAAAATGTTCTTAGCTGCAACAAAGCGTCAGCAGCTGTTCTTATATCCGGATAAATTCAAGAATGCTACAGAAGCACAGTGGAAAGAACATTTCTATGAAGAAAAGCGCAGTGGCCGTGTGCCGGGTGAGGCTCTGGATTTCCAGATTATCTATCCGATTGCCCAGGAAGAGGCCAAAGGTGCATGGAAAGAGTGTAAGTTGGAAGCTGTCAAAGCATATATTTTGGAACAGATGTAAAACAGGATACAAAAATTATATCCGGTTCTGAATAATTGCGGGGACATTATGGAAACAATTAAAAAATAACTGTTGCCATTTTCAGAATAAATGATATAATGGAACAGGTAGGCTAACATGGCTCAGTCGGTAGAGCGACGCACTCGTAATGCGTAGGTCGCGGGTTCGATTCCCGCTGTTAGCTTCAAGCCGGAAACTCTGGAGAATTGAGGGTTTCCGGCTTTTTTTTCGGCGTAGAAGGATAAAATAAATAGAGATTTTTCAGCGTTTTGACTTTTATTTTGCATTTACAGTGTTCATCTGATTGCAGGAATGCAAAGATGAAAATTTGATTGTGAAAGCATTTAAATCCAATTATAATAGAGATACAAGAGCTCATAAACAAATATCATGTATAAATGAAAGGCAGAGCGTATGAAGAAAAGAGTATTTTGTATTTTGTTGACAGGTATGATGGCAGCAATGCTTGCTGCCTGCGGCGGAACGTCGGATAATCAGGAATCACGGGCGACAGCAATGACAGAACCACAGGCGACAGCGGCAGAATCACAGATGACAGAGACGACAGAATCCGAAACGGAGACAGAAACAGAACCGGCAGATGCCCTGACTCTGGAACAGAAGGTCGGGCAGCTGTTTATTGTGCGTCCGGATGCACTGGATCCATCTCAGGAGTCAGATCAGGTCAATGATGCGGATGAAGATGGTGTGACTGAGGTGACAGATACCATGAAAGAGATGCTTGCGAAGTATCCTGTGGGCGGCGTATGTCAGTTTGGCAAGAATATCACTGATCCGGATCAGATTATCCGGTTTAATCAGGATTTGCAGTCCATCAGTGAGATCCCGATGTTTATTGCAGTAGATGAAGAGGGCGGCCTTGTGGCACGTCTGGCCAATAATGATGCATTTGATCTTCCTAAGTATGAGAGTGCGGCGGCAGTCGGGGCTTCCGGAGATACGTCAGATGCGCTGGAAATGGGGCAGACCATAGGCAGTTATCTGAAAAAATATGGATTCAATCTGGATTTTGCGCCTGATGCGGACGTGAACACCAATCCGGATAATCCGGTGATTGGAACGCGTGCGTTTTCATCAGATGCCCAGACAGCAGCAGACATGGTCGGGGCAGCGGCCGGAGGACTTCGTGAAGAAGGTATTCTGCCGACACTCAAACATTTTCCGGGGCATGGAGACACAGCCGAAGACAGTCATACATCTCTGGCGGTTTCTTATAAATCGCTGGAAGAGCTGCAGGCATGTGAGCTTTTGCCGTTTCAGGCAGATTCCGGGGTGCATGCAGTTATGATAGGACATATTGCCGTTCCGAATGTGACCGGCAATGATACACCGGCTTCATTGTGTGAAGAGACGGTGAATATGGTTCCGGATAAAGAAAATACATTGATCATCACTGATTCTTTGTCTATGCAGGCGATTACAGATGCACATCCATCGGGGGAAGCAGCAGTCATGGCTTTTGAAGCAGGATGCGACATTTTATTAATGCCGGAAGATTTGGAAGCGGCTTATGATGCAATCCTGGAGACAGTTCAGAATGGAACGATCAGTGAAGAACGGTTGGATAACAGCGTCAACAAAATATTATATTATAAGCAGCAGTTTTGCGGCAATTAAAAATACGACGAGTAAGGAAGAGACAACATGAAGATGAATATTAAAAAACTGACATTAACAGCATTTTTAGCAGCGATTGCGGTAGCCGGAAGCTTATTCTCATTTCCGGTACTGGGATCGAGATGCTCACCCATTCAGCATTTGGTGAATGTGATGTGTGCCATTTTACTTGGACCTTGGTATGGCCTTGCAGCGGCATTTTTGGCGGCGCTCATCCGGAATATTTTGGGATTGGGAACCCTGCTGGCTTTTCCGGGAAGTATGTGCGGGGCTTTATTATCAAGTCTGCTGTATAAATGGATCAAAAAGTTACCGGCAGCCTACGTGGGTGAAGTCGTAGGCACCGGTATCATTGGCGGCGGGGCGGCCCCCCCCTGACA
>OGQN01003362.1_pt1 | contig 10474 bp, 10 predicted proteins | sample 1553231 | NCBI WGS metagenome assembly OGQN01 (sample SAMEA2579950, study PRJEB22360) | human gut metagenome | biome: human gut; feature: human-associated habitat; material: faeces | place: Denmark | collected 2008/2010 | reverse complement strand
TTCATCCCAGCCTTAGCATAGTTACGACTGGGTCTTCTCGTCCATAAAAGATAAACTGTTTTGTCTGCAAAATCAGCCCCTTTAAATTTTCCCATGTATTCCGCCTCCTTATAAGACATTATATCATTGTAATGATAGTACATCAACAAAAAATCAATGCTTTCTGTAAGATGTGCGTTACAATTTGCGGGAGATTTCGCCTGAATGAGGGCGGCGTAGTGGGCTACGTCAACTAAATGAAGGCAAAATATACCGCAAATTGAGACGTGCAGGTTGCAGGAATAATTTTACAAACATGCTCTAATGTAAGAATACCGTAAACAAACCGTTATTTCTCTACCATACATTAAACACATTTTTCCAATAGAATGATAAATGATATGAGGAGGAATACTAAACTTATGAATGAAAAAGAATATTATAATTTAATTAAACCATATGAAGATGCCATGCAGATGCTTTTAAGCCGTCTTGATACATTAAATCACACTTTATACGAATCATCGGCTACACATCCTGTTCCTATTCACAACATTCAAAGCCGAATCAAATCGAAAAAAAGTATTGAAGATAAACTGATTAAAAAGGAGAAAAAACCCTCTATGACAAATGCGAAAAACTTTCTTATGGACATCGCCGGTGCAAGAGTTATCTGCTATTTTGTCAATGACATATATAACCTAATCGAAATTTTAAAAAGCCAGACCGATTTAATCGTCATGAAAGAACGGGACTATATTGCTGGTCCCAAACCAAATGGATATCGTAGTTACCACATCATTCTCGGCATTCCTGTTTATTGTCTTGATGGTATGGAATATTTCCCTGTAGAAATTCAGTTCCGAACAATGTCAATGGATTTCTGGGCGAGCATGGAACATCGTATCAACTATAAAAAAGAACGGCAGGATAGAGAAAAACTCGTAAAAGAATTAAAAGAACATGCCCGGAAACTGGAAAAAATAGAAAAAAGCTTTGAGAAATATAGTGAAAATATGCAAAGTTCTGTTTCTTAATAAATAAGAGAGAACATCCATAGGGGATGTTTATTTATTCATCATCCTCTATGGATGTTCTCTCGTTTCCGCATATTCATCTAGTATATATCGTGCATAATTTGTTGCCTGCCTCTCTTGTCCAATCGGTGTCAGTTTTAATGCATTAATCCACTGAAAATAATGGGTAAGTTCATGTGCTATCGTAGATAGTATCGCTGTTAACGCACTATCTTTTCCCCATTTGTGACACAAATCAGTATAATCCCCTGCGGCTACACGAATATGTGGTTCAATATTATAGTCATCATACATACTCCAAAATGTCCCATACACCTTATCTCCATCCATCGCGATAAGCTTCTTGACATTTTTTATATAAATCACTACCCGGATTGGAAAAAAATATTCTCTTCGCAAAAAGACGGCAAATTCTTTGCATGCTCTGCGAACTTCGCAGTCAATATCTTTATCAAATCGTAACCGGAGTCCTGTTCGATGCCCTTCTCTGGTCAAATCAATATTTTTCTCCCAGTCATCTATGGTCCATATATGCCACATTATAGCCACCTCATTATTTCTTCTGCCTGCTCTTTCACTGCATTTGCTTTTTCCCTTTTTAAAAGTTCTGTAAGTGTAGTTTTTATTTTTCTTTTCCATTCTTCTGTGCAGTTTTCGTCTTCCAAAATCAATTGAATGATAGACAAAACACTACACCGTATATGATAATCTGTATTCTTGATATAATTAAGTATTTCATCCAAAACAGCTCTCTCTCCGAAAGAATATTTCCCATACAGACAATTCAAGATACAATTATCATCTCGTTCCTTTTCTAATATAGCATTCAAATATCCAATAACTTCTGTCTCGTTTGTACACAAATGCTGTTGTACATAAATCCACGAATCAATTGCATAACTTCTTGCCAACCCATCTTTTTCCGATAAAACAGCTTTTTCAAGACTTTTTACCACGCTTTTTTCACAATAGCAACCTATAGCATCATAAGCTTCTGTTCTTACCAGCTCATTTTCTTCATGACATAATTGCAATAAAATCTCGATGGCTTCCTTCTGTTTTGCTGTATTTACAAAACGTGAAAGTACACTGGCAGTAAAAGTTTTGACTGTATCATCTTTATCAAAGGCGAACTTTTTTAAATCTTCAAAACACTCCTCTTTAAATTCTTCCTCTGGTAACTCTTCATATTTTTGTATTAATGTCAGCTTTTCTCCGTCAGTCATGAATTCGCCTCTCTTTAAAATGTAATTTCATATACTCCCTTATCCGTAAAAATAGCTCCTTTATTTTTTGTTAGGAAAGTAGCACTATATATCGTTCCTTCTGGTTCATATTTTGCCAAAACTTTTCTTGATGGAATATCTATTACTTTCACATATTTGGGATTAGCAGCAAGGAGTTTATTTTCCTCTAGCATTGTATGTCCATACAGTTCCCATGCCTCATCTGTAATAGGATATATTGGCACAAATCGTTTATTTTCCGGTTCAAAAGCTACATAATAATCGCCTACATATTTTGTGTTTGTATCTGCTCCTACTATTACTGTTTTTCTATCAAAATCTCTTCTTACATACCCCATAAAAACATACGGTCTTTCTCCCCATTCAAATTCGTATTTTAAATCTCCATTTTCATCAATATGATAGCAAAGTATTTTTACATAACCTTCTATTCCCCTTTTCATATCTGTAAAAACATATAATCTATCTTCTATTTTATTACCCGTATACGCTCTTTTCTTAATGATTTTCTTAAGCATTTTTACCCCGCAATACTTTCTGTCATTCTATAACCTTCCTGTTTCTCATCTATCAATTGACGTAATGCCGCTCTCTGATATTCTTTTGTCAAATCCTTTATTCTACTTGCCCATTTATCCGCATACGAGCTGCAATAAATAAACACTGTTATTCCCATCAATATGACAGGAATGTAATAATTATCTACAAATTTTAATACCCATAGCACAGGTAAAAAATAGACAGATTGTATAATATCTTTTTTGAAAACTTCCCGTTTATAAGTTCGGAAATCTTCTTCATTCCATACTCGTGTCTCTTTTAATTCCTCATTCCAAAACTCCCAGTCTGGCTTATCCATATACGGGCAATATATCTGAAAAATGGCTTCTACTTCAGGTGTATATTCTATTCTTTTACACACTTTCTCAAATTTTCTGTGGGATTTCGGTTTTTTTGAAAAGTATAGGAATTTTTCTTTTTTATCCTCAGGTTCCTCCCCTTCTTTATAACAAATTCCACAGTAAGGGAAGTCATCCCAAGTGTACTTTCTAGTAAAAATCATCCTTCGGCATATAATTCCAGACTCCGATAAAATATAGTCATCATCCCATATCAAGAAAATAAGAATAAAACTCATGACTACATAAAAGGCAAACCATCCCCAGGTTGGTGCAGTTCTTGAAAAATTCTCTGCCACATCTTCTCTGGTCAAGCCATACTGACATATAAACATAAATATTGTAAACATGGCCACTGCATCTCTTATTTTTCTGGAATATATTATTTCAAATTTCATTTGTTCCTCACTTTAATTTTTATTTATATACATTTTCATTAGATACCTGGTATCTTTTATAGCAGTATGTATCTTATTTCAATTACCATATCCCTTGCTTTTCCTGCAAAATTTCTTTCCTCTATATAAGACACAATTAAAGTAAGTAAAGTGTGACACTTTATTTCAAACTTTTTAGCATTTTTATTAATTCTGACTCTTTTTCTGTACCAGACAAAGTAATAAGATATTCTCCATCTTCATAATAATAAGAGGTTATGTTCCCATCTTTAATCATATAGATTTCTTTTCCATTTACCCGAATCTTTTTCCTTCCTGTCCCATCATAAGTAATATGTACGTCTACATTTTCTTTAAAGCCCTGCGTAAACGCAATGTAATTATCATTTGAACCTTCATAATAAACATCATACATAGTCGTAGGATTCTCTGTCTCATATAGTATATGATACCCTTCCGGTACATAGCCAAGATGCATCTGCCGAAATGTTTCTTCTGAATCTGCTATTTCTTTAGAACTGCGTATGTGAACATTATCATCAAAAAACTGAATGATAAGCTCTCCTACTTTTTCTCTCAAATCATCGTTTGCTAGAACAATTCCTGCATTCAATATTAAAATAATCGCTGCCACCAGCAAAATATGCCATCGTCTTTTCTTTTTTGCCTTTCTTTTTTCCTCATGAATCATCGCATTCATTTTCTGGATAAACGCTTTGGAATATTTGTAAGAATAATCTTTTGTTTTTTCTGTTACCTCTTCATAATCCTGTCTGGCAGCCTTCCTCGCTTCCTGCTCCAATAATTTTTCAAAATCCATATTCACAAGTATATCCTTTCTTTTGTATCCCTTTTTTCAGCTGTTCTCTCGCCCGACTTGAAATTTTTCTTACATTCGCAGGACTGGTCCTAAGAAGTTCTGCAATCTGGCGGCTATTTAACTTATTATGATATTGAAGATAAATAACTTCCTGGTAAGGATATTTTAATCCCTTAATCAGAGTATTTAAAAATTCTTCCGCCTCTTCTTTTATTAACTGGTTTTCTAATAAATTATACATTTCAATAGGCTGTTCAAAAACTTCTTCGTCTTCCGTCAATTCTATTCTCTTATTGCGTTTCAAAAAGTTATAGCACTTATTTTTTAAGATAGTAACAATATAATTCCATGTTCCAACTGAATCTTTTTCATCGATCCGGTCCAGATAATCTGTCAGCGTAAGAAAAGTATCATGAACTATATCTTCCGCCTCTATCTCACTTTTTAAAAGAATACTGGCAGTATAATGCATCCGATTTCTGTACTCCTCATAAAGCCTAACAAACTTTATCCTCTCATCCTCGGTATCTAATGCCATTAAATATATCAACATGTATGTAATCTCCCTTATATTTTAAAAATATCTTATCATGAGCGCTCTTTCTTTGTATATAAGAATCTTCTATTCACCAATTAACTTGTATTTTTTTATTAGATCCTTATAGGACTGATTCTTCTCTATCTTCTGAAACACTGGTGCTGTATCCTCTTTTGTCAAAACATATTTATCTGCAGTAACAAATGCCAAAAACAACATAATACAAATAAGCAAACGCAGCCGAAAAAACAAAAAAGACGGGAGAGATTCATATTCCTCCTGTCTTTTTCGATTCGCAGTATATCTTTTATGTTGTTTTCGATAACTTCCTGTCCGGTAAGTGTAATTTTGATAATGCATATACATTTCACCTTTCATCTTCGTCTCTACAAATATTATGAAGGAGACTCCAATTTCATTCTGAAAATATTAATTTGTTGACTTCAGTAACAAAATGTCAATAGTTTTTTAATCGCTTTTTTCAAAAAGGCAAACAAATAGAACGTATAGTTTATTTCCATACGCTCTATCTCACATTTCATATTAAATTTTGAATTCTACAAATTTTTTATATTTCGTTGTCAATATGTTTTCTACTCTAACGCCCCTTTTACTTTTTTGTGGGAAATGCACCGCTCCTCCCGATTGGCAAGTGCCTTCACCCTGCCTTCTAACAGAAGTTCCCTTCCTTTTTCATTTCTTGTATACACACAGTCATAATTTCCGATATACGGATGCATGCATTTTGCAAAACGTTCCGCATCCTCCTTCTTTTTCGAAAAACAATTTGGAATGGCATAGAAACCATTCAGTCCTTTGTGTCCCTTCTTTTTCACAAGTATGTAACGCTGGTTGTCGATCACATCAAAAAATTCATTGACACACTGTGCGAACAACGCTTTATCCCTGCCGCTTCCACCGGACAGATAAATAATATGGTTATCCGGTCCGTTTGATTCTGTCTCAACTTTACAGTGTGTTTCTTCCAGAAGCTGTTGCTCCTCTAATGCTTTGCGGATTCCATTTCCAAATGCCTTTAATCTTTTTAGCGGACTTCCCAACATGAAAATTTTCGGGAAACGTATCATAATTCCAGCCAGTCCGGCAGCAATGAAGAAGTAACAGGTTCCGGCCAGGATACCATTTTGGGACGCTGCAGCAACAATACCTGCCCCAATTGCCCCGATCAGACACAGAATTCCTGACAGGATCATTGTAAGAATCGCATCCCAGAAAACAACACTTGTGACAAATTTGTCTTTTACTTCTGTCTCATCCACAATATCCATTTTGTCATAGACTGCAAGTGCACTGTTCCAACGTTCTTTTAACGTATCGCGCTGCCCCGACATTTTCAGCATTTGTCTGTTAATCCTGTCAATATTCGTTTTATTAAATGGCGTTTTAATAACTGACAACCGTTTCATTCCATTTTCAATCGTATTTTCTGTATAATGCAGACCGAGAAAATGTTCCATCCTTCGCTCCAGCATACTGTAATCTTCACTGATCTGATTGTCATCTGCCTTTAGCACTTCGTTCCACGGTCTTAAACAGACTAAATGCCAGATGTTACTTGTTTTTTCCGGATGTTCTTTCATCACACGGATGGCACGCCCTCTCATCTGGTTGCTTAACATAAATGAGCCTACAAAGCTTGCAAGGATCAGGGAATTGATACAAGGAGAATCCCATCCTTCCCCTAACAGCGATTTTGTACCGATCAGCACCTGCATATAGCCTTTTGAGAAAATATCTGTTACCGCCCCTGTGAGAAAATGTGCATTTCCAACCGCTGTCACTTTAAGATAATCTGTTTCAGAAAGATTTCCGATCCTGCTGAATGTAACTTTTCCGCTCATTCCGATCGCCTGCTCTAATGCTTCTCTTGCCTCTGCCGGAATGATCACAATCGTTCCACAAAGCACCCCAAAACGGATTTGTTCGTTTTTCTTTTCATTGTCACGACGGAGCATCTCAAAAAACGGAAGCACTCCAAGTGAGTTAACATCATATTCTGTATTTCCAATTGCTTTTTCATATTCTTTCCGGATGTAATCTGTCAAAACAAGCAGCCTCAAATCCTGACCGGATGCCTCATATTCATGGAACACAATATCACGGATGCTGTTACATTTTCCAAGGGAATTTGTGAGCATTTTTTCCACTGCCGCACTTTTCGTCATGACGACTTTTTTCTTTTCTATCAGACCGTCGGATTTTAAATCAGCAATTAGCAATTCACGATATGTCTTGTCACACAGGTATGAATCCACATCATCATACAAGAATCCCTGTAACAGACGCTCCATCCATTGCACATTCATGTCCGGTAATTTTTTTGCCCCCAAAAGCCTCTGTAATCTGGACGGAATTGCAATATTTTTGCTCTGTAAATAAATCAACAGTGATGCCAGATATGCCGGATTATCCAGAAGCAGATCATCTGAGAGCTGTCCACTGAACCCCTTATGGCTTCTTACGTACGTAAGGAACTGAGTATCCCGCATGATTTTTTCTGTCATTGCTTTACTGCGTTCTTCAAAACGTCTGACTTCCTTCTCTTCTTCTTTTGTTGGATAGTTGAAGTAAACATAATCCTGATGCGGACAGAGGCTTCCCTCTTTTACGAGCTCCGGTATCGTAATCTCTTCATCGATCTCTCCACACATATTCATGTACCGCGTCCACATAGCCGGTGTGGAATCATATGGTGGTGTTGCTGTCAAAGCGATGATTTTAAGGTTATTCACCTGTTTTTTGAATTCTTCTAATGCTTTCCACCATTCACTTCGCAAGTGGTGGCATTCATCCAGACAGAGTACTTCGATCCCAGCCTCTTTCATCGTCCCAACCAGATCAAAACCGCTGTAATCTACTTCCTTTGTCTCTGTTTTCGCCGGGCACTCGTCTGTGCCTGTGCCACTATCCTCACCTGCATCTTCCTGTATTCCCTGAAATCTTGTCATGGCACTGTGTAATGCCTGATAGGTTGCAACCGTGATCGCCTTTGGCTGTTTTAAATTCTGTGAAAGATAATCTTCCCCCTGTATGCCCTCACATAAAAAAGCTTCCTCAATCCTTGCGATCCACTGCTCCCGGATCGTAATGGATGGTGCCAAAATCAGTGCTTTTCCGTTCATCCTGCGGATCAGTTCAATTCCCAATGTCGTTTTCCCGGATCCGGGTGCCGCTACAATATGTATTTTTCCATCTGCCATGTACCTGTCTGCGTGTTCCAAAACCCTTGCCTGATACCTTCTCCATGTTCCTTTAAACTCTAAAATACCTTCGTAATTCATAATCATCCATTTTCCTCTGCTTATTCCACTTTTTCTGTGGTCTGTAACTATTATATACAACTGCCAATTTTCTTACAAGAAAGATTCCGTGTCCAATAAGAAGTATGCCTATGTTGGGATATTTAAATCATTCTGCATCCTCAAAGCAAATGAATTTAAATAGAATTTCAGGTGTGCCTGTGATAAAATATTAATAAGTTTAACAACTGAAATTTGACTGTATCATTTTGTTCATCAAATTTATTATTCATAAGGTGTCTATTTTGATCCTAAGAAGAAATGAATTTTAGGTCTTGTATATTCATCAAACTGATCTTCTGTCTCTGTATCAAATGAACAAGACAAACTGATAGGCGCATCCTGATCATAGAAACGGAAACTCTTATAAAATGTCCCATTTAGAAATTCATCTTTAAATTGTTGTGGAATAGCCTGATAAGATAATATCTCAGGATTAGATACGGATACATTTAAATTCTCAAAAGACTTTTGTAATGTCGCAAAATCTTTTTCTGTCTGCATTAAATTCTCTTCTAAACTCTTATTAATATCCACACCTTCTACATATGAGATATTGATGATAGTACCACTATTATTGACTTGAACATGAACATAACAATCAGTAGCACCTGAATCTCTTAAATATCCCATAACAGTATAACTTGATCTACTACGTGATTCATTTGGATTGTCTGCATGTACTCTTACACATACAGGTTCTAATGCCTTTTTTACTATTTCTACTTGTTTTGCAGAAGCTGCAATTCTTTGATCCATTGCCTGCTTTCCTTTTATATATTGAGGTATATAAGTACCGACTACAATAAGTATTGGGATAACTGCAAAGGCAATGAGTTGTTTTTTTATATCAGGAATAGGGATTCTATAAGCATGTGCCATGTTCTCGGCATTACTTCCTGCTTCAGATAACATATCTATAGATGTAGAGACTGTACTTACTGCACCAGCCACCTGCATAGCACTTCCTATATTCTTTGCAGTATCATTATCACTTTCTTTAAGGAATCGACCAACAGCTTGTGACGCCAAAGCAGCAGATACCTCTTTAGAATAATCTGTTTCTGACTGTTTCACATTTAATCTACCTATAAGAGATTTCCATTTCTTACCGTTCATTCCAAACTTAGGGGCAAGTGCACAGAAACAGAATATAATAACATATATAATGACAAATCCTAATGCAGTAAACATCCCTGTAGGCTGAAAACCTTTGTTTTGGAATACTAAATCATCTATCATCTCTAATGGTACTATTAATGCACATTGTACAAATGAAAAGATGAGTGCAACCACTGCAATCTTTGGATATATACAATATCTTTGAATCATTTTTTTCTCTTTATTGTTAATCATGGATATCACCTCTGTTTCTAGTATAACTTATTTTTGAATGAAAAAAGAGCGATATTTTGCTCTTACTATATTTGTTTCTTAACTAAAAGGAAATTACGAATATTTTGATGTTTAATACCATACTCAAGTTTGATTGTATCATGGTTCATCCTTGACCCGTTAGAGGGCAACGCATTTAATCCGAACAGCTCATTTAAAATAATATTATTCCTTTATAATTCTACAAACTTGAATTTTGTCTGATTACCAATTATCTTTTGTAATTTATAGCTGCATCAAAAAGAATACCAATACACTCAAGAGTATCGTTACTATTCCCATTATGATAAACATCATGGAAGTAAAACTTTTTGAAATTGGTCTATCAACATAGCACTTTTTAGGATTGTTTGGATTATAATAAACTGTCATCTTACTGTTGATAGGCCACAACTGCTCTGCAAGTTGACGCAAATTTGCAATGGATCCAGTTTTTACATGTAGCCAGCCTTTTTCATCTTCATAGACTTCTGATTTCACCGGTACGGGTACTCCAGATATTTGCGTTGTTTTAATTCCACAAAATATTTTCTTTGTTTTATAACAAGTTCCATTCACAAAGTACTCCACGATTGGATACACCCTTCCATTTCCCGGAAACCCATATTGTTTAACAATACCGTCTGTCTGCTTTGTACACAATTGATTCTGTCTTTTTACAATGATATTGAAAGTAACTCCTAGTAAAACCAATATTACACCAAGACCTCCAACTGTCATCAATTCTAACCATGCAATTTGTATTTCTGTCATAGTTTCATCACCTCAAATTCCAGTTTTCTTGATTCTGCAAACTTGAATTTGTAATTACATTCCATACATATTGGCATTCTTTACAATC
>OGQN01003359.1_pt1 | contig 10479 bp, 9 predicted proteins | sample 1553231 | NCBI WGS metagenome assembly OGQN01 (sample SAMEA2579950, study PRJEB22360) | human gut metagenome | biome: human gut; feature: human-associated habitat; material: faeces | place: Denmark | collected 2008/2010 | reverse complement strand
CTGTATTCGCTAAAGAAGGCGAAGTGGTATGGCAATGCCGTAACTGCGGTTACATCACCGTAGGTAAGGAAGCTCCTGAAGTTTGTCCGGCTTGCCTGCATCCGCAAGCATATTTCGAAGTGAAGAAAGAAAACTATTAATCCGCGTCTACCGGATTAATTGGATAAAGAAAAATGAGGCTGACTTGTTAATCAGCCTCATTTTCTATTTATTTCGGATACTGTCTTTGTAAATGGTAATTGTCCGTTCTCCTGTCGAATCATTCTTGATACTAGTTACATCTCCCCGTGTGGTGAAATATACATAGTTTCCCATATCAAAAAAACGGTAGACTTTTATTCCCTCGTGCTCAAACAGATAACTTACTTCGTAGGTTCTGTTGTTCTCGGATTTCCCACTTTTTAGCGGGATGCCTGTATAACAGGAAGCTAATCCTATCATACAGAACAAAGAAATAAAGAGTTGAGCTAATGTTTTCATAATTATTTCTTTGCGTGCGGATAATCTATCGTGTAATGCAATCCGCGGCTTTCCTTGCGTTCCATTGCCTGGCGCATAATCAGATAGCCGACATTCACCATATTGCGCAATTCACAGATTTCTCTGGAAGCGACACTACGTTTGAACAGGCTTTCAGTCTCTTCGTAGATAATGTCCAGTCTGTCCCAGGCACGTTTCAAGCGAAGGTCGCTGCGGACAATACCTACATACGTACTCATAATCTGATTCACTTCCTTCATGCTCTGTGTGATGAGTACCATTTCTTCCGGTGAGCGGGTACCTTCATCGTTCCATTCGGGGATGTTCTCGTTGTAGGAATATTGGTCGATGACTTGCAGACTGTGCTTGGCAGCTGCATCGGCATATACCACGGCTTCAATCAAAGAGTTGGAAGCCAGGCGGTTACCGCCGTGCAGTCCTGTGCAAGAACACTCTCCTACTGCGTATAGACGCTCGATAGAAGACTGTCCGTTCAGGTCTACCAGGATACCGCCGCAGAGATAATGGGCGGCCGGAGCTACCGGGATATAATCTTTAGTGATGTCGATGCCCAGACTCAGGCATTTCTCGTAGATATTGGGGAAATGTTTCTTTGTTTCTTCCGGATCTTTGTGGGTGACGTCCAAATAAACATGATCGTCTCCGCGATTCTTCATCTCGTTGTCAATGGCACGTGCCACGATGTCGCGCGGGGCAAGCGAGAGACGCGGGTCGTATTTCTGCATGAATTCCTTGCCGTCCATAGTACGGAGTACGCCACCGTAGCCGCGCATTGCTTCCGTAATCAGGAAAGAAGGACGGTCACCCGGATGATAAAGGGCGGTGGGGTGGAACTGTACAAATTCCATATCTTTCACCGTACCTTTGGCGCGGTAAACCATAGCGATGCCGTCTCCCGTGGCGACTAGCGGATTGGTTGTGGTCTTGTAGATGGCTCCTACTCCACCGGTGGCCATCAAAGTCACTTTGGCAAGATAGGTATCTACTTTTCCGGTCTTCGGATCGAGGATATAAGCACCGTAGCATTTGATGTCCGGTGTCTGGCGGGTAACGGTGACTCCCAGATGATGTTGGGTCAGGATTTCAATAGCAAACTGGTTCTCGATTACCGTGATATTGGGATGCCGTTGCACGGCTTTGATCAGGCTATCCTGTATTTCAGCTCCCGTATTGTCTTTGTGGTGAAGGATACGGAATTCAGAGTGTCCCCCTTCGCGGTGCAGGTCAAATTCGCCTTTCTCATTTTTGTCGAAGTCCACTCCCCACTTGATTAGTTCCTCAATTTGTGCGGGAGCTTCGCGCACTACTTTCTCCACTGCGGCACGGTCGCTGATCCAGTCGCCGGCGTTCATGGTGTCTTCAATGTGTTTGTCGAAATTGTCTACCAGCAGGTTGGTCACAGACGCTACCCCACCTTGTGCGAAGTACGTATTGGCCTCTTCCAGCCCACTTTTACAGATAAGAGCAACTTTACCTTTGTGCGCCACTTTCAGCGCAAAACTCATACCGGCAATTCCGGAGCCGATAACGAGGAAATCGAATTTTCTTACCATAATTTTGTTATTTCTCACCGCAAAGCTACAAAATAAGTTACTTCGTTGTACTTTTCGTTGTCACTAATTCATAAAATTGCTACCTTGCAGGCAAAAATCTGACAAAATGAATCGAATTTTTCATGCCCGCATCGCCTGGTACCAGTATTTCCTCTTGGCAGTGCTTACTGTAAATGCCGTCGGTGCTTTGTGGTGTAAATATATCTTGCCGGCTGTGCTGTTTATGCTCATGCTGATTGTAGTGATCGAACAGATTATACATACCGCCTATACAGTCACTACGAACGGAAATATTGAAATATCCCGTGGACGCTTTATCCGTAAGAAGGTAATTCCTATTTCCGAAATTACGACTATACAAAGGTACCGTTCTATGAAATTCGGGAGTTTCTCGGTGACCGATTACATATTGATAGAGTATGGGAAAGACAAGTTTGCTTCCGTCATGCCTGTCAAAGAACGGGAATTTGTTGAACTGATTGAAAAGAAAATGAACTAAATAATTTATTTATTATGAAATACCAAGTGATTATTATCGGCGGTGGTCCACGGGATAGTGGTGGCGGTCCTGCGGGATATACGGCTGCCGAATCTGCCGGCAAAGCCGGTTTGAGTGTATTATTGATTGAAAAGAACAATCTGGGCGGTGTCTGTCTGAACGAGGGATGCATCCCGACTAAGACCCTGCTCTATTCGGCAAAAACTTATGATAGTGCAAAGCACGCGTCGAAGTATGCGATAAACGTATCCGAAGTCTCTTTTGATTTATCCAAGATTATTGTCCGTAAGAGCAAAGTGGTGCGTAAACTGGTATTGGGAGTGAAGGCGAAGTTGGCTTCGAACAATGTCGCGATAGTATCGGGAGAAGCGCAAATCATAGATAAGAATACAGTCCGCTGCGGTGAGGAGACTTACGAAGGCGAGAACCTGATACTTTGCACCGGTTCGGAAACCTTTATTCCCCCTATTCCCGGAGTGGAAACGGTGAATTACTGGACGCACCGGGACGCGTTGGATAATAAAGAATTGCCCGCTTCTCTGGCCATTGTCGGTGGCGGAGTGATAGGAATGGAGTTCGCTTCTTTCTTCAATAGCTTGGGCGTGCAAGTGACGGTAGTCGAAATGCTGGATGAGATTCTCGGCGGAATGGATAAGGAACTTTCAGCTCTGTTGCGTGCGGAATATGCAAAGCGAGGCATTAAATTCCTGCTTAGTACGAAAGTTGTCGGCCTGTCGCAGATGGAAGGAGCTGCTGTTGTCTCTTATGAGAATGCGGAAGGAAGTGGCAGTGTGGTAGCGGAGAAGCTGTTGATGAGTGTCGGCCGTCGTCCTGTGACAAAAGGTTTCGGGCTCGAAAACCTGAATTTGGAAAAGACAGAACGTGGGGCTGTCAAAGTGGATGAGAAGATGCAGACCTCCGTGCCTGGTGTTTATGTTTGCGGTGACCTGACCGGATTCTCCTTGCTGGCTCATACAGCCGTTCGTGAAGCAGAGGTGGCCGTGCATTCTATTTTGGGAAAAGAAGACACTATGAGCTATCGTGCCATTCCGGGGGTTGTCTATACCAATCCGGAGATTGCCGGGGTAGGTGAAACGGAAGAATCTGCTTCAGCAAAAGGCATTACTTGTCAAGTCATAAAGCTCCCAATGGCTTATTCCGGTCGTTTTGTAGCAGAGAACGAAGGAGTGAACGGGGTTTGCAAGGTGTTGCTGGATGAACAGGGGCGGGTGATTGGAGCGCACGTGTTGGGTAACCCGGCTTCAGAGATAATAACCCTTGCAGGAACGGCCATTGAACTTGGGTTGACGGCGGCGCAATGGAAGAAGATTGTCTTCCCTCATCCAACGGTGGGTGAGATATTCCGGGAAGCATTGTAATCCGGTATATACCATAAAAAGATATATATGAGAAAATATATAATTGTTCCGGTTTTATTGGCGGTGGTGCTGGTGATGATGTGTCATTGTACATCCGACCGGAAAGCAACAGTTCCGGCAAACGAATATTTGATTCAGGGAGAGCTGGCAAATCTTTCGGATAGTATAGTGATAGGGCTGTATGTGGATGAAGGAAACATTTTCAACCTTGTGGCGAGAGATACGCTTCTGAATGGCAAGTTTTCTTTCCGGGATACTGTCTCTGTTACAAAGAAAATGCTGATAATGTCTGATAATAAGGGATTCCCGGGCACATGGCTGGAAGTATGGATAGCGCCGGGGGAGTATATAGAAATCAAAGGAGAGGACAAATTACTGAAAACTTGGGAAGTGGTGAGCGATATCCCCGAACAGGCGGAAGAAAATCGCTTTACGGCTTGTGCAATGGCTCAGCAAAAAGAACTGATGCAGCATTTGGCGGCCGAATATGACTGGCAGCGGATGATGTTTATAGACCATGCAGGCGATCAGGAATTTGAAAAGAAAGGCTGGGCAAAGATAGACTCTATCCGGAAGTTGACAACGCCTTTACGGCAAGAAATCTGGAAAAAGGAACTTGAATATATGAAAGAGGCGCCTATCTCTAAAGTGTGGATAGATAAGCTGCTGCTATATGCTTCTATGATGAAATACGAAACTGTCATGCCTTATAAGGAAGAAGTGAAGAGCTTGTATGCTCGAATGCCGGAAACCGAGAAGCAAACGGATGCCGGACAGGAGATTACGGCCTATATTTATCCTCCTTCTGTGGCAGGAATAGGAGATATGATGGTTGACGGAGAACTATATGACGTGAATGACTCTCTCCGCCATATATCCGAATTTGCGGGACGATTCATTTTGCTGGATTTCTGGAGTAGCGGATGTGGTCCTTGTGTGGAGTCGATCCCGGAAATGGAGAAGGTCATAGAAACTTATAAGGATAGAATGACCGTGATTAGTATCAGTGAAGACCCGAAAGCACGCTGGAAAGAATATGTTAAGACGAAAGGAATGGGTGGCAACCAGTGGAATGAACTTCGCAGAGGCCGTACGGGACTTGCTGTGAGTTATCAGGTGAAAGGGATTCCTCATTATGTGCTTATTGCTCCTAGCGGGAAGATACAAGATATGTGGTCCGGTTATGGTTCCGGTTCACTTCTGGAAAAGGTGAAGAAGAATCTGAAATAGTAGAAAAGAGACTGACTAAAAAGTCAATAGTATCTCCATTCTCCTCCTTCTGGAAGGAGGAGTACCCGTAGGGGGAGGTGGTAGGTAGATGCATAAATTATTTATTATCAGCATTGTGCATCCACCTGTCACCCCAGTTTTCAGATACCCTCTTTTGTTTTTTGTCAGATTTTAGACTTATTCAGTTGGGAAGTGCTATATTTGCGGGTGTGGTTCGATTCATAACCTGTATTGTATGAAAAAAGTTCTTTTATTAGTTGCGTTGTCCGTCTGTCTGTTGCCGTTGTGGGGACAGCGGGATTTCTCCCAAATAGATTCACTTATCAAAAAGATGCTTCCCGAAGCGTCCGAAGTCGGCATATCCGTTTATGACCTGACGGCGAAGAAGCCGTTGTATAGCTACCGTGCAGACAAGCTCTCCCGGCCTGCCTCTACCATGAAACTGTTGATGGCCATTACCGCTCTCTCCCGTCCTGATGCGGATGAGCCTTTCCGCACGGAAGTATGGCACGATGGTGTGATAGAGCACGATACACTGCAAGGCAATCTGTATGTAGTAGGGGGATTTGACCCCGAATTTGACAGTCAGGCAATGGATTCGTTGATAGAGGAAGTGATGACTTTTCCTTTCTCCGTGATTAACGGGCAGGTGTATGGCGACGTTTCGATGAAAGACTCGCTCTATTGGGGGCATGGCTGGGCTTGGGACGATACTCCTGCAGGTTATCAGCCTTACTTGTCTCCGTTGATGTTTTGTAAAGGCACGGTACAGATTTCCGTGTTTCCTTCCGCTGTGCAGGGAGATACGGCAAGCATATCCTGTAAACCGGTTTCTTCCTATTATACCCTGACGAACCGGACAAAGACACGTACTTCCTCTGCTGGAAAGTTCTCCTTCTCAAGAGATTGGTTGAGGAATGGAAATAATCTGGTTGTTTCGGGCAATGTTACCTCCATTAGAAAGGATGATATAAACATCTATGATTCTTCCGCTTTCTTTATGCACACTTTCCTCGAGCGTCTTCGGGGGAAAGGTATCACGGCTCCCCAATCATACGGATTCGCCGAATTACCCCGTGACAGTGTGCAAGTGGAACGGATAGCCTGTTGGAATACTTCCGTGCAGGAAGTCTTGAACCAACTAATGAAAGAGAGCGATAATCTGAATGCCGAAGCATTCCTCTGCCGCCTTGGCGCGCAGGCGACAGGGAAGAAGCAGGTGGCTGCCGAAGACGGAATCGTCGAGATCATGCAGCTCATCCGCCAGCTGGGACACAACCCGAAAGAGTATAAGATTGCGGACGGTTGCGGACTCTCCAATTACAACTACCTCTCCCCCGCCCTGTTGGTTGACTTCCTGAAATATGCATATTCCCGGACAGAAGTGTTCCGTATGCTATACAAGTCTCTTCCCGTAGGCGGCATAGACGGTACGTTGAAAAACAGGATGAAAAGCGCAGCCACATTCCGGAATGTTCATGCCAAAACGGGCTCGTTCACAGCTATCAATACACTTGCAGGCTATCTGAAGATGAAGAACGGACATGAAGTGGCCTTTGCCATAATGAACCAGAATGTGCTTTCGGCTGCAAAGGCCAGAGCCTTCCAGGATAAGGTGTGCGAGGTGATTATCGGGCGTTAGGCGCTCTCTCTGCCTATCGGCTTATAATGTCACCTCAATGGCGGCAGGATAGATGCGCTGCGGATCAAAGAATGCGGCACAACTGTTCACCATATTCTTCAGGTCCGGCTTTAGCTTTCCCTGAAAAGCCTGTTTCCCATTCACTGTAACAGTGATTTCCTTCTTCAAGTCAACCAGTTCATCACAGAGATAAATAATCACTTTCCCTTTGGCGGCAGGCGTGTAATTCTTCCTGAACTTCATTTCAATGCCCCACCTCGGATCTTTCTGAACGGTCTCATAAACGACATTATCCACATTCAGTGTGATGTGGTTGTCCGTAATGCTCATTTCGTAGCGGGTACGGGCATTGATATCGTCATTCGGGCGCTCTTTGACAAAGAGATTGTAGAATCCTTTGCGGTGCAAGCCGTCCATTTCAAAGTCTTCCCAGTAGACATATTTCGGATAAGGGTTGCGGGTATACTGTTTCAGCCACGGAGTGGTGGGACGATAGTCGATAGAATGCCCTTTGCCGGGGATTAGCTCTATGTGATGCTTGTATAGTCCGGGATGCAGACCTTGCAGCCGTTCAAATTCCTCCTTCACGTAGCCGGTGAGGATGTTCCGGTAGAAGCCGCGGTCGTCGGCACCGGTCCGCAGGGAGAAGGCGATGTGAGCACAGTTTTCGGCAGGGGCGTTCTTCAAAGGTTCTCCGCCTGCCATGGGACCTGCCCCGGCCAGGTAGTCGGCGTAGAAAGAGGCAAGACGCTGGCTGCCGTATCCACCTTCGGATATTCCGAAGATAAACAGTTTATCCGGATTGACGTGCCCGGATACTAGTGCCTGACGGAACAGTTTCTCCCAAGCGTATTGCTTGGCTTTCTGCCACCAGCGATAGTAACCTCCTTCGTTGGGGATTTGCGGGATAAAGTAGACGGAAGGAGCGTCGTCAAAACGCGAACAGATGTTCAGGCCGGTTTTCCATTCCGCCTGTTTGGGACCGGAACCGTGTATGTAGAGATACATCGGATAACCGTCTGCGGGTTTTTCCGCGCCCTTGCTCCCCCAATAATAGGGCATGATAGCGTTGGGTTCCAGTTCTTTGGGGAGGTGCCATTTTCCCTTGCTGGAAGCGGATAACGTATCCAGGGCGATTAGCTTTTCTTCGTCCAGCTCATCGTTGGCTGTTTTCCAAGCTTCCCATACCAATTGGCGGTAGGCCGATACTTTGAGAAGACTGAATGACTGGTGCTTTTCATATAAAGGCGTTTCTCCACGGAGATAGTCGTTGAAATAGCATTCGATATTTTTCCGGATTTTATCAGCAGGACCGGCTACTGCTTGCAGCCTGCCGCTCCCTAATATAATAAGGAGAAGCAGACTGTGTACAGCTATCTTTTTCATATTCTTTTTATATTCAGACTTAGGTGAATAGAAAATCGGAATATTATCGGGCGTATTCGGCCCAGTTAGTGTTCTTCATATCACCGCTCTTGGCAAGTTCTGCGTGCATGCCCAGTGCAGCCTGAATAGCGTGCGGAGTCTGTGCCTTGCCGCCGGCCAGTTTGAGGTAATCCCAAAGTAACTGTTTGTAGTCGGGATGTGCACAGTTTTCGATAATGGCCTGTGCACGTTCTTTCGGGCTCTTGCCACGAAGGTCGGCAACACCTTGTTCGGTGATAACGATATTCACGGAGTGTTCGCTGTGGTCGAGGTGGGAAACCATTGGCACGATAGCGCTGATCTTACCTTCCTTAGCTACTGACGGGCAGGTAAAGATAGAGATGTAAGCATTGCGTGTAAAGTCGCCCGAACCGCCGATACCGTTCATCATCTTCGTACCGCCGATATGAGTTGAGTTTACGTTGCCGTACAGGTCGACTTCGATTGCGGTATTGATAGAAATAACACCGAGACGGCGTACTACTTCCGGGTTGTTTGAGATTTCCGACGGGCGGAGCACCAGTTTGTCGCGGAAGAAATCCATGTCATTGTAGATACCTTCCAGACAGTCGTTGGTGACAGTCAGCGAGCAGGCGCTGCCGAATTTGATACGTCCTTCACGAATCAAACCGATCACGGAGTTCTGAATAACTTCAGTGTACATTTCAAATGCGGGAATCGTTTTGTCACGTCCCAGCGCACCGAGTACGGCGTTGGCGATGTTTCCTACGCCCGACTGCAACGGCAGGAAGGTCGACGGGATGATACCGCGTTTCATGTCTGCGGCAAGGAAGTCGGCAACATTCTGTCCGATTTTGTCGGTCAACGGGTCGGCAGCGGCGAAAGAGCGCGCTTCGTCCGGCCAGTTAGTCTCTACCACGCCTACGATTTTCTTCGGATCCACTTGGATGTAAGGCAGTCCGATGCGGTCGCTCGGCTTGTAGATAGGTATTTCGCGGCGGTAAGGCGGGTCGAGTGGTTCGTACACATCGTGCAATCCCATGCAGGATTTGCTGTGCGCGCTGTTCAGCTCAACGATGATCTGGTCTGCCAAACGGCAGATAGTCGGAGAGATACCGCCGGCAGCCGTCAGATAGATTTTGCCGTCCGGAGTCAGTTCGCAGGCTTCGATAATGGCTACGTTCACTTTCCCCATGAAGCCGTAACGCACTTCCTGTGCCATTTGTGAGAGGTGTATGTCGTTGTAGGCAATTTCTCCGTTGTTGACAGCTTTGCGGAAATCGGAATTGGTAGTGTAAGGAGCACGGTAACGAATGGCTTTGGCACGTGCCAGTACGCCGTCACAAGATTCACCGGTCGATGCACCTGTAAAGATACCTACCTGAAAAGGGTTTCCCTTGGCATGTTCTGCTTCAGCTATTTTTGCTAGCTCGGCTGTGACAGCCTTGGCCGTTCCGGCGGGAGTAAATCCGCTCAGGCCGATATTGTAGCCATGTTTGATAAGGCTTGCAGCTTCTGCTGCTGAAATACGATTGAATGACATAAATAGTACAATTTCGTGTTAAATACAGTTGATATTTAATTGGTTAATAATTCGCTCAATATGTTGACATTCAGGGCGGAACCTGATACTCGAATCGTAATGCTCAATGTTTAATACCTGACACAGTTGATATCTAATACTTTACACCTGACACTTGTCAATACTTCCGTTGAAGGATTTCTCCCCAGATAATAGCGCGCCGGGCTTCTTCAGCAGAATGAATGGTGAAGTCTTCTTTGTTGTCATGTGAATCGTGGGAAGTGTTATAGTGGGCACCTTGCCGGCTGTTTCGTTCATCCTGTGCGGCACTGTTGGCGATAGAGGCGGCAACGGATACTTCTTCTTTTTTCTTTTTCGGTTTCGACTCCTGCTGCCTTACTTTCGGTTTGCGCGTCCGCTGCTCTGCGGGAATCGGCTGAAACAGTTCTTCCAGCGACCTGGGTCTGCCCCAGGCTTCGGGCATAGGAGTGGCGTCGGGAGCTACTTCGACGGGAGAGGGTGTCGGCGGGACGGGGCGGTTATTTTTAGCTTTCTTCGATTTGCTATTTTTATTCACCTCTTTGAATATTCCCACGAGAATGACACCTGCTATCAAGAGAAATTTCAAAAAATCTTCCATTTTGCTTCACTTCTAAATAGTTGTCCGCCAAAGGTAGGCATTTTATCTGGTTTGAGCTAACATTTAGTTATGAAAAAAGGGCAGCTTCACAGCTCCCCTTAATTTTTTTAACCTAAACCTTAACTAT
>OGQN01003354.1_pt1 | contig 10496 bp, 10 predicted proteins | sample 1553231 | NCBI WGS metagenome assembly OGQN01 (sample SAMEA2579950, study PRJEB22360) | human gut metagenome | biome: human gut; feature: human-associated habitat; material: faeces | place: Denmark | collected 2008/2010 | reverse complement strand
GCATATATTATCCCCCTCCCCCGGCCAGTGCAATGCTGTCCCTGCCTGTTCCTGCACCAATATCCAATATACGGATTTCCCGTCTGTTTTTACCTGTCTCTTCCGCAATCTGATCCAGATATTTATGAATATAATGCATAGAGGTCTGAAACTCCACTCTGCCATGTCGGCTGTCCAGACGTTTGTCCTCATTAAATTTATTATAATATTCTTCCAAAGTCGTCATAAGCTTCTTTTTATCGCTCCTCCGCTCTATTCCAATATACAGTATAACAGTCATTCCTCCTGCCCGCAATGAAAATCCTTACCAAATAATCCAGGTCGTTGCGTGGAATCATATTTCGTGCTATAGTAACCCATAGAATTCATAATACGGAGGAAATTTATATGTCATATTGTCCTGAATGCGGAACCCAATTAATCCGCAGACATCTGGAAAATGAAGGTGAGATACCTTACTGCGAGACCTGTAAGGCCTTCCGCTTTCCAACCTTTAATACAGCGATCAGCACTATTGTATATGCACCAGGCGGCAAGAAATTATTGCTGATCAAGCAATACGGAAAAGATCGTAATATTCTGGTAGCCGGCTATGTCAACAAAGGGGAATTTGCAGAACATGCATTAAGACGTGAAGTCCGAGAAGAAATTGGACTGAATGTAGTAAGCTGTTGTTTCAACCACAGCGAATACTATGATATTGTCAATATTGGTTTACACTTTATTCTCAAGAATGTTCGACCTTATGCAGCCCCCTGCAGTGAAGCATAGTATTGCTGTCGTTTAACCATCGGAGGCAGTCCACCGTTAGCAGAGCAGATCCTCCGGTTATTCCAATAGCTGATGAAGTATCTCCAGATGAGAGTTTTTAACTGTGCTACAGTCATTGCGGTGGTGTCATAACGCCCATAAAGTAATTCATCTTTGAAGCGTGCCCACATGCTTTCACATCTGGCATTGTCATGGCATCGGCCACCGGCACTGTTCATGCTTTGGAGAATGCCATATTTGTTGATTGCTTTACGATATAGTTCGCTGGTATACTGGGTACCCCTATCGCTGTGAAGAATAGCTCCACGGAGCATAGGGTAAGCTTTGCAAGCATTATCTAAAGTTTGTTCACAAAGGGTTGCTTTCATATTTGTATCCATGGCAAGCCCTAATACTGCCAAATCATAGCAGTCAAAGATAGCTGAAACATACAGTTTTCCATCGGAAGCCTTTATTTCAGTCATATCGGTAATACACTTTTCAAGAGGCTTATTAGCTGTGAAATCACGCTTAATTAAATCGTCGGATTTACGTGCTTCTTTATCAGCCTTGGTAATACCGTTAGGCTTACGCTTAGGTTTATGATTAAGACCAATTTCTTCCATGACACGATAAACAGTTCTTTCACTGGGAATATGTACTCCCTCCGGCTGTTTAAGCTGTAATGCCTGATACATACGCATTCTTCCATACGTGTCATTGCATTCATCTTGGTTGCAAATATCAATCATTGCATCTGCCAGTGCCTGATATTTCCAAGGAGCATCCTTCGTTTTTAGGAATTTGTTAAATGCCTGCCTGGAAACATGAAGTACTTTGCAATAAAAAGAAATTTTGCCCTTAATCCTGCCGTCATCCGTTTTGATTGCAATAAACATTAATCTCTGTTTTTTGCTGACTTCCGACGGCTGGCTGCGAAAAAAGCACTTGCTTCCTCAAGAAATTCGTTTTCTTCTTTTAAGCGGCGTATTTCCTTATCCTGCTCTTTAACACGTTTTCTGAGTTCAATAAGCTCATCGTTAAGTGATAAAGCATTCTTAGGGGTATGAACTGCCTCATTTGCGCTGAGCCGACCTTCTTTGAAGGCCTTAATCCAGGTGTACATGGTACCCTTTGGAATTCCTAATTCGTTGGCGGCTTTATGTGCGCCAATTTCCTGTGCAAGCTTTACAGCCTGTGCTTTAAACTCATTGTCATAAGATTTTTGATTCTGTGCCATAGGTTATTTCTCCTGTTCTCGTATTGATTATAATTATATATCAAAATCCTTGAGAATAGGGTGCCAACTTTTATGATACAACATCAGTTCCGGACACCCTGCCCAAATTATAAAAATCTGGTTCTACCCGTATAATAATTCAAGAATACTCTCGACATACTTTAATTCATAACAGCTTCGATATCTTCAATTGTTCTCGGAATATCTCCTGACAGGTTCTCGCATCCATCCTCTGTTACCAGACAGTTATCTTCCAGACGGAATCCGATGCCCCATTCTTCATGATAGATACCCACATCGATACAAAATGCCATACCCGGTGCAATGACCTCCGGCGTCTTAACCACATCATGCACATCATAACCAATATGATGCGCTCCACCGTGCCACATGTATGTACCGATCTCATCATATGAGTTCAACACACCTGCCTGCTTCAGCTGCTCACAGTTGTATCTGCGGATCTCTGCATCTACTTCTTTCATCTCCATGCCAGGCTTTACAATTGAGAACATATGATTAGACGTTTCCAATGCACAGTTAAACAACAGTTTCTGCTTCTCGCTGTACTTACCGTTACAAGGCCATCCACGTGACACATCAGTAATCAGGTTATCCCACTGTGCTCCTACGTCATTCAGTACCATATCGCCATCCTGCGCCTGTCCCTGATAGCTGTAATAGTGTATACAGAAGTTATTCTTACCTGCTGAAATGATAGAAGGAAATCCAGGTCCCTTCGGTCCGAACTGTCCCAGTGCACGATCAAATTCTGCTTTATACTGGTATTCATACATGCCTGGTTTAGACGCTTCCATCATCGCCACAATACCAGCCTTTGTAATCTTCTCTGCCTGACGCAGCGCTTCAATCTCGCATGGCTGTTTAATCAGTCTCAGTTCTCTTACCAACGCATTGGCATTGCCAATAGTAAAGAACGGCACCTGCTGCTGTACATAGTTCAGAAATCTCTGAGCCGGACGGTCGATGTCTTTTGCATTTATGCGGAACAGATCCAGATACAAATGTCCGTAATTACCACTATTAGCCAACGCACGGAAATCTGTCTCAAATTTCTCATTAGAACGGATATCTTCTGCTCCCGAAATCTCTGTCGCCTCATATGGCTTTACACGCACACCTGTCCATCTTTCCGCAAATGCGTCCGGTGGAAGAATGTAGACACGCTCCTCCACACTGCCTTCTGCATCTTTTGCTGCCAGAAGAACCGCCTCCTTGCACTCCAGACCTGTCAGATATACAAAACTTCTGTCTGCAAAAAACGGATAATACTCGTCATTAGTCTTAGTGATCTCTTCACCGGAAAACATTACGAGCAATGATCCTTCCGGAAGCTTCGCATATAATCTCTCTCGATTACCTCTATGAAATTCTGCCTTCATCCTGTCATTACCTCTTTTCTCTATTATCATTCTTATTCACTACAATCATGCAGGCTGACGCCCACTCTTTATACAAGCAACAGCTTCTCACTCATCGCACAAAAAAATGGGAAGCGACAACCCACTTCCCATTATTTCACAATCGCATCATCAATGCAATATGCTTCATTGTTTTTAGTCCATCAAATGGCATGCAACCACATGTCCCGGTTTCACTTCTCTTGCCTGTGGTGTCTCCTGGTGACATCTCTCGGTAGCATACTGGCAACGTCCTGCGAAACGACATCCCTCTTTCGGATTGATCGGACTAGGAATCTCTCCTTTAATCGGAATACGCTTGTTGTTCTTAGCCTTATCCGGATCAGCTTCCGGAATAGCGGAAAGCAGTGCCTTTGTATATGGATGCATCGGGTTCGCATACAGTTCTTCGGTCTCCGCTGTCTCTACGATTGTTCCCAGATACATTACAACCACACGGTCAGAAATGTACTTAACAACACTCAGGTCATGAGCGATGAACAGGTATGTCAGTCCTCTTGTCTCCTGAAGTTCTTTCAGCATATTAATAACCTGTGCCTGAACAGATACGTCCAGAGCTGAGATCGGCTCATCACAGATAATGAATTCCGGATCTACAGAAAGTGCACGGGCAATACCGATACGCTGTCTCTGTCCACCTGAGAACTCATGAGGGAATCGCGACATATGATCCTTATTCAGACCAACCGTCTCCAGAAGTTCTTCTACCTTCTGATCTACATCCTTATCAGCCAGTCCATGATGCTTAATACCTTCTCCTACAATCTCCTTAACCGTCATACGAGGATTCAGGGATGCATATGGATTCTGGAATATCATCTGTACCTTCTGGCAGAATTTTTTCTGTTCTTCTTTTGACAGCTTGGTGATATCCTTACCATCGTAAATAACTTCTCCTTCCGTAGGTTCATACAGACGGATCATGCAACGACCCGTTGTAGATTTACCACATCCAGACTCACCTACCAGACCGACGGTCTCTCCTTTATGAATATCAAAACTCACATGATCTACAGCTTTCAAAGTAGCATGTCTGTTGATCTGGAAATATTTACACAGATCTTTTACCTGCACGAGAGGCTGCTTGTTTTCATTTTCCATTTTACACCTCTCCTTTCTTAGCTGTTGCTTTCTTCAAATCTGTCTCCGGTGCCATCTCATGCTGCAGCCAGCAGAATGTTGTATGATCATCTGCTACTGTATATGCTTCCGGCGGTAACTGTTCACAGACATCCATACAGTATTCACATCTTGCAGCAAACGGACATCCTTTCGGAGGTGCGAACAGATCCGGCGGTGTACCTTCGATTGGTTTCAGTTTCTCGCCTTTGGCTGTATCCAGTTTGGCGATAGACTGCATCAGACCTTTGGTATATGGGTGAGCGGTATTGTAGAAGATCTCACCGATCTCACCTTTTTCTACAATCTTACCACCATACATTACTACTACACGGTCGCACAGACGAGAAATAACACCCAGGTCATGTGTGATCATGATGATAGATGTGCCGAGCTTCTCACGAAGTTCCAACAGCAGATCCAGAATCTGTGCTTCGATTGTAACATCCAGAGATGTTGTCGGCTCATCACAAATGATTACGCTTGGACGGCTAACCAGAGCGATTGCGATCATAACACGCTGTTTCATACCTCCGGAAAGCTCATGCGGATACTGTTTATAACGTTTCTCTACATCAGAGATACCTACCAGGCGCATGATATCCATAGCTCTTTCTTTTACTTCTTTTTTGCTGACATCCGTACGTCCAAGAAATACCTCTTCAATCTGAGCACCAACTCTCATGGTCGGGTTCAGAGAGGTCATCGGATCCTGGAATACAAATCCAATCTCACGTCCTCTGATCTTACGGATCTCTTTTTTAGACATTTTCAGGACATCCTGCCCTTTGTATAAGATTTCCCCACCTTCGAAGAATCCAGGCGGCTCCGGATTCAGACGCAGAATACACTGAGCTGTTACACTCTTTCCACATCCGGACTCTCCCACGATTCCCAGAATCTCACCCTGGCGGACTTCATAGCTGACATCACGTACAGCCTTTACTTCTCCACCATAGGTGTGGAAGGAATATACTACATTCTTTAATTCAAGAATATTTTCTCTTTCAGACATCTTCTGCTCCTCCTATTCAGTTCCACGAAGCTTTGGATCTACTGCATCGCGCAGTCCATCACCCAACAGGTTCAGGGCAAGCATCGTTGTACAGATGAAAAACGCCGGCATAACAATCTCATGCGGATGGATCCGCAGGAACTGGATACCTTCTTTTGCCAGAACTCCCCAGCTACAGTTCGGAGGTGCAATACCCAGACCAATGTAACTCAAGAATGCTTCCTGGAAGATTGCGTTTGGAATAGCCATACACAGGTTTGTTACCATCATACCAAGAATATTTGGAATAATATGACGAAGGATGATCACGATATCCGGGATACCGAGTACCTTAGCAGCCATTACGAAGTCCTGCTCTTTCAGACGATATACCTCACCACGCACGAAACGACAGGTACCGATCCATCCTACGATACACATCGCAACGATCAGACATGTAATACCTTTACCTAATACGATCATAACCAGAATAGTAATGATCAGACTCGGGATACCATATAACACATCAACGATACGCATAACGATCATGTCCAGCTTACCGCCATAGTATCCACACAGACCACCGACCACTGCACCTACACACATATTAATAAATGCAGAGAGCAGACCGATTGTCAGGGATGTTCTTGCTCCCATCCATGTACGAACCCACAGGTCACGACCTGTTGCATCACATCCAAGCCAGTGTGCTGAAGACGGTCCGGCATGAATCGCATTCGGATCCATGGTTGAAAATCCATAATGACTGAGCATTGGTGCAAATATTGCAAGTAACGCATACAGCACGATAATGCAAAGTCCGACAAACGCGGCGCGGTTCTTTCTTAATCTGCGCCATGCATCCTGCCAGAAAGAGAGTGACGGTCTGCTGATGGATTCCATACGCTGCGTATTTTTACCCTTAATAGTAAACATTTCTTTGTTCAGTTCAGCCACTTCTCTCACCTACCTTTTACCAATACGTACTCGTGGATCGGCCACTCCGTACATAATATCTACAATCAGATTACACAATACAAGGAAAAAGCCATAGAAGACGGTCATTCCAAGAATCATTGCATAATCGTTTTCATTTACACTTGATACATAATATTTACCCATTCCAGGAATAGCGAAAATAGACTCGATAACGAATGTACCGGTAAGTACAGCCGCTACTGTAGGTCCCAGAATTGTCATTACAGGCATGATCGCATTACGAATCTGATGCTTGAATGTAATTCTGAACTCAGACAATCCTTTTGAACGAGCTGTCTTTATATAATCCTGCGATGTTACTTCCAACATACTGGATCGCATAATTCGTGACACAGAGGCCAGCGTGTAGAACGCCAGGGCGGTTGCCGGAAGAATAGTGTATCTGAATCCCAGATACTTTGCCACAGGGAAGAGTCCCCATTTAATTCCAAAGAAATACTGTAAAATTGCTCCCATAATGAAGTCCGGAATACTTGTTCCGATAATCGCAATGATTACACAGAAGAAATCCAGCTTCTTGCCACGGTTTCTAGCGGCAATAATACCAAGCACCAGACCAAATGATACGGCCATTACCAGTGCACGGATTCCAAGATCGGCAGAATATGGGAATGTCTGTCCGATAATATAGTTAACTGTCTTATTGGTGTACTTCATAGAGTAACCGAAATTGCCATGCAGCAAGTTCGCCAGGTAGGTGAAATACTGCTGGATCAGCGGCTTATCGAAGCCGTAGTACGATCTCATATTGGCAGCTACTTCTTTTGTCAGCTTTGCACTGGTAAATGGATCACCAGGCATCAGACGAACCAGAAAAAACACGATGGTAACAAGTGCCCAAAGCGTAATAATAGCTGCGATCACCCGCTTAACAACATACTTAAACATCTTTTTCCTCCTAAACAGATATGAAAAGGGGATTCAGGAAAGGAAGATGATTCCTTCTTCCCTGAATCACCTTTTCATTCTAATCTTGTACAGAGCCCCGGACAAACCGGGACTCTGTATAATAGGCTATTTATCTTGCCATTCAGATACAAAATACTTATTTAGCATTTACATCTGCATATACCCAGTCGATGTTCAGACTGCAGTAGTAGAAGTTGATACCTGTTGTATCATCATCCAGCATGTAGTATATATTTCTTGCCTGAAGAGGTACAAATGCGCCATCAGCAAGGATATCCTGCTCAGCCTGATTCAGCTCATCCATACGCTTATCTGTATCCGGTTCATCCTGAGAAGCTATCAGCAGCTGATCAACTTCCGGATTCTCATACTGGCTGTAGTTGTAAGAGCTGTCGCTCTTGAACAGTTCAAGGTAGCTGTAAGGATCATCGTAGTCAGATCCCCATCCGCCATAACCAATCTCATAATCATGCTCTGGGAATACTTTGCCGTAGATGTCAGCATATGTTACCTGACGGATCTTTACGTTGATTCCAAGTGCATTCTGCCACTGCTCCTGAAGAGTCTCAACGATTCGCTTACTAGAGTCAGCATCTGTTGTAACTACTTCAACTGTAATATCTGAAGCGTTAGCAATGCCAAGTTCCTGCATAGCAGCATTCAGATACTCTGTAGCTTTGTCCTGATCTCCATCCAATGGATATGAGTAAGAATTCAGGTCATACGCTTCACCGTATGTAGTTCCCTTAGCCTGCAGTCCCGGGAATACCAGTCCATTGAATGCTGTGTATGTATCAGCATTGGCAAGCTTGTTATAATCGTTACGATTCAGTGCATAGTTAAGAGCCAGGCGGAAGTTCTTGTTGCCAAGTACCGGATTGTCACTCTTAGAGTTGATGTAGCAGAAGTCAACGTTACCGTTTGCAAATACGTCAGCTTTATCCTTGTAGTCTGAAACATATGCTGTAGGAACCTGTACATAATCCAGATCTCCTGCCTCATACATAGAAAGCTGTGTATCTGGGTTCTCTACATAGTTAAGCTCACATTTATCAAGGTTAATAGAATCTTTATCCCAGTAGTTGTCGTTCTTCTCAAATGTCCATACATTATCCTCTGAGCTTGTCATTACAAACGGACCAGAGTATACGTTCTTCTCTGAAGTTGCGGCAAAATCTGTGCCGTATTTTTCAACAATATCCTGACGAAGTGGTGCATACTGACCTGATGATCCGATCAGACTCAGGAAGTATGATGTCGGGTGCTCAAGTGTTACCTCGAGTGTAGTGTCATCTACAGCCTTAACTCCCAGTTCTTCCACATCCATGTTGCCCTGTTCAATGGCCTGACCATTCTTCAAGCAGTCACCGATGAATGCATATGGGCTGGCTGTCTCAGGATTAACCAGTCTCTTCCAGCTGTACTCGAAGTCAGCAGCTGTGATTGGCTCTCCATCACTCCATTTTGCATCTTTACGCAGGTGGAATGTGTAAGTAAGTCCGTCTTCAGACTCATCCCAGCTCTCTGCAATACCCGGCTTAACATCACCGGCGGTGTTACGGGTAAGTCCCTCTGTAACTGCATGCTGGATCTCATTGTCACCAATGCTCTGTCCCTTAGTCGGATCCAGTGTAGTCGGCAGTGTGTTTACAGCATAACGGAATACTTTTCCATCAGCAGAATCACCGTCTGACTTTCCACCACCTGGTGTTCCACAGCCTGTAGCAAGACCTGCTACCATAGCCATACTTAAAAATGCAGCTAATACTCTCTTTTTCATAAGTCGTCCTCCTTCTTTAAAGTTCTATTAGCTCATGTGTAGCACTTATCAGGTTCTCATATCCATCCTCTGTAATGATACCCTGATCTTCGATCCGGACACCACCCCATCCCGGGATATAAATACCTGGTTCTACTGTCATTACGCTGCCTGCCTGCAGCACATCGGTATGGTTCTTACCGATAAATGGAAGTTCATGTACAAACAAACCTACTCCATGACCGATTCCCGTATAGTTATACGGCATATATTCAGTTCCTTCTATCGCTTTCAGAGATGCCTGATAGCAGTCCTCACCGGTAACTCCCGGTTTGATTGTTGCTTCAACATCCTCTGTCATCTGTCTGCAAATGTTATATACTTCTTTCTGTTTCGGTGTTGCTTTGCCGACAACTACAGTTCTTGTCATATCAGAAAGATAGCCATCATACTGGCATCCATAATCCATCAGCACGAAATCTCCGTATTCCAGGGCTCTGTTGCCCGGAATGCCATGAAGAAGTGATGTCTTAGGTCCTGAGATCAGGATTCCACCGTACGGCTTGGTATCTGCTCCTTCCATCACCATGTAATGTGATAACCTGGAAGCGAGTTCCTTCTCTGTCACTCCTACTTTGATGTCCTGAAGAATCTTATCAAATGCTCTGGAAGCAATATCACAGGAAGCTCTTAACTTCTGGATCTCTTCCGGTGTCTTCACTTCACGGAATCTCTCAACTACATTCAGTGTAGGTACTAATTCAGCATCAATCGTATCCTGCATGGATCTCCATGTTGCAAATGTAAGATGATCCTGTTCAAAGCCAATGGTCTTAACGCCATCCTTTTTACACAGTTCCGCGATCACATTGCCAATACCGGTTGATCTCCAGTTAATGATCTCATAATCCGGGCACTCCATGCTTGCCTGCTCGGTATATCTCGGATCTGTGATAAAGTACTGATTTGCTTTATCGATAAACAGGTACGAATCATCGCCGGTGTATGCGCTGATACATCTGACATTAGCCGGTTTTGCAATATAAAATCCGTCCAGTCCTTCTTTTTCCATATAGCTTCTTAATTCTTCTAATCGATTCATAACGTCTGCTTATACCTGCCTTTCACTTAATAATTGTATACACATGATACGCTCTGTCTCCTACTTCGTAAACCGGAATCCATTTCCAGTCTCCGAGTCTGAATGCAAGGCCGTCTTTATACTCATCCATCCATTCCGCCCGATCTGCGATTTCATTCTCTTTGATCGGAAGTTCCAGGAAC
>OGQN01003344.1_pt1 | contig 10523 bp, 9 predicted proteins | sample 1553231 | NCBI WGS metagenome assembly OGQN01 (sample SAMEA2579950, study PRJEB22360) | human gut metagenome | biome: human gut; feature: human-associated habitat; material: faeces | place: Denmark | collected 2008/2010 | reverse complement strand
GCTTCTGTTGCCGGAAGAATAACCGGTTCATCTTCTCTCCAGCCCTTTAAGGGCTTTCGGTTGGATCCGTCTGCTTCTATCAAAAGCAGATCACTTTCTTCCAGTGCCTGCCCTAACATCTGCCCACCCAGATCCCAGATTTTGCCTGACGGCAGAATACGTTCCGTATAAAAACAAATAGGAGCCGCCTGCCTCTTCGCATCTCCCTGCCCGTCAGACGACACAACAGCCGGAGGACAGCCTTTATATTCCCACTGCCCATCCGGAAGACACATTTTTGTTGAAGCAGCAACTCCCACTTGATATAATCTGGCATAATGCATGGCCGCCTGACGGATCAATGTTGTTTTGCCGCCGGAACCGACGACTGAAAACACCCTGCAGCCATGCCTATACAGCGGATCCAGCAATTCTTCAACATGAATCCGATAATCTTTCATTATTTCTGTTTCTCCAGTTCGTTCTTCATCATACCCATCTTGACCTTTTCAGGTGTGATCGGCAGTGATGTGACACGTACACCGCAGGCATTATAAACAGCTTCTGCAATGGCCGGTCCCGGTGTATTGATAACAATTTCACCGATGGACTTTGCTCCGTAAGGTCCTGTTGGTTCATAACTGGATTCAAATTCAACACGGATCTTCTTCACATCCACACGATTCGGGATCTTATACTGCATAAAGGAATCTGTCATCATACGACCTTTGGCATCATACTGAACGTCCTCATACATGGCCAGACCGATACCCTGACAGATACCGCCCTCTGTCTGTCCGCGGACAATATTGCTGTTGATGATCGTACCGCAGTCAACAACGCCCACATAATCTACAATGTCAAACTTGCCTGTTTCCTTGTCCAGTTCAATCTCAACAAAACCAGCCATCAAAGGCGGTGGTGACACCGGACTTGAATAGAAACCTGTGCCGTTTAAATAATTACCATCGCTTGTGCCGGCACAATGCACGGCTATATCATGAAGGGCTATTGTCTTGCCCGTTGACACTTCCATCACTCTGCTGCCGTCAAAGTAAAATTTTTTCGGGTTCACCTTGTCTGTCTCATCAAGAAAACGTTCCGGATACATCATCTTCGCTCCGGCAGTGATAATCTTATTCTTCAGGTCACAGGCTGCATTATAAACAGCCATACCTGTCACATAGGTTGTGCTGGAGGCATAAGACCCTGGGTCAAAAGGTGAAATATCTGTATCTACACCTGCAACAATAAACTGATCAATATCAGCCAGCAGCGTTTCAGCCGCAATCTGGGTCATAGATGTATCACATCCGGTTCCCATATCCGTTGCACCAATCTTCAATGTATAGAAGCCATCATCATTGAGCTTGATCTCAGCACCGGCTGTATCTACATTTGAAATACCGGAACCCTGCATGGAAATAGACATACCGACAGCTCTGACTTTTGTCGGACTAATCTCTTTGCATGGATATTTCTCGTCCCATCCGATCATATCCCGACCACGCTGGATACAACGATCCAATGCACTGCTGTTAAGGGGTTCATTGTAATAAGCCGGCATGATTTCGCCCATACGCAGCATATTCTTCTCACGAAGCAGCAATGGATCCATATTCAGCATATGTGCCAGTTTATTCACAGTGGATTCCAGTGCAAACTGCCCCTGTGTCGCACCATAGCCCCTGAATGCAGCCGCAGGCATCATGTTCGTGTAAACACCGCGGTATTTGAATCGATGGGCTCTCGCCTGGTTGTACAGAGGGATTGCTTTATGACCGGACAGACCAATGGTCGTTGTGCCATGTTCGCCGTAAGCACCCTGGTTAGACAATGTATCCAACTCAATCACGTGGATATTGCCCTCTTTATCTGCGCCGACACGGACTTTGATGCACATCTGATGACGGCTGTTGGAACAGGAAAATGTCTCTTTTCTGGAATAGATCATCTTCGCTGCCTTGCCGGTCTTCAAAGTCACAATCGCCGGGTAATATTCGGAAACAATGGTCTGTTTTGCTCCAAAACCACCGCCGATTCGAGGCTTCACAACACGGATTCTGGACTGTGGAATCTGGAGTGCTCTGGCAAGAGATCTTCTGACATGGAAAGGCACCTGCATTGAAGATACCACAACAAGACGATTCATATGATCCAGATAAGTATAAGTTCTGAAAGACTCCATCATACACTGTTCCTGAGCCTGAACTTCATATTCGCCCTCTGCGATGACTTCGCTCTCAGCAAATTCCCTCTCCACATCCCCGTGCTCTTCCACGCCGTCAACAACAATATTACGCTTATTGTCCGCATTGAAGCTTGGAATATGCATGAAATAATCATCATAATTATGCACAATCGTTGGATTATCCACAGCTTTTTTATAATCCAGGACTGGCTCAAGGACTTCATATTCAACCTTGATCATCTTCAGTGCCTGTTGGGCTGCTTTCTCATTGCTGGCAGCCACTAATGCCACTTCATCACCCACATAACGGACATATTCATCCAGGATCAGACGGTCATAAGCCGAGCATTCCGGATAAGTCTGTCCGGCATTGGTAAATCTCACATGTGGGACATCCTTGTACGTCAGAACACACTCAACACCCTTAACCAGCATTGCTTTGCTTGTGTCGATGGATTTAATCCTTGCGTAAGCATAAGGACTTCTGAGGGCCAGAACAATCAGACATTCATTCGGTGCCAGGTCATTGGTATAAAGAGGCTTGCCTTTGATGATCGGCATACCATCCAGTTTCTTTACAGGCTGGCTGACATATCTCATGCTTCCACCTCCTCATCCATATATTTCCTGATGGCACGCATCTGCCCCATATATCCTGTACATCTGCAGAGATTGCCCTCCAAATAATGACGGATCTCATCATCTGTCGGATGATCCAGTTCTTTCTTCATAGCAACAACATTCATAATGAGTCCCGGACTGCAGAAACCGCACTGCTCTGCGCCTTCACCCACCAGATACTTACCAAAATCTTCCGCTTCATCCTGAATACCTTCCAGTGTCGTCACATATCGTTCATTCGCTCTGGCTGCCGGAACGGAACAGGACAGTACCGGTTTACCGTCCAGCCATACGGTACAAAGACCGCAGTTGGTTGTATCGCAGCCGCACTTGACACTCTTGCAGCCAGCATCTCTGAGTACTTCCAAAAGCATGGCATCAGGCTGGCAATGCACTTTTCTCTTTTCTCCATTGATAAAAATATGAACTAGCATGCCATCACCTCCCTGACTGCCTTACCTAAGAGCACTTTGCCAAGAATACGTCTGTACTCTGCACTTGCCCGCATATTACTTGTAAACGTCACTTCACTGACGAGGATTTCTCCTGCTTCTTGAATAGCAGCCTCAACATCTTCCGCTTTCAATGCATTCTGTGACAATTTTTCACTCAGAAAAACCGCTGTCTTCTCCGCTTTGATGGCTTTCGGTCCTCTGGCTCCCACAGTCACAATCCACTGTCCTGCTTCTGTCCTGCTGGCTGCAAGATTCAGGATAGGAAAATCCCCTCTGGAATTACGAAACATCTGATAAGAGGACTGACGTCCATCTTTCTTGATCACGATTTTCTCAATGATCTCCTTTTCATAAGGCATCGTCATAAATTTCTCCAGCGGAATACTGCCCTTCTTATAGAGTACGACAGATGTATCCAACGTCAAAAGCGGTGTCAGAAAATCCGAAAAACCAAAACGGCCGTAGACAGAACCGCCCACTGTCACCGTATTTCTAAACTGTGTACCGATAATAGAAGAAACTGAGTCGGCGATCACACCATTAAAATATTTCTTCAAAATATCACTGGTTTCCACACTGCGATAAGAAGCCATGGCCCCAATCTCTATCTGTTCGTCATCTTCTCTAATGTAATCAAGACCACATTTTGTCAGATCAATTGCGATATTAATTCTCTTTTTCCCTAATCGTAACCATGCACATCCACCAAGGATCTGATTGCCTTTTCTGGATTTCAGTATTGTATAGGCTTCGTCCAGTGTCTCAGGCATGGCATATTCTCTGATAGTAAACATGTTCTCTCCTTTTAGTGTGAATTAGTTTAAAGCTGACAGGTATTTCACCATTGCATCCAGATAAGGATGATCGAATTCTTCAATCTTACCGGCATCACATAAAGCTGCAATGGACGGATCCACCGGAAGACTTGCATAAGATGGAATAGAAAGTTCCTTAGCTGTCTGTTCTCCCTTGCCTTCTCCGTAAATATAAATCATTCTGCCGCAATCCGGGCAAAGCAGGTAACTCATATTCTGAACGAGACCAAGTACCGGTACATTCATCATCTTCGCCATGTTATAGGCTTTCTTGACAATCATTTCAACCAGTTCCTGAGGAGACGTAACAATGATAACGCCATCTACCGGCAGAGACTGGAATACTGTCAGAGGAACATCCCCGGTGCCTGGAGGCATATCAACAAGAAGATAGTCCAGATCGCCCCAGATAACTTCATTCCAGAACTGTTTTACCACACCTGCAATAACCGGGCCTCTCCAGACAACCGGATCTTCTTCATTATCAAGCATCAGATTAACCGAAATAATCTTAATTCCTTCCGGTGTCTGAGCCGGGAAAACACCCTTATCATTGCCTACAGCCTTCTCATGAATACCAAATACCTTCGGAATAGAAGGGCCCGTGATATCTGCATCCAAAATGCCGACTTTATATCCCTGTCTGTGCAGCTTCACTGCCAATTCTGATGTTACAAGTGACTTTCCTACACCGCCTTTACCGCTGACAATACCAATTACATGTTTAATATGGCTATACTGGTTGGCCGGTTCTTTCATATCTGCTGCTTTTCTTGATGAACATCCCTCTACAGAACATGAACTGCAGCTTGATTCATTACATGCTTCACTCATTGTATTTACACCCTTTCTTATTTTCAACGTATAGTACAACTATACCACATTTCACTTTTTATGCATAGTACTAGGATTTTTCCAAGTATACCTGCGTCTTCTGAATCGTATTGTCATTAAAAAGAGGCAGAACACCGATCATCGATCTATTCTGCCTCTATTATTCCCTATCAAAGTTTATAAACAAATCGTTTGTCGGATATGCACTCACTTACCGCAAGCTATTTTGCATATTCCATCACTCTTGACTCTCTGATTACATTTACTTTAATCTGGCCTGGATATTCAAGCTCCGCTTCAATCTGCTTCGCTATATCTCTTGCAAGTAAGATCATATCTGCATCACTTACCTGCTCTGGAACTACCATTACACGAATCTCTCTACCTGCCTGAATTGCAAAAGATTTCTCAACACCCTTAAAGCTGTTGGTAATATCTTCTAATTGATTCAATCTGTTTGTGTAGGTTTCAAGTGTTTCACGTCTTGCACCAGGTCTTGCAGCTGAAATTGTATCTGCAGCCTGTACAAGACAAGCAATTAAGCTTTCTCAGAGACTGTGGTTCTACATCACCATGATGTGATTCAACAGCATTAATAACAATCGGTGACTCTTTGTACTTCTTACATAAATCAACGCCAATCTGGATATGAGATCCCTCCATCTCATGGTCAACAGACTTGCCTATATCATGCAATAATCCCGCACGTTTCGCCATACGAACATCAACGCCGATCTCAGCTGCCAGTAATCCTGATAACTGAGCCACTTCAATAGAATGCTTCAAAGCATTCTGACCATAGCTTGTTCTGAACTTCATCTTACCCAGGAGACGTACAAGTTCCGGATGAATACCATGTACACCGACTTCCAGTGTAGCAGCTTCACCTTCCTCGCGAATCATTGTCTCGACTTCCTTCTGAGCCTTCTCTACCATCTCTTCGATTCTGGCCGGATGGATACGTCCATCGACAATTAATTTCTCAAGGGCAATTCGGGCAACCTCACGGCGGATCGGGTCAAAGCTCGAAAGGATAACTGCTTCCGGTGTATCATCAATAATAAGATCAACACCTGTCATCGTCTCAAGTGTACGGATATTCCGGCCTTCACGACCGATAATACGACCTTTCATCTCGTCATTCGGAAGCGGTACAACAGAGATTGTTGTCTCTGCTACATGGTCAGCAGCACATTTCTGAATCGCTGTTACCACATATTCCTTGGCTTTCTTGCCTGCCTCTTCCTTTGCCCTGGTTTCAAGTTCCTTCACTAACATTGCTGTTTCATGTTTCACTTCATCTTCCACAGTCTTCAGAAGATAATCTTTTGCCTGTTCGGAGGTCAATCCTGAGATTCGTTCAAGTTCCTGTACTCTCTTTTCACTCAGGGCATCCACTTCAGCCTGACGTTTGTTCAGCTTATCTTCTCTGGAAGCCAGCTGACTCTCGCGCTTCTCAAGTGAGTCTCCCTTTCTGTCAAGTGCTTCTTCCTTAGCAAGAACACGCTTCTCGAACTTCTGCAGTTCTGCGCGACGTTCCTTACTCTCTCTCTCCAGTTCGTTTTTATTTCTTAAAGTCTCTTCCTTAAGTTCCAACAAACCTTCTCTTTTCTTGGTCTCTGCAGCTTTCAAAGCCTCATCAATAATGTTACGGGCCTTTTCTTCTGCATTGCCAATCTTCTCAGCTTTATCTTTATTGCTTTTGATCAGATAAAGTCCAGCTAAAATGAGGAGAATGCCAAGAACAAGCACAATAATAGCTATTACTGGCACAGGAGCACCTCCTTATTTAATTTCATTGTATTAGAATACAACACTTAAATTTTATACTTTTTTTGAACTTATGTCAAGTATCCTATGCATAAAACCCCTTGAATTGTCAAAATTTTGTGACGATTTATTTTGGGTTAATCATAACTTTGTGCACTCTCACCTGCCATCATTTTTATAAAAATCAATCCCATGAAAAAAATCCCAGTCCTATACTCTTTCCTAGAGCGTGTCTGAAAAAGGCTTTCTGCAAGATGTGCGTCATAATTTGTGGGATATTTTGCCCGGATGAGGGCGCCGTAGCGGGCTACGGCAACTGAATTCGGGTGAAATATCCCGCAAAGTGGGGCGTGCAGATTGTGGGAATGATTTTTCAGACACGCTCTAGTCTATTTCCCCAAAATACCGCATCACTTGCGTGATATCACCATAACCATACCCCTTGCGCATCAGTGACTGGATCAGCTTCTGACGCTCTTTATCTGCCATTTCTTCAATCTGCTCTGCCGATGAAAAACGTCTGTGAAGCTCTCTGGTAATTCCCATCTCATCTGTCCATTCGGATGCTTCCATCACCTCACGGATGACATCATCTGAAAGCCCCTTCTGCTTCATCTTGTTCATCATCATCTTCCGACTCGCTGTGCCCTTGTATCTTCCGATCATCTGTCTTGCATAACGTGCATCATCCAGATAATGATACGAGGATACATACGCTATTCCCTGCCGTGCAAAATATTCACTATATCCTCTTTCTCTCAACTTTCGATATAATTCTGCCTGAGCATAATCCCTCTTCACCAGAAGATTCATCGCTGTTCTGGCTGCCTCGCGGCAGACATACTGAACCAGTGCCTCTTCTTCTGCTCTATCAAATTCCATCTCTTCTGTCAGATTCCACTCTCTGATCTCCCTGTCTGTGAACACAAATGCAGGTTCCCCGTCCAGGGAAACCCGCATCTTATGTCGCGTCACAGACTCAATTGCTGTAACTGTCATTATTCTTATTCATTCTCCATCATTGTCTCTGAAGCTGTCACATCAGAATCAGCTTTCACACTGTCTGCTCTCTGACTGCCTGAATTCTCATTGCTACCATCCGTGTCCAAACCAAAATGGACACGAACCTTATGTTCTACTTCTTCCATAATCTCCGGATGTTCACGGAAATAAGTCTTTGTATTCTCACGTCCCTGACCAATCTTCGCATCATTGTAGGAATACCATGCACCACTCTTGTTGACAATACCGGTATTGGCTGCAAGATCAAGAATATCACCTTCTCTGGAGATTCCCTTGCCAAACATGATATCAAATTCTGCTTCCTTGAACGGAGGTGCCACCTTGTTCTTCACAACCTTCACACGTGTACGGTTGCCGACAATCTCACCACCCTGCTTAATTGCCTCAATACGGCGGATATCCATTCGAATAGATGAATAGAACTTCAGGGCACGACCACCTGTCGTTGTCTCCGGACTTCCGAACATAACGCCGACCTTCTCACGCAGCTGATTGATAAAGATAACAATACAATTAGACTTGCTGATGATAGCTGTCAGCTTTCTAAGAGCCTGTGACATCAATCTCGCCTGAAGGCCCACATGGGAATCACCCATATCACCATCGATCTCAGCCTTCGGAACAAGGGCTGCAACCGAGTCCACAACAATAATGTCTACCGCACCGGAACGAACCATCATCTCTGTAATCTCCAGTGCCTGTTCACCATTATCCGGCTGAGAAATGTACAGATTATCAATGTCTACGCCGATTCTGCGTGCATAAGCCGGATCCAGGGCATGCTCTGCATCAATAAAGCCCGCGATGCCGCCCCGCTTCTGCACTTCTGCAACCATATGTAATGTAACGGTTGTCTTACCTGAAGATTCTGGTCCGTAAATCTCCACAACACGTCCCTTCGGAAGTCCTCCAAGCCCCAGGGCAAGATCCAGACTCAAGGAGCCTGTCGGAATTGTCTCAACATCCATGTTCTTGCTCTTATCACCAAGCTTCATAATGGCACCCTTGCCGAAATCCTTCTCAATCTTCGAAATCGCCGCATCCAAAGCTTTCAACTTTTCACTGTTATCCATTCCAAATCTCCTTTATTCTGTGGCAGCCAACTGGCCTTCATGACTCTGCTTCATTCTTGTATATGATAAAATTATCGTTCATATGTTTTGTGAACATTCGTTCTTCGAACTAATGTTTATATTACACTATCCCGTTTGAAAAGTCAATGCCCTTTTCAAAATGTTCGAATCCCTGATGACATAAAAAGTATAGCATATCCAAAAATATACGGCAATTATCATTCATTGACAAAGTTTTCTGCGCTAAAAAACAAAAAGCGGAAAATTTCGAGTTTGTCCGTCGAAATTTTCCGCCTTCTCAAATATTTCTTCTAGTTCTTCTCAAATTAAGCTTCTGATGCTTCCGCCTGGTTCAAATAAATCCGCTTTGCAGACACATGTCTGTCCATCACCCAGACAAATGCCAGACAGATTACTGCTGCAATAACGCCGACCGCCAATACTTTCATCCTGCTTTCAAAAGTATAATTCAGACACGCAAGCCCAAGAGACATCAAATTGGCAGAAATATGTACAATCATCGGTGCCTTCAGCGAACCATACTTCTCATAAACATAAGCAAACAGTATCCCTGTGACAAAAGCATAGATTCCCTGAACAATATTGCCGTGAAAAGCAGCAAACAGAAGGGCTGAAATACCGATAGCCAGGTTCACGTTGCAGTACTGGCGAAGACGCATAAAGATCAGTCCCCTGTAGATTAGTTCCTCGCAAATAGGAATAATAACACCTATGCCAATGATCTGTGCAGCCAACGGCCCGGAAAACAACATCTGCTGTGACTGTTCAAAGCCTTCTGACATAGCCGCCAAATCCGAAACATTGATCAGCAGATTACCTGCCAGCGAAACAAATACCCCGATGGGAATCAGTATCAGCCACCATCCCGGCGCCGTACCCTTTCTGTCAAATACAAAACGCCGCTTCTTGTAGTCTTTAAAGTACATCCGAAGCAGGATCAGAATACTGAAAAACGCCGCCGCCGACTGCAGAACCATCGCATATTTGATCAGTTTATCCGACAACGCCGCCACAAAAGCATCCATATTGCTCTGAGAATAATCTCCGGCCATGGAAAAAGCCCAGTATCCCGCTGCTGCAATATCAATCAGGTAACATAAAGCCAGATAAATCAACTCCGGCGTGATCAGCCTCCATATCCTTCGAAACCAGCTCTCCTGTGTCATAACCCAAACTCCTTTATCTCAAGATCGAACCAATGCCCTCAGGCATCTCTCATCTGTTATACACGATTCCTTCAGGTTATGCAACAAATTTTATTTTGTTTTATGCTTTTTTAAGATTTTTGTATCTGCCTTAAAACGCTCATTCTGCGGATCCAGATATTTTGCCGCCAGAACAATCATCACTATAATAAAAATTGCCTGGAAGATCAAACTGATAAACAGCCAGTGACTGACGACAACATTAGCTGCCCCCAGCTCATGCAGAAAGCTCTCTACCAGACTCATTTCTCCAATTTGATGAAAAACAATCAATACATAGGTAACTGCCGGATTCAGAAGCCACAGATAAATGATACCGGCAACCGGATGTGACGCAGAAGCACCGGAGGCAGTATCCACCGCACTGCTGTAAGCATAAGAAAGTTGACTTGTTGAAGATGTCATAAAAAAATTGCCGTAAAAACCGCCGACAGCCATATTCAGCAGAACAACCAGCAGTCCCGTGCCTATTGTCAACGCAATGATCACGCCATAGGCTGATATGGAGGCATAAGTTGTTTTCTTAAAGCGGCATG
>OGQN01003342.1_pt1 | contig 10528 bp, 9 predicted proteins | sample 1553231 | NCBI WGS metagenome assembly OGQN01 (sample SAMEA2579950, study PRJEB22360) | human gut metagenome | biome: human gut; feature: human-associated habitat; material: faeces | place: Denmark | collected 2008/2010 | reverse complement strand
CTCCGCCCCGGCGGAGACGACCGTTCCCACCCAAGTCACCGTCCCGCCCACCACCGCCGCCACCGTCCCGCCCACGGAACCGAGAGAAGTCCTTCCCCGCCTTCAGGAGCAGTACGAGAAAAATCCCGACCTCGCGGGCTGGCTTACCATTCCGGGAACCAGAATCGACTACCCCGTCATGTACTCCCCCGACGAACCGGAGCGGTATCTCCACGCCAATTTTGAGGTTAGCTACAGCTTCGCCGGGCTTCCCTTCATTGACGCAGCCTGCGACCCGGAAAGCGGCAACCGCATCATCTATGCCCACAACATGCTGGACGGCAGCATGTTCCGCACGCTGCTGAAATACCAGCAGAAGGATTTCTGGCAGCGCAATCCGGTGATTTCCTTCAACACCCTTTACGAAGAACAGGAATATGAGGTCGTGGCCGCCTTTTACGACAAGGTCTACAAAAAGAGCGACACAAATTTCAAATTCTACCAGTTTTATGACACCTCTGACCAGAGCAGCTTCGACGAGGCCATGGCCTATTATCGGGAACACGCGCTCTACGACACCGGCGTCACCGCCCAGTGCGGCGACCTGTTTCTTACTCTGGTCACCTGCGCCTACCAGACGGAGAACGGCCGGTTCGTGGTCGTCGCCCGAAAAAAGTGATCGTCCCTCCGCGCCTCGGCCGTCCGGGAGAAATACCCGCGAAAACATATATTTTTTGTGAAAAAATCATTTGACAAATGACGCAAAAGCCTATATAATATCTAGGCACGACTGTGAGAAGGGGGAAAAGTATGCTGCTGGGGCTTTCTAAAATCATTGACAGTCCGGGCGCGTCAGTCACCTTTTCCACAACCGTTGACCTGAGTGATCTTTGTTACGGTGTCAGCTACCCTGTGTCCGAGCCGGTCGCGGCAGAGGGCACGGTGCGGAACACCGCGGGTGTTCTCGTGATGACCGGTGAGATCTCCACCTGCATCCACGGCACCTGCGACCGATGCGCCAGAGATTTTAGCCGGGAAGTCCGCTTCCCCATCGATGTGGTTCTGGTGACGGAATTGGCCGACGAAGAGAACGAAGACGAGTGGGTATTCCCTCTGGAGGGAGACAGCGCCGATCTGGACGATATTGTACGGACGGTTTTCGTCCTGAGTCTGGATTCCAAGCTGCTGTGCAAGGAGGACTGCAAAGGCATTTGCCAGCGCTGCGGCAAAAACCTGAACGACGGCCCCTGCAGCTGCCAGAAGGAGCTTGATCCCCGATTTGCTGCTTTGAAGCAGCTTCTTGAGAAGTAAGTCCAAAATGAATGCTGTAAAAAGCAGTTTGACCAAGGAGGTGTCACCATGGCTGTTCCTAAGTGTAAAGTGTCCAAGGCCCGCCGCGATAAGCGCCGTGGCTCCAACTGGAAGCTGTCCGCTCCCAGCGTAGCGGTTTGCCCCAAGTGCGGCGAGCCCGTCATGCCCCACAGAGCCTGCAAGGCTTGCGGTACCTACAATGGCCGTCAGGTCGTGGCTGTCGAGGCTGAGTAAGCCAAAAAGCGGAAAGCAGAGGAAGGTGCGTCGCGCCTTCCTCTTTTTCCATGCTATTTTGCGTGTTCCAAAAGCAATATTCACCAAAATCGCTCTGTTAAATTTGTATGAATCCACTTTTTTGCATTGCTTTTGCAGGAAAGATGTGTCATAATAAACTGGATAATCCGTCATATGGAAAGGAAGTGTTATCATGGCAAAACCTCTGGTCGCCATTGTCGGGCGGCCCAATGTGGGCAAATCCATGCTTTTCAATAAACTCACAGGGCAGCGCACCTCCATCGTAGAGGACACCCCCGGCGTCACCCGGGACAGAATTTACGGCAGCTGCGAATGGTGCGGGCGCACCTTCTCTCTGGTGGACACCGGCGGCATCGAGCCGGGTACGGACAGCGAGATGCTCAAATTCATGCGCCGTCAGGCGGAGATCGGCATTGAGCTGGCCGACGCCATCATCATGGTGGTAGACGTGCATTCCGGCGTTACCGCCGCCGATCAGGACGTGGCCACCATGCTGCGCAAATCCGGCAAGCCCATCGCTCTGGCCGTGAACAAGTGCGACTCCGTCGGCCCCGTGAATCCCGATGTGTACGAGTTTTACAGTCTCGGCATCGGCGACCTGTTTGAGACCTCCGCCATCCACGGCCACGGCACCGGCGATCTGCTGGACTGGGTTCTGGAAAACATCCCGGAGGATTCCGGTGAGGAGGAGGACAGCGACGTTATCAAGGTCGCCATCGTGGGCAAGCCCAACGTGGGCAAGTCCAGCCTGTTAAACCGTATCCTCGGCGAAGAACGGGTCATCGTCTCCGACGTGGCAGGTACCACCCGGGACGCCATCGACTCCTATTTTGAAAACGAGACCGGGAAATACTGCTTCATCGACACCGCCGGTATGCGCCGGAAAAGCAAGGTGGACGATGCCATCGAAAAATATTCCAACATGCGCTCCATCAGCGCCATCGACCGGGCAGACGTGTGCCTGATCCTCATTGACGCCAACGATGGCGTTACCGAGCAGGACACCAAGATCGCCGGACTTGTCCACGAAGCGGGCAAAGCCGCCGTCATCGTGGTCAACAAATGGGACGCGGTTGAGAACAAGGAAACCAACACCATGCGGGACATGGAGACAAAGGTTCGTCAGGGCTTAAGCTACATGCTCTACGCCCCGGTGCTGTTCCTCTCCGCTCTCACCGGCCAGCGGGTGGACAGGCTCTTTCAGGTCATTCAGGACGTTCACGCCCAGAATACCGTGTCCTGCTCCCCCGGCGCCCGAAACAGCGTGCTTGCCGCCGCCACGGCCAGGGTGCAGCCGCCTACGGATAAGGGTCGCCGCCTGAAGATTTTCTACATGACCCAGGCCAGCACCAAGCCGCCCCATTTCGTCATTTTCTGCAACGACGCCCGGCTGTTCCATTTCTCCTATCAGCGCTATCTGGAAAACCAGATCCGGGAGGTCTTCGGCCTGAACGGCACCCCCATCCGTATCACCATCCGGCAGCGGGGCGACAAGGAGGACGAGTGATGCTCCAGAGAATTCTCATTACCGCTCTTGTCTCCTATTTTCTCGGCAACCATAACGGCGCCATCTGCGTCAGCGCCATGCTCCACGACGACGTGCGCAGCCATGGCAGCGGCAACGCGGGACTGACCAACTTCATCCGCAGCTATGGCGCGGGGCGCTCCGCGATGGTCATTGCCATCGACGTCGGCAAAGCCGTCCTCGCCTGTCTGCTGGGCGGACTGATGTTCGAGCCTTACGGTCTGCGTCTGGAGGGGATGACCCTTGCAGGTGTCTGTGTGATGCTGGGGCATGATTTTCCCGCCTTGCAGGGCTTCCGGGGCGGCAAGGGCATTTTAAGCGGCTGGTTCATTGCGTGGACGATCGACTGGCGCATTGGGCTGCTCATCGGCGTCGTTTTCTTCGTGACTTATCTGATTACGAAGTACGTCTCTCTTGGCAGCGTGCTGGCCTCCATTACCTTTGCCGTGGGCTTTGCCGTCTTTCAGCATGACCATGTATACGTCATGGCCGGGGGCATTTTCATGGGCGCGCTGTGCGTGTTCATGCACCGAGCAAATATCCTCCGCCTGATTCACGGCGAGGAACGGAAAACCAATCTCTTTGGGAAAGGAAGCAAATCATGAAAGCAGCAGTAGTTGGCAGCGGCGCCTGGGGTACCGCTCTGGCCGTCCGTCTGTGCAAAAACGGTCACGACGTGACCATGTGGACGTATGAAAAGGACAAGATTCCGGAAATGCTGGAAACCCATCACAATCCCCGCCTTCCCGCGGCGGTATTGCCGGAAGCCTTAAAAATCAGCGGCGATTACGATTGCGTCAGGGGCTGCAAGCTGGTGGTCATGGCAACGCCCTCCTTCCCCCTGCGCGCCGTCAGCCGGGGCGTGGCGCCTTACATCGACGGTGACGCCGTGGTGGTCTCCGTCACCAAGGGCTTGGAGCAGGGCACCCATCTGCGCATGAGTCAGGTGGTCGCGCAGGAGACCGGCAAAAATGTCGTCGCCCTCACCGGTCCCAGCCATGCTGAGGAGGTCTGCATCAACCTTCCTACCGGTCTGCTGGCTGCCAGCACCGACCAGGCGCTTGCGGAATTCGTGCAGGACGCTTTCATGGCGGACACCCTTCGGGTGTACACCAGCCCCGACCCCGTGGGCGCGGAGCTGGGTGCGGCGCTGAAAAACGTCATTGCCCTGTGCGCCGGCATCACCGACGGTCTCGGCTTCGGGGACAACGCCAAGGCCATGCTGATGACCCGGGGTCTGACGGAGACCGCCCGTCTGGGCGTGGCGCTGGGTGCGAAAAAGGAGACCTTCGCCGGGCTTGCCGGTGTGGGCGACCTGATCGTCACCTGCACCTCCATGCACTCCCGCAATCGCCGGGCAGGCATTCTCATCGGTCAGGGCAAGGACCCCCAGGCCGCCATGAAGGAGGTCGGCGCGGTGGTGGAGGGTTATTACGCCGCCAAATCCGCCTATGAGCTGGGCAAGGCAAAGGGCATTGATATGCCCATCACCGACGCCGCCTACAAGGTGCTTTACGAAGGCGCGGACGTGAGGGAAGCCGTTCAGGCGCTTCTCTCCCGCCAGCGCAAATCCGAATCCGAGGACGCAGGCTGGCAATAGCTGCATACGAAAAATGGCATCCCGGACGGGATGCCATTTTGACTGTCAAAAAGGATTTGTGCCCTCGCTGATCGCTTGCTATCTGGTCTTGTGTGTGCTATACTGAATGAAAGTTCAATAAATTGGAATACGGAGGACGACTGATATGAAGAAAACGGCCATATTGATATACGATTCATTTTGTAATTTTGAAATCAGCACCGTACTTGAGATACTGGCACTTGCCGAAAAACCGATTACGGTTTTTGGAATTACAAGAGAGGCAATCAGAAGTGAAGATGGGCTGTCGGTATTACCTGATGATACTATCGATAATCTAGATTTGGATGCGTACGACAGTTTGATATTGCCGGGCGCAATGGATATCAGAGAAGCTATTGAGAATGAAAGAATTATAGATTTCATCAAGAAGTTTGAGGGAAAGACAATAGGCGCCATTTCTATTGCACCCCTGTTACTTGTTAGGGCTGGATTACTGAATGGAAAACCATTCATGGCTGGTATCAACAAAGAAGAAATCTTTGAAGAAGGTTTTTCAGAAAGTGATTTAGCTGAAATGGTGGGATGGGATGACAATTTAAGCAAGCCGGTTGAGGCGGGATATATTATAGCTGGTAATATAATTACGTCAATATCATATAACTTTGTCAAATGGGCGTTGGCGTTTGGGAAAATGCTAGGAATTGATATCCCTGCAAAAACATTTGGGCTTCAATAGCTTCCAGTTTACCGGTTTGATTTGGCCCGCTTTAATTAACCGTTTTTCCCCTTATACCTTTCCTCCGCAAGGCCCTTGAAATACACCAAAATGGCATCCCGTCCGGGATGCCATTTTTTATATTTTCACGTTGGGGAAATACTGCTCTGCAAAATCCACCTTTTCCACCCGGAAGGACTTGCCGTTCAGGTAGGCCAGCGACCCGGCATCCGTGGTGAAGGTGAAGGTCAGCTTGTAGGAATACAGTGCCTGATAGTTCCTGTCGAAGCGCTTGTCCAGCTTGCCGTACTTGCCGTCTCCCAGCAGGGGGTGTCCCGCGTGGGCGAACTGGGCGCGGATCTGGTGCGTCCGACCGGTGATCAGCTCGCACTCCACCAGAGAAAGCCCCGCCGCGCTTGCGAGGGTTTTGTAATTGGTCTGGCAGGTCTTGCTGCCGGGCTGGGGCGTGTCCGTGACGTACACCCGGTTTTTCTGGGCGTCCTTGAAGAGATACCCTTTCAGGCTCCCCTCTTTGGGTTTGGGACTCCCCTCCACAATGGCAAGGTACCGCTTGTCGATCTCCCGATCCTTGATCTTCTGATTCATCACCCGCAGGGCTTCCGCCGTCTTGGCGGCGATCACGATGCCCCCGGTGTTCCGGTCAATCCGGTTGCACAGCGCCGGGGTGAAGGCGTTTTCCTCCCGGGGACGCCACTCCCGCTTCTGGTACAGATAGGACTGGATGTGGTCGATCAGGGTGCGGCCGTACTCCGCGCCGTCGTGGGGATGCACCGCAAGGCCGGGGCGCTTGTCCACAAGCAGAATGTTTTCGTCCTCGTAGACGATGCTCAGCTTGGGATTCGCCACGGTGAGATAGGCGTTGTCCTCCCGGGGCTTGTCAAAAAACTCGTCGTTGATATACAGTTGCAAGACGTCGCCCTCTTGCAGCCGGGTGTCCCGGTCGATGCGCTTGCCGTTGCACTTGATGCGCTTGATGCGGATATATTTCTGCGCCAAGGACGCCGGAAGCAGCGGAACTGCCTTCGCAAGAAAGCGGTCTAGGCGCTGCCCCGCGTCGTTCCGGCCGATGGTAAACTCTTTCATGTGTTTCTTCCCATGTTTTCGTCGAAATGTTGGTTGACCTGCTCCGTGAACTCCAGAGCGGCGTTGTAGCCGAGCTTTTTCTGACGGTTGTTCATGGCGGCAACCTCCAGAATCATGGCAAGGTTCCGCCCCGGGGTGATGGGGATGGTGTTCATGGGAACCTTGACCCCCAGCAGCTCCATGTACTGCTCCTCCAGACCCAGCCGGTCGTAGACCTCCTGCGTGTTCCATGGAACGATGTTCACGATCAGGTTGATCTCGTTTTCCGTGCGGACGGCGCCCATGCCGAACAGCTTCGCCACGTTGATGATGCCGATGCCCCGCAGCTCGATGTAATTGCGGATCAGCTTGGGAGCGGTGCCCACCAGCGAGTTTGTGGAGACCTTGCGGATTTCCACGGCGTCGTCGGCGATCAGCCGGTGGCCGCGCTTGAGCAGCTCCACGGCGGCCTCACTTTTGCCGATGCCGCTGTCGCCGATCAGGAGAATGCCCTCGCCGTAGACCTCCACCAGCACGCCGTGGCGGGTAATCCGGGGCGCCAGCGCGGCTTTCAGGTAGGTGATGATGGTGGAAACGATGGTGCTGGTGGCTTCCTTGGTGCGCAGGACGGTAACATTGTGCTTCTGCGCCATCTGGAGGCACTCGGCGTGGGGCGGGATGTCCCGGGCGATGAGCAGCGCCGGGAATTTGTAGGAAAACAGCCGGTCGAAGATCGCTCCCCGCTCCTTGGGCTGCAATTTGTCCACGTAGCTCATCTCCACATTGCCCATGACCTGCAGACGCATAGGCTCATAATGGTCAAAGTAGCCCGCCAGCTGAAGGCCGGGTCTTGCCACGTCCTCAACGGTGATGCGGATGGCGTCAAAATCCGTGGACGCGTAGGTGACTTCCAGATTAAATTCCTTTACCAGCGTTTTCAGCGGCACACTGTATGTATCCGTCATGGTTTTCACCCCGAAAGCAAGCTTTTCCCCACCATTATACCCGTACGGGGCGGGAATATCAATACATTTCAAAAAAACAAATTATTTTGAAAAAAACACTTGCATTTTACCGCGAAATCTGATATCATATCTAAGCGCCTGTGAATTGGCGTATTTATCGAGTCATTATCGGATGGGAGGTGCTAGAAAATGGCTAAGTGTGATTTTTGTGGTAAGGGCGTAACCTTCGGTATCAAGGTCTCTCACTCCCACAGACGTTCCAACCGTGCATGGAAGCCCAACGTGAAGCGCGTCAAGGCTGTCGTTAACGGGACCCCCTGCCATGTGTACGCTTGTACCAGATGCCTCCGCTCCAACAAGGTTGAGCGCGCCGTCTGATTATCTTGGCATATAAATCCGCCGCTGATTTTTCAGCGGCGTTTTTATTTTGTCTTCCTTTATACGAATCAAGGCTTCCCCTCCGGGGAAAGCCTTGATTGTTTCACCATATCAAATTTTACAGCAGCGCCATCACAGCGTCGGCGTACTGTGCGGCAGTGGCCGCAGTACCGTCGCTCTTGACCTCAACTTTGCACTCCGCCATGGCCTTTTCCAGACGCGCGGCGGCATCGGCGCGGCAGGTGTGGCGGGGTTGGATGGCCGACATCATGCTGGCCGGGTTGGCGTAATCCCCCATGCCCCGCTCGATCATCCGGGGGGCGGAGCCGTGGATCGCCTCGAACATGGCATAGCGGTCGCCCACGTTGGCGCTGCCCGCCGTACCCACGCCGCCCTGAATCTGGGCAGCCTCGTCGGTGATGATATCGCCGTAGAGGTTGGGCAGCAGCACCACTTGGAACTGCTCCCGCAGCGGCTCCTTCAGCAGATTCGCCGTCATGATGTCGATGTAGTAATCGTCCACGGTGATGCCGGGATAGTCGGCAGCGACCTCATGGCAGATGGCAGTGAATTTTCCGTCGGTCTTCTTCATGATGTTGGCCTTGGTGACCACCGCCACGTGGGTCTTACCGTTGTTTTTGGCGTAGTCAAAGGCGGCTCTGGCAATGCGGCGGGTGCCCAGATCGGTAGTCACCTTGAAGTCCACCGCCATGCCGGGCAGCTCCACGCCCCGGCTGCCCAGAACGTACTCGCCCTCGGTATTCTCCCGGAAGAACATCCAGTCGATGTTCTTTTCGGGGATACTCACGGGACGGCAGTTGGCGTACAGATCCAGCTCCCGGCGCATGGCCACGTTGGCGCTCTCCATTTTGCCGCCCATGGGGGTGGTGGTGGGGCCTTTCAGCAGCACGTCGCAGGTCTTGATCTCCGCCAGAACGTCGTCGGGAATGGCCTTGCCGCAGGCCATGCGGTTCTCAATGGTCAGCCCCTCGATCTGCTTGATGACGATGGAACCGGCTGCGATTTCCTCCGCCAGCAGCTTTTCCAGCACACGGGTGGCCTGCGCCGTGATGACGGGGCCGATGCCGTCGCCGTCAATGACGCCGATGGTAACCTGCTTCTTGGTGGAAAAATCCGTCTTTTCTCCATTCATGTTCCGGATTCTGTCCAGCTGCTCCTCCAGCAGCTTCTGGAACGCCTCACAGGCAAGTGTAATTTCCTTCATTATTGTCCGCCCTCCTTTGTGTAGTTCAGCAGTCCGCCTGCCATCAGAATCGCCCTTTGACGCTCCGTCAGAGCGCAGTTTACATAAAACTTGAAGCCATCATCAGCAGTGACCGCGAGTCTCCCCTGCTCCATGCCGCTGGCAATATCCGAAATGGTCAGAACAGCATCCTGATTCAGCTTGTCGTAGTCCTCCGGGTTTTCAAAGGTCACCGGCAGAATGCCCGCGTTGATCAGGTTCGCCACATGGATTCTGGCGAAGGACTTGGCGATGACGCACCGGATGCCCAAGTACATGGGCACCAGCGCCGCGTGCTCCCGGGAGGAACCCTGCCCGTAGTTGCTGCCGCCCACGACGATGCCGTCTCCCGCCGCCTTGGCTCTCTCGGCGAAGGTGGGGTCGCAGACCTCGAAGCAGAACTTGCTCAGGTAAGGGATGTTCGACCGATAGGGCAGGATCTTTGCGCCGGCGGGCATGATGTGGTCGGTGGTGATGTTGTCGCCCACTTTCAGCACCAGCTTCGCCGTCAGGCTGTCGGCAAAGGGCTTGCTCTTGGGGAATTCCTTGATGTTGGGGCCGCGAAGCACTTCGGCGTCCGCCGCCTTGTCCGCGGGGAGAGGCGGCAGCACGGTGGAGTCGTTCACAAGGAATTTCTCCGGCATGGTCACGTGCAGGGGCTGGTCAATGGTGGTCGGGTCGGTGATGTACCCCGTCAGGGCAGAGGCCACGGCGGTTTCGGGGGAAACCAGATACACCTGCCCGTCCCGTGTTCCGGAACGGCCCAGGAAATTCCGGTTGAAGGTTCTCAGGGAAACGCCGCCGGAGTTTGGCGAGAAGCCCATGCCGATGCAGGGGCCGCAGGCGCATTCCAGCACCCGCGCGCCGCTGGCGAGGATGTCCGACAGGGCGCCGCAGTCGCTGAGCATGGTCAGCACCTGCCGGGAGCCGGGGGACACGGACAGGCTGACAGAGGGGTGAATGGTCTTGCCCTTCAGCATGGCGGCGACCTTGAGCATGTCGTACAGGGAGGAATTGGTGCAGGAGCCGATGCATACCTGATCGACCTTCACGTCTTTCAGCGTCTCCACGGCCACCACGTTGTCCGGGCTGTGGGGACAGGCGATCATGGGCTTGAGAGTGCCAAGATCAATGTCGATGATCTTATCGTACTCCGCGTCCGGGTCGCTGGACAGGGGAACGTAGTCCTCTTCCCTGCCCTGCGCGGCCAGAAACTTTCTCGTGACCTCGTCGGAGGGGAAAATGGAGGTGGTAGCGCCCAGCTCGGTCCCCATATTGGTGATGGTGCCCCGCTCCGGGACGGACAGGGTGGCAATGCCCTCGCCGCCCCACTCGATGATCGCGCCCACGCCGCCCTTGACGGAGAGGATGCGCAGCAGCTCCAACGATACATCCTTGGCGGTGACGTAGGGTCTGAGTTTGCCCGTCAGGTTCACCTTGTACATTTTGGGCATGGTGATATAATACGCGCCGCCGCCCATGGCCACCGCCA
>OGQN01003327.1_pt1 | contig 10560 bp, 6 predicted proteins | sample 1553231 | NCBI WGS metagenome assembly OGQN01 (sample SAMEA2579950, study PRJEB22360) | human gut metagenome | biome: human gut; feature: human-associated habitat; material: faeces | place: Denmark | collected 2008/2010 | reverse complement strand
GTACGTCATCAAAGAGAATGATCGCCGTAATTTTCTGCATGACCTCATAATCAAGGTTTTTGAGCGTGGCGCACAGCTTGTACGGGTCAGAGTTTTCGCAGTCCACTACCAATACGGTCTTCTCACTGTCATCTATGAAGTCGTAGATATTGTTTTTTACAAAAGCCCCTGCATCGGAGACTTTACTGTATTCCGTGAAGGCGTCGCAATGCCATTGATAAAGCAGGGTAGCAAACTTCTTATCATTATAGAGGACATTGCCCTCGTCCATCGGTACCCAGTTGATGTACATTTGATAGGGGTAGTAGGAGAGACTTGCGTAATAGATGTCCGCAGCATCTTTCGTTCCGTCCTCTGTCAAGCCGTTTGGCATAATGAACAGCTCTTTTATGTACGTCCAGTTAATCCAGATTGGAAAGAGGCTTTTGCAGTTGTTAATGCGGTCTGAAATCAGCCGGTTAATCTCGATAATGTGGTGGCAGAGCTTTGTACTCGACTTTTTGATAAAGCTGATTCCGTCATTTGAAAGCTGCTGCATACTGGACATCGGAAGGATCTCAGGCATCGAAAGAAGCCCACGGTATTCCATCCGCATGATGTCATTTATTTTCCGGTAATTGCGCTCAATGGCGGTGCGGATTATACATAGATTTCGGATGATGCGGGCATTTTTATCCTGCTCAAGCCGGTCGTATATCTCTATCTTCGGCGGCTCGTGTTCATTTTGGAAAATACGGAGCGGGACGCCGATCAGGTATGCAACCTTTGACACAAGCTCATAGGTGCTTTCTTTGTAAGCAATCTGTTCTCCGGCATATTCGATGCCATTCAACATGACTGAATTGCCCATGATCTACTCCTTTCTCGTAGGGGAGTTAAGCGGTCATTACATTGTCCGTCCACATCTCACACTGGCTCATGACAGTCTGGACAGCATCATCCATACCCTCTGGCGGATATTTGTGTTTTTTCAGCAACCTTTTGACCAGGCGGCGCATTCCAGCTCTTGCGCTCTCTTTCTTTTGCCAGTCTATTGTCTGGTTTTTGCGAAGCAAATCTGTCAGTTCTTTCGTGATAGCAATAAGCTCGTCATGCTCGTAAAAGTCCTTGATTGCTTGCGGCTTTGTGAGGGCATCATAGAAAGCAAGCTCGTCCGCTGTCAATCCGAGTTTTTCACCCTCGGCGGCAGCAGCGGCAATGTCTTTCGCCAGCTTGAGTAATTCTTGAATGACTTCCTCGTTGGTCAGCATTCCGTTCAAATAGCGGTTCATTGCGCTCTGAATGATTTCGGAGAACTTTTCAGACTTGACAATATTTGTTCGACGGTAAACAGAGACCTGTTCGGAAATCAGTTTTTTCAGGAGTTCGACTGCAAGATTCTTCTCCTTCATGTTTGCCACTTCTTCAAGAAACTTCGGATCGAACAACGAAAACTCAGTCTGGACATCGGAGAAGAGGTTGATAACACCTTCGCTCTTGATGCTGTGCTTCAAAAGCTCGTTAATGCGCTCATTTACTTCCGGAAGCGTAAACTTCTTTCCGGTACCGCCTGAAACCAAGCGCACGGTCATTGTTCTTACGGACTCGAAGAAAGCTGCCTCCATGCGAGTTTGCTCGTCTACCAAGCTGCTGCACAGCGAAAGTGCCTGCTTGAGAAGCAGGGCTTCTTTGATAAACACATTCTGTGTCTTCTCATGGTCGGGAAGCTCGTACTCTGCAACACTCTTGCCGAGTATGAAGTTCACTCCGCCGCTGATGAGCTTCGCCCTGTCGAGGTCGCTTCCGGTCATGAATTTCTCATAACTGAATCCGTGGAACAAATCTCTGCAAATAGAGAGCTTTTCAAGGAACTTCGGATATGCAGCCTTGCTTACATCTGTATCACCATAGTTCTTCTTGTCTCTGGCAGTATAGTCGTTCATTGCCTGTTTCAGTGCAGCCGCAATACCGACGTAATCGACAACCAAACCGCCTTCTTTATCTTTGAAGACACGATTGACACGGGCGATAGCTTGCATCAGGTTGTGTCCAGCCATCGGCTTATAGACATACATCGTAGCGAGGGAGGGAACATCAAAGCCGGTCAGCCACATATCCACGACGATGGCGATTTTCAGCGGAGAGTTGTTGTCTTTGAATTTCCGCGCCATATCGTCCTTATGAGCTTTGTTGCCGATAATCTCACGCCATTCTTCGGGATCGTTATTGCCTTGCGTCATGACCACTGCAATCTTTTCCGTCCACGCTGGGCGTAGCTCAAGAATGCGCTTATAAATCTTCATTGCTATGGGACGCGAATAAGCAACGATCATCGCCTTGCCGGTTAGGATATTCTCACGGTAATTCTCGTAATGATCAAGAATGTCATTTACCAAGGAATTGATCGTCTGGTCGGCACCGAGGATTGCTTCCATCTGACCAAGTTCCTTTTTGCTCTTTTCAATGACATACGGATCGGCGTTGTCAGCCATAATGTCATACTCATTATCGATCAGATGGAGGGTGTTCTCGTCGAGTTTCAGGTGAATCACACGGCTCTCGTAGTAGACGGGTCTGGTCGCGCCATCTTCAACTGCCTGTGTCATATCATAGATGTCGATGTAATCACCGAAGACCTCTCGTGTACTGCGGTCTTTTGTGGAGATCGGTGTTCCGGTGAAGCCAATGTAGGTCGCATTAGGAAGCGTGTCTCTTATAATGCGGGCAGTGCCGATAACGGTTTTCGCCTCGACTTCGCCGTTGTCCTTCTGCTTGACCACAACCTTCTCATTGAGACCATATTGCCCACGATGCGCTTCATCAGCCATCACGATAATGTTCCGGCGTTCCGAAAGAGCTTCATTGCTTTCTTCAAACTTCTGCATGGTCGTGAAAATTATGCCGTTTGCCTGTCTGTTTGCAAGCAGTTCTTTCAGATTCTTGCGGCTTTCAGCGTGTTGCGGTGTTTGCCGGAGGAAGTCCTTGCAGCGGGCGAATTGTCCGTAAAGCTGGTCATCCAGATCGTTACGGTCGGTAATGACAACGATAGTGGGGCTTTCTAACGCTTCTTGCAGATAATGAGCATAGAAGACCATAGACAACGATTTTCCGCTGCCCTGTGTATGCCAGAAGACGCCACCCTTACCGTCCGTCACGGTTGCGTGTTTTGTAGACTCAATCGCCTTTTTGACTGCGAAATACTGATGATACCCGGCGAGTATCTTGAAAGTATTCTGTCCATCCACATTAAAGCAGATGAAGTTTTTCACGATGTCAAGGAAGCGGGTCTTCTCAAACAGTCCTACAAAGAATGTGTCAAATGATGCGTGTTGCGTATTCTCATAGCTGCCGTCTGTTGTTTTCCACTCCATAAAGCGGTCTTCGCCGGACGTGATTGTACCAGCCTTTGAAGTGGTCAAGTCGCTCATGACACATACCGCATTATAAATGAACATAGAGGGGATCTCATACATATAGTTCCGGAGCTGGCGGTATGCTGCGGAAGCGTCGGTTTCTTCGCGGGACGGAGACTTCAACTCCACAATGACGAGTGGGAGACCATTGACAAAGAGAATCACATCTGGTCTTTTTTCGGAGTTTTCAATGAAAGTCCATTGATTCGCAACTGTGAACTCGTTACTGGCAGGATTTTTGAAGTCTACAAGGTAAACAAGGGTAGAGCGTTCTTCACCCTTGTCATAGTATTTTACCGGGACTCCGTTTTGGAGGTAGTCCATAAATACCATGTTCTTCTGCAAGAGCGTTCCGGTTTCAAAGTTCTTGAGCTTATAGATTGCCTCCGTCAGAGCATCCATTGGCAAGTTTTTGTTGATTCGTTGCAAAGAGGGCAGCAGGACATCCTCATAAAGCGGAGAGTGATAATCGCGCTCCACATCTGGTCCATAGACATAGGTATATCCAAGATCCTCATTGAGAAGCTGCAAGACGGCATTCTCATAATTTGATTCGGTAAAATAGCCCGACATTTGTACTCAACTCCCTCTATATAATATCCGCATAGATGCGGTTTTCAGCTTTTGTGAAGATTACCTCAGCAGGAAATAAATCTTCTCCTGTATTTGCCATTGAAACCAGCGTCATTGCCCATTCGTTCAACTGTACAGGCAGCCTATAACATAGATTTTCAGGTGATGCCTCAACAGTGACTAATGGGATGCCGCCCTTTGCAATACCGACAGAAAGAACTACAAAGGCGTTTTTTCCTTTGGTGAGTTCCAGAATGGGTTGTCTGTCTACATCGTGATAAACTTTTGCGCCGCGTCGATTCCTAAAAAAATCCTTTTCTTGATCTTTCACCGGCTCAACAGGCAGCTTGTTTTTCATCTGCTCAAAATGGGTTTCAAGTCTTTGGCAGATGCAGCTATTACAATACTCCGGTTGCATATCAAAGTCTTGTTCGATGTCTTTAGCTGAATTGAAATGATTCATGAAATCCAGCAGTCCCAAAAAGCTAACAAGGTCATCTGAATAATTACCGGCATAGACCTTATACCAATCATTGTTGATCTCGAACACGATATGATAAAGCTGCTTGTATAGCTGTAACTGCCCATCGGTTAGTCTGAACCATTCTTTGCTAAGAAGAGTCTTCGCAATGCGGGGACTGTCCTGCGTCGGTGTCAAGGAATGGTATAGCGATTTCATCAGTTTGCCGATAATTCCTACCAGCATATCAGCCATTCTAATTCCAAAGTGGTCTATCGAGTCTGCCTCTTCGCAATTCTTCAAACTGGCTTCTTTCGCGGCAATGAGAGTTTTGCTTTCGGCTCCTGCTTCACCTTCCTTGTCAAGCAAAACTGAGTAATCAAGAATGCCCTTGCTGCTCAGGAAATTTCCAAACCCGACAAACTGCGAATGGTAGTCCCAAGTGAGGGACTGCGGAACATCGACGTTATTCAGGACATAGAGGACGGCTTCAAATGCCGTGTTTTCCTGCGCCTTCAATTCGCGGTTTTCTTTGTTACGCCTAATCCGGTTCGTCAAGAATGTCATTAACGCAGCTACAAACTCCGCTGGACTTTTATACAGGCTTTCAATTACTTCTGTGGGTCGGTATGTAACTATCGCTTTGACTATTGAGTAGCGTGCAGCGTCCATATCAAAGAAGACGCTATTGCGATAGCCTTTGAAAATTTGGGTGATAACGTATTCGATTTTGCTTGCACAGAACAGATAGATATAGCTGTTCTCATCAAAGATGGAGAAGAAATCTCCAAGCAGCTTTACATTTGCTTCGTTGAGAGAGGCAAATCCATGAACTAACTGCTTCGGCTTTATCGTTCCGCTTTTCAACTCCCCATTTTTCTTTCTGTCAGCGTATTTTTCTTCAAAAGCATGATAACTCTGCTCAAATGCAGTTTCATGATCGCTGCGCCACCCGATAATTGCCGCCAGAAAACCATCATAGTACGTCTCGCCAGTAATGGTTGAGAGATTGATGATCCTGCTATGCTCAGACTCATCATAGTAAAAGCAGTGTTTCATCTTATCCCTCCTAACGTAAACGATAATTTAGAGCAGCAAGCTCAGGCAATATATCATGAGCGTTTCGAGACTATTTCGCCTAATGATTTGCCTTCCGAGTGGCGTATTGTAACTCTTGGGGAGGTTGCGACGATCTCAAGTAAGAGTTTCAACCCACTGAAAGAGCCTGAGATACTGCTTGAGCATTATAGCATTCCAGCTTTTGATGAGGCGAGGTTTCCGGTCTTTGAGCTATCCACGTCCATCAAGAGCAATAAATTCATCATTGATGCCTCGTGCTTCATGATCTCAAAACTCAACCCAACAACGAAGCGTGTTTGGAAGCCGTATTGTCTGACCGGGAATGCAGTATGCTCTACGGAGTTCATCGTCTATAAAGCAAAAGATAAGACTATTACAGATTTTCTGTACTCAGTCATAGATAGCAATTCCTTTTCCGACTTTATGTGTAGTCATGTTACTGGCTCAACGGGCAGTAGACAAAGAACAACACCGTCGGACACGCTCTCTTATGAGTTAATTCTTCCTTCGGAGGACGAGCTGGCAAAGTTTCAATCTCTCGTTTCACCGATGTACGCGCAAATACGAATTAACGCCATCGAAAACGATAGACTCAAGCGACTTAGGGATAGTCTCTTGCCCAAACTGATGTCCGGCGAGATTGATGTCTCCACCATCCAGCTCTAAGCCGCTAAATTATCGTTTATCGCATCGTTGACTTCAATCTTATTGTCAATGTCTGCCAGAACAGAAGAAATTCGTTTCTGCGTTTCTGCGTCTGGAATATCAACCTCTATGTTTGCAAAGGTATCTCTTGTAATTGTGTCAAAAACCGACCCGTGCGTCATTCTTTTGAGCTGCGATATACAGTTTTTTAGCAAATAGTAGAGGAATGGTTGGTCTATTCCTCGGCTCGCTCGAATGCCGTAACACGATTGGTTGAACGCCATATCAAACGGAATCATCGCAATCTCACCAACTGTTCCACGAGCGGATATTATTATATCGTCTTTGTGTAGCATCTTTGTGGGACTATTCTCAAACCCGCTTTGACTGATGTGCTTTTCGGTCGAATACACATACCTCTTATCATTGTTGAAATCCTTTACGGATAACCACGGGATGTTCCCATTCCAATACTCAGGGACAGTTGTTTTAGGTGTGCCTCCACCAATTAGCTCAATGTAGTCTATTAAGGGAACTCTATTCCACTGTGCCATCTTTTTCACCCTATCCAATGTATTTTCTATGTGCCAGCTTCACATTCTGCTGTTTCACCATTGCATAGTGCATGGTGGTGTCGATTTTCTGATGCCCTAAGAGCTGCTGGACTTGCTCTATGGGCATTCCTTTGTCTATGGCAGTAGTCGCCAGAGTGCGTCTGAACTTGTGAGGGTGAACCTTCGGGATATTCAGACGCTTTCCCAGCTCCCGAAGGCGTGTCTCCACTCCGCCAATCATCAATCGGTCAAAGGGAGCTTTCAGGGAAACAAACAAAGCTGGGTTTTCATCTGTTCGCCCCTCAAGATAGTTTTGAAGGTGGATCTTCGTCCTTGCATCGAAGTAGACCAATCGCTCTTTATTGCCCTTGCCGATAACAACACATTCGCGTTCGTTGAAGTTGATGTCTTCTCGGTTTAGCGTGACCAGCTCTCCAACACGCATTCCAGAGGAAGCCAGAAGATCAATCATCGCCAAGTCCCGTGCTGTTGTGCAGTTGTCACGCATTAGCTCTAACGCTTCATCGGTGTAGGTGTCCTTGACCACCTTTGCAGTCTTGACTTTGTGAATCCGGCGTACTGGACTTTTCACAATGAAATCCTCATCTTCAAGCCATGAGAAGAAACTGGATAAAATCCGCCGAATATTATCTATGGTCACTTTGCTCGACCTGCGCTGAACCTGATAGTTGGTCAAATAGCGGCGCAAATCATCTGTGGTGATCTGTTGCACAGCCTTTCCAACTCTGGAAATCAGAGCCTCAATCGTCTTCCGGTAGTAGCTCAGGGTTTTCTCTGAGCAGCCTTCGATCCGTTTTGCTGTGATAAATGCTTCGACTGCATCTGTTTCGTCTGCTGGAATTGAGCCACTATCATAGCTGATCGTTGCCCCTTCCAATGTCTCAGCCATTGCATCCCGAAGGTGCATGAGCTGTTCGTTGTTGAGATACGGCAGCATTTTTCGCTGTATCTCCGTGATGAGTTGTTCTGTCATTGTCGTGTCTCCTTTCAAGGTAAGAGAACGACATTCAGTGGCAGTCCCTTTTGTAAAACTCTCGCCACTGGTGAGAGTTATTCAGACGGTAAACGATAATTTAGCGGCTTAGAGCTGGATGTCAGAAACATCAATCTCGCCGGACATGAGTTTCGGCAATAGCGCGTCACGCACTTCGGCAAGTTTGGTATTCTCGTCTTCGTTTGCCCAGATTTGCTCAAAAAGTGGAGTGACAGTTTCCGTAAAAGAGTCCATTGTGTTTTTGTCAGGAATGATGATCTCAGTTTTGCGGAAATCAGGAACCGTTAATTGTTGCTGAGTTGTACCAGTTCCGGTTATGTGAAGCTGGCGTAAATATAAATACAGATATTTCGCGCTAAGCACCTTTGTGTCAGGAATCAGCGTTACCAAACGAACAATCGGAACATAGGGGGTATGTCTCAAGCATACATAACCAATCGTACCTCTGGCAGAAACCGTAACACTTTCAACTTTGATCTTCGGATCGTTGGTGTAACCGTACAAGCCGTAGTCATTTATACCATTCGAGTAAATGGGATATGGACACAAAGGTGTTTTAACCGGAGAAGATTCCTTCGGTTTATCGCCGCCAGCGCCCATTTCGGTAGCATCGCCAAGCGTGCTTATAGTCCAATTAGGCGGCATTGTCCCGTCAAACGGTGTGAGGTCTACGAACAATGCTTTGAAAAGTGTTGCTGCTTGCTGATGTAAATTATCGTTTAGCTGTTCGTTTACAATCAACTTCCTATCAATAGATTCAAGTGTGCCTACGATGGCGTTCTGCTCATCAAATGACACGGGGTAGTTGATCATAATTTCATCTAACAGGCGGTCACGGTTTAGTTCAGTTTGTCCCGTAGAGCCTTCATCCAACTGCAAGACTTCCCATTGGTGCGCTTTAAGAGCATAACCAAGGAACTTCTGCGTTACCTTTCTGTTTGAACGGATAAGGATCATGTGTCCGTCTATTGTAGTTGCGGATGGAACATCTTCAATTTGCGCAATTCTCCCAGCAGTTCCCGCGCCTGTCGAATTGATCAGAATATCATCAGGTTTGACATATCGTTCAGGAGGGACTTTCTTTTTCAGGGTATCATGCAACCTTGAATCTCCATAGCTTATTCGGAAATTCCGATTGCACTTTTGATTGAGAACTCTAATGGTTGTCTCGGATGCTTCTTCTGCATACGAAGGAGCAATTCCTTTGGAAATATACCCAACCAGCTCTCTTAACGGTACCTCATGCCACTCAGATGTCATATCCAATCGCCCCCAGTCGTTCTTTGATCTGAGCTTCAAGTTCATGAGACTTAGTGAAAAGCTCAGACAGTTCAGAAGTCAGGCGTCCCATTTTCTCTTCAAACGGCTCACCGTCATCTTCCTGTTCCTCAATGCCAACATAGCGTCCCGGAGTGAGAATGTAATCCTGCTTTGCAATGTCCTGCGTAGTAACAACCGCACAGAAGCCCTTTTCATCTTCAAGTGTTCCTTCAACAAAGGCGTTGTAGGTGTCAGCGATTTTCTTGATGTCTTCATCCGTCAGCTCACGCAGCTTCCGCGTAACCATAGTGCCGAGCTTCCGTGCGTCGATGAATAGCGTCTTGCCCTTCTGCTTCTTGTTCTTTGCAAGGAACCAAAGTGATACCGGAATCTGCGTCGTGTAGAATAACTGCGTCGGCATTGCGACGATACAGTCCACAAGGTCAGCGTTGATAATGTTTTTGCGGATTTCGCCTTCACCGCCGGACTGCGAGGAAAGCGAACCATTTGCAAGCACCATACCGATACGTCCATTCGGGGCGAGATGCCAGATCATGTGCTGCAACCATGCAAAGTTGGCGTTGCCAGCAGGAGGCGTACCATACTGCCAACGGACATCATCAACGAGTTTATCTGCACCCCAGCCGGAGAGATTGAAGGGCGGATTTGCCATAATGAAGTCTGCCTTGAGCTGAGGGTGGCAATCGTTAAAGAACGTGTCCGCATTAAACTTGCCGAGGTCGGCTTCAATACCGCGAATGGCAAGATTCATCTGCGCCATCTTCCATGTGGTCGGGTTAGAGTCCTGACCGAAGACGGAAATCTTGTTGATGTTGCCGCCGTGATTTTCGATAAACTTTGCGGACTGAACGAACATACCGCCAGAGCCGCAGCACGGGTCATAAACACGTCCATTAAACGGCTGCAACACCTCAACAAGGGTACGCACAACACAAGAGGGAGTATAGAACTCACCAGCAAGTTTGCCTTCTTGCTCGGCAAACTTGGAGAGGCAATATTCGTATGTGCGACCAAGAATGTCCTTGCTGTTTCCATGCTCGATCATCTGAATATTGGTGAAGAGATCAACCACTTCACCAAGACGCCGCTTGTCCAGCTCTGGACGGGCGAAGTTCTTAGGAAGAATATCTTTGAGACGCTTGTTTTCTTTCTCAATACTGCGCATTGCATCATCAATCACCGTGCCAATTTCCGGCGTGTGAGCGGCAGCAGCAATCGCGCTCCATCGTGCATTCTCAGGGACAAAGAAGATGTTTTCGGCAGTGTATTCGTCCTGGTCTTCTTCAAATCCATCGCCTTCTTCAACCAGTTCCTTGTACTTTGCCTCGAAGCGATCCGAAATGTATTTCAGAAAAATCAGTCCGAGAACGACCGACTTATATTCGGATGCGTCGATGTTCCCGCGTAAGACGCAAGCCGCGTCCCAGATTTGTTTTTCAAAGCCGATATTGCTTGTGTTATTCTCAGCCATTTCAGCAACCTCCAAAGTTATAGTTTCACACTTACTATTCTACAAAAAGAGCTGTACGAAAAACCGGACTCAGTTCTTGTCCGTTCGCA
>OGQN01003326.1_pt1 | contig 10563 bp, 10 predicted proteins | sample 1553231 | NCBI WGS metagenome assembly OGQN01 (sample SAMEA2579950, study PRJEB22360) | human gut metagenome | biome: human gut; feature: human-associated habitat; material: faeces | place: Denmark | collected 2008/2010 | reverse complement strand
GGAAATGGACATGAGGCCCGCAAGGGCCAGTGATACGATCGTTTTCATTCTGCAAGATCCTCCGTTTTTTCTTCATCAAATTCTTCGGGGCTATTCTCCTGTTTGCGCTTCCAGATGAGCATGGCCAGCGCCGTGCCGCACAGCAGCACGAACAACACCGTCCACCAGTCCACCAATCGGAAGCGCCATACAAGCGGCTGTGTGAGGAAGAACAAGGCCACAGACAGTACCGCCAGCACCGAATTCACGGTTTTCTGCACTGCATAACCCCGCGGCTCATTTTCCTCCGCTTCTTCGTCCATGCGTTCAGCCTGCTCATTTTCATTGTCTGTATCCTCACCGCCGTCTTTTTTCCTGCGCAGCCACACAAAAATGGCAAACAGGATAGAAAGCAGCATGCAGACAAGGTCGGCCAGCGTCAATGCGCGGGCGTCCTCCTGTACAGGAATCTCCACCGGGGCCTCCGGTCCTTCCGGCTCCGGCTCCGGATCGGGTTCCGGTTTCGTTTCTTCCGGCTCAAAGAGCGCAGGTTTCGGCTGCACGGACGCAGCGAAGCCGTCGACCGGCACGGTGTACTTCAGCAGATTCCCGCACCGGTCCCACACGAAAAAATCGTAATCTCCGTTTTGGTCCACCTCAAACACGAGCGTATCCACACCATACGCAACGCTTCCATCTGGCCGCGTGATGGACTGGACGCCGCAGATGCTGCCGTCCATTCCCAGGTTGATGTTCACCGTTCCGTCCCTGCCCGGCGTCAGCGTATGCGAAGCCCTGGGCGGCGTTTTGTCCAGCACGACGTCCCGTGCTTTTTCTTCGCTCACATTCCCGGCGACGTCCCATACACGCACAACGATATGGACGATCTGTTCCTCCGTAAACTTCGGCGGGTCTGCCGGGTCGAACACCGTCCATTCTCCGTCGCCCACTTTGTATTCGTACCGTTCGATGCCGGAACCGACATCACCGGCGCTGGCGTTCATAATGATATCGTAATTGTAGTACTCGGTTTTGCCGTATTCCGTGATGATGGTGCGGTCGCCGCCGTCCAGCGGCTCAAAATGGAAATCCACAGTCGGGCGCGCGGTGTCCACGTTGCCCACTTGTGCATGCAGTGTAGCCGTATTCCCACCGTTGTCGGTGATGACAAAGTCATACGTACCATTGGCGCTCACGGTAAAATCCGCCGCATCGCCCTCCACCACCGTGCCGTCCGGCAGTGTGATGGACTTAACGCCGCTGGGCGCATAGCCGTCCTCTGGCTTCGGGTCCGTGGCCGTCACATGGATGGCCGCAGGCCCGTTCGTCCAGACATCCGGCGTCACGGTATATTCTGCTTCGGGCGCGAGATAGTCGATGTTGTCTACCTCCGTGTGCAGCGTGAACGTGTTGCCGCCGTTGTCCGTAATGATGAAATCGTATTTTCCATTGGCCTCCGCAACGAAATCCGCGGTATCGCCGTCCACCACCGTACCGTCCGGCATCGTGATGGACTGGACGCCGCTGGGTGCGTATCCGTCCTCCGGCTTCGGGTCGGTGGCCGTCACACGGATGGTCACGGGCTTGTTCGTCCAGTCACCGGGCATCACCTCATAGTCCGCGACCGGCACAAGCAGGTCGATATTGCTCACTTCCACGGGATAGGACAGGATGTTGCCGCAGTAATCGCGCACAGAGAAGTTGTACACACCGTTTTTGTCTACCGTGTACTTCGCCGTATCCGCGTCCACGACGCTGCCGTCCGGCAAGGTGATGTCCCGCACGCCCGACAGGTTATCGTCTGTGGACAGGTCGATCTCCACCGTTCCGTTCGTCCAGTGATCCGGGGTCAGGGTTTTCTCCGCCACAGGCTCGGTCTGCTCGAACATGAAGCCTGCAAAAATGGCGTCGGACACATTCCCCGCGTTGTCCTCCGCCTTCGCATAGATGTTTCCGAAGTATTCCTCCCGCATGGCGGGCTTGTCCAGCTCGTCATAGGTCAGCCAATCGGCTGCGAGGTGGTCTTCGTCCAATGCGTATTGGTAGTAGATGGCCTTGATGCCGCTGTCCGTCCAGCCTTCATCGGCCAGATCGTGGGCCAGCAGTTCCGGGCGGTCTACCTCATTGAAATGCGGATAGCCGAACATCCCCGCGGGCGCATTGTCCGCTGCCGAATGCAGGATATCGTCCATCACAGGCTTTGAACGGTCGATGGTGTCGATGACGATCTCTTCCGGGCCGGGGTCTGGTGTTCCCTCACCTCCATCTGCATCCGCGTCCGCGGACACGCGCTGCACGTTGTCCTTCGCCCACAGATAGTACGTGCCGTTTTCCGTGATGTTGGCGAAAACATTGCTGTCCTGCCACTCAGCGGGGCGGTCCGCCGTGCGCGTCACCGCATACCGCCCAAGCCCGGACTCCGTATCATGGGCTTTTACCGTGATGGTCTTGCTTTGGCTCCAGCCCTTGTCCCACTCCACAGAATCAATGACCGGCGAATGCTTGTCGATGTGGTCGATGATGAACGGATACGGCTCGGACACATTGCCTGCTAGGTCGCGCGCATAGGCGTTGTAGCTTCCGTTCCCGGTGAAAATGAAGGCCGCTTCCGCCGTGGAATCCACCCAGGTGATCGGGTCAGGGGCATGACGGCTTCCCATATCTTTTTCGGCATGTTCCCAGCCGATGGCAACGACGCCGCTGTTATCGTCCTGCGCCGTTACTCTGGCCCAGTTTTCCTCCGCGTCCCAGGTGCGCTGTGTCTCCACCTTTACCACAACGGGCGGCACGATATCCAGCGCGGTGACGTCCACCTTTGCGGCAGCGGAAATATTCCCCGCCTTGTCCGCTGCCCAGATGTAGTAAACGCCGTTGTGGTCTGCCTTGGGAGTGCCGGCGCTAAAGCTGTCCAGCGCAGGCGCTTTTTCCTCCGTGGTGACCGCATAGCCTTTCACGCCGCTGTCCGCGTCTGTGGCCGTAACGGCCAGCGTCATTTCCGTATGGCCGCTGTCTGGCTGCTGCTCCACCTTTGAAATGACCGGCGCGACCTTATCCACCAGCGCGGTCTTGCTGGCCGTGCCGGAAATGCGGCCCACATTGTCGATGGCGCGGGCGCTGACCGTATGTTTGCCGTGGTCTGCGATGGAAAGCACGCCGCTGTATGCCGTCCAGCTTCCGCCGTCCAGAGAATATTCCGTGCGGGCAACGCCGCTGTGTGCGTCGCCGTTGTCCTTGATGGCCACCGTTACTGTGCTGTTCGTCCACTGTTCCGTGGAAAGCGTGATGCCGGGCACATTGGGCGGGGCCGGGTCGATGTTCACCTTTGCCGTGGCTGTCTGGCCGGAGGCGTTGCCCGCGCCGTCCACCACACGGGCGGTCACAGTCGTGATGCCGCCCGCGGTGATGGTCACGGTGGAGTCGCCCACGGGACAGCCCGTCCAGGCGCCGCCGTTGATGCTGTACTCATAGTGATGGATGCCGCTGCCGTAGTCGCCCGGCGCCGCGCTCCAGTCCGGCAGGCTCGTGCCTGTGTCTGTTCCGCCCGAAAACCGCACCACCGCGCTGTCCCTCTGCCAGCCCGTGGGCGCGCTGGCCTGCACGCCGGCCGGCTCGGTGAGGTCATAGCCGTAATAGCAGCCCGCGTACATCGGCACGTTGACCGGGATGTACACCCGGTCGTTTGAAAGCTGCCCGTTGTTGTGCCTGTGCCGCACCAGCGCGTAGCGGATGCTCATGTCCCCGCCCGCTGCCGCAATATCGTATCCATAGCACGGCATATACAGATTCGGGGACAGCGCCGTTCCCTGTGAATTCCCCAACGGGTCCCGCCCGCACACCGGGCAGAGCCAGATGTCATAGTTGTTGGGCGATGTGAAGATCTCCCGTGTGTTGATGGTCTGGGAGCTGCCGGAATACATGTACCCGATCACGTAGGTATATGGCGTGCCGTTTCGGTCCGCGCCCAGCGCGCCGCCCGCGGCGAACGCCGTGGACGCAAGCAGCATCACACACAGCAGCAGCGCAAGCAGGCATGTCACCGGTCTGCTCACTTTCTTTATTCTGTTCATGCGCATCCTCCTGTCTCCAATTCTTTTAAAATATTGGGTATTTCCATCTTTGGCACAGGCTGCTTTACGGCCTGTCCCTTTTCCTGCCGGCTGGATCTCCGTTCCGGTTTTTTCGCCCGTATTTCTGTTTTCTGCTCCGGCTCCGGAATGATGAACGGTGTTTCCGGCATGGGCGGAGCACACTGCACCGTGCTCCGGTTCGGCGCCATCTGCTCCACCTTCACGACGATCTCTTTTTTCTGCCGTGCGCTCATCCGCCGCACCAGCCTGCCCAGGCGGGCGAGCTGTCCGCCCGCCCAGCACAGGACCATCACCGCGTTCAGCGCCAGTGACAGGCTCAGAAGCAGATAGGCCCGTGCCAGCGGCGCGGGCAGGACTTCTCCCGCCGTTACCGCCTGCAGCGCCTCCCGTGCGGTATCCGCCAGCGGATGGCCCGAGCATCCGCTCAACAACGCGACCGCACACACAACAGCGCCTGACGCCCGTTTAGCATTCCGCGGCATCCTGCGCCTCTGCATATGCTTCCTCCAACAGCTCCCGCATCACCCGTTTTGCCCCCTCCGCGCTCAGACGCGGCAGAGACGCACGGATGAAGTCGAGCAGCTCCTCCTCGGTCATCTGCGCGGCCTCCCGTGGCGTCACATGCGTGAGCCGGACAACACCGCCGTCCAGCCGCGCGCGGACAAAACTGTTCTTTCCCATCCCTGTGCGGCTGCGCAGCGCACGCGGCATTGTCATACGGCCGCGGCCGTCTACGTACAGATACAAATCCATTTCCCCGGTCTTCTCCATTTTCCATTCTCCTTGTTCGTTATGATGCGAATGACAGCTGTTCCGGCAGGACCCGGATGCGTTCGGACTGGTCATAGTTCGAAACAAACAATTCCGGGAACTGCGCGCCGCCGTCATACCGCTGTTTCATATTGTTGAGCCGCGTCACGCGCTCGATATATATTCCCGGCCGGTCATACATTTCCCATACCAGAGGATGGTCGTTGTACGACAGCAGGAACTTGCCCTGCGCCGACAGCAGCGTGTCCCGCAGGCGTTCGTGGCCCCCACGGCCAAAGGTGATATTGCTGTAGTAATCCTCGGTGTCTACATACGGCGGGTCGCAATAGAAAAAGCTCACCGGCCTGTCATACTGCCGGATGAGCTTCTCGAAGTCCTTATTCTCCACAACGACCTTCTGCAGCCGTGCGCAGGCTTTATCGATGAGGGGGAAGTTCCCCCACATGCTGTGCGGCTGCGCCGCAAAACTGCCGCAGCCTGCCGCGTAGCTGTACCGGATGACCTGGTAAAACGCCGCAGCACGCGCCACTTCCTCCATCCCCTCCGGATGCTCCAGCACCTGCTTGAGGCGCATGAAATCCTCCCGTGAATTGAGGACATACCGAAGCCGCTCCTGCAGCTCCCGCGGATGGTCACGCACCGCGCGGTACAGTGCGGCAAGATTTCCGTTCAGATCATTGTACACCTCAAAATCCGTGCCCGGCGGTTTGTGGAACAGCACCCAGCCTCCGCCGCCAAACACCTCTATATATCGTTCATAGTAGAGCGGGAAACGCGCCAGCACCTCTTCCCGGAGTGCTTTTTTGCCGCCCACCCATGCCATGAAGCTGTCTATACCATATGCGCCTCCCCTTTCTTCGGACAGGGCGTATATCCCCGCACACGGGGTATTCCGCGCCCCGCGTGTTCCTGTTCTACTTCACGGATTTCCCTTTATCCCGTTTTTTCGGCCGCCTCCCTGTGGATATATATACTCTGTGTAAAACACATACACCGTCTCTGCTCTTACTTGACGGAGTGGAAAAACACATTCCGCTCCTGTTCAATATTCCATTCCGTTCAGTTCCGGTTCATCCCATTCATCTATGGATACAATATTCACATATTCCCCAATGACACCCAGAGCCGCATCATAGCTGCCGCACTGGATGATGCGCCTGCACATCTCTTTTGCTTCATCATTCTGGTCATTCTCTGCAAGCGTGCGTGCCGCGATGCCCATGAGGTTGAATATATTTCCATTCGCGCCAATGAGCGGACAATCCGGCTTCCCGTTCTGGACGTTTTCTTCAACACCGAGCCGGTTCGGAAGATAGTCGCTGAGCCATGTACCGCCAAATTGTGCATGCGTCCGAAGACGCCACAGCGCCAACCGCCCTGTATCCAATTCGATTCCGTCCATCATGAACAGCAGATTGGTACACCCCTCATGCTCAAATGCGTATATTTCTTTAAAGTGCGCCCCATTTTGCAATATTTTTTCTTCTGCCAGCATTTGATGGATGCCATCTTCCCATTCCTGAAGATCCCCGCCGCATCCCTGAAGCACCAGACCTTCACGGTCCTGCATTTTCTTAAGGTCCTCTGCCGAAATTTTCGGTATCATCTGTTTTCCCTCCCCTGTTTTTTTATGACGGCGGCAGTGTGTCCGGTTCCACCAAACGCAAGTCGGCTGCATAGGCGGGCTGGGTCAGGCGGACATAGATATCAAGCTGTTCTCCGCTCAGGCGGTACAGCGTCCGGCATGCATCGCACAGGTCCGGCCAGAACGCGGACACTCTGTCCGGTTCCCACTGCAACGCCTGCAGCAGATCCTGAATATCCCGAACGTCCAAACTGGCTGTGCTGTATGCCTGCGGCGTCAGCATCCCCAGCAGCGCCAGCATCTGCCGGATATATGCGCCAAGCGCCGCCCGCAGCTCCGGTTTTGTGCGCAGCGCGGAATCCACGCTCTCAAAATGGCCTGTATCGCATGCGGATTCCACCCGGCAGATGCATTCTTCCAGCACACGGCTTTTTTCGTGGATCGTGTACAGCACATCCACATTACGGATACTCTTCACTCATTGCTCTCCCTTCTTCTTTGGCATACTTGTTCTCAGGCATGTCCCATCGCTGAACCGGCACAGAAAACCATGCCGGGCCAGCCTGCAGCTTTCACACTGCGGTTCACTTTCCACACGCGGGATATCCGGCCCAATGACACGGCCCAGCGGCAGAACACAGCAGCTTGTCGGCCGTGTCCTCGACCGCCCTTTCCCATATGGATATTTCAGAATTTTCATCACCTCCCGTTTAACGCAAAAAAGCGGGGAGCATCTGGCTCTGCTGCCAATTGCTCCCCGCTTTTGCTTTGCGTATTTTGTGATCGTGTGTGCCCTCCTTCCCCCTGATCTGTTTATGCAGACAGCCCCGCGAAAATATTTTCGCGGGGCTGTTACATCAGCATTTGTCCAAACGGCATACCGAATAATTCTTCCGGTGACCATATGAAAGTGAAGTTCACGCTTTCCAAGTTACTGCAGCAGCGATTCAGAAAGCCAGTGTCGTCTTTCATGCGCTGCATCAAATCATCGATTTCTTCCGGTGAGGCTCTCATGGATTCGCCTTCGCCATAAAGATAGGCTTCAGCACGAACCGACACTTCGGTTTCCTCACTGATAAAGCACATTAAATCGTCGAATTCACTCCAGCCTTCCAAGTCATCGTATTCTCTCGGGATTCCACTGACGAGAAGTTCGATTTCATCTTCGCCTGCGGTGACGGTGACCGTCACCGCAGAAAACAATAAAGCCATTTTTACGACCCTCCCAGTCTTTCATTCAAATCTGTTTTTATTTACATTTGCCGCTTCATGCAATTCACCTCCGTCGTTTTTGTAAACTCAACCAATACCACAATGACAGCGGAAAGTCTATCAGAATATTTACCGGGGGTACTCAGGTCATCTGCATATCAAATTGCGGCTCCGGGGACTCCATGATCTGTTCCAAATGCCGCGGGTCTACGATGGCCTCGCTTTCGTTCCTGCCAGTGAACAGGGCCAGGATGTGTTCCTTCCGAATCTGCGCCTCATACACCGTTCCGTCCTCACCGAAGCGGTGGGCGAACCTGTCCGCCGTTTTCCGATCCAGTGTCCAGGACAGCGCCCTGATATTTTTGGCGTTGTAGGGGGTAACGCCCCGATAGACCGTCACTGTATCCTCCAGCGCCTGGTGTGCGGTGCGTTCCTCCTCATCCATCAGGAACTCCGGAGAGACAGATCGGAACAAGGCCACCAGTTCTCGTTTGCTCACATTGCAGTCCTGATTGGGGCATTCCTCCTGGGTCCAGGCGATGGATAAGAGCTGCCCCAGATCCTTCTCCGAGAGATCAGAGGCGGCAAACTTGATAAAAGTCAGATAATAGGGCGGGTTGAGCAGTACGAAGATCTGATGGACATTTTCGGCGCTGTCGATCTGCTCTCCAACCTTTCTGCGCCATCTTGTGCAATCATCCGAATTGTTGATCAGGTCGACCATGGAGAGGCTCCCATCCTCATTCCGAAGCGCGGAGATCCCGGAGTTCGTGAAGGGGTGGCTGACGATCACCGGGGAGAGAGCGGTCTCCTGAATCTGCGCATCGAGGAGGGTGTGCGCCACCAGCTTTACGCGGAGCAAATCGGTTTCACGGGGCATCAGGAAAGGCCTCCCATGGTTCCCTCATTGTCCTCAATCAGCAGGATGGCGGTTTCCTCTCCGTCCAACTGCTCCAATTCTTCCATGCTTGCACAGCCGCCGTGGATGTTCATGTAGTGGTCACGGCCAACTTCTTTTAAATTTGTGAAGTCCGTAATCACCGTTGCCTGCTGACAACAAAAGGTCAGGTTGATGAGCGCCTTCATGCTGGTGAGATTCAGTTTTTCAGCCATCACCTGAAACTGCGAAGACTCGCCCACATCAAAGCTGTCCAGTCGCTTTGCCAGATAGTCCAACTCATCCAGGTTGACCTTGGTGCATACCAGCTGATTCAGCACAGGCCAGGCACTGTCGAGCGAGTCCAGGCGGCAGTCAGCTTCAGAAGCATCGCCGATCTCCAGTGCTTCCAACAGCGCAACGCAGTGGTCGTATTGATTTCTGGGAACGGGAAGAGGGATCGCCGCAACACCGTATTCCGGGTGGTCAGCGTTGCTCAGAACTGCTTTCATCATCACATTGCATCACCTTCTTTCAAAATTCAAAATCGCATCTCCGTACTTAGCCAGAAGCAGAGCGCAGACAATCAGGTGGAACGCCTCATCTGTGACCAATTCCGGGGATGCGAGATTGGCAAGAGTGATATTGCGGCTGCCGGTGGAGATGGCTTTGGCTGCCTGATAAACACTGTACAGTTCCGGCTGGATACCGGAAAGCTGGACGGACTGGAAGTCAAATCCGCAGGCATCAAACTTCCAGATCATCCTGCGCCAGATATGTAGAGTACTAAAACGACACGTAAAAACAGCAGAATTGTGGTTACAATGACAATCCCGATGCTCAATCCCTGTATGCAGCTCATCACAGCTTCATATTGTGTTTCGTTTCCTACCGAAACATGGCTCCAATCGTTAATTCCGACGGGACAGTGATGCAGCAGCAGTTCCTGATTATTCCCACCGCAATTAAAATACCCCGACTCTCCTTCAATGTCATTAAGACAATATGAAATGACCTGCCTAACGAAAAAAGCGGGGAGTATCTGGCTCTGCCGCCGATTGCCCCCCGCTTTTCTTTGTGTATTTTGTAATTGTGTGTGCCCTCCTTCCCCCTGGTCTATTTATGCAGACAGCCCCACGGAAATATTTCCGCGGGGCTGTTACATCAGCATTTTTTATATCCAGTTATCTGCATTTCATCTTCCGACACAATTTGTCTTGTTACTTTTATTTGACTGTGATATATTTAATGTCCACTGAACAAAAAAAAGGCCACGTGATATCAAGAAATAGCGCCGTTTCTGCGGTATAATAAGTGCAAGGAAAAACGGGAAAACACGCGAAAAACCTTGCACTTGGAGGCGGCCATGTATCGATACAGTAACGGTCAGATCAGCCTTTCTGACTTCAATCAACCGGCAGGCATGAATCTGAAAGAAAGCAATCGCTGGGTCAAAAAGGCACAGACAATACCCTGGCTGGATATTGAGAAACGCTATGCCAAGCTGTTCACCAATCGCAAGGGCAATGTGGCAAAGCCACTACGCTTAGCCTTAGGAGCCTGCATCATTCAGGCGGAGTACGGTTTTTCCGACGAAGAAACGGCTCTGCAGATTCAGGAGAATCCGTATTTTCAATACTTCTGCGGCAATCCCGGCTACGACGACAGCAAGCAGCCCTTTGACCCATCTCTTATGGTGTACTTCCGTAAGCGCCTGACGCCGGAAGTGCTGGGAGAAATCAACGAGATGATACTCAAAACTGTAACCACATCAGAGAACAACGACGACCATAACACTCCCACAGGCGGTGGTAACAGCGGCACTCTGATTGTGGATGCAACCTGCGCGCCGTCTGATATCCGATTTCCGCAGGATGTGTCGCTTTTGAACGAGGCGCGTGAAAATGCAGAGCAGATCATTGATACGCTGCAGGAGCAGAGCGTGGAAGAGAAACCCAGAACCTATCGCAACAAGGCCCACAAGGACAGCCTCAAGTATATGCGCAGCCGCAAGCACAACGTGAAGAAGACGCGCGAAGCAATCCGTAAGC
>OGQN01003318.1_pt1 | contig 10584 bp, 9 predicted proteins | sample 1553231 | NCBI WGS metagenome assembly OGQN01 (sample SAMEA2579950, study PRJEB22360) | human gut metagenome | biome: human gut; feature: human-associated habitat; material: faeces | place: Denmark | collected 2008/2010 | reverse complement strand
CACGTTCAGCGGCACGGTGGTGGAGGTCTCGCGGTCGATCACCACGCGGAGCTGTATATCCATGTCATAGCCCTTGGCATAGGAATAGAAGTCGTCACTCCGCGGATCCAGCGGCCCGGAGCTGTTGGCTGCGTCAGCCAGGGCCAGGGAGGCCAGGTCCTGCGCCTGCTGCCGGGTCAACTCGGCCACCTCGTCGGTGTCGTACCGGCGGACGTAGCCGCTGATCACGGCGTTCACGCCGCCGTACCGCGCCAGCGAGTCGATGCCGATGAGGCTCTCCCGACTGTCGGCGCGGTTCACCAGCTGGGTCAGCAGCCGGTGGACATCGGAGCCGTTGACGATCGATACCCTCCACTCACGACACAGACTCGTGCCGTTCCGCAGCTGGTAGTCCACACGCACATAGCGGGTGATCGGGCCGCCCTCCGTGTCCAGATAGGTTTGGTTCTCCAGCCTTTCGCCTGTCTCATCGTACTGCTCCAGAATGGCGCGGTGGAGGGAGATCACGCTCTCCACCGCTGCGGGATCGTCGGCGGTGAAATCCGCATAGCTGGCGCTGAAGCGGACGGAGGTCACGTCCTCCGCGTCCGGGACGCGGTGCTGATAGCCGGTAATGTCCAGCTTCACGCACACCGTCACCGCCGCCAGCACCAGCACCATGGCCGCCGTCTCCAGCCACCAGCGCTTGTTGAAGATGCGGAACTTCTTTTGCAGCAGCATCTGGGCGGCGAAGAAGCAGATCACGCCCATGACCAGCTGGCAGATCAGCAGGCAGGCGAAGCCGCCATCGATAAAGGCGGTATAGCGCAGGAACAGACCCAGCCCCAGACCGCCGCACAGACCGATACTCCACCGGGCGATGGGGCGCAGCCACCGGAAGGACATAGCGTCGCCGGCCGTCTCGCTGGGGCGCTTTTTATACAGCCACCACACCAGCGCCAGCAGTGCGATGCCCACCGCGGCGTAGATGATACAGGTGGAGAAGGCGGAGGCTGGCAGCTGGACGCGTTGATAGCTTTGGGTGCCGATGGGCTCGCGGAACTGCACGTCGATGGGCTGGGCGCCGCCGTTGGCCACGGCATCCCAGATCCGACCCACCGGCGTCAGCCAGGTGATGAACTCCGGAATGTCGCTGTTGCTGTAGCCGAAGTAAAACATCTGCGTCATCGTGCTTATCACCGCGTACAGAAGGAGGGCGATGACGTTCATCGCGCCGTAGAGCACCGGCACCGCCAGCAGCCATCCCGTGACCATGGCGCACAGGGAGCCGAGCGCGAAGAAGAACAGCGCCATCAGCTCCGTCAGCAGCAGCCACGTGCCCAGCGCCGCCCAGTCCACGTAGGAGAAGCCGGCGCTGCACAGAGCGGTCAGCAGGAAGATCAGCACGTTCCCCGCCGTCAGCGCTCCCAGCGCAGAGAGGACGTGGGAGAAAAATGCCTGTGTCCGTGTCACCGGCAGGGCGTGCATCAGCCCCACGGTGCGGCCGGACATCAGGTACGACCACACCGCCATGGCCGCAAAGCAGCCGAACAGCAGGGACATGACCACGGAGGCGGGGATGGACTGGATGATGACGTTGTGCTGCCGCAGCTGCAGCACGGTCATGATGCCCTCCGCCACGCCGTCGCACTCCCGGCTCGCCGACAGTATCTGCATGGGAAGGATCACCACCCACACGGCCACATACAAAAACAGCAGCGGCCAGTAGCGCTTTATATCGCTGCGCAGCAGCGCGGCGTTACAGAAGGATGTCTTTCGCGGCATAATCCACACCTCCCAGCTCGTAAATGAATATCTCCTCCAGCGTCAGCGGGATGGATTCCAGCAGCACCGGCTCGGTGATCTGCATCCGGCGCATGATCTCCTGACTGCTGCCCCGGACGATATAGGTGTACACCCGTCCCACGTGGCTGCGGTGCAGGATGTTCAGCTCCGCCGGCAGCGGCGGCTCCGTGACGCCCTGATAGGCCACCTGCAGCTTCACCGTGTTGTCCTGCAGGTCGCTGAGACTGCGCTCCAGCAGCACCTTGCCGTGGTTCAGAATGCCCACGTGGTCGCACACGTCCTCCAGCTCCCGCAGGTTGTGGCTGGAGACCAGCACCGTCGTGCCGCGCTCCGCCACGTCGCCCAGAAGCAGCGACCACACCTGCCGCCGCATCACCGGGTCGAGGCCGTCCACCGGCTCGTCCAGGATCAGGTACTCCGGCATGCAGCACACCGTCAGCCAGAAGGCCGCCTGCTTCTGCATACCCTTGGACATGCGGCGCAGCATCAGCTTTTCGTCCAGCGGGAAGACCTGCTTCAGCTTCTCGTACCGCTCCCAGCTGAAATCGGGGTAGATACCGGCGAGGAATTTCGCCATCTCCCGGATGCCCGACTGCGGGAAGTAGTACCAGTCGTCGCCGATAACGGCCATACGACTCTTCACGGCGGTGTTCTCATATACCGGCTGACCGTCCACCAGCACGTCGCCGCTGTCCTGCCGGTAGATGCCCGCCAGATGGCGGATGATGGTGGACTTGCCCGCACCGTTGGGGCCCACCAGTCCGTACACCGCGCCGTGGGGCACCGTCATGGTCAGACCGTCCAGCGCCCGGAAGCCGTCAAAGCTCTTGACGACGTTTTTTACCTCGATCATACCTCATCTCCTCCTTCCCATAGTGCCAGCAGCTGTTCCCGGGTATAGCCCAGGCTCTTCAGCTCCTCCAGTAGCGGGACCAGCTGCTGCGTCAGCTCCGCTATGCGCCGGGCGTGCTCGCCGTCTCCGGCGGAGACGAAGCTGCCCCGGCCGGTGACGGAGTAGATATATCCCTCGGTCTCCAGCTCTGCGTAGGCGCGCTGGATGGTGTTGGGGTTGATGGCCAGCTGTGTGGCCAGGCTCCGCACCGACGGCAGCTTCTCCTCCGGCTCCAGCAGCCCCGTCAGCATCATGCGACGCAGGCTGTCCTTCACCTGCTGGTACAGGGGACGGCTGTCCCGGTAGTCCAGCACGATCATGTGACCCACGCTCCCTTCTGTGTCAAGTGTATTATGCGTATTGGTACAATTAGCATAACACGGAGCCATGCCGCCTGTCAAGGGAAAATTTTTCTTTTCATCCCCGGGGTTTCGTAGTATAATGGCTCCAAATTCTTTTCCCGAAGGGGGCATTTCTATGCGTATCACGGTAAAAGTCGGCACCTCTACTCTGGCCCACGCCACAGGACGGCTGAACATCCAGCGGATGGAGGGCCTGTGCAAGGTCCTGAGCGACCTGAAAAACGCCGGGCACGAGATCATTCTCGTCTCCTCCGGCGCCATCGGCATGGGCGTGGGCAAGCTGAACCTGCCGGGACGACCTAAGGATATGCCCACGAAGCAGGCGGCCGCCGCCGTGGGCCAGTGCGAGCTGATGTACACCTATGACAAGCTGTTCAACGAGTACAACCACACAGTGGCACAGGTGCTGCTCACCGGCGAGGATGTAAAGAACGAGCAGCGCAGCCGTAATATGCGGAACACCATTTTTCGCCTGTTGGAGCTGGGCGCGCTGCCTGTCATCAACGAAAACGACACCGTGGCCACCGACGAGGTGGGCGTGGAGAACACCATCGGCGAGAACGACACGCTTTCCGCCATCGTGGCGGCGGCGGTGCAGGCCGATCTGCTGATCCTGCTCAGTGATATCGACGGCCTGTATGACGGCGATCCCCACAAGGATCCCGCCGCGAAGCTTATCCCCGTGGTGCCGTCCATCGACGCGCACATTCTCGCTCTGGGCGGCGGCAGCGGCAGCGGCCTGGGCACAGGCGGTATGGCCACCAAGCTGAAGGCTGCGCAGATCGTCACCGAGGTCGGCTGCCAGATGGTCATCGCCAATGGCAGCAAGCCCGCCCTGCTGTACGACATCGTGGGCGGAAAGCCTGTGGGCACCCGATTTCTGGCAAAGGAGAAGTGAGCCATGACCACTATCGATATTCTGAAAAAGACCCGCGCCGCCCGGGGCGGACTGGCCGTCCTGGACGAGGCAGGCAAAAACGCCCTGCTGCTGTCCATGGCCGACAGTCTTCTGTCCCATGAGGGCGCTATTCTGGCGGAAAATGAAGCCGACATGAGCGATGCCCGGGGGCATATCTCCGATGTGATGCTGGACCGGCTGCGGCTGGACCACGACCGACTGACGGGCATGGCCGACGGCGTGCGGGCCATTGCCGCCCTGCCGGACCACACCGGCCGTGTGCTGTCCGAGGTACGCCGCCCCAACGGTCTGGTCATCCAGAAGGTACAGGTCCCTCTGGGGCTGGTGTCCATTATCTATGAGAGCCGCCCCAACGTTACCTCAGATGCGGCGGCCCTGGCGCTGAAATCCGGCAATGTCTGCGTACTCCGCAGCGGCAGGGAGGCCTACCGTACCGCCCGCGCCATCGTGCAGGCACTGAAGGCCGGCATCGCCGCCGAGGGCGGCGACCCAGACATTCTGAACATCGTGGACGACACCACCCACCAGTCTGCCGCGGACATCATGACCGCCAAGGGTCTGGTGGACCTGCTGATCCCCCGGGGCGGCGCGGGACTGATCCGGGCCTGCGTAGCCGGCGCCACCGTGCCCTGCATTGAGACGGGCACCGGTATCTGCCATGTCTACGTGGACAAGGCCGCCGATCTGGACAAGGCGCTGGCCATTGTGGAAAACGCCAAGACCAGCCGTCCCTCCGTGTGCAATGCCGAAGAGGTGCTGCTGGTACACAGCGCGGTTGCGGTGGAATTCCTGCCCCGGCTGAAGAAGCGTTTGGTGGATGACCGAGCCGCCGCAGGCAAGGTCCCCGTGGAGCTGCGGCTGGACGAGCGCGCCGCGGCGGTCATTCCCGGTACCCCCGCCGGCGAACGGGACTTCGACACCGAGTTTTTGGACTATATCCTGGCCGTAAAGCTCGTGGACAGCGTGGACGAGGCCATCGCCCACATCGCCGCCCACTCCACCGGCCACAGCGAGGCCATCGTCACCGAAGACCCCGCCCACGCCGAGGCCTTTGTTAACAGCGTGGACAGCGCCGCCGTGTATGTCAATGCCTCCACCCGCTTTACCGACGGCGGGGAGTTCGGCCTGGGCTGCGAGATGGGCATCTCCACCCAGAAGCTCCACGCCCGGGGACCCATGGGGCTGGACGAGCTGACCACGTATAAATACGTCATCCGCGGCAACGGACAGATCAGATAAAGCAAAAAGAGACGGCATCCGCCGTCTCTTTTCATATTTCCACGATCTCTGCGCCCAGGGCCGCGGCGTCCGCCCGGTCGTGGGTGACGCACAGCACCGCCGCGCCGTTCCGGTGCCGCAGAAGATACTGCGCCGTCCGGTCCCGGGCCGCGCCGTCCAAACCCTTAAAGGGCTCATCCAGCAGCAGCAGCTCCGGCCCATAACATACTGCCCGGGCAACAGACACCCGCCGCCGCTGTCCGCCGGACAGTTCCGCCGCCCGCTGGTCCAGGCAGTCCGCCAATCCCAGCTCCCGCAGGTGCGCCTCGATATCCGGCCGGGACATAGCCCGGCCCGTGACCAGACGCACGTTCTCCACGGCATCCAGCTGCGGGCACAGACGGTCCTCCTGAAACACGAAACCCACTCGCTCCGGCACGCCGGTGACGGTGCCGCTGTCCGGCATCTCCAACCCGGCGGTACAGCGCAGGAGCGTGGTCTTGCCGCGGCCGGAGGGGGCCATCAGACACACCACCGCCCCGTCCGGGACGGTCAGGCTCACGTCCTCCAGCACGACCTTGTCGCCGAAGCGCTTGTACAGATGTGCCGCGTTCATGTGCCGCACCCCCTTTCCAGCCGACGGAAGCCCCGCCGCAGCAGGGCCAGCACCGCGCGCTCAAACAGGGCGCTCAGCGCCACGATCACCACGGTCCAGGCCAGCAGGTCGGCGGTCTGGAGGTAGATCTTCGCGTCGTACAGTCTCTCGCCCAGGGAGCCGGCCACCACACCGATGACCTCGGCCGCTACACCGGCCTTCCAGCTCATGCCCAGGGCCGCGGCGCAGCCCGCCAGCAGGAACGGCTCCACCGCCGGCAGCAGGATGCTGTGCAGCTGCCGCCGCCAGGGCACCCGGAAGGCCCGGGCCATTTCCAAAAGCTGGCCATCCGCACTGCGGAGGCCCGCCAGCACGTTGGTGTACAGAATGGGGAAGACCATCAGGAATGAGATGAACAGCGGCAGCGCCGATGTCCGCATCCAGATCAGTGCCAGGATGATGAACGACGCCACCGGCACCGCCTTGATGGCCAGCACATAGGGCCGCAGCAGCACCTCCACCACCGGCCAGCGTCCCGCCGCCAGCGCCAGCACAAAGGCCAGCACCAGCGCCAGGGCAAAGCCGCCGGCGATACGGCAAAAGCTGAACGCCACCGCCCGCCGGAAGGCCGCTGTCACCGCCAGGGCGCAAAGCCGCCCCAGCACCGTTACCGGTCCCGGCAGCAGCAGTGCCGAGCCCACGGCCCAGGAGGCCGCCTGCCAGGCCGACAGGGCCAGCACCACCGCGCCGGCACGCTGCCAGGTCTTTATTTTTTTGTCCGCAGGTGTGCTCATGCGCCCATCCAGTAGAAGCCGTCACCGGGCATGGCGCCGCCCACGGCCTCCGTCTTCAGGTCATACAGTGTTTGCAGATAGCCGCCCACGGCGACCTTCATATCCACGCCGGTAATACATACCAAGTTGCACTGGGGCAGCGCCTTCTCCGCCACGGCGGCCTTGACGATGCCATATTTCTCCACCAGCACAGCGGCCTCGGCCGGGTGCTCATTGGCGTAGTCCGTGCTGGCGGCGTAGTCCTCCAAAAAGGCTGCCAGTGCCGCCGGGTGTTCATCGGCAAACGCCTTACGGGCCACCAGCACCGAGGTAACGAGGCGGCTGCCGTTGTCCAGCGCATCCCATTCGGCGCTCAGATCCAGCGCCACGCGCAGGCCCTCCACCTGGCTCTGCGCCACGGTGACAAAGGGCTGGGGCAGCATGGCTACGGCGTTGTCCTGTTCCGCCATCAGGGCCACGATCTCCGTGGGCTCGCTCTTCCACTCTACCTGTACGTCCTCACCCAGAGTCAGCCCGTGCTGCGAGAGCAGATAGGTCAACGCGTACTCCGGGGTAGCGCCCTTGCCGGTGGCGTAGATGGTCTTTCCGTTCAGCGAGGCAATGTCCGTCACCGTCTCGCCGCCCTTTTCCACGATATACAGCACACCCAGTGTGCCGGCGGCCAGCAGCACCACGCCGCCCTCCGTCTGGTTGTACAGGATGGCCGCCACGTTGGCCGGCACCGCCAGCACATCCAGCTCGCCCTGCACCAGCTGGGGCGTCAGCTCATTGGCGCTGGCCGCGATGGTGTACGTATACGCGTTCTGGCCCAGGCCGTTGTCCGCATCGTCAAACAGCTTTACCATGCCCATGGAGGTAGGGCCCTTCAGCCCGCCCAACCGCACAGTGACCGGCTGGGCGGCGGATTTGTCGCCATCCTCAATGGGCATAGGCGTTTTCGGCGTTATGCAGGCGCACAGCGTCAATGCCAGCGCCAGCGCCAGCAGCAGGGATATCATTTTTTTCATGTTGTTTTCTCCTTTCCGTGATACGGTCTCTTATACAAAGCTGTCGTGCAGCATGCCTATCTGTCTTCTATCGGTGTGATCACGTTGGAGTACAGCGTTTTGGCGCTGACACCCTCCAGCCGCCCGATCTTTCCGCTGAGGGCGGAGATCGCGTCCTGCGGCGCATCCAGCACCACGGAGATGATGTTCACGCCCCGGGCGCGGTAGGGCACGCCCATCCGCCCGATGATATATGCGCCGTACTGGTGCAGCAGCGCGTTCAGCTCCGTCACTGCGTCCTCATTCTCTACGATGACCGCAATGACCGCCACCCGTGTTTCCATAGCAAAACCTCCCGTCGTAAGATCCGCGGCCAAATAAAAAAGCCGCGCCGCCACCGCGACACGACCACAGCGCCCGCTTCGCGGGCGCAGAACCTATGGCGCATCTTCCGTCTCAAGCGTACTTTCGACGTCAGCAGCGTGTTTATTGTACGGCAAACGCCTGCTCTTGTCAAGCCGATCCCGCCGGCGGACTGTTTCAGACAGCCGCCGGTATATAATAAATATAGGAGAGAAGGGCGGGACCGTGGGGTAAGAACGGCCCCGCCCGGGGGAAGCGGCTTAATGCTTTTCGCTGGCGCGGCGGGCGGGCTTCTCCGCACAGCGGACGCCAGGCAGCAGCGTCAGCAGCTGGGCGGCAAGGCCAAACACGGCGGCGGGCAGCAGCCAGCTCAGGCCCAGATCATACAGCGGCAGGGCCTCCACCAGCAGCAGCTTCACACCGCAGGTGTGCAGGGTGCACAGCACGCTGGTCAGCAATGCGCCCAGCGCGGCGCCCCGGCTGACAAAGTCGTGGACCTTGGGTATGATGAGGGAGACGCAAATAAGCACCAGCGTGGGGGGATATACTATATCCAGCACCGGCGCGGCCACGGCCACGATACGGTCCAGGCCAAGGTTGGACACCACGGCGCTGAACACGCAGATGACCGTCACGAACACCTTGTAGCTGATCTTCCCGCGACACAGCTCCGTGAAATACGCCGCGGCGGAGCTGGTCAGGGCGATGGCCGTGGTGACGCAGGCCAGGCCCACCACCACGCCGAAGATCACCATGCCGGTCTTGCCCATCAACGCCTCTACGATGGCCATGATGAGGGCCGCGCGGCCGATGGAGGACGTGTACTGTGCGGACACGGTGGCGCCCAGATAGGCCAGACCCATATACACCGCCAGCAGCAGCACGCCCGCCAGCAGCGCGGCGCCGCCCACCACGCGAAGCTGGCTCCGGCCCCGCTGATAGCCCTTGGCGGTGACGCTTTGCAGTACGATGATGCCGAAGGGCAGGGCCGCCAGCGCGTCCATGGTCTGGTAGCCGGCCTTGATGCCGGTGACGGCCACGTTGTCGATCTGCGCCAGGGGCGCGATGTCGCCCAGCGGCGTGATCACACCCTTGATAATAATGGCGAACAGGCCCACCAGCAGCAGCGGCGTGAGCACCTTGCCTACAATGTCCACCACGGCGGACTCCTTGATGCACAGAGCCAGAATCACCGCGAAGAACACCACGGAGAACACCACCGGCGATACGCCGGACAGGTTGGGCGCGATGGCCATCTCATAGGTGCTGGCGCTGGTGCGGGGGGTGGCCACCATGGGGCCGATACACAGAATGATGGCGCACATGAGGATCTCGGCGGGGACTTTGCCCGCCCGTTCCAGTACCTTCTCGCTGCTGCCCACGCGGAGCAGGGCGAACATACCCATCATCGCCAGACCGATATCCGCAATGAAATAGGCGGAAAAGCCCGCCAGCCACTGGCTGCCGGCCTCCATGCCCAAAAAGGGCGGGAAGATCACGTTGCCCGCGCCGAAAAACATGGAAAACAGCGCAAAGCCCACGACAACGATATCTGCCGTGGTGTTTTTCCTCTGTCCGATCATTCTGATTTCTCCATTTCTCTTCTCTTGTTCCCACGCCGCCGACTGCGGCGCGCCGGTGCGGTCTCGCGCTTTAAAGCGCGTTGCATCCTGTGCATATAGCGTATCATGCTTTTCATCATTACGGAAATGACGCTTATCGAACGGCGCATGAAAAATTTTGATGGCGTATAAAAACGTTTACCGCATTTTTCAAATCGTTGGTGGAAAGTTTACGTTTATGGCATTGAACGGCGACAGCTCTTGTGATATAGTTAAAAATAATCGTTGCAATTTTGTCCAATTTGTACAGAAAGCGAGGCCCCTATGGATGACAAACGGCTGCGGGCGCTGCTGACGGCAGTGCAGTGCGGCAGCTTTGGAAAGGCGACGGCGCAGCTGGGCTACACCCAGTCCGCCATGACGCACATGGTGAACAAGCTGGAGGCCGAGCTGGGCTGTACCCTGCTCACCCGCAGCAGCCACGGCGTCCGGCTCTCGGAGGAGGGTGAGCACCTGCTGCCCTATATACAGGACTATCTGCGCGCCAGTGAGACCCTGCGGCGGGAGGCGGCGGCCCAGGGCAAGGCCCACAACTGCGTACTGCGGATCGGCTGCTTTGCCAGCATTGCCCGGGCACGGCTGCCGGCGCTGCTGCAGAAGTTCCGCAAACTGCACCCGGAGATCAAGATCGACGTGCTGGTGGGCGGCTATGAGCTGGCCGCGGCGCTGGAGGAGGAGCGGGTGCAGCTGGCCCTGGTGGAGGAGACCTGCGGCAAGGGCTTTTACTGGACGCCGCTGACGGACGCGCCGCTGGTGGCGGTGGTGCCGCCGGATTTTGCCTGGGAGGAGGAGACCATCTCTCTGGAGCGGCTGCTGCAGGAGACATTTCTCTCCTGCCCGGAGCAGTATGTGGCGCGCCTGCTGCCGCCGGAGGCACCACGGCTGGAGGTCACGGCGTCGGACGACGCGGCCATACTGTCCATGGTGGCGGCGGGACTGGGCGTGTCGGTGCTGTCCGCCTTCTCTCTGGCGGGCTATGAGGGCCAGGTGCGGGTGCTCCCGCTGGCGGAGCCGCTGTCACGCCGGCTGGGCGCGGGCCCGCGTCAGG
>OGQN01003296.1_pt1 | contig 10638 bp, 8 predicted proteins | sample 1553231 | NCBI WGS metagenome assembly OGQN01 (sample SAMEA2579950, study PRJEB22360) | human gut metagenome | biome: human gut; feature: human-associated habitat; material: faeces | place: Denmark | collected 2008/2010 | reverse complement strand
TCTCAGAGTTCGGCATTGCATACCGTTTACCTTTGGTTCCTCCTGATAACAGGAACGATCCCATACTTGCTGCCATACCCATACAGTATGTAGCCACATCACATTTGATGTACTGCATAGTGTCATAGATTGCAAGTCCTGCTGTTACAGAACCTCCCGGACTGTTGATATACAGATGGATATCCTTATCCGGATCCTCTGCCTCCAGGAATAGAAGCTGTGCCACAATAATATTGGCAGCCACATCTGTTACTTCCTCGCCGAGGAAAATAATTCTATCTTTTAATAATCTTGAATAGATGTCATAAGAGCGTTCTCCACGACTTGTCTGTTCAATGACATAAGGTACTAAACTCATGTTACACGCCTCCTATACGTTGACCTGTTTATGCGATAACCGGATGAATTATTTCTCTACAGCATTTTCTACCAGGAATGTAACAGCATCCTGAACAGCGATGTCTTCCTTCATCTGCTTCTTCTCTTCTTCGCCCATAAGCTCTTTCAGCTTATCAGCTTCCATGTTGTAAGACTCTGCCATCTTCTTGATCTCTTCATCCAGTCTCTCTTCTGTTACTTCGATGTTCTCAGCCTTGGCAATTGCCTCCAGAACCAGACGAGTCTCGATACGCTTAACAGCCTGTGGGCGAGTCTCCTCCTGAATCTTCTCCAGAGTCATGCCTGTAATCTGACAGTACTGCTCGAAGCTGATTCCCTGATACTGCATATTCTGAGCAAACTCGTTAACCATCTGGCGAACCTGCTCGTCGATCATTGCTTCCGGAATCTCCATTGCAGCGTTAGCTACAGCCTTCTCTACAGCCTGATCTTCCTTCTTCTGCTTGCCTTCGTTCTCTTTCTGCTCTTTGATCTTAGCCTTAACATCAGCTTTGTATTCATCTAATGTGTCGAATTCAGATACTTCTGCTGCGAATTCATCATCGATCTCCGGAATCTGTTTCTCTTTGATCTCGTGAATGGTGCATTTGAATACAGCATCTTTACCCTTCAATTCTTCTGCATGATACTCTTCCGGGAAAGTAACCTTAACTTCAACTTCTTTCTCAGCTTCAGCACCAACTAACTGCTCCTCGAATCCTGGGATAAATGATCCGGAACCGATGGTCAGTGGGTAGTTCTCACCCTTTCCGCCTTCGAATGCTTCTCCATCAACGAATCCTTCAAAATCAAGAATTACTTCGTCGCCATCCTGTACCGGACGTCCTTCAACGGTTACAGTTCTTGCATTCTTCTCAGCTTCTTCTTTGATCTTAGCTTCTACTTCTTTCTGTGTTACGCGGGTAGATGTCTTGTCGACTTCCATTCCCTTGTACTCACCAAGTGTAACTTCCGGCTTAACAGCTACTTCTGCTGTAAAGATAAAGTTCTCACCCTTTTTGATCTGAACGATGTCAACTGTCGGACGTGATACGATCTCAAGATCGCAGTTCTTCAGTTCTTCTTCGTATGCTGTTGGAATCAGTTCATTCGCTGCATCTTCATAGAAAATCTCTGGTCCGTACATCTTCTCTACCATCTGACGCGGTACTTTACCTTTACGGAATCCCGGAACGCTGATACTCTTCTTCTGTTTGTTGTATGCGCTCTGAAGTGCTTTCTCAAATTCACTGGCTGGAACTTCGATTGTAAGCTTTGCCATATTCTTCTCTAAATTTTCTACCTGTAAACTCATTGCCATTTCCTCCTATTTCTATCTCATTCCCCGGTAGGTGAGGAACAAGCATCTTACATTACACTCATTGCACTAGTATAACACAAACCTCTGTGCTTGGCTAGTATAGATTTATGTATTTTATAATGTCTTTATAATTCGTAAATGATGGATGCTGCAAGCTCCTCTGCTTTCTCTCTGTCAAATAGGATTTCTGTAAGCTTTAATGCAAAATCGATTGCCGTTCCCATGCCCCGGCTGGTGATGATATTACCATCCTGTACCACTGGGAGCCTGCTAATCACTGCACCTGACAGTTTGTCTTCTACCGACGGATAACATGCCGCACGTTTTCCCTTTAGCAATCCCATACCTCCAAGAATGCTTGGTGCTGCACAGATTGCAGCTACATATTTGCCGGATGTCACGTAATCCTCTACCACTCTCTTTACACCCGGATGCTCATCCAGATTGGTCGTACCCGGCATGCCACCCGGAAGCACAATCATGTCAAACTCTACAAAATTCACTTCATCAAACAGATCTTCTGTCTGCACATTAATTCCATGTGAACCTCTGACTTTGTATTCATCTGTAATAGATACTGTATCTACATACACACTTGCCCTGCGAAGTATATCCACAACGGTCAGAGCCTCAATCTCTTCAAATCCGTCTGCCAACAGAACTGCTACTTTCTTCATTGTCGCCCTCCACCTTTATAGTCTCATATTTCTTTATAAGTTTATCAAACTACTACTAAAAAAGCAAACGAAAGTGTATACTGAATATCAGCAATACCAAATGGACATATAAAAGGAGACACTTATGGAAATAGAACGCAAATATCTGATTCCGGAGATTCCGAATAACCTACATATTACTAAGACAAGAGAACTGGAACAAGGCTATCTCTGTACCTCTCCGGTTGTACGCATCCGAAAAGACAATGATCAATACGAACTCACTTACAAATCTTCCGGTCTTATGGTTCGCCAGGAATACAATCTTCCGTTAACTAAGGAAGCATATGAACACCTTCGTGAAAAAGCGGATGGCAGACTGATTGTCAAGACGCGCTACGAAATCCCTTTAGATGACCGTCACAAAATAGAACTGGATATCTTTCACGGGGATCTTGCACCATTAATTTTAGCAGAAGTAGAATTTGCAGACGAAGATGAGGCCAATCAGTTCACGCCTCCGGAATGGTTCGGTGAAGATGTGACATTTTCTTCCAGATATCACAACAGCAATCTGAGTAAATGTTAAAACAGGGCTGTGATTAATCACAGCCCATTACTATACCACTATTACTATAGCTGTCCGGCAAATCCGTCGTGTACAGCATTCAGTGCTTTCTCTACATCCTTTTTGTCAACAAGTACTGTAATACGGATCTCGGATGTAGCAATCATATTGATGTTAATTCTCGCATTATAGAGAGTCTCGAACATCTTAGCAGCCACACCAGGATTACTCATCATACCGGCACCGACTACAGAAATCTTAGCCACATCTCTATTGCTTGTGATTTCTTTAATCGTCAGTGCTTCTTTGTGATCCTTCAGAATATAGATTGCCTCATCCAGATCATCCTCGGATACAGTAAATGAAATATCCTTAGTTCCATCTCGTCCCACTGACTGCAGGATGATATCTACGTTAATATTATTTTTTGCAAGTGTATTGAAAATGCGGAATGCAGTTCCCGGCTGATCGTCTACTCCGATCACTGAGATTCTTGCGGTATTCGTATCGGCTGCAACGCCTGTGATTAACATTTTTTCCATTTTGACTTTCTCCTTGATCACTGTACCTTCTGAACGGTTCAGGCTGGATCTTACCACCAGCTCTACGCCGTATTTTTTAGCCATTTCCACCGATCTGTTATGTAAGACTTTCGCTCCGAGAGAGGCTAACTCCAGCATCTCATCATAGGTCACTTCATCCAGTTTCATCGCATTCTTTACGATTCTCGGATCAGCTGTGTAGACACCGTCGACATCCGTAAATATCTCACACCTGTCAGCATGTAACGCCGCTGCCAGTGCCACTGCTGTGGTATCTGATCCACCTCGGCCAAGTGTCGTCAGATCATCATATTTATTAACGCCCTGAAAACCGGTCACGATTACAATCTTTCGTGAATCCAGCTCGTGGGTAATACGATCTGTATCAATCCTCTTGAATCTTGCATTGCCATACCGTTCTGTAGAATGCATCTGCACCTGAAACGCATTCAGCGATACTGCAGGCACATCCAGGCTCTGCATAGCCATAGCCATCAGGGATACGGATACCTGTTCTCCTGTGGTCAGGAGCATATCCAACTCTCTTTTCTTTGGATTAGCATGAATGCTATGTGCCATAGCGATCAGATCATCGGTCGTATCTCCCATTGCTGACAATACTACTACTACATCATGACCGGCTCTGTAATCTTCGATGCATCTCTCTGCCACGCGAAATATTCTTTCTTTATTAGCCACAGAACTTCCGCCAAACTTCTTTACAATTAACATAGCTCCTCCTTAGCATTCCAGAAGATGATCAATCAATCGATAACCATCCTTCCAGATGCATGTGCTCTTTGCTGCTTCTTTTTCATTATATGTATGAATTCCGTCAATTGCCTTTCTACTGTCGTAGATCATATACGGAACCGGCTCAGATGTATGTGTTCTCACACAGATCGGCGTCGGATGATCCGGAAGTATCATTAGTCTGTAATCTTCTCCCGACCGGTCCATTGCTTCCGTGATCCTTGCCACAACGCGACCGTCCACATTCTCAATTGCTGTAATCTTATCCGTCATAGAACCCATGTGTCCCATCTCATCCGGTGCTTCTACATGTACATAAGCAAAATCATAACCATCCTCTAACAATGCGTGGATTGCCGCATCTGCTTTGCCCTCATAATTGGTATGCAGTCCACCATTGGCACCTTCTACGATAATACGATCCATATCTGCACCGACTGCAATTCCTTTCAAAAGATCCACCGCCGAGATCATCACACCCTTTTTGCCGGTCTTTTCTTCAAATGATGCAAGTGCCGGTCTGGTACCTGCACCCCAGAACCATGCAGAATTAGCCGGGTTCAGTCCCTGCTTCTTACGCTCTACATTGATCGGATGATCTTTCAATATCTCATAGCTCTTCTTCATCATGTCAAGGAGTACCGAATCCTTCGGCAGGTATTCTCCAACGGTCTTGGTCAGGATATCATGCGGTGCCGTAAGCTCTAACACTTTACCATGTTTCCAGATCAGAAGATGACGGTAACTGGTACCTGCGTAGAATTCATAACCTTCTCTTTTCAGGCCTTCTTTTAATGCCTCTAACAAAACGGTAGAATCTTCGGTACCGATCTCACTGGAACTATGATCGATGATCTTCTGATCTTCGTAAGCACCACCATCTTCCGTCAGTGTCACAAGATTACAGCGAAACGACACATCATCTGCTGCCATATCTACACCGATACTGAGTGCTTCTAACGGTGATCTTCCGGTATAATAAATCTTCGGATCATATCCCATCACTGACAGATTGGCGGTATCACTTCCCGGTGCCATTCCTTCCGGCACCATAGATGCCAGTCCGATCTCCGCTTTCTCTGCAAGACGGTCAAAATTCGGTGTATCAGCTGCTTCCAGTGTTGTCTTACCGCCCAATTCCTCCAGCGGTCTTCCTGCCATTCCATCACTTAACACGATGATATATTTCATAAACTAGTCCTCCACGCGAATCATGCTGATAATATCTTCTGTATAATCAGACACTTTTTTCTCATATAAGCCCTCTTTCATGGATTCTGTCACAAATCCGAACTCTCCGGCAATCTCCGGAACTTCAACATACTGTAGCATTCCGAAAGATGCTTCCAGTTTCTGCTGAAGTTCTTCTTTCTTACCCTTGATACGTACAAAGAAACGATGCTCAACTTCTTCCTGCTTCTGAATTTGAAGTTTCTCCTCGCTCCATCCATAGCCAAGATTATGACCGATATTCTTAACTGCTTCGACCACATCACCAACTACAGCGCTGGCCGTTGGAAGCTTGCCTGCGCCACTTCCGTAGAACATCGCATCGCCCAGCATATTGCCATGTACAAATACTGAATTAAAGACTCCGTTAACACTGAACAGTGGATGATCCTGACTCAGAAGACACGGAGATACCATGGCACTAAGCGTCTCACCATGTCTCTTGCATGTTGCAAGAAGCTTCACCGTTCTTCCCATTACCTTTGCATACTGCATATCTTCTACTGTTACTTTCGTAATACCTTCACAGTAAAGGTCTTCAAAATCTACCTGCTTACCGGAAATAATAGACGCCAGGATTGCAATCTTACGGCAAGCGTCATAGCCCTCCACATCTGCCTCCGGATTACGCTCTGCAAATCCATTGTCCTGTGCCTCTTTTAACACATCATCGTATCCGGCGCCTTCATAAAACATCTTAGTCATCATATAGTTGGTTGTTCCATTCAGAATTCCCACGATCTCTTCGATCACGTCTCCGGTCAGAGATTCATACAAGCTTCTGAGGATTGGAATACCTCCACCCACACTTGCTTCATAGAAGAAATTCACATTCTGCTCTTTTGCAACACGGATCAGCTCTGCGCCATGCTTTGCCACCAATGCCTTATTCGATGTAGCAACATTCTTTCCTGCCAGAAGACTTCTCTTTACAAATGTATAAGCCGGTTCAATACCACCCATCACTTCTACAACGATCTGAACTTCTTCGTCATTTACGATCTCTTCAAAATCATGAGTGATTACCTCCTGCACCGGATCTCCCGGAAAATCTCTCAGATCCAGTACATATTTTACTTCCAGTTCTTCTCCTGCTCTCTGTGCGATCACTTCACGGTTGGTACGGAGTACCTCATAGACTCCGGATCCTACTGTTCCATATCCAAGCACTGCTATCTTTGCCATATCTTCTACCCTTTCCTCTGTTCCTGTAAAAAAGCATTAATAAATGGTTCCAATGCTCCGTCCAGCACTGCACCGACGTTGCTGCTCTCCGCACCTGTCCGGTGATCCTTCACCAACGTATACGGCTGCATAACATATGAACGGATCTGATTGCCAAATCCGATCTCTTTGATCTCACCACGGATATCTGACACCTTATCCGCCTGCTCCTGCTCTTTCAGGAGCTTTAACTTCGCTTTCAGCATCTGCATTGCCTTATCACGGTTATGATGCTGTGAGCGTTCATTCTGACACTGTACCACAATTCCTGTCGGCAGATGCGTGATACGGATTGCCGATGATGTCTTATTGACATGCTGACCACCCGCTCCACTGGCACGATAGGTATCGATCTTCAGTTCATCATCACTGAGTTCAATATCATCAATATTATCCTCAATATCCGGAATCACATCACAGGATGCAAATGATGTCTGTCTCTTTCCTGCAGAATTAAATGGCGAAATACGCACCAGGCGGTGTACGCCTTTTTCAGACTTAAAATATCCATAGGCATTCTCACCACTGACCTCAAACGTAACCGTCTTAATCCCCGCCACATCTCCTTCCAGAAAGTCCAGTACCTTCACACCGAATCCTTTGCGCTCTGCAAATCTGCTGTACATGCGGTACAGCATGCTCGCCCAGTCACAGGACTCCGTTCCGCCAGCTCCTGCATGAAGTGTTACAATTGCATTATACTTATCATATTCGCCCGACAGAAGCGTCTGAATGCGCAGGCTCTCATACCCCTCTTCAAATGCATTCAGCTCTTCTTCTATCTCAGGAAGCACCGATTCGTCTTCTTCCTCATACGCCATCTCAATCAACAGTCCAATATCTTCATAGCTCTGTTCCAGATGTTCCACTGTCTCTACCTGATCTTTCAAATCTTTGAGATCCTTCATAATCTTCTGGCTTTCTTCCGGTTCATCCCAGAATCCCGGTTCTTCCATCTTACGTTCTAATTCTTCAATCCTCTGTTTCTTTCCAGGGATGTCAAAGTGAATCCCTCATTTCAGCAAGTGGGCTCTCGTAAGCACTGAGCCGTCCTTTATACTGGTCCAGTTCTACCACACTATCACCTCTTTCTATCTTAAATGCATAAGATACCGGGACGTTTATTTACGTCCGCAGCACTGTTTATACTTCTTACCGCTTCCACATGGACATGGATCATTTGGATAGATCTTCTTATTTTCACGCTTCTTCGGTGCACGTACGGCACTTTCATCCTTATTCGTACCGGTTACCTTGGCTACTTCTTCGCGTTCTGCTTTCTGCTCGATCTTCACACGGTATAATGCACGGATCGTATCAGCAGAAATTGCTCTTGTCATCTCATCAAACATCTCATATCCGATCATCTTGTACTCAACCTTCGGATCTCTCTGACCATATGCCTGCAATCCAATACCCTGACGCAGCTGATCCATGTCATCGATGTGATCCATCCATTTATTATCGATAACCTTCAGAAGAACCACTCGCTCCAGTTCACGGATATGCTCCGGTTCCGGGAATTCTGCTTCTTTCTGCTCATACAGCTTCACCGCACGCTCTTTCAGCATATGCTTCAGCTTCTTAGCATTCATATCCTTAACTTCTTCCGGCGCAACCGGCTTCATCGGAATCACATTACAGAGGCTTACATTAAAGTTCACCAGATCCCAGTCTTCTGGATCTGCATCTGCAGGAATATCACTGTCTACCAGATTCTCCACATATTCTGTGATCATATGGATGATAGAATCACGCATACTCTCGCCGTCCAGGACCTTCTTTCTCTCAGAGTAGATGATCTCTCTCTGCTCATTCATTACCTGATCATATTCCAACAGGTTCTTACGAATACCAAAGTTGTTATTCTCAATCTTCTCCTGTGCCTTCTCGATTGCACTGGATAACATCTTATGCTCAATCTGTTCGCCATCTTCTACACCAAGTGCATTAAACACGCTCATCAGACGTTCAGAACCAAACAAACGCATCAGATCATCTTCCAGAGAAATGTAGAATCTGGATTCACCCGGATCTCCCTGTCGTCCGGCACGTCCACGGAGCTGATTGTCAATACGTCTGGACTCATGACGCTCTGTACCGATGATCTTAAGACCGCCGGCTTCTCTTGCTGCATCGTCCAGCTTAATATCCGTACCACGACCGGCCATATTAGTAGCAATCGTTACTGCTCCATGCTGACCTGCCTGCGCTACAATCTCAGCTTCCATCTCATGAAACTTGGCATTCAATACATTATGCTGTACACCTCTTCGCTTCAGCATACCACTCAGAAGTTCCGATACCTCGATCGTGATCGTACCAACCAGCACCGGCTGTCCTTTGGCATGTGCTTCTTCTACTGCATCGCAGACTGCTCTGTATTTTTCCTTTTGCGTCTTATATACGGCATCATCCAGATCCTGACGGATGACCGGCTTATTGGTTGGAATCTCTACAACGTCCATTCCGTAGATCTCACGGAACTCCTTCTCCTCTGTCAGCGCGGTACCTGTCATACCACTCTTCTTCTCGTATTTATTAAACAGATTCTGGAATGTAATGGTCGCCAGCGTCTTACTCTCACGTTTCACCTTTACATGTTCCTTCGCCTCAATCGCCTGATGCAGACCATCAGAATAACGGCGTCCCGGCATGATACGTCCGGTAAATTCATCTACGATCAGTACTTCATCATCCTTAACCACATAATCCTGGTCACGGAACATCAGGTTATGCGCACGGAGTGCCAGGATAATGTTATGCTGGATTTCCAGGTTCTCCGGATCAGCCAGATTGTCCAGATGGAAGAACTTCTCTACCTTCTTCACACCATCTTCTGTCAGGTTGATGTTCTTTTCCTTCTCATCTACGATAAAGTCTCCGGTTTCCTCAATCTCTTCTCCCATGATGGCGTTGATCTTAGAGAACTCTCCGCTGGCTTCACCTTTTTCCATCTGTCTTGCAAGAATGTCACATGCTTCATAAAGCTTCGTTGACTTGCCGCTCTGTCCGGAAATGATCAGTGGTGTACGTGCTTCATCGATCAATACAGAGTCGACCTCATCGATAACAGCAAACTTCATACCGCGCTGTACCAGCTGTTCCTTGTAAATGACCATGTTATCTCTCAGATAATCAAATCCGAGTTCGTTATTTGTTACGTAAGTAATGTCGCAGTTATAAGCAGCACGACGTTCTTCTTTGTCCATACTGTTCAGTACTACGCCGACTGTCAGTCCCAGAAATTCATGTACCTGTCCCATCCACTCTGAGTCACGCTTTGCCAGATAGTCATTGACCGTAACGATATGTACACCTTCTCCTGTCAATGCATTCAGATATGCCGGAAGGGTAGATACCAGTGTCTTACCTTCACCAGTTTTCATCTCAGCGATACGTCCCTGATGAAGGACGACACCGCCGACTAACTGTACACGGAAATGACGCATGCCAAGTACTCTGACAGACGCCTCTCTCACCGTCGCGTACGCCTCTGGAAGCAGGTCATCCAAAGACTCTCCTTCTGCATAACGTTCTTTGTATTCACGGGTTTTGTCCCGAAGCTCTGCATCCGACAGCTTCTGCATCTCCGGCTCCAGTGCTTCTATGCGATCCACGATAGGATAAATTCGCTTTAATTCATTTTCACTATGTGTTCCAAACAACTTTTGTAATAAGCCCATATTGGTAACTCCTCGTTTTCATTAATTCTATAAAATAACTATTTTATTGTACCACTAACCCTCATCCAATTCAATCATTTCAACTACTGAAAGTACAGAATCAACCGTACATATTCAGGTCATCAGACTCCCGCTATCATTCTTAATGATAATTCTTAACAACATCATAAGCAACCTTGCCGCCAAAAAGATCCAAAGCACTGCCAATGGTAAAGTCCAGTTTTCCTCCGGACTGCACTCGGAATCGTTCCAGATCTTCCATAGTTCCGATTCCTCCCGC
>OGQN01003284.1_pt1 | contig 10665 bp, 3 predicted proteins | sample 1553231 | NCBI WGS metagenome assembly OGQN01 (sample SAMEA2579950, study PRJEB22360) | human gut metagenome | biome: human gut; feature: human-associated habitat; material: faeces | place: Denmark | collected 2008/2010 | reverse complement strand
GTGTATGCACTGGGTGGAATAAAAGGAAGCACAGTTTCAAGAGAAGATGAATCCTTAGCAGCCGAAATGGTGGACGGGCATCTCTGCTGCAAAATTTATTTTGAAAAACAGGTCTTTGAAGCAGCAGTCAGAATTATGGTCACAGCAGAAGACGGAACAGAAAAAAACTATTTTGTAAAACTGTTTATTCAGGATACGACAGCACCGGTACTGAAAGCTGTTTCAGCAAGCAGAATCAGTGAAAAGAAAGCATCTGTGATATTTAAGGCTTCTGAGAAAGGAAGATATTATTATTCTGTAACAGATAAAAAGAGTGTATCACGATTGGATACTTCGGGAAAAGGAATCGAAGGCATTTCAGGAACGAATATCATTACACTGAACAATTTGAAAAAAGGACCTAAATTTATTCACATCATCATGAAGGATGATTTTGGAAATTTCAGCGAAATACTTACCGTCAGTATTCCCGACAGCAGAAAAACAGCGTCGGTTGACAATAAAACACAGGAAGCCGGAAGCGGAGGAAAGAATCCCGGCGGACCTGAAGGAAACCAGTCCTCGGAATATATACGTGGTCAGAAAGACAGCGTGGAGGAAGGGGATGGAATACTGAAAAAAATGAACAAGACTTCTTCAAAAGAAACAAAAACAACAGACAGCACACAGGGGGACAGTGTGGCAGAAAAATCAGAAGAAGCTGCAAAAAAGGAAGGCAAGAAGGGAGAGAAGGATAGAAACAAAAAGAATGGGAAAAGCAAAAAAATAAAGAAAGGCAGCTCTGATGAAAAATCAGCAGAAAAGAAAAAGGAGGAAAATGGCGGAAGTACTGCCGGGCAGACAGAAAGCCGGAAGCATATGCGGAAAAACGGTGGCTTTAAAGCACTGCCAACAAAAATAAAAGCGGCCTCTTTTATTTCTGTAATCGGAGTTGTATATCTGCTGTTCTGGATCCGGGGATGTATGGTCAATCGAAGGAAGACAGAATGGAAGAAAAAGAGAAGGAAGAAAAATCCTGAAAAGAAAGGAAAGTGACAGAGTATGAAAGACTGGAAAAAGTATACGAAACTGTTGCTGACAGCTGCGGCAGCAAGTGTGGTAATGTTTGCTGCACCCGCAACTGCCAGGGATGGAGCGGTTGAACTGGATGACAATAATGTATGGTTTGATGACAGCACAGGTGTGGAGTATACATTTGCGTTATCAAGTAGTGGTGCGACACTCAGCAGTGTAAACGATGAGAATGCAGACGAAGGGTATGCTGTGGATCTGCCGGCAACAGTAACAGATACAGAAGGAAATGACTATCCGGTAAATGGTCTGGGGACAGGTGCGTTTGTAAATAAGACGAAAATAGCAAGTGCGGATCTGTCGGATACTTCTATAGAGTATATTGCAGGAAGAAAAACTACGGCGATGAATGGATATGGTGTCGGTAAGACCGGATTTGAGGGCTGTACGTCACTGGGAGAGATAAAATTACCGGATTGTCTGACAGCTATACCCAATTACATGTTTAAAGATTGCATCAGCCTGCAGACAGTAAAAATTCCGAAAGATGCAAAATATTTAGGAAATTCTATGGCGCATACAAGAATTTTTGAAAACTGTGACAATCTGGAATCAATTACGGTTGCATCAGGAAATACAGCATTTGTAGCTGATGATGGAGTCCTTTATAACAAGGCGAAGACAACTTTGTGTGCATATCCAAATGGTAAGGCTGCTACTACTTTCAGAGTTCCGGCAGGAGTAACAACAATTGGAAATGGTGCTTTTCAGACAGCAAAGAATCTGACTACGGTTGAATTTCCGGAATCCCTCACTTCGATAGGACAGTATGCATTTAATGGTGCTGTAATTCAGGGAACAACACTTAATGAAAATAATTCACTTGAAACTGCTGTTTTTTATGGCGATAAATCAAAGGTTAAATTGAATCAGTATAAGCCATTCCTTGATAAAGTGACTTTCGAACAGAAAGTTACCGGAGTTACCGTATCAGCAGACGCAGACAGCTGTCACGGAAGCATTCAGCTTACAGCAGAAGTTTCTCCGAAAACAGCAACAAATAAAGAGGTAACATGGTCTGTATCACCGGCGGACATTGCAACAATCAGCGAGGATGGCCTTCTTACAGTCAAAAAGGCCGGTACAGTGACTGTGACAGCAACCTCCAAAGACAAACGATGGAATTCCGCTGATCCGGCATATTCCGATCAGAAAGAAATCAAAGTAACTCCTTATGCGGAAAAGGTTACAGTCAGTGAACAGAATGGCAAAACTGAAGTTCTTCAGGGCGGTACACTTGTATTTACTGCAACAGTAGAGCCGGAAGGCAGCAATGTAAAAGGTGTTACCTGGAGTGTGGATAAAGAATCTCTTGCATCCATTGATGAAAACGGAGAATTTACAGCAAAAGAGCCTGGAACTGTAGTTGTAACGGCAACAAGCACAGACGGAAAAGACAATGTTGCTGTAACAGATACCTATACAGTAAAAATTACAGCACCGGTAAAACCGGATGAGCCGTCAAAACCAACGACACCATCTGAACCGACGACACCGTCCAATCCGACAGTACCGGAGACAAAACCGGCAGAAGCTTCAGCAAAACCACAGGTAACAGCATACAAAGTATCTGCTTCTCAGATCCGTATTACATGGACAAAAGACAGTGCTGCCAAAGCAGGATACCGTATCTATGTCAAAGGCGGAAATGCAAAGAAATGGACAAAAGCAGCAGATGTAAAAGCATCTAAGAAGTCTTATGTACTGAAAAAAGTAAACGGAAAAGCACTGCAGAGTGGTACAGTTTATCAGGTCAAAGTTGCTTCCCTCACAAAGAACAAAAAGACAGAAGGAAGAAAACTGACAGCCAAAATCTCTACGGCACCTGGAAAGACAGGTCTGGCAGCAAAGAAAGTCAAAAAAGCAACTGTACAGATCAAATGGAAAAAGGTAAAAGGTGCATCCGGCTATCAGATTCAGATGAAGACATCTAAAAAAGCTTCTTACAAGACAATAAAAATGGCTGGAAAGAATGCTGCATCATATAAGCAGGGTAAATTAGGAAAGACTAAAGTTGCATATTATCGTGTAAGAGCATTCAAAGTGGTCAATGGAAAACAGATTTATGGTTCATGGTCTACAGCAAATGTAAAACTGAGATAAGATAGACACAGACAGAATCATTACAGTGGTAGTGATTCTGTCTGTACTCAAAAAGGACAGGATTATGATCAGAACAGAAAAAAGAAAACACATTTTTCTTATGCTTCTTCTGACAGCAACAGTACTTACCGGCTGTGTAGGAGGAAACCCGACACTGGAGCAGGCACTGAAAAAAACAGCAGAATATGAACAGGAGACAGTAACCTCTCCGACATCAGATTCTCTTGGCGGCGAATGGACAGTGATTCCTCTGGCACGCTCCAAAGAAAAAGTAAGTGAAGAATATTTTAAAAAATACACAGAAAATCTTATAAAGAAGCTGAAAGAGCAGGATGGCATTTTAAGTGATTATAAATATACAGAATATTCACGGGCAGTTCTAGCAGTCAGAGCAATTGGAGAAAACCCGGAAGATATAGGCGGTTATAATATTGAGAAACCGCTGGAAGATTTTGATACAGTAATTTTGCAGGGCCTCAACGGAGCCGTATTTGCACTTCTGGCATTGAATGCAGACGGCAAAAATATTTATGGGGATCTGGAACAGAAATACCTTCAGTATATTCTTTCACAGGAAAAGAAAAGCGGAGGTTTTTCACTTGATAATAATTCAGAACAGGGAGATACAGACATGACAGCTATGACACTTCAGAGTCTGGAACCCTATAAGGAAGAAAATAACGTCAGAGATACAATTGATAAAGGCATACAGTTTCTGGCAGATGCACAGGTATCTGACGGAGGCTACATGTCTTATGGAGAAAAAAGCTCCGAAAGCACATCTCAGACTATAATTGCATTAAGCACATATGGTATAGACTGTAACCGTGATTCACGTTTCATAAAAGAGGGAAAAGGCCTTTATGATACTTTGATGGAGTATTATCAGAAAGACGGCGGTTTTTCTCATACATTGGATGGCGAGGTAAATCCGATGGCAACAGACCAGGCATTTTGTGCGCTGGTGTCGTATGAACGTTTCAAAAATGACCAGAACAGTTTATATAATATGACAGATTAAGTGCTCTGATGCATTATAGATAAATAATCCAAAAGAAAGGAATCTTATGAAAAGAAAAAAACTGATTATGAAAAAACGGGCTTTAAGCTGGATACTGGCACTGGCATTATCCGGAAGCAGCCTCGCACTGCCGGTATCGGCAGCAGAACCTGATGACAATGTACAGGTGGAAACCTATGATGAAACCAGTGATTTTGAAAATGATGCGGACATAGAAATCACAGATGAAGGGCAGGATGCAGATGGCGGGGCATCTGAGGATATCAATGTAACAGAGGATGGAAATGTGGAAGATTTCTCAGATTTCTCGGATGAAGAAGCGACAGATGCGGATATAGATGTATTTGCTTCGGAAGAGGATGGACAGGCTGTAACGCTTTCAGGTACAGGAACAGAAGCGGATCCGTACCTGATTGAGACTGCTGCAGACCTTCCGGGTACGATTGAAGCCGGAACAGTTTATGCACTGGCAGCGGATATCACACTGACATCAGGTCAGCTGATCAGTACGATCGCCGGAACACTGGATGGTAAAGGCCATGTGATCACACTGGCTGATAAGCCGCTTGCAAATAGTGTCAGCGGAACCATACAGAATCTGGGAGTTGAGGGAAGCGGAACCCTGACACTTGAGGATGGACAGGGAAGTATGGCTAATACTGTTACACAGACAGGTACTGTTCAAAATTGTTATTGTACGGTAAATTCTCAGGTTGCGCCAATGAGTTATGATACTATCGGTGGAATGATTGGAAATCTTAATGGTACTATCCGGAACTGCTATTTTGCAGGCAGTACGGATAAGTACAGTGGTGGTGTGGCTGCATATAATGGTGGCTCATACAGAATCAGCCATGTTCTCTGGACATCTGGAATGTCTACCGTTGGAATGGGAAGCAACGATAATATTGCAGATGACAGCAAGAAAATAGTAACCGCAGATCAGATCAAAGCAAGTCTGGGCGTTTTAAATACGGAGATTGCAGCCACAGGTTTTTACTGGGTGCTTCCGGAAGACGGCAGAAATAATGGACTGCCGGTTTTACAGGAGGGAGCTCCGGCAGCTGGCGAAGTTAACTGGGATGATTTAGATACAGCAATTGCGAGCGCTGAGAACCTTGTAAAAGGAGATTATACAGAAGCTACATGGAATGCTGTTGCAGCAGCCTTAAAAGAAGCAAAAGAGTTGAGAAAAGGTGCAACATCTGCACAGGCAGAAATTAATGCAGCTACGAAAAAACTGACAGATGCAATTGCAGCCCTGAAGAAACCGAATGCATCTGCACCGATGGCACTTCCGACAGATACAAGCAAGATAACATATATTACAAGTCAGTCGGATTTTTCCAAAATGGAAGATTCCCAAAAGGATACATATTTTGTACTTAAAAATGATATTACTTTAAACAGTAATTATGCAAGTGATAATTTCTTCATGGTTTATGAAACGTTTAAAGGCATCCTTGACGGACAGGGACATACGATCACATTTGAAAAAGCGCCGAAGATGTTTGCAGGAATTGCAGCAACAGGTGTGATTCAGAATATTGGCTTTAAGGGTACTATGGCAGATAACAGTGGAGATCCGGTAGGTCCTCTCGGAAGATACATAAGAGGTTCTGTAATCAACTGCTGGTCTGACATAAGTGGTCAGAATGCCTGTGGTATAGCAGGTGGTGTTTCAGATGAAGCCGTGATCTCCAACTGTTTTGCTTACGGTGAGAGTCCGAAAGGTGGAATTGTCAACACCTGTGCAAATGGTTTTGACGGCATGATCAAAAACACACACTGGCTGAACTCTTCAACAGCACCGACATATCCAGAGAGTACCATCGTGAACTCCGGCGCTGTAAGCGAAGACACCATGAAGGAAAAGAGCTTTATTGAGGCTCTCAATACCAACCGTGGTGAAAATGGAAGTATATGGGGACAGAGCAGTTCCGGATTTGCTTATTTCGGACCGGATCAGACTTACACACCGGGAAATGACTGGCCGGAGATTCCGGAAGGGAAATACTGCGATATCGCATTTACAAATTACAATTCTTCAGAGGCAGTAACTCTTGAAGATGCGAAACTTCAGGTTTCACCGGATTCAGTAGCTGCAAGCAAGATGGCAGGTACATTCAGTCTGCCGGGCTATACAGTTCCGGATGGATATAAAGTGTACTGGTCAGTAGAGTCTCAGAAGCCGGATGGAGCCGTGGCAATCGCGGAAGAAGGCGGAGAATTCTATGTTTATAAAGATGGAAAGGCAACTGTAAAGGCTACTCTGGTCGATGCGGATGCAAACGCAGTTCAGACACTTGCCTATGCATCGGTTCTTTCAAAAACAGCAAAGATCAAGGCTATTCAGTTATATATTGATGATCAGGATGTAACAAACAGGAATTATACAATTGCAGGATCTGCAACAAAATCCATCAAAGTAAAAGCACAGTATGAAGGTGAGACGGAGTTCAAGGATGCAGCATATTCCAGTTTTACCTATCAGGCAGGAGATACTGATCTGATTTATAATGAAAGCGTGTACAGCTCGTTCTACTTCAAAAAGCCGGGTACCTCCGCAATCAGAGTTACATCAAAGAATAATCAATCTGTGAGTGCAACAGTAAATCTTACTTCCACCTATGTGGCGGTTACATTTGTGAGACCGGCGCTGGAAGATGGATCAGAAATTGAAATTCATGGAAGAAATGCAAACAGTGACGGACAGGAAACAGACGGCCGTGTAGCATTTAATCCGGTTCATGGAACCGTGATCGTAACACCGGAAAATGCAAGTTATGCAGATAACTGGGAGATTACAAGCGATAACGAGACTATCGGATATTACAATAATGGATCTAAAGTATATGTTCCGAAACAGGCAGGTACAGTCACATATACAGCAACACTGACTGACATGAATCCGAATACGGGAGAGGAAAATACAGTAACCGGAACATCCACAGTAACTTACAAATATAAGAACCCTCTGACAGAGATAAAAGTAAAGGGGGACACTTCTGATTTCAGTGTAAAAGCGCAGGAATCAGAGGTATTTACCCTCGAGCCGAAAGGTGATCTGTCCGAACAGGGATATGAAGTTACAGAGCCATCCATCAACTGGACATTTGACCAAAAAGGCATTGCAACGATCACAAAGACAAAAAGCGGTGAATGGAAGAGAGTAGATGGTGCACCGGATACAAACAATTATTTCCTCTGCTCTGAATACAAAATTACAGGAATTTCCGAGGGAACCGTAGTTGCTACCGGGACACCGGTGGATCAGACCAATAACCCTGCCCCGATCAAACTGACGATTACCGTAACAAAAGGGGACAAGGCAGATACAGACAATCTTGCACTTGCAAAGGCCGGCGCGGACAGTGCGACAGCATGGATAAAAGGTCAGGCAAAAGATACTCTGGAATGTACTAAGGATGACTGGACAGTATTTACACTCCTTCGTCATGGCGAAACTCTCAGTGATGCACAGACCAGCAGCTATTATGATTCCGTAGTGAAGACAGTAAAGACATGGACGAATCAGAAGCCAACCGATATCGCAAAGGTTTCTCTTGTACTTACTATGCTTGAAAAAGATATCACAGATGTAGATGGTGTGAACCTTGCCGAAATGATGTACAATTCCACACGTCTGACAGAAGGCTCCAACGAACTGATCTGGGTAATTCTGGCACTGGATGCTGCGAACATTCAGATTCCGGCAGATGCAAAATGGAGCAGAGAATCCATGATCAGTGCACTTCTGGACTTCCAGAATGAGAAGGGATTTTTCGGACTGTTTGATAACAAAGGTGGAAGTGTTGATATCACAGCGATGGCATTGCAGCCACTGGCCCGTTATCAGGTAACAGATGCAAAAGTGGAAGCAGCAGTGAAAAAAGCAGTTACGTGGCTCAAAGGAGCAGTGAAAGACGATTTTGGATACGGAAATCCGGAATCAACCGCGCAGGTACTGATCGCTCTTTCAGCACTGGGCATTGACCCGACCGTATCTGATGCCGGATTCGGAACAGTCAATATGAACATGATCACCAGTCTGATGCCATACAAATGTGAAGATGGCGGATTTGCCCATGTTCTTGGAAACACGACAAATGCATTAGCTACCACTCAGGTACTTGAGGCACTGGATGCCTATATATTATTCAAAGAAAAAAATGTTGCATACTGGGATGTGGCAGGAAGTGCGCATGTTTCCCATAACTGGGACGAAGGCGTTATTACAAAAGAGCCGACCTGTACAGAAGCAGGTATAAAGACTTATACATGTACAGAATGTAATGGAACAAAGACAGAAGAGATTCCGGCACTCGGACATACATGGAGCAGCTGGACGACAACATCTGAGGCAACCGTATTTGCAAAAGAGGTGCAGAAGAGAACCTGCTCCGTCTGCAAAACGACAGAAACACGTGAAGTTGGAAATAAACTCAAAGCAACTATGAAAGTTTCTGCAAATACCGTCCCGTTAAAAGTAAAACAGTCCATCCGTAACTTCAAAGTAACCGGCATGGCAAAAGGTGATTCTGTAAAATCATGGAAATCCAGCAATACAAAGATAGTGAAAGTCTCCGGCAAGGCAAACGGAACCTGTAAGATTTCCGCACAGAAACGAACCGGTACAGCCAGAATCACGATCACACTGAAGAGCGGACTGAAAAAGACGATCAAGATCAAAGTTCAGAAGTCCGCAGTAAAAACAACAAAGATCACAGGATTCAAGGGCGGAAAGAAATCCATCACCCTGAAAAAAGGAAAGAAATTTACACTTGTTCCAATCTGCAAACCGATTTCAAGCAGAGAAAAAGCTACCTTTACAAGCTCCAACAAAAAAGTTGTAAAAGTTGATTCCAAAGGACGCATCAAAGCACTGAAACCGGGTAAAGCAACGATCACAGTCAAGGTTGGAAACAAAAAAGTGAAATTTAAAGTGACAGTCAAAAAATGAGGAAAGACCGCATGAAAAAATGGAAAAATTATTTTCTGGCGGTAATTGCTGCAATCTGTATGCTCTGGATTTTTCCGGAGCATACACCGGCAGCAACAAATGAAGCCGTCATTTCCGTAGAGAAAGGAACACTGGGACAGGGATATATCATAGAACCGACAGCAGTGACACTTCAAAGCGGCGATACCGTAAAAACAGTTACAGAACGAGTGCTGGAAGCAAATGGCAGATCTGCGCTTACGACAATGAACAGCACATACGGGTACTATCTACAGGGAATATCAGATCCGAACAGAGGCGCGATCTCAATTCCTGCGTTTGTACAGCAGATGATCACGGCGAAAAATCTGAGTGTCAATACAGAAGACATAAAAGAGCCACAGTATTTGAATGAATTTGACTATACCCCGCAATCAGGATGGATGTATTGCGTAAATAATGTTTATCCGGAAGTTGGCGCAGCCTCAACGAAGGTAAACAGCGGAGATGTGATTCGCTGGCAGTTTACCATGGTCGGACAGGGACAGGATCTTAAAGAAGGCGATCCGTCGATTTCTGCCAACGAGAAGCTGAACAGGGATAATCTGTACAAAACAATGGCTTATATACACAAGACCAGCGAACTGATGAACCGGGCAGATATCAGAACAGCATATGCAAACTGTATCAATGTTCTGGGAAATCTGACATCGAAAAAAAGTGATCTGAAAGATTATGGCACTCTGAACCTTGCTGCAAATAATATCGGAATTATTTCGTCAGTAGATTTTGTGAACGGTGAAAGCAATACTTCGGCGAAAGTAAGCTATGGGACAGCGGCCTCAGACATTACATTCCCGACATCACTCATTGGACAGAAAAACACGATAAAGGATACCGGCACTTGCAGCATCTGGGATCTGACCTGGAAGTGTGCGGATTATGATCCGCAGAAGCCGGGATTCTATGATTTCAAACCGGTATTTCAGCTGAATGAGGCACAGTACATATTAAAAACGAATGCAAGCCTTCCGACATACAAAGTAACCGTGCTGAAAGAAAACGGGGAAGACCCGGATCCTGTTGTGCCGGATCCGATCGTACCGGAACCTGTAGATCCGAAACCGGTCACACCGCAGGAACCGACGGTATCAAGTGTAAACTTAACTGTCGGAAGAAAAACTGTAAATATCGCTTATGCAAAAAAAACACTCAATCTGAACATCAAGGCAGAGAAGGGTGCTTCCATCAGCGTAAAATCAGCAAACAAAAAGGTCGTTTCAATCGATAAGAAAAACAGGGCAGTGATCTGCGGAACAGGTAAAACAGAAATCACGGTCACAGCATCTTTGAAAGGTAAGATGACAACCGTACTTAAGATCCCGGTATCGATTACACCGATCAGACAGAGTGCACCGGCACTGAAATCATCGAAGTCAAGACAGATGACCGTCTCATGGAAAAAAGATACCCGTGCGACCGGTTACCAGATCATGTATTCTACAGACAAAAAATTCCGTAAAAACTG
>OGQN01003283.1_pt1 | contig 10672 bp, 9 predicted proteins | sample 1553231 | NCBI WGS metagenome assembly OGQN01 (sample SAMEA2579950, study PRJEB22360) | human gut metagenome | biome: human gut; feature: human-associated habitat; material: faeces | place: Denmark | collected 2008/2010 | reverse complement strand
GGGCCGGCGCTTCCAGTGCGGCCCGGCAAGCTTTTTCGCATAAATCCGGCAAATGATTAAAAGGATGGAGACAGCATATGAACCAGAATGCGGTATGCGCCCCGGCGGCGGGCTCCCGGAACACGCAAAAAAAACGCTTCACACTGAAAATGCGCACACGTGAAGCGCTCACCGGTTATCTTTTCATCAGCGTCAATCTAATCGGCACATTGATTTTTGTTGTGCTGCCGCTGTTTATGACTGTTGTGCTCAGCTTTTCGGAATGGGATTACACCAAAGGTCTGGCCGGAATGGAATTTGTCGGCTTGGAACACTATGCCCGTATGGTGAGCGACCCGAAAATCAGCACTTCCCTGTGGAACAATCTTTATTTTTCCTTCCTGCAAATTCCTGTAACCATCGTGCTGGCGCTCTTGCTCGCGTCCCTGCTGAACAAAATCGCGTTCTGCAAAAAATTTCTGCGAACAGTATATTTTATTCCATTTATCACTTCTTGGGTTTCCGTATCCATCGTATTCAAAGCGCTGTTCAATCCAGAAGGCGGCCCCGTAAACAGCCTTTTGATGGCGCTGGGAATCTCGAATCCTCCCGGATGGTTCATGGACATTCATTGGTCAATGACGAGCATCGTCATCCTGACGGTATGGCATACTGTGGGATACTATATGGTCATCCTGCTGGCCGGGCTCCAGAACATCAACACCGAGCTGTATGAAGCGGCTGCGATTGACGGGGCAAACGCGCGTCAGCGTTATTTTCGCATTACACTTCCTATGCTTACGCCGTCGTTGTTCTTTATCATGATCATGTCAATGATCAACTCGCTGAAGGTGTTTGATCAGGTTTCCGTTGCCACACAGGGCGGACCTGGAACATCGTCCTTCGTTCTGGTCTATGCCATTTACGATTACGCCTTCAACCGATTTGAAATGGGTTATGCTTCTGCCATCGCATGGGTACTGTTTATCATCATCTTGATTTTTACCCTTGTGCAGTGGAAACTCCAAAACAAATGGGTCAACTATGATATGTAAGGGAGGATTGGAGATGGATGCAAAAAAGAATCGCCATTTCGAGCGCATACTGGGAAAGACAGTTGTCACGGTCGTGCTGATAATCTGCGGAATCAGCTGCCTGCTTCCTTTGGCATGGATGATCTCCACGTCGTTCAAGCCTGAGCTGGACGTTTTTGAATACCCGATCCGCTGGATTCCCAAACGCTGGAACTTCAACACGTACAAGACGGTTTTTACCGACGATTTGTTTCCCATCTATTTTTTGAACTCGGCTAAGGTGACGTTCTTCTCCGTTGTGGGCAATGTGTTTTTTTCGGCTTTAGCGGGATATGCTTTTGCGCGCCTGCGCTTTAAAGGGCGCAACGTTCTCTTTATCATTTATCTTGCCACGATGATGGTTCCGAACCAAGTTCTTCTGGTTCCGAAATATCTTTTGTTTCAGACACTACATATGTCCAATACCCATTATGCGCTGATTCTTCCTGCCATGTTCGAAGTTTTCAGCGTGTTCCTGATGCGTCAGGCATTTATGTCGGTACCGCGGTCGCTGTCCGAGGCCGCCATCATCGATGGAGCCAGTCAGTTCCGCGTATTTGGTCAGATCATTCTTCCGCAGATCAAGCCTACTTTGCTGACTGTCACGCTCCTGCAATTCACCAGCAGCTGGAATGATTATATCAATCCCAAGACATACTTGAGCCGCGACTTCATGTACACCATTCCCGTCGGACTCCAGAAATTCCAGATGAGCAACGGCTCCAGTTACTCCACCATCATGGCAGGTACGGCGGTATCGCTGATTCCGATTATCATTCTGTTCATTTTTACTCAGAAATACTTTGTAGAAAGCTTTGCTTCCAGCGGCGTAAAAGGCTGACCGGAAAGCGCTAGAGGTACAACATGGAAGATACAGCAATGCGGTCGGGCTCTTACCCACTAATCGACGACGGACTGTACAAGGTGCTCTTGGTGGACGACGAGGAAGTCGTGCGCCATGGGCTACGCTATATGCTGGACTGGAAGACGCTCGGTTTTCGCATTGCCAACGACGTCGGGAGCACGGCAGAAGCTTTGCATCTGCTGGAGAGCAACCATTATGATGTGCTCCTGACAGACATCCAGATGCCTGGACGGAACGGACTGGAACTGATTGCAAAGATTCGCAAGTGCAGCCCGGGAACTAAAATTGTCGTTCTCAGCGGTTACGATTCCTTTGAATACGCGGTTACCGCGATGCGTCACGGCGTGGAGGACTATCTGCTCAAGCCGTTTTCCCGCGAGCGTGCACAGCTCGTTTTTTCCAAACTCGCGGACAAACTTACGCAGGAAAAGCAGCAGCAAACCCAGCATAGCGCAAGTGCACAGCTGGCGGTAAGCCATTTTCTGTATCATCTTGTCCAAAATGACTACCATTCCACAGAGCGTATCATGGATCTTGAGAATGCACTTGGACTGGTGTTTCCTCTGCGGATGATACTCGTGAATTTCTGTTTCAAAAACTATGCGGAGTACATTGCCTCTCACTGGAACGGAAACAGCCACGCGCTGTTCTCCTGCGTTTACAAAACTATGAAAGAGGCGCTGTCCGCTGATTTCGATATGATCTCCTGCCAGATCGGAAACAACTGCATCTTCGTCGTGCCGCAGATGGAACAGCAGCAAGCGGAGGAACTTCTTGCACAGCAGGCTGACACACTGCTTCATGAATGCGCCATTGGCGTCAGCGAATCGGTGGAAAATATCTGGGAGCTCTCCATCGCCTACTGTCAGACGATTGAGGCACTGAACCAGGCGCAGCGCACAGTGAATTTCTATTCGGGCAGCGTACCATCGGCTTACACGCTCAACAGCCGCCTCTTGGCATGCCAGAATGGGATTCTGCATTGTCTGGAGTGCGGACGTGCAGAACAGCTGCCTGAACTGACGCAAAAGGTGTTCGAGATTCTTCGCAATCAGAGTGTCAATTACATTTACAACTGGTGTCTGAATTCCATTCATACAGCCATCGAATATTTCGATATCGAAAAAGAAAAAACGGGCCGTATCAACTATCACCTATTTCTTGATTCGACTGTGCATGACGACCTGATCACTATGCTGCGGACATTTTATGAAGAACAGCTGAAGGAGATTCTGCGCATCCTGCAGCGTTTGGCGAACAATCCGAATAAGCAAATGATTGAAAAAGCCTGTGCGATTATCTACCACCAGTATGCGGAAAGCAGTTTTTCTCTCAACGCAGTTGCTGATGAGATCAACATCAGCTACGGATACCTGTGTACGATTTTCAAACAGGTAACAGGAGAAAAGTTCATGGACTATTTACTGAGAGTCCGCATGCAGAACGCCAAACGTCTGCTGCTGGAAGGCGGTCACAAAATTTATGAGATTGCACAGCAGACAGGCTACAACAGCGCACGGTACTTTACGCTGACATTCCGCAAATACTATGGGATGACACCCAGCGAATACACCAAAAAGTACGGAGGGAAGAATGAAAAAATATAAACTATCGATCTTAGCAGTTCATTCGCTGGGAATCGTGGGATTTGTACTGATGTCGCCTGTGCTCCCGGATGTACAGGCCGAATACCCGAACGCCGGTTCTGTCGCTGTGCAGATGCTGGTCACGCTGCCCGCGATCTGTTCACTTGTGGTCGGACAGATTTCCGGCTGGATGAGCAACTTTGCCGAAAAGCGTCATCTGATTCTGATAGGCCTTATTCTCTTCGGAGCCGGCGGACTCGGCGGATATGCTGCTGCGGAATTCTGGCAGCTATTTTTATGCCGTGCCCTAGTGGGGGTCGGGATGGGACTGTTCTATCCGGTCAACCTGAGTCTTGTCTCCGATTTGTTCGATGGACAGGAGCGCACCGCAATGATCGGCTGTACGATGGCTGCCAACTACTTCGGCGGTGCAATCGGAACGGTCGTGGCCGGTCTTCTGGCCGCTTTCAGCTGGCGCAGCGTCTTCCTGGTCAATCTGTATGTCGTTCTGGTTCTCGGGGTGTGCGTATTCTTTCTTCCCAGCCACAAAAACAACGTCCAGAAAGCCGGGCGGCGCTACCAGCTTCTGCCTTGGCGCGTATATCTTCTTGCCGCGTTCGCAATGGCACAGATGCTTGTATTCTATTCCTGCGTGACCAACTTCGCAACATGTACGCAGGAGCTCGGACAGACGCAGGCTGTAGTTGCAAGCATCGGGGTGGCCGCATTATACATCGGTTGCTTTCTGACCGGAATGATTCTCGTCAGGCTTCAGACGGCCATGGGCGCATGGCTTGTCCCGGCAGCCGTAGCGACCATGGGACTCGGATTCCTTGGTCTTGCCAAGGCGGATCATCTTCTCGTGCTGTATGCTGGAATCTTTCTGGTGGGGCTCGGCGACGGCATCATTATTCCGTCCATCATGGCCCGAACAGCAGAAGTTTGCCCTGTGATATACAGCGGGCAAGCAATGGCCACTGTCAATATCGGCACGTCCATGGGACAGTTCGCCTCACCGCTCTTTTTTGCAGGAGTCAAACTGGTTCTGCAGGCGGATACGGCACAATCCGGATTTGAGGGCGTGTGCATTCTGCTGATTGCTTTGGCGGTCGTTCTGATTGTGCGGACAGCCGCCGGATCAGCAAGACGCCGGCAGGGATGTCGGCAGGGATGAAAGGAGCCGGAAACATGCAAACCATGCAGCAATATATCACGGAAATGGGGCTGGAATACTCTCAGAAGCAATTCGATGCGTGCCTTACAGCATTTGTCTCGGAGATGGAGCGCGGTTTGGCGGGTGGCGCCAGCTCTTTGAAAATGATACCGGCCTATCTGGACGCACAGGCTCCGCCGTCTGACGGCGGACCGGTCATCGCCATCGATATGGGCGGGACCAATCTTCGCATCGCATTGATCGAATGGAAGAATAGCCGGATGCATTTTCTGGACCGTCGGCAGTATCCCATGCCAGGGACACAAGGTAATTTGGAGCGCAGCGAATTTTTCGAACAGATTGCGGAGTATCTTCTTCCGATAGCGGATCAAAGTGCTCGCATCGGCCTGTGTTTTTCCTTTCCGTGCGAGATTCTTCCTACGCTGGAAGGGAAAGTGCTCAATTTCAACAAAGAAGTCTCCATACGCAACGCATCGGGGGCGCTGCTCGGTCAAGAAATCGACGCAGCTTTGCAGAGATCCGGTTGCCGCGTCCGCCATAGAACCTGCGTCATCAATGACACGGTCGCTACACTTCTGGGCGCAAGAGCCCAAGCTGTACGGGATTATGCTGGATACATCGGCTTTATTCTGGGGACCGGCACAAACTCATGCTACCGCGAAAAAAATACCCGTATCCCAAAATCGGAATTTCTCCGAAAAAAAAAGGGATACAGTCTCGTCAATCTGGAATCGGGCGGCTTTGCTGGTCTTGCGCTCAATAGGGTAGACCAAGCATTTGACGCACACACGGCCGCTCCAGGGACACAGCTGTTTGAAAAGATGATCTCCGGAGCCTATCAGGGAGCTCTGGCTCTCGCTTATCTTCAGGATGCGGCACGACATGGACTTCTAGGTCAGGCTACTGCCGGCCGACTGCCCGCACTGTCTGTTCTTCAGCCGCAGCAGGTGGACGCATTCTGTTTGGATCCATGCGGAGACAACGTTTTGTCTCAAATGCTGCCGGACACGCAGAGCCGTGAATCCGCTATACTTCTGCTGAACGGTTTGTTTGACCGGGCGTCCATGCTGACCGTGTGCAACTGGGCCGCAGTTCTGAAAAAGATGGCGGCAGACGGAAAATCCAATCTGCCCTACTGTATTTCAGCCGAAGGTTCCACGTTTTACAAATGCCGACCTCTGCACACGCGGATTCTCTCCTGCGCAGAATCGCAGCTGAATCAACGGCTTGGACTTGCCGTGGAGATCATCCGAGCCGAAGAGAGCACTCTGATGGGCAGCGCTCTGGCGGCTCTGTGGGGCTGAAATTCCCCTTCCTTTTTTGAGAAGAAAGGAGACCTCAATGAATCTTTTGTTTCTGGGCGGAACGGGGAACATCAGTTCAAGTGTCACCCAGCTCTGTCTTAGTCGAGGCGACGAGGTGTGGATCGTGACACGAGGCAAGAACGTCCTGCCACAAAGCGGCCGGATTCACTCCATTGTCTGCGATGTGAACGATCCCGACGCACTGCTGCAGGTACTGCATGGAAAAACATTCGACGCTGCAATTGATTTTATCTGTTTTACCTCTCAACAGGCAAAAGAGCACACGGAAGCCCTGCGCGGAAAAGTCGCTCACTTTATTTTCATCAGTTCCTGTACCGTCTATCAGAAGCCATGTTTGAGTCTGCCGATTACGGAGGATACCCCGCTGAAAAATCCGTTCAGCTCCTATGCCCGCGGAAAAATCGCCTGCGAGCTTTATTTCCAGCAGGAATACCGGGAGCATGGTTTTCCTGTGACGATCGTACGGCCGTCACACACATACGGAGAAACGAAACTTGTTGTCGGGCCCACAATGGGTTGGCAAGTCTCACATTGGACGCTGGTGGATCGTGTCCTTCGCGGAAAACCTGTGGTGGTACACGATACCGGTCGAAGCCGGTGGACAGTGACACACAGCGATGACGTCGCGGTCGGAATTGTCGGCCTCCTGGGAAACCGGGCCGCAGTCGGGAACTCTTTTCATATCACCGGCGAAGTCTCTTATACCTGGAATGAGATCATGCAGACATATGGCTTTCTTCTCGGCCGTGAGGTAAAAATCGCCGCGATTCCATCGCAGATGCTCATTCGTGTCAACGAAGAACTCCGTGCAAAACTGTACGGCGATATGGCGGAAAACGCCATATTCTGCAATCGGAAAATTAAACAATTCGTCCCGGAATATGCACCATCCATCTCTCTACACGAAGGCCTTGCACGCTCGCTGAACTGGTACTGGGCACATCCGAAGCATCAGATTGCTGACGAAGAATACAACCGGTGGTTGGACGCACTGATTTCAGAATGGAGCACCTATCTGTATGCATAACCGTCAGTGCCAAAAAATGAAAATCCTATCTCCCAGTAAGAGCGCGTATCCATCCAAGACTGGATGCAGACGGTCCTCCGTATCTTCCACCTGAAAGCGGATAAGATGCGGCAGCTCTACCAGCAGTTGCGGAACAAATACCAGATGCACTGCGCCTACGCACAGGGAAACGCCAAAATGCGCGAGGCCTACAACAAATGGCGTGACCCGCGCAGAAGACAATGGTCAAATACCAAGTAGGGGAGATATCTTTCGAACAGTTTGCGGAATGCGTTCAAATTCCATAGAGAGCAAACAGGCCGCGCGGGAGATGTCTCTCCTGTGCGGCCTGTTTGCTCTACTTTAAAACTATGCCCAGACAAAAAATAAACCCGAACTCGCTCTCATACAAGAGCAAGTTCGAGTTTGCTGATAATGGTGCACTTTCAGGGACTCGAACCCTGGGCCCGCTGATTAAGAGTCAGCTGCTCTAGCTACAGTAACATGTTATAACAAATCCATTGATATGAGTAGCTTCTGTTTTTCCGCAGAAGGTTGAGCCGCCTGTAATTTGTATACTGTTGCAGCCAACATGATCAAACGCGTATTTTACAATCTCCGCCACGTCGGTGGGAAGTACAGCCTTTGGAAGCGGCTTCTTTTTGGCTGCAAGCGTTTCGAACTCTGCCCCGGAAAAACAAAATTCACAAGGTTTTCCAGCCGCGCCAAATTCACATGGCCACAGGCATTGAAAAGCTACCCAGTCAAGTCCTTGTAGAACCGCATTTCCGATATACGGCATCCCGGATGACGTTTTTTTCTTGTAAAAATCGGTGGGTGGGGCAAAAGAAATAAAGTCTACAAATTCGCCATTGTACATCAAAGCCGCCCGTTCGTCTTTCAACGAAATGGTAAACGGCGTTCCCAACTGGGATGCGTATTTCATCAGCTTAATATTGTTCCACGAGAGCATAGAGCCGAGCTGTTTTAGATGAAAGCTCATATCTGTCAGCTGGACGATGGTTTCGTCTGACAAAATCATACAATTGCACATTAATGGATTTGGATTCAAACGCGTATTTTTGCCATATTTTTGATAAACCTGTTTATCAACTTTTGCGCCTCTGCTGACAACAAAACATTTCAGCTCTATTGAATCAACCACATCATTCCCCAAATAATACATTACCTTTGCCCTTCCCTTCCAGCATTAAAGTCAACTGATTGTAGCCTGAAATTCCTCGCAGAGGGTAGTGGGGACGCGGGGTTTTCATTGCGATTCCTACTGGCTTAAGAAGCGGAATATCAATCGACGGGGCATGACCGGGAAAATCAAATAGTATTGAGTTACCAATCAATATGTCCGGACCGGTATCTCGCATTTGTTTTTCCAAAATCTCTTCTTTGTATGGCTGTATGGATTTGTTATGTGTCGTAGTGGAAAATGCCATTGCATACACGTTGTGCATTTCTAATTCTTCTGTTAGACACCGCAGTAATCCATTTGCAGAATTTTGATTTCCCAGTATCAGAACATGTTTTTCCTTATCATGTGCTGATAATGCATTAACGGAATCCAATTGCGCACACCGTGGAGAAACTCGTATGACTTCAGAAACTTCTTTGAGAAGTTTTTTCATTTCCTGTATACCGTAGCAATCCGAAAACACATAGGGAATGTTAAATCGTTCTTTCATCCATATTGCTGCCGGCAGTGCCTCCTGCCGCAATACAATATTGAATTCCGCTTCCGCTGCAAACCGTATTTCTCGCAGTGAGGTATTCAGTGGATAGCTCATCCGGCAATGATAATCAAACATTTCGCTCAATGTCCGTTGGATCTCTTTTATATCATTCTCTATAAGATACTCATCCGCACAGCATCCCAAAATATTATAACTTCTCGGTTTTTGAAGACATGCCTCAACATATGTTTTAAAAAACAACTCCATGGCCCGAGTTAATCCAACAGTATAATCCGTCCCCAGCGCTGAAAACGCAATCGGAATAAGACGCGCTTTTACTTTGTCCTGCTCCTCTTCACAAAAACTCTCGACATCAAAACCGATAATTGCCGTTGAGGATGAAACCGCCACTGCAATCGCTTCAAAACGACCGCTTAAGTCCATTTCACGTATCGCTGCCCGCAAATTCGCGGTATCACCGAATGTCAAAATATGGTCGTTGATGTGGGTGGAATAGATTGGAGCATTTTCGCCCATATGCCGTGTAGCAAAATTTGTTGTACCCATCGGTCCAAATTCCAGTATTCCCAACCCGCTTATCTGAGTTGCACACCAAAGAAAACCCATTCTATCACCTGGAATGGGATAGTAACGGTATAATGGCATTTACGTTTGCCCCCCCAATGCTTTCATGATATATTCCAGCACCGCCTGCAGTGCATCGAACCCCTGTCCGATGGATACACCTTCAAAATCAAGGCAAGAAATTTCTGTTTTTCGAATCAAGTTTTCGCTTAACCGCCCAATAAAAAAGTCCGGCTTGTATATCTCCAGCAACCTTTCGCTGATGCCGAAATCTGCGAGCAAAGCCACTAAAGGGTCCACGTTCGAATGTTTAAATTCAGGGAAGAGTTCTCTTTCAAAATCATTTTTGCTGATTACATAATACGCCAGCGGTTTCGCCCCATATCTTTCCAGCATCAATATCATATCAATCGAAATCAAGGGCGAATTGGAATAGATGTATTGTTTTCCCTCCACACAGTATCCAATTTGTTCCCACAACGCCTGAAGCTGTATTGCTCGTTTTTCCCAGAACGGATCTTCCGCCAGTTTCAAATGTCGTTGCAACGATTTGTAGCACGATAAAATACGCTTGGGATCTGCGTATTTCCCGAACAGAATATATGGTGTTTTATATTGCTCCAGCATCTTTTTTGCGAGTTTAAGCCCAATTGGGTCTGTTACAATATTTAAGGATGCGGACGGAGCATTTTGAATATCCGCTACCGTACATCTGCCTGGGAAACGAACACATATATTAACTCCATTTTGCACAAGCCACCGGGTTATTTCACTATCTTCATCTGCTTCTCCACGTCCACATAACAAATTAACACTTTTTTCTATTCGCTCACATGGCCGCATCAGTTCACTCAGTGCGGCCATCAAATCGCTCTGGCCGTCTACATGGCTGTTCTCTCCGAAATTGTGAGCTGGACAGTGTATGATGGGCAGCTTAAGCTGTCTGCTTGCTTCGAATACAACGCCGGAGATATCCTCCCCAATCAACTCCGGAACACAAGTTGATACTACACAGATAGCTGTCGGGGATTCGGTTTTCTGAATCTGCTGTAAGCTTTTCAGCAGATTCTCGCCGCATCCATATACAACGTCATTTTCCTCTATCGAATATGTATATACAGGATATGATAATGGATCATCTGCAACAACTTTGATTATTTCACGTCCATAAAATCCGCATTCATCCGTTCCAACAATTAAAAACGGCATATCAGCAATATATTTTGTCAGCAAAATACAACCAAAAAGCGGGCAGTGCATTCCCCGCTTGATGGCTTTTGATGGACAGGAAATATCGTCATACGCAGTAATATTCGATAGATGTGTCAGGGTCATTTTATTCATGGCTATGACCATTCCTTTCCGCTGCGCTCCAAGGCACCAAAATGGATGAA
>OGQN01003281.1_pt1 | contig 10683 bp, 10 predicted proteins | sample 1553231 | NCBI WGS metagenome assembly OGQN01 (sample SAMEA2579950, study PRJEB22360) | human gut metagenome | biome: human gut; feature: human-associated habitat; material: faeces | place: Denmark | collected 2008/2010 | reverse complement strand
CGCCGCCAAGGCAGCCCACGACGCCTACGACGCCGACTCGGCGCGCCTGTCCGACTACCGCGTGGAGAAGGGGCGGCCGGGGGGGGGGAGCCATGCCGGCAGCCGCATCACGGAGGGCTCGGGATATGCGACGAAGAAGTTCGGCTCGCCGATGCTCTCCCGCCAGATTCCGCGGACGGTGACGGTCATGCGCTCCGCATCGAGGTCGTCGGCGAGTATCCCGCAGATCTCGCCGGGCTTGAGGCCGCATCCGAGGGTGAGGCCGATGGCCGCGGCGGAATGCCCCGATCCGGATGCGCCGAGCGCTCGCGCGGCTTTGAGGCCTGAAGGGGAGATCGGGCGCTTCTTCCTGGGCGGACGGGGCACGTCGAACGGGACCTCCGAGAACGGGTTGGAGGCGCACAGCCCGTCGGCGAGCGCATGTCTGCCCGCGGCGGCGCAGATGGTCTTGAGCCGATAGCAGCGGACGCGCGATATGCCGCGGGATTCGGCCGACTCGAGCGAACATGCCGCCGCGGCGGGGCTTATCGAGTCGACGGCGCAGCCCGCTATCGCCCCGAGGGCCCTGCATTCCTTTCGATAGTTCGCGATGGTTTTCCTGGCGGTCCCCTTGACCGCGATGATCTCGAAGTAGTGGTCCAGCGCCTCGGCGAGCGTGCACGCCTTCGGCCCCGGCAGGGATGCGAGCGCCGCCGCGCGTGCGCCGTCCTCGCTTTCCGCCCGGAACCTCCTGCGGAGCCTCTTGCGCGACGCGTCGATGATGTCAACCTCCCACACGCCGCATCTGAGCTCCCTGACCGACCTGATCCTCGCTTCCGGCAACGTCCGGCCTCCTTTCTGGTGATGTGGAAACATGCCTCCCGAATGGCTCGAGATGGCTCCGGGGGCGGTTCTTTCGATGGAGACAGGGTAATCCGACCTATCTCCGTCTGGAAGGACGATTTATGCTTCTAGCAGCGCAAATGTCGGTATTGGTTTGAGGATTTGATACAGGGTTGGAACGAAATGGCTAGAAAAGAAACCGCAAGTCGCCCGAGACTCCTCATCGTTGACGGGTACAACGTGCTGCGGTCGGGCAGCCGGTACCGGTGGCAGCCGCGGGCCGACGAGGACTACACCGACGACTTCTTCAACGCCGCCCGCGACCGGCTCATCAACGACGTGGTGAACTACGCCGGGCGCGACATGGGCGCCATCATCGTCTTCGACGCCGCCGATAACGAGCTTTCGGAAGGCTCGCGCACGAAGATCGGCGGCGTGCAGGTGATCTTCTCCCCGGCGGGGCAGTCGGCCGACAAGGTGATCGAGAAGCTGGCCTACGACGCGGGCAAGCGCGGGGTGGAGACCATGGTGGTCACGAGCGACGCGGCCATTCAAGACACGGTGTTCGGCGGCGGCGTCGATCGCATGAGCGCCGACGGCTTCTCCCATGAGATGGGCGAGTACTACGAAGATGCGCGTTTGGATGACACCCCGAAGGTGGCGCGCAAGAACACCGTCGCCGAGCGCATTCCCGCCGACACCCTGGCGCGCCTGAAGGCATTGCGGGACGGCCGCTAGCGAGCGCGAATGCTGCCGTGCGCGTGGTGACCGCTGGGGTATTTTCCCAGTTCAGCGCTTCCGCAACCAATAATTGCGGAAAATGACAACGCGAATTGGTTCCGTGGCAAAGAGGTTTTCGGTAGGCTCCAAGGCGTTTTTGAGAGGCAATCGCAGAAGAAAGGCAGCACACCATGAATGTCGAAATCGCCGAGCGCTTGGCCGCGCGCCGAAAGCTTGCAGGGCTGTCGCAGGAGGCCCTCGCGGAGAAGTTGGGCGTGTCGCGCCAGGCTGTTTCCAAATGGGAGCGCTCAGAGTCGTCGCCTGACACCGACAACCTCATTGCCCTGGCGAAGCTCTACGGGGTGTCGCTGGATGAGCTTTTGTACGTGGACGAGTCCATCGAGGACGACGTGGCCTTCGAAGCCGCCGACCGCGCGGAAGTGCGTGGCGCGAGCAGGGTTGTCGTCGCGGAAGCTTCGGAAGAGACGGCTTCGCCAGAGGGCGGTGGCGTTGGCGATGCATGTGATGCCGAGACAGCCGAGGGCGTTGACTTCGAAAAGGAGGGCCGCGGCAAGGTGCCCTTCGGGCCCGGTGGCATTCACGTGGACGACGGCAAGGACCATGTGCACGTGTCCTGGGCCGAGGGCGTGCACGTGGTCGACCGCCACGGCGAAGAGGTGCACGTCGCTTGGGACGGCGTGCGCGTCAACACGACGGATCCTGAGGCGGCAGAGCATATCTTCACGCGTGACAATCCCTTCGGGGTATCACCCGGTGACTTCGATGCAGACAGGGCTAAGAAGTGGCTGAAGTTCCCCTTCTGGGCCTTGGTGATTGTGGGCTACCTCGCCTTCGGGATGCTCGGCGGCATTTGGGGGCCGACGCTCTTTTTGCTGTTCCTCATTCCGACCTATTACATTGTGGGCGCGGCAGTCGCATCTCGCCGCATCGCTCCCATGCTGTGCGCGCTGTATCCTATTGGTGCGATCGCCTGGTTCCTTTGGATGACCTTCGTCGATGTTCATTGGCATGGCCCCGCTTGGGTCATCTTCCTCACGATTCCGCTCGTGGAAGTCATCATCGTTCAACTCTCCAAATGGTGGAACGCCCGCAAAGGCAACGATGCCAAGGGCGACGTCGCCTAGGGCTTGCAGTAAGCCAAGCAAGATTCCGTGGCGTATCTTAGATATCTCTGGAGAGATATCTATGCTATACTTCTGGAAGTATCTCTGGAGAGATAGGTAAACTATGGAACTTATGCCTCTATTTCATGGATCGCCTCAAATAGTGGCGCATCCTTTCTACGGTGGTGGTAGGCCATATAACGACTACGGCCGCGGGTTTTATTGCACCGAGCATATCGAATTGGCGCGCGAGTGGGCCTGCTCCGAAGAAGACTACGACGGCTACGCTAACGAGTATCGCTTCGATGGCCGCGGCCTTAAGGTTCTTGAACTCTCCTCTCCGGAATACTCGACGCTTCATTGGCTGGCGCTGTTGCTGGAGCATCGCAAGATCGATCTGCGCACCCCGGTGGCTCAAGCGGGTAGCGAGTTTCTTCGTGCCCACTACCTGCTGGATGCGGAGTCGTTCGACGTTATCGTGGGGCACCGTGCTGATGACAGTTACTTCACCTTCGCCCGCGCCTTTTTGCGAAACGATATTTCTTTGGAGCAGTTGACGTGGGCTTTGCATCTCGGTGATTTGGGCCAGCAGATCGTACTCAAGAGCCCGGAGGCATTCAAGGCCATCGAGTTCGTCGAAGCCACAGTGGCGCCCAGCGCCGTTTACTACCCTAAGCGGAAGGAGCGCGACGAGAAGGCGCGGGCGCTCTATCGCGAGGAGGCTGCCCGGCAGGGCATCGACGGTATTTTCTTGCGCGACCTTTTGCGAGAAGAGGTGACCGATCTTGCAGGCCTATAGCGAAGATTATCTGTTCGATGCCATGGAGGTGCTGGGCGAGGCATTCGATTGCGCGGCCAACCGTGTCAACTTGGGGCTCGACCAGTTCTTTGAAATGTTCGTAGCGACAGGGGTTGCCGATGCGTTCGGCGCCGGCGCCCCGCGCTATGTGAGTGGTTCGTCAGGCATCGAGCTGGTGCTTGACGTGTGCTATCGGGCCGGGCTGGATATCGGCGTGCCTCTGGCCGATATGGCGTCCGACGGGGAAGGGCCCGACTATTGGTGCGGTTGGGTTCTGGCCTACTGGCAGTGGGAGACGGGCCGCCCGTTCCGAACCATCGGGCGCGTGACGACCATGGAAGAAATTCGCGCGCTGTACTGGCCGCTCCACGAAGCGGCAGAGCAGAAGTTCGTCGAAGCGATCGAAGAGCGCGTAGCCCGGCGGGGCGCTCCTCTGAAGTCGTGGCGCGAGCAAAGGGGTCTTTCCCAGGTGGCGCTGGCGGAGAAATCGGGTGTGTCGCTGAGGGCGATACAGCAGTACGAGCAGCGCTGCAAGGACATCAATCACGGTCAGGGCGCATCGCTCTATCGGCTCGCTCAGACGCTGGGTTGCCGCATCGAGGATTTGCTCGAGTATCCGCTATGACTGACGGGATTGATGGCTTGCGTCGCGAAGGCGGCGCGAGTGGTCGTGGGCTGGCTGCCTTAAGAAAGGCGCAAATTACCTGTTCGTGGGTGGGGCAACCAGTGGTTGTCGGAGATTTTTCGCTCGGTTCTGGTAAATTGACCACATAAGGTGCTGGTGCAACCAGGGTTGAAACCATAGGGTGAAAGGCGAGATGCGAGATGTGACGAACAAGACGCGAAAGGGAACCGTGATGAACGTCGAAATCGCCCAACGCCTTGCCGAATTGCGCCGTGAGCGCGGGTTCTCCCAAGAGGGGCTGGCCGAGCAGCTGGGGTTGTCGCGCCAGGCCGTTTCCAAGTGGGAGCGCGCCGAGTCGGCGCCCGATATGGGAAACCTTATTGCCTTGGCCGACTTGTACGAGGTGACCCTGGATGAGCTTCTGCGTGTGAGCCCCGAGGTGGCCGACGATGTGCGCTTTGAGTCCCAGGAGCGCGCCGAATCGGTGGAAACCGAGGCCGCTGCTGCGGCGGAGGCGGCCCTGGCGGCTGCGGCGGCAGCTGAGGCGCCCGACGTGCCAAAAGTGGTCGTGGAAGTGAGCGCGCCCGCTGCGACGTCGGGAGGCTTCCCGCCGCCTGCTCCGTCCCCTGGACAGGCCGGTGCTTCCGGCCGAGGGGCGCCGCACGGGTTCTCGCCTTCCACATACGGAGCGCCGGGCCATCGGCCACCGAGTGCGGGCTATGGCCCTGGCGCGTCTTCGCACGGTTCGCCGGCATCGCCGCAGAGCCCGGGTTCCTACCCTTCTGGCTCTCGCCCACCGGGTTCCATTCCGCCGGCATCCTCGGTGCCCATTGCGCCGCCACCGACGCCCCAACCGAAAGATCCGCTGCAGTCGTTTCCCTACCCGCTTCTGTGCGCGGTCATCTTCCTACTTGCTGGTTTCTGCTTCGGCTGGTGGCATCCCGGCTGGGTGATCTTCCTCACCATTCCCTTCTACTATTGGGTGGTGAACACCTTGGAGGCTGATCCGGCTTATCAGACATGGTTGGCCGAACGCCAGAGCGTCGCAGCGAAAAGTGATTCCTCCTCAGAAGGAGGCGCCCAATGAAGCTGGAACGGAGCACCTATGTGAAGATCGCGCTCATCGTGCTGCTCTGTTTGGGCGTGTGCGGATTTTTCGGCGGCTGCGGTCGTGGCGTGGTCGTTGCTCCGCTGGGCTCGCTGCTTGCGCCCGGTGGCTTGATGGGCTGTGTGGGCTGGAACGCCATGGGCGAGATCGCCGGATATGCGGGAGATGCGGTCGGCGAGATGGCCGGATATGCGGGTGATGCCGCGAGCGAGGTGGCGGATGCGACGCTGCACAGCGGTGTGCGCGGCGGCGTTGCATCGACTTCCGAGGGCAGTCATTTCGAAATCGACTCCAGTGAGGTAAACGCCATCGATCTGAACTGGCTCGCCGGGTCGGGCTCCGTGCGCGTGGTGCCCGATAGCGAGACCGACGGCAAAATTGTCGTGAACGAAACGATGCACGGCGGTCCGCAACCTGTTATGGCCTGCAGCACGAACGGCGGTGTGCTTTCCATCGACTATATGGAGGGCAACGGCGGCCTATCGGGATGCTCGCTCGGCACATGGGGCAGCAAAGACGTGGAGGTGCTTATCCCCGAATCGGCGGCGTCTCTTGAGCGCTTCGTTCTTGAGGCAGCCTCGGGTGAGTACGGTATCGACGGGGCCGACGCCATGCTGTGCGAGAAAATGGAACTCGATGTCGCCTCGGGTTCCGTCTCAGTGAGCCAGATGTCGGTGACCGACCTCGAGCTGAGCCTCGCAAGTGGCAATGTCGCTTACGAAGGCTCTATCGCCAAGACGCTGCACATCGATCAGGCTTCAGGGGAGTTCTACTTCGGCCCGTGCTTGTCGGCCCCGGAGACCATCTCTGGATCGCTTGCCTCCGGACACATCGTTTTGGTGCTACCGGCCGATACCGCGCTGACGGCGCAGGTGGATAAAACCTCTGGGAACTTCACGAACGACTTCGCCGATTCCGCTGGAGATCCGTCGCACTCCTGCGATCTCACCTTCGACATCATAAGTGGCAATCTGGAAGTGCTCAGCGCTGAGTAAAGAGCATTCAATCACAGAGCTTTCAATAGAAAAGGGGCGGCCTGGTGGTCGCCCCTGCTGCGAGGGAATCGTGTGTCCCTTCTGTCGGCATGCTTGACGCGTAAGGCGTCTCGGCGGCTTAGCGCTGGCCGAACAGGTCGTCCAAGTTCAGGCCGTTGCCGTAGCCATACCCGTTGCCGCCGTCCTGGCCGTAACCGTCGCCATAGCCCCAGCCGTAACCGTAGTCGTTACCGTCGCCGTAGCCCCAGCCAAAGTCCTGACCCTGCTCGGGCATCTGCTGCTCCTGCTGGGCCTTCTGCTCGGCAGCCGCTTTCTGGCTGGCGGCGTCGTCGCCCAGGGTCACGGAAATCTCCTGCTCCTGGCCGTTGCGGTTCACCGTCAGCTTCACGGTGTCGCCGGGGTTCTTCCCGCGCACGGCCAGCATGAGGTCGGAAGCGCCTTCCACCGGCTCGCCGTTCAGGGCCGTGATGATGTCGCCCTCCTGGAGGCCGGCCGCCTCGGCGCCGGAGCCCTGGGAGACGGCGGCCACGTAGGCGCCGGACTCGGCCGCGAGGCCGTAGCTGGCAGCCGCCTGGTCGTTCACCGTGGACAGGCTCACGCCGAGCTGGGCGTGGGTCGGGGTCTCGCCGGCGATGATCTGCTGGGCGAGGTTCACTGCGTAGTTCACCGGAATGGCGAAGCCGACGCCGGAGTAGTTGCCAGAGTACGAGGTGATGAGCGTGTTGATGCCGATGAGCTTGCCCTCGTCATCCACGAGCGCGCCGCCGGAGTTGCCCGGGTTGATGGCCGCGTCGGTCTGAATCATGTTCGGATAGATAGTGGTCTCGCCGCTGCCGCCGGACTGCATCGACTCGCTCGCGTCCATGATCTGCGAGCGGCTCGTGGCGGACACGATGCCCGTGGCCACCGACTGCTCGAGCCCGAAGGGAGCGCCCAGGGTCATGACCCACTCGCCGACGGTCAGGTTGTCCGAATCGCCGATCTCCATGGGGGTGAGCCCGCTGGCGTCCTTGGCCTTCAGCACGGCCACGTCGGAGGAGGGGTCGGTGCCCACCAGCTCGGCGTCGTAGGTGTTGCCGGCGATGGTCACCTTGTAGGCGCTGCCGCCGTCGACCACGTGGTTGTTGGTGATGAGGTAGCCATCCTCGGTCATCACGACGCCCGAGCCGGTACCCAAGCCCTGGAGCTGGCCGCCCGCATCGGCGTAGGTCTCCACGTATACCACGGACGGCAGGCACTTGGCGGCCACGGCCTCAGCCAGGGTTGCGTCATCGTTGGTGTTGACGACAGTCTGGGTAGCGGAAGGGGTGCCCGTGGCCTCGGCGGTGGCGGGGTCGATGATGGCGCCCTGCACGCCGAACGCGAGCATGCAGGCGAGCGCGGCGCCGGCGAATCCGGTGAGGAAGGAGCGGCGGCCGAACTTCGGCTTGGCGGCGGCGGTGTTCTCGACGCTGGCGGCCACGGAGCCGTCGATGTCGAACTCGTAGGTCTGGTTCGCGGCGGAGTCGACGGCGTTGTCACGGAAGGAATGCTTGCCGAAGGGGTTCGGGGTGGTGTTCAAGTTGGTCATTGGTGATCTCCTTCTGAAAGGGGGTCGGTCATGTGCTGGAGTGCACACTATCACGCCCCAGCACGTTCCCGAGACCTCGGCACCCCTAATCACGACCGGCTCACGCAGATACACCAACGGGAGTAGTCCCCGCGGATTATGGGGAAGCCTCGAATGCACAAAACAGGGTACTTCTCGTAGGATTTTGTGCCGGGAGGGCTTGAACCGTTTGGCGTGAACAGGGAAAACTTTTCGCATTTGTCGCCAATAGCTACGAGAAATGGCTCATTTTGCACATTTCGGATCGATGGTGCTTTTAGACGCTCTTCTTCCAGTGTGATGCGCCCGATGCGGGCGGCCGGGTCATGACCGCGCTCGTAGAGCCGCAGGTTCTGGTTGCGCATGGTGTCGCGCCAAGGCTTTAGACGGCTTGGTGGTGCGCGTCGGCTGGTGCACCAAGCGGCGCGCCCCTCCGCCGGCTTCTAATACTTCTCAACGAGATCGATGAGTTCCTGCTTGGAATGCAGGCAGGTCTTCTCCAAAATGCGGCGGGTGTGGGTGCGGATGGTGGATTCCGAGACGAAGAGCGCTTCGGCGATGACCTTTGCGGAGCGGCCGCGGGCGAGGTAGGGGAGCACCTCGGCTTCGCGACGGGTGAGGCCGTAGTCGTCGGCGAGGAGCGCGAAGACGACCTCTTCGCTGTTAATAGCTTCGGCCCCATCGATCTCGCCGGTCGCAGAAGTGCTGATGGACTCCGCAACGGGAGAGGTGCTGGCAGGGTCGGCAGCTGCTTTGTCGGTTGCCTTGACGGCTGTTGGGGCAGCTAAGACCGACGATGGATCTGAGACGCTCGAGTGCGGACTCGCGTTGCCGTCGCCGGTCGCCTCGCCAATCGCCATTCTCCCTTCTGCCTCCTCGCCCGGAACCGAGCGTTTGGCGTTGTGCCAGAGAAACCATAGCAGGATGACGAGCAGATACACCGCTCCGATGCACACGCCCACTACAGCGTGGCCAGCCACTTCGGGGAGGAGCATGATCAGATACCCGATGCCGATGCCCACGAGCCGTGCGAGAATGGACAGCGCCCTCACCAGGCCCCCTATAACGAAGCCCGATACGGCGTAATCGTAGGCAGCTGTGGCTACCAGGTACCAGATGACCACGTCGAAGACCCCATGTACGGCGCTCATGATTGCGTTCAGCACCACGGGGTGAACATTCCAGAAAAACGGCAGCGCCGCGAACAGCACGATGGCGATGGGGATAAGCAGTTGGTAGACAAGCGACAGGTTTACTCGCCGCTGCAAGGCAACCGTGAAGGCCAAAAGAAGCACTGCAACGACGAAATTCAGCACGAGGGGCAGTTCATGGGCCGTGCTCGCGGAGTTCGCGCTGAGCACGGCGGTCTCCCACATAAAGCCGAACAGGCAGGAGAAAACGAGGGCGGCGATGATGAGCGGCACGAGGGTGGTGAGAGCCGCCAGGTAGCGCTGAGACTCGGTTCGGTGGGGCGCGAGGAGGACCGACGGCTGGCTGCTCTCGGTACGGCAGCGCTTCAGGCAGAGAACCGAGGCTATTGGCAGGGGAGCCATGAGCGCAAGGGGCGGAAAGGGAGTGAGGGCCACGAGGGAGTCGACGGCGAGAAAGATGATGGTGGTGAGCAAGAACGACGCCGGGGCATACAGGGCCGTGCGCGAGGGATGCACGCGTCCGAGCACGTCCGCCCAGCTCCCCCATAGGTAGCCGAAGCCGACGCCGCATAGCGTCGAGCCGATCACGAGCGATGCGGAAAGCGCTGGGCCGGCAAACCATATGCCGGCGCCGCCGATAGCCGCGATGCCGACAAGGATGCATCCGCAGAAGGGCCACGGCGAGAGTTTCGCCAGATTTTCCGGCGCCCGCTCTACAAGGGCCGACACGCCTAAGAGCACGGTCATGTTTGCCAAAAACGATACGACGACGATCAACGTATTGTACTGGGGCGTGTCCGCCGCGCCGGTGAGCAGGATGGAGCTGCGGAAGGTGAGCATGCTGCAGGCCCAGAAAAACGCGAGGCCGAGATAGCACAGGTGCAGAAAGCGGGGAAGCGGCTCGATAGCGGCCGATGGTGCATCGCGGACTGCTGTCACGGCCCTGCTCCTCCTTCTCCATTGCCAGTGTGAACTGGGCGTTTCCCTGTCGCGTCCTCTATTATGACTGACTTGCGTCTCGATAAATCATCAGAAACTGATGATATGGCGCATAGCCGACGATTCTAGCATGGAGCGCCAACGGAAGGAGGTGCGAAATGCAAGAGACAAGAGGCGGGGCTGCGCGTGCGACCACGCAAACATCGGAGAGAGAGGTCGTGCGCGATGCCGCACAGGCGAACGTCTGCGCCAAGGCAGCCTACCTGAGCACCATTGGAGCTCTGTTCTCGCGATGGGGCGATGACTATGAAGCGGCGTACGAGGCGGCCCGTGCGACAGCGGCCGATTTAGCGATAGCGCCCGCGACGCCGGTGGGCGCCGTGCGCTGCCGACTCGAGAACGAGGTGCTCACCTTGGGCGCTCCCGCGGCAGCGGTGCCCGTCGAATCGCTTTATAAGCCTTGGGCCGATGGACGGGAGCGCCGCAGAGGGGTCTCGGCTGAGTTTGGTGCGGCCCGGCATCTGCTCCTCGGTGACAGCGCCCAGCACATGCGGGCCCTTTATCGCGCTCTCGAACTTGAGGTGCCGATGGAGTTTTGCGCCATGCCCGACCATGTGACGCTCATGACCGAGGTGGTGGCCCTGTGCGTCGATGCGGGAAACCATGAGGCTGCTCTTGCGCTGTTGTCCGAGCATTTCGACTGGCTGGACGCTTACGAGCAAACCTTGCTCGCCCATGCGGCCGCGCTCTCGTCGGCGCCCCCCTCGGCTCGTACCGACGAGCTGGCTCGCGCTCTGGCCCATGGGCGCGAG
>OGQN01003280.1_pt1 | contig 10684 bp, 8 predicted proteins | sample 1553231 | NCBI WGS metagenome assembly OGQN01 (sample SAMEA2579950, study PRJEB22360) | human gut metagenome | biome: human gut; feature: human-associated habitat; material: faeces | place: Denmark | collected 2008/2010 | reverse complement strand
AATTTTATTTGGCGGATACGCCACACCGACGAAATGCGTAGCATTTTGGAGGTTGACCCTGAACAGTTACATTATTTGTTAATTCATGAAAATACGTGCAATGAAGCCATCCAGCTGTGATTTCTTCTCTTCAAAAGTCTTCACTGTCATTGGTTCTGTCACAAAACCATACTCATCCTTAACACCTTCTGCATGGCAGATGTCCACATCACCGAATAAATCTTTCACCTGATCCTCTGTGCCATTTTTCACACGAACAAAGAATCTGCTCTGATAGCATTCATAATCAGAGAGCTTCAGTTTCTGTGGCTGCCAGATGGTCATAATATGAGTGCCCATATGCTTGACTGCATCCACCACATCAGAAACAACTGCACTGGCTGTCGGAAGTTTGCCGGCGCCCTTGCCGTAGAACATCACATCACCCAATGCGTTGCCCTTCACAAGGATGGCATTAAACACATCATTCACACTGTAAAGCGGATGATCCTCTGCAACCATCATTGGTGCAACAAGAGCAAACAGACCGCCTTCTTCTCTTCTGCTCGTTCCCAGAAGCTTTATGCCCATATGCATCGCTTTGGCATATTTGAAATCTGTCTCTGTAATATGTGTAATTCCCTCTGTATGGATATCTTCATAATCCACCTGCTTGCCACAGGCCAGAGAAGTTAATATTGCAATCTTACGGCAGGCATCATAACCTTCCACATCTGCCTCAGGATGACGTTCCGCATAGCCTTTGTTCTGTGCTTCTTTCAGAACGGCATCATAATCCGCACCCTCTGTATCCATCTTTGTCAGCATGTAATTTGTTGTACCATTCAGAATGCCTGTGATCTCATCGATCTCATCTGCTGTCAGGGACTGATTCAATGGACGAATGATCGGAATACCGCCGCCGACACTGGCCTCAAAAAGGAAGTTAACATTCTTCTCATTGGCAATGGCCAGCAATTCTGCACCACGCTTAGCCACCAGCTCCTTGTTGGAAGTTGCTACACTCTTACCTGCCTGAAGTGCTTTCTTGACAAATGTGTAAGCCGGTTCAACACCGCCCATCACTTCTACAACAATTTTCACATCCGGATCATCCAGAATCGGCTGATAATCATGCACAATCTTCTCCTGTATCGGATCTCCCGGGAAATCTCTAAGATCCAGGACATATTTTACATCAATTGATTCACCTGCGCGCTTTGTAATTGTCTCGCGGTTCGTTGTCAGAACCTCTACCACGCCTGAACCTACTGTACCATATCCTAAAACAGCTATATTCACAATAATCTCCTCCTGCACTCAGACCTGTGCTTTGTCTATTCTCTTCCGAGTATTTTTATGTCATGAATGCCTTTCATGGCATTCAGTCTCTCCACAAGTGCAGAAAAATCTCCTGTTGTCGGCAAAATGTCGATACTCAATGTCAATGATGCTACACCATTGATCGGGATTGCCTGATGAATCGTCAGTATATTGGCATGATAATCTGCAATCTTACCCAATATTCCAGACAACAATCCAGGCTCATCATCTAACTGTATGCTCAGTGTGATGGTCCGTCCATGGACATTCTCATGAAAAGGAATAATATCATCTTTGTATTTATAAAAAGAACTTCTGCTGATACCCGTGGCATCTGTTGCTTCCTGTACAGTCATCGCCTTCTCGGAATCGATCAGACGCTTTGCCTCCACAACCTTCAGTAAAACTTCAGGCAATGCCCGTTCCTTTACAATGTAATATTTGCCACTTTTATCCATAAAATCCACCTTTTGTTCGCATAGGAAATACACTTGTTTTTACTAGAACGATAGTAGCACAAATTATCCCCCATTGCAACTGTTTTATTGCTCCTGCGGCTGATTTTTTAAAAGATTGTTCCACTTCAGGTAAGCATTGATAAAAAGATCGATATCTCCATCCATCACCGCATCCACATTGCTGCTCTCGGCACCTGTACGATGATCCTTGACTAGTTTGTAAGGCTGCATGACGTATGAACGGATCTGACTTCCCCAGGCATTGTCCTTGACCTCACCGCGAATACCTGAAAGCTTCTCCTGATTCTCCTGCTGCTTGAGAAGATACAGTTTGGCTTTCAGCATCTGCATCGCTTTATCTTTGTTCATATGCTGAGACCTTTCGTTCTGGCACTGGACAACAATCCCTGTTGGCAAATGTGTAATACGAATCGCCGAGGATGTCTTATTGATATGCTGACCGCCGGCTCCGCTGGAACGGTACGTATCAATTCGAAGATCATCATCATTGATCTCAATATCCAGATCCTCTTCAATATCCGGCATGACATCGCAGGATGCAAAAGATGTCTGCCGCTTGCCTGCTGCATTAAACGGTGAAATACGCACCAGACGATGAATGCCTTTCTCACTCTTCATATAACCATAGGCATTCTCACCGGCAATTTCAACAGTTACGGACTTGATGCCGGCTTCTTCACCATCCAGATAATCCAGAACAGTCGTCGCGAAGCCATGCTTCTCAGCCCATCTTGTATACATACGAAACAACATACCGACCCAGTCACAGGCCTCCGTACCGCCGGCTCCGGCATGCAGTGTGACGATGGCATTGTCTCCATCGTATTCTTCTGAAAGCAGTGTCTTAATTCTGAGATGCTCAAAACGTTTCTCAAAATCTACCATGGCCTCCTGAACTTCCGGAATCAGAGATGCATCATTCTCTTCATAGCCCATCTCCAGCAAAGTTTCTACATCTTCCCATGCTGTCTCAAGGCGATGATATTCTTCAACAGTATCTTTTAAATTCTTTAATTCCTTCATGGAGTTGTTGGCTTTGTCTGCATTGTCCCAAAAACCAGGTTCCTCCATCATACGCTCTAATTCTTCGATCCTTGACTTCTTACCAGCCAGGTCAAAGTGAATCCCCCACTTCTTTTAATGGTACGGCATAGCCGTTCAGAGCAAATTTAATCTGATCGAATTCGACCACCAAAATCACCTCTTTCTATATGTCAGGGCACTTTTACAGGCCCTGGTGCAAAATCGTGTCTGCAAAGCAGGCACGATTTTTATTTAAATTCCCACCGGCCACATTACTGATTGCGGCCACAGCAGTTCTTATACTTGATCGGACGTCCGTCCGGATAACACTTGCCGCATGGGCAAGGATCGTTCGGCTGGACTTTCTTGTTCTTTCTCTGAACAGGTTTCTTTGGACCTGAATCGTCCTTGTTGGTTCCTGTCACTTTCACTTCCTGTTTGCGCTCCACTTCCGGTTTCTTGCGGATGTGCAGCATGATCATCACAATATCCTTGGAAATCGCTGCGATCATTTCATCAAACATCTGAATACCTGCATAACGATATTCAACGACAGGATCCTTCTGTGCATAAGCCTGAAGAGAAATACTCTGTCTCAGCTGATCCATATCGTCAATATGGCTCATCCACTTATTGTCAATGACTTTCAGCAAGAAGACACGCTCTACCTCACGGAATGTCTCCGCAGAACCTGTTTCCTCTGTAATCTCCTGTTCTTTCTTCGCATACAGATCTTTGACCTGTTCTGTTACTTCATCAACCAGACGATCTATTGTATACCCCTTATAATCATCCTTGTTCATGGATAATGGTTTAATCGGTGCAATCGGCAGTAATGTACGGTTCAAAAGCAGAAGATTCCACTCTTCCGGTGCCTGCCCTTCATCGATCACATCGTTGACCTCTGCCTTGATAACATCACCGATCATACGGACGATCTCATCATGCATATTCTCGCCCTTTAATACACGGCGGCGCTCTTCATAGATCAGTTCTCTCTGCTCGTTATTCACCTGGTCGTATTCCAGCAAATTCTTACGAATGGCAAAGTTGTTGGACTCAATCTTCTTCTGCGCCTTCTCAACAGCATTGGAAAGCATCTTATGTTCAATAGCCATCCCGTCTTCATGAGACAGTGCATTAAACACCTTCATCATCTTATCTGAACCAAACAGACGCATCAGATCATCTTCCAGAGAAATAAAAAATCTTGTATCACCCGGATCTCCCTGTCGTCCGGCACGGCCTCGCAGCTGATTGTCGATTCGTCTTGATTCATGCCGCTCTGTACCAATAATCTTCAGACCGCCCAGTTCAGCCACACCGTCACCGAGCTTGATATCCGTACCACGACCAGCCATATTGGTAGCGATGGTTACCGCACCTCTTTCACCGGCATGGGCAACAATCTCAGCTTCCTTCTCATGGAACTTCGCATTCAGAACAGTGTGCGGAATGCCTTCTTTTCTCAGACGATTGCTGATTTCTTCAGAGCCTTCGATGGTAATTGTACCAACCAGTACAGGCTGTCCCTTCTTATGTGTCTCAATGATTTCTTCGACAATGGCATTGATCTTCTCTCTGTGTGTACCGAATACAAGATCATCATGATCCACACGAATAACCTTCTTATTCGGAGGGATCTCGATAACATCCAGACCATAAATCTCACGGAACTCTTCCTCTTCTGTCAGAGCAGTACCTGTCATACCTGCCGTCTTGTTGTATTTATTAAAGAAATTCTGCAGTGTGATCGTTGCCAGCGTACGGCTTTCACGCTTCACTTCCACGCCTTCCTTTGCCTCAATTGCCTGATGCAGACCGTCAGAATAACGACGGCCAGGCATAATACGACCTGTAAATTCATCAACGATCAGAACCTCGCCGTCTTTGACCACATAGTTCTTATCACGGAACATCAGATAATTGGCACGAAGCGCCAGTGTCATAACATGCTGGACCTCAAGATTTTCGGCGTCTGCAAGGTTGTTCAGATGGAAGTAATCCTCTACCTTCTTGACACCCTGTTCTGTCAGGACAACATGCTTCTCTTTCTCGTTGACAATGAAATCACCGGTCTCTTCAATTTCATCGCCCATCATGACTGTCATCTTGTTGATCTCGCCCTTACGTTCGCCCTTTGTCATACGTTTGGCCAGATAATCACATGTGCTGTAAAGTGCCGTTGACTTGCCGCTCTGACCGGAAATAATCAGAGGTGTTCTGGCTTCATCGATCAATACGGAGTCCACCTCATCAATAATCGCATAATTCAGCTCACGCTGCACAAGCTGCTTCTCATAGACAGCCATATTATCACGCAGATAATCAAAACCAAGTTCATTGTTGGTCGCGTAAGTGATATCACACTGATAGGCAGCGCGACGTTCATCAGAATTCATACTGTTCAAAATAACACCGACACTCAGTCCAAGAAAACGATGGACAGCACCCATCCATTCTGCATCTCGATTAGCCAGGTAATCATTGACTGTAACAATATGAACCCCCTTGCCCTCAAGTGCATTCAAGTATGCCGGGAGTGTAGACACAAGTGTCTTACCTTCACCGGTTTTCATCTCTGCAATACGGCCCTGATGCAGGATCACACCACCGATCAGCTGTACTCTGTAATGACGCATGCCAAGAACACGGGTTGCCGCTTCTCTGACAACCGCGTAAGCTTCCACCAGAAGATCATCCAGTGTCTCGCCCTCGGACAGACGTTTCTTGAACTCGTCTGTCTTTGCCCTCAGCTCTTCATCCGATAACTTCTCCATGGCAGGTCCCATGGCTTCAATTTTATCAACGATTGGATATACCCTTTTCAGTTCTCGTTCACTGTGTGTACCCATAATCTTGCTGAAAATTCCCATATAGTTCTCTCCTAAAATCACTGAATTGTGCGCCCGCTTATATTCCGCCTATCTCTCTGTCACGGCGCACCCGAAACGTGTCTATAACGAATTTATTCTAACACTATATATCGGCATTTGCAAATAAAAAAAGCGTAAAAAAACTGCCAGACCCATTTTGAGTCTGGCAGCAAAAATAAAATCTAGTTCTCCGGCTCGATCAGACCATATGTGTTGCCTTTTCTCTTATAAACAACATTGACTTCATCGGTCTGTGCATTGCGGAATACAAAGAATGAATGTCCGAGCAGTTCCATCTCAACACAAGCTTCTTCCGGATCCAACGGCTTGATGGCAAACTTCTTCGTTCTGACGATTTTCACTTCCTCATCACCATCTGTCTCCATTTCCAGATAAGCCGGCTGGAAATTCTTCCTGCTGTTCTGCTGGTTCGCAATTCTCGTCTTGTACTTTCTCAACTGACGAACAATGATCTCTTCCACAAGATCAATGGATACATACATATTATCACTGGACTGTTCTGCACGAATGGTATGTCCTTTCACTGGAACGGTCACTTCAATCTTCTGACGCTGCTTCTCAACACTTAATGTAACAATCACTTCTGTATCAGGAGTAAAATACTTCTCAAGCTTGCCAAGTTTGTCATATATGGCTTCTTTCAATCCTTCTGTAACTGTGATATTGCGGCCGCTGATGATATAACGCATATAACCATCTCCTTCATCTATATTCCACTGATTACAAATCAGGGTGTTTCTGTCTTACAACTTGTAAAACTATAAAATTATTATATCATAAATACCGATTTTTTCAAGTCAATTCATTAAATTTTCAAAAAATAAATCACTTTTTTGGTTATTATATGTATTTTATTTAGAATTTTTTATGCGATTTTCACTATTATTTGTCAATATTAAAGTCAAGTACTTTCGAGTTTTTTTTTGCAATTTTGACAGTTTTTACGTTTTAGCCAAAACATATATTTGTCTTGTTCAGTAAGATATCCACCATTTTTTTATTCTCAAACCTGTGGATAAAGTGGATAACTCTGTGTATAACTTAAAAATGGCGTATTTTCAGCATTTATACCTGTGGATAACTTGGTGATAACTTTCCACCTATGCCTATCATCTATCGGGCAACTTCGACATGTTTTGGCATATTTATTGTGCACTTCTCACAATTGTCCATTTTCAGATTGTTTTCATAATGAAACATTCCCTCCACCGGAAACAAAAAAAGAAAACGATGTATTCACAAATTTCTCTGTAAATACACCGTTTTCTTTTGTATATTGATTAGATAATACGTTTTGCACACATTGGTGTTCTGTAGTACAGATCGGAAATGATGATTCCCTTTGATGGTGTACTTGCATGAACAACCTGTCCATTGCCGATATAGATAACAACATGGCCTACACCTTCGCTGTCACCGTAAAATACCAGATCTCCAGGCTGAAGATCACTGATGGCTACGGATGTTCCCACTGTTGCCTGAATACTTGCACGTCTCGGAATAGAATAACCGAAGTGCAGATAAACCTGCTGGGTGAAACCGGAACAGTCAACACCTTCTGTCAGGCTGTTGCCGCCGTAAACATATGGATAGCCTACATACTGTACTGCAAAATCTGCAATCTGCTGTCCCAGTGAAGAACTGGAGGATGAAGATGATGCTGTTGTATTGCTTGTAACAGTTGGTTTTGTTGTTGTCAGATAATCACTCTTGATATAACCTGTCTGGCCATCGTAATCTACACGGCTCCAGCCGCTACTTGTCTTGCCTGTTCGTGTAATGCTGCCGCCCGCCACAAGAGTTCCGATCTTATCGGCGTCTGCGGATGCCTTCGCACGGATATTCACACCAGCTGTTGCGTAAACAGTCTCATTTACTTCTTCAATATCACTCTTTGAAGAGGATGAGGAAGAAGATGTATTATTGTTCTCAGCTGCCTGAGGTTTTGTCGTTGTCAGATAATCACTCTTGATGTAACCTGTCTGACCGTCATAGTTGACCTTGCTCCAGCCATTGCTGTCAGATGTACGTGTAATGCTGTAGCCTGCAATCAATGTTCCGATCACATCTGCATCTGCGGATGCTTTTGCACGGATATTCACACCGGCTGTTGCATAAACAGTTTCTTCCTTCTCTTCAGCAGTCTGCTGTGTATCATCAGAAGCATCAGCAGGTTTGGTTGCTGTCAGATATTCGCTCTTGATATAACCTGCCTGGCCATTGTAATCTACCTTGCTCCAGCCATTGTCACCAACACCTGTACGTGTAATACTGTAGCTTCCCACCAGCACGCCAAGCTTATCTGCATCTGTAGATGCTGCGGAACGGATGGATACAGAATATGTTGCCCATACTGTTTCATTCACATCTGTATATGATGCAGAATCCTGTGTCTGATCTGCTTCATTCTCCGAAGCTTCTGTTTCCTTTGTCTCTGTCTCAGTTTCTTCGGTCTCAGCTTCTGTTTCTGTTGTTTCGGCTTCTGCTGCTTCAGATTCAGCCTTGGCTGCCTCTTCTGCTGCCTTCTTCTGCTCCTCTTCGACAGAAACAGCTTCTTCATACTTCACATCCAGAATAACAGAATCAGCAGGAATATAGCCTGTATTGTCACCAACCTTCACCTGTACCCACTGGCCATCATCAGATGCCCCAAGCACAGTCAGTTCCTGATCCCATACAGTTGTCACGATCTTGGAATCCGCTGAAGGTTCTTCATATAAATACATCTGCTCATTCTGGGACTTTGCCACTAATTCTGAAACATTATGCTCTTCAGCATAAGCTTCGGCATCTGTTCCGGTCAGAAGATACTTTGCCTTTACATAGCCTTCACAGTCACCGGATATAATATGAGCCCATCCATCACTGATATCCCGGATCTCACACCCGGAACCCGTATAAAGCTTACCAACTACATCTGCATCTTTATTCGGCTCTGTACGGATCTTCAGATAATCATCTGTCACAGCGATACCCTTCTTCGCATATGGAGAGCGCTGATCCTGTTCAACCGTTGTAATAATTCTGGCTTCAAGATCCAAACCGCCTGCATAGGTACTGTCGGTGCTGACAACTGATATGCTCTGATCTGTATTAATTGTAATCGGTGCTGCCATGGCCGGCACTGTACATGCAGAAATAACAAGAGCTGTGGTAATACCTAACACAGCTCTTTTATATCTATGATTCACCATCGGTATACCTCTTTTCTATACTTTACTTTGTTCATATACTGTAATTGTTGAGTGCCAATTACAAGTTGTTAATAAACAATTGTAAGTTATTACATTATTGTTACAAAAAGATTATACCAATGATACGCTTTTTTGTCAACCTATCCGTCGGATTTTTCCGCCCTGGATCATGATCTTCTGTTGCTTCAGCAGCCTTCCCACAGCACGTTTAAAGGCCGCCTTGCTGATGCCAAGCTCACGCTCGATCACTTCCGGGCTGGCTTTCTCCGTAAAAGGAAGGACGCCGTCATAACTATCCAAAAGTCTGAGGATTTTCTCCCCGTCTTTGTCCATCTGAACACTGACAGTCTCTGACATGGATAATTCCATCTTGCCATCTTCCCGGACTTTGACAACCCTTGCATGCACACGGGCACCGATTTTTACGCCGCCATGAACGCCTTTTGCCGGAATCATGCCATGATATTTGCCATCTACTGCTACAAAGGCACCATAATGCTCATTGATCTGATAAACAATGCCCTCGACATAGTCATTCTTCTGATAGTCACTATCTGTTTTCAAATATTCATAAACCTTCATCGTTGCACAAAGTCGATGGCTCTTGTCAATATATAATGCAACCAGGCAACTCTGTCCGCTCTCCGGGCGCCATGTCTGCTCTTTGAAAGGAAGGAAAAGATCCTTCTCAAGTCCCCAGTCAAGGAATGCTCCAATCTTTCCTACTTCCTTCACTTCAAGTACTGCGGTTTCTCCCAGTCTCAGTTTCGGCTCCAATGTTGTTGCCACCAGTCTGTCCTGGGAATCACGATATACAAAAACCTCTATCTCATCACCAATCCCTCTTCCCTCCGGCACATATTTTGCCGGCAGCAATACAGCCTGATCTTCTCCATCACATCCAAGATAGACACCAAATGTTTTGATACGCTTAACGGTTAAAATTTGTTTTTTACCTGATTCGATCATGTTCTTCTCCCTATATCCTATTTATATCTGATTTTTAAATTCTACAACAGCATATGGATGTGCCTCCTGGTCGCCAAGAAGGATCTTTATTATCTGCTCATCCATATAAACAAACGGATGCAGCTGATCATGAAGCACAGCTGCTTTCTTATATTCTACACGCACCTGGCGAATATGGAAAGTCTCCGGAACATACTCCAATGCCGTTCTTATGTACTGTGCATTGTTCATATGCTGATTGGTATCAATAAATGCTTTTGGAACACAGATTGGTTTCTGCTCCTTTTTCTCCTCTTTGAAGGCAATCTTTCGCGGTGCACAGGTCATATCTGCTTTTTCTTCCATAGGATAATGCGATGCAATCTCAGGCGTAATCCGAACCACGCGTCCACTTTCTGTATCCACAAGAATCCACTGTGAATTAGCAACTGCTATACGCTTTCCCTTCTCATCCTGAAGCATAAAATTTCTATACCCAAATGCAGCATCAAATTTGTATGGCCATGTACTCACCCTGATTTGACTGCCCATCTCCGGATATGTATCGACATCAATCTGCCATGAAGCTAAAAGCCATGCCAGATGATGTTCGGTCAGATATTCAAGTCCTATTCCAAGCACTTCTGACTGAAACACACTGCAGTCCTGAAAGTATTCGGCAATCTGCGCGATATCTGCATAACCCCTCATAGAAATCTCACTGTAAGTGACTCTTCTGTCATGTATATACATTCTCCGTCTCCTCTCTTCATCTGTCGCAGGATTAAAAAAGAATGTGCCAAAGCACATTCTCGCGCCGAGCGCGGTCGCTTGCGACAAT
>OGQN01003278.1_pt1 | contig 10687 bp, 8 predicted proteins | sample 1553231 | NCBI WGS metagenome assembly OGQN01 (sample SAMEA2579950, study PRJEB22360) | human gut metagenome | biome: human gut; feature: human-associated habitat; material: faeces | place: Denmark | collected 2008/2010 | reverse complement strand
TCATAATTAAGTAAAAAACACAAATTTATACAGACAGCGGGAGAGGAATATCCTTTCTCGCTTTCTGTGTCGTCAGGAGGAATCACAAAATGAATATTCTTAGCTTAGTAAACGCACTCCCGGGTGCAGCCGCGCAGGGGCTGATCTGGGGAATCATGGCGATCGGTGTCTATCTTACCTTTCGTATTCTGGATGTTGCCGATCTGACTGTTGACGGTACCATGTGTACCGGCGGTGCTGTCTGTGTCATGATGCTGATGAGCGGACATAATATCTGGGTGTCCATGCTTGCCGCTACCGGAGCCGGAATGCTTGCAGGACTCGCAACCGGAATCTTTCACACTTTTATGGGAATCCCGGCAATCCTCGCCGGAATCCTGACACAGCTTGGTCTCTACTCTGCCAACCTCAAGATCATGGGTAAGGCAAATCAGGCAGTCAACGGAAACAAATACAATCTTCTTGTTTCCCTTCGTAATGTAAAAGGTGTTCCATTTTATCAGAATACCATTCTAATCGTTGCTATTTTTATCGTCGTGCTGATTGCAATTCTCTACTGGTTCTTCGGAACAGAACTCGGATGTTCACTCCGCTCTACCGGATGTAATCCGAATATGTCCCGTGCACAGGGAATCAATACCAACGTATGTAAAGTACTCGGCCTGATGATCTCCAACGGTCTGGTTGCACTTTCCAGTGCACTTCTGGCACAGTATCAGGGATTTGCCGATGTCAACATGGGACGTGGAGCAATCGTTATCGGTCTTGCTGCAGTCATCATCGGTGAAGCAATCTTCGGACGTATTTTCCGCAACTTTGCCCTGCGTCTTCTGAGTGTTGCATTCGGTTCTATTCTCTACTATCTGGTACTTCAGACAGTTATCTGGCTCGGAATCGACACTGACCTTCTGAAGATGCTGTCTGCACTTGTTGTAGCTGTCTTCCTTGCAGTGCCTTACTGGAAAACAAAATATTTTACAAAACCTACGAAACGTGGAGGTAACAACTGATGCTTGAGCTGAAAAACATATATAAAACATTTAATCCGGGAACCATCAATGAAAAAGTGGCTCTGAACGGTCTGAACCTCACACTGAATGAAGGTGATTTTGTTACTGTTATCGGTGGTAACGGAGCCGGTAAATCTACCATGCTGAATGCAGTTGCCGGCACATGGCAGATCGATGAAGGACAGATCATTATCGATGGTATCGATGTCACCAAATTATCCGAACACAAAAGAGCCGCATATCTCGGTCGTGTATTCCAGGATCCTATGACCGGAACCGCTGCTACAATGGGAATCGAAGAAAACCTTGCCCTTGCAAAACGCCGTGGCAAAACACGTTTACTGAAACCGGGAATCACAAAGAAAGAGCGTGAAGAATATAAAGAACTGCTGAAAGTTTTAGGTCTCGGACTGGAAAACCGTCTTACTTCCAAGGTCGGACTTCTCTCCGGTGGACAGCGTCAGGCACTGACACTTCTGATGGCTACACTGCAGAAGCCAAAGCTTCTGCTTCTGGATGAGCATACTGCTGCTCTGGACCCGAAGACCGCAGCCAAAGTACTTGAAATCACAGAAATGATCGTCAACCGCGACCATCTGACAACTATGATGATCACTCATAATATGCAGGATGCGATCACACATGGAAATCGTCTGATCATGATGATGGAAGGTAAGATCATTCTGGATATTCAGGGTGAGGATAAAAAGAAACTTACTGTGAGAAATCTGCTGGATCAGTTTGAGAAGGCAAGCGGACAGGAGTTTAGTAATGATTCTGCTCTGCTGAGCTAGGATAGAGATATAATTTTTCACAAAATATCTGAAGTATAAAAAGATATGGTTTCGTCAACAGCTTCGAAATCCGGAAGTGCTAAGGAATAATCCGAATGCTAATTGCATTCATAAAAATCACAAACTCGCTGACGCTCAGACAGTGTGATTTTTATGAATAACGCATCCGGAACATTCCTAAGAACTTCTCGGATTTCTGCAGAGGCTGACGAACCATATCTTTTTTATTGCAGGTAAGTATTGAATAAATCATATATCTTTTTTGGTAACTTCTTATATTTCCCCTTCCATCCAGCGCTCAGCTACCTTCTGCCCGGAGGGTACCCGGACCACGCGCCGTTCAAAGCAATCTATAATAGGATAATTTCGATGGCGCGCTACACTGCTTTCTTCCCACGCACCACTAGCAATAGCGCTGTCCAGGACGATGGGGATTGCTATAAAAAATGAACGACAAAGCAAAGAAGGATCGGCAGATATTCGATATCAGGATGCTCTGTATGTGTCTGATGAAGTACTTAGTACATAGGTTTTTGCGTTAATACAGAAAATGACACTGTCTGAGCGTAGCGAGTTTGTCATTTTCTGTATTGCATTTAGCAAAGTTCTATGTGCTTAGTACTTCCAGATACATGCTGTCGCATCCATGTATCGAATATCTGCCAATCCTTTATATACTTTACTTTGTTTTATTTAATCCCCTTCATGGACAAGCTGATTCTCTTCTTCTTCATATCCACTCCAAGTACTCTTACATCCACCACATCCCCGACAGAAACTGCCTCAAGCGGATGTTTAATATATCTCTCACTCATCTCGGAGATATGCACCAGTCCATCCTGATGAACACCGATATCCACAAACGCCCCGAAATCAATGACATTACGGACAGTTCCCTTAAGGATCATACCTTCTTTGAGGTCTTTCATATCAAGTACATCTGTACGAAGTACCGGTTTCGGCATCTCATCACGTGGATCTCGTGCCGGTTTTTCCAGTTCTTTTACAATATCGCGAAGTGTCGGCTCACCAACTCCCAGCTCTTCCGCCAGCTTCTTATAATTCTTGATCTGTTTGGAAATACCACTCAGCTTACCGCCGGTAATATCTTCCGGTGTATAACCCAGTTTTTCAAGAACTTTCTTTGCTGCATCATAGCTTTCCGGATGCACACTTGTCGCATCAAGCGGATTCTTGCCTCCGGTGATACGCGCAAAACCTGCACACTGCTCAAACGCTTTCGGTCCGAGTTTCGCTACTTTGAGAAGCTCACGACGGCTTTCAAATCTGCCGTTTTCTTCACGGTATGCAACAATATTTTTCGCGATCACTTTACTGATGCCGGAAATGTATTCCAGAAGAGACGCGGATGCTGTATTCAGGTCCACACCGACTTTATTTACACAGTCCTCTACAACACCACTTAAAGCTTCGCCAAGCTTCTTCTGGTTCATATCATGCTGATACTGACCGACACCGATAGACTGCGGTGTGATCTTGACCAACTCTGCAAGCGGATCCTGCAGACGTCTTGCGATTGAAGCCGCGCTTCTCTGTCCTACATCAAAATTCGGAAACTCTTCTGTTGCCAGCTTACTTGCAGAATATACAGACGCACCTGCCTCATTTGTGATCACATACTGTACCTTTTCAGGAATTTCTTTGAGAAGTTCTACAATGATCTGTTCAGATTCTCTGGATGCAGTTCCGTTTCCAAGAGAAATCAGAGATACATTATATTTTTTGATCAGTTTTTTCAGAGTTTCTTTTGATGCGCGAATCTTTGCATCGTTTGTCGGCGCAGTCGGATAAATAACTGTTGTATCGAGAACTTTTCCGGTCTCATCTACAACTGCCAGTTTACATCCTGTACGGAATGCAGGGTCCCATCCAAGCACCACTTTGCCGACGATTGGAGGCTGCATCAGAAGCTGTTCCAGATTCTTGCCAAATACATGAATTGCTCCGTCCTCTGCCTTTTCAGTCAGGTCACTTCGGATCTCACGCTCGATTGCCGGCGCGATCAGACGTTTGTAACTGTCCTCTACAACTTCACGGAGAACCGGCTTTGTGACCGGATTATCTCTGGTGATCACCTGTTTCTGAAGCCATCCCATTGCCTCGTCTTCCGGTGCACTGATCTTGACAGTGAGCATTTTTTCTTTTTCACCACGGTTCAGCGCAAGCACACGATGTCCTGCAAGTTTTTTGATCGGTTCTTCAAATTCATAGTACATCTCATAAACAGAAGATTCCTCAGGATTTTTTGCTGCAGATACTACAGTTCCTTTGTCCATGGTAAGTTTACGGAGATAGATACGGTAATCCGCTTCATCAGAAATATGCTCTGCGATAATATCTTTTGCGCCGTTTATCGCATCTTCTATCGTTTCCACACCTTTTTCATCGGACAAAAATGCCTTTGCCTCTTCTTCAAGAGATTTATTTGTCATCTGAAGCATAATAACATTTGCCAGTGGCTCCAGACCTTTTTCTTTTGCTATGATTGCACGTGTACGACGTTTCGGACGATAAGGACGATAAAGATCCTCAACGACTACAAGTGTCTGCGCATCCAGAATCTGTTTTTTCAGTTCCGGTGTCAGTTTGCCCTGTTCCTCGATGCTTCCGAGCACCTGATTTTTCTTGTCTTCCAGATTACGAAGATATGTCAGTCTTTCGTGAAGTGTACGAAGCTGTTCATCATTCAGAGAACCTGTAGCCTCTTTGCGGTAACGGGAAATAAAAGGAATTGTGCAGCCTTCATCAATAAGTTTGACAGCTGCCTCCACCTGCCATTTTTCTACTTTAAGTTCTCTGGTTATGACCTGAATAATATCCATTGTATTCTCCTTTATGTCTCACTGTAAAATGTATTATTTTGCGGCTCTGTACCAATAAGCTCCATATAAAAAACTGTCTCACTCATATAAATATACGGAAAGAGCCAGAGAAGACCGATATACATCGAAAAAAGCGATAAAATCGCCAGCGGAATAAAACTGAGCATCATCAGCCAGTATTTCAGGATATGTCCTCTCATCAAACGTGCACTTGTTTTCAGTGCTTCTATTCCGCCCATTTCCGGACTGTCTGCAAGCAGACAGAAAGTCAGCATAAACGGGCTCGTCAGGATTACCTCCAGAACAACTCCAACCAGAAGCATCACAAGACACAGCTCGATCCATGCAATCTGCTCTGCTTCCGTGTTTCCTGCTTTCACTATAAATGACACGTAGTAAAATGGCAGCTGCGCCACAGTATTCAGAAGTGAAAGAATAAATCCTGCCACCAGCACCCGATCCGGTCCGTTGTGAAACAGATAAAGAAGGTTTCCTAAGGAAACCTCCCTGTCACGAGCCATATTCAGAAGCATGTAGCTGTACCCGGTGCGAAAGACCATGGCAATCAGTGAAAAGACAAATACAAAGACCTGTCCTGCCACCATTGGCCATAGTGCGCTTCCGGGAAATAATTGTATGGAAAGTATATTTCCGATAAAAGTTACCGCGCCAACTGCGAGTATTCCGGCAATTGCAGAACCCCAGTGTCCACTGAGGTTCATTTTTGCCTGTTTTTTCCAGTACTTTATACTGCCGTTCATAAAAACTCCTTTTGGGCAGTTTTGAAAAAAGTTCTTCCGTTTTTATTCGTGATGAGCTGTTATAGAAGCAGCTTTGTTGCTGTCCTCATCTTTGTTAAACCAGAATTCCACATAATTTCTGATCTTTGAATCTTTGTTTGGATATATTCTCAGATAATCATCATTTTCTTCGGAAATGTAACCTTTTTCATCTGCCATTTTTATAAGTTCTGCCTTGTCCGCTCCAAGTGTAATATCTCCGGAGAGTTTCATTTCAATGCTTTCCGGATCATAAGTTGCAAAAGACAGTTCTCTGACAAAACAGTTCTCAAGAGCTGTTGCATTTTCTGTCTCGTTATAAACAGAAAAATGAATGCTCTGATTGTTTTTCATCATATCAATAAAAGCAAGACCGTTGCCTTCTACATATGGGGTGTCTTCAGCATTCTGAATTTCCCATCCGTTTGCTGTAAATGCAGATACCGGTGCCGGAAGGCTGTAAAGATCTCCCATGTATTCGACTGCTGTATCCAGCATATCACTTCCCAGTGCGTCCGGTGCTTTATATGCGGTAACGATATCCGGAACCTCATCGCTGACTGCTCCCTTATCGTATCCTTCCGGTTCCTCAAGGTTTTCCATATCTACTTTTTTGAGTGTATTATCATCTTTAAATACAGACAACTCAACTTCCTGATACGTATCCTTCTCATAGGTCACCTTTGTATAAAGATCGCCCTCATACGTATCGCTCGGTTCTCCATATGCTGCCTTAATATCATCCAGAGTAGATTTTCCAAGCTCAATTCCGCCCGGAAGCTTTACGGAAACGGATGTCAGATCAATGTCATAGCTTCCATCTACTGTAATTCCACCGATCAGGCTGTCTTCCAGTCCCACTTCATTGATTCCAAGATTCATGACCTCTGCACTGACACTGTTCTTGCCTTTGTTGAAAGATACAAAGCCATAAGAATTTGTTGATATTTTCATATCTGGATCTTCTCTGGAGCTTAACTCCCATCCCATACCGACAAAATCCTGATAGGTCATAGGAAATTTCATTATCTGACCGTCAAACTCCATGCTGAAACTGTAGATGTCATCTCCCAGTTCTCCGGTACTTTCAGAATCTGCAGAATCTTCCTGCGCCGCAGTCTCCGTCACTTCTGCCTCTGTGGTTGTCTCTGTCGCATCTGCTGCATAGACAGACACCGGTGAAAGCACCATACAACCTGTCAGTACCATAATCAGTGTTTTCTTTTTCATTAGTGATTACCCCCTGTGCTTTTTATTTTATTTAATCTGCAGGATCAGTCTGCCAGATTAAAAGCATCATGTACGGCATTCATAGCTCTTACGCCGTCTTTTTCATTGATCAGAACGGTGACACGGATCTCGGAAGTAGAGATCATGTTGATGTTGACCCCTTCATTATAAAGGCTTTCAAACATCTTAGCTGCAACACCCGGATTGCTCATCATTCCGGCGCCGACAATGGAAAGTTTCGCAATATTTCTTTCGGCATGCAGTTCCTGATATCCAAGACGTGTTTTGTGTTCTTCCAATGCTGCCATCGCATCATCCAGATCTTTGCCGTCAACGGTAAAAGAAATATCCTTCGTACCGGCACGTCCGATAGACTGCAGGATCACATCTACGTTGATATGTTTTTTGGCAAGTACATCAAATAATTTAAATGCCACACCCGGCACATCTCTAAGTCCGATCACGGCAATTCGTACAGCGTCTGTGTCAAGAGCCACTCCGCTGATCAGCATTCTTTCCACTGTTACTTCCTCCTTTACGACAGTTCCTTCACTGTTATTCAGACTGGAACGTACCACAAGCGGTACGCCATATTTTTTCGCCATTTCGACAGAACGGTTATGAAGCACACCGGCTCCAAGCGTTGCCAGATCCAGCATCTCATCATAAGTGATTTCTTTCAGTTTGCGTGCATTCGGCACCTTTCGCGGATCAGCAGTATAAACACCATCCACATCTGTATAGATCTCACATGCATCTGCATGAAGGGCTGCTGCCAGTGCAACGGCTGTCGTATCGGAACCGCCTCTTCCAAGCGTGGTATAATCATCGTATTTGTTGATTCCCTGAAAACCTGTAACAACTACGATTTTACGGTTTTCCAGTTCTCTGCGGATACGCTCTGTATCAATTCGTTTCAGACGTGCATTTCCGTGTACACTTGTCGTATGCATAGATACCTGAAATGCATTCAGAGATACCGCCGGTACTCCAAGCTTGTCAAGAGCCATTGCCATCAGTGATACAGACATCTGCTCACCGATCGTAAAAAGCATATCCATTTCTCTTTTTGGCGGTTTTTCGTTGATATCTTCTGCCATGGTGATCAGCTCATCAGTGTATTTTCCCATTGCAGAAAGTACAACCACCACGTCATTGCCTTTTTTGTATTCTTCTACGCATCGGTTCGCAACATTGTAAATTCTTTCTTTATTCGCTACAGATGTGCCGCCGAATTTCTTTACTATTAACATAGCTTCCTCCCGGAATTATATTTTCAATCCTTTACACGGATCATGGTAATTACATTACCATTTAATTTATGTACCTTTTCTTCGTATGTGCCCTGCTTCATGCATTCTGTGATAAATCCAAATTCACCCGGAAGATTTTTAAGGTTTACGATCTGCACATTGTCAAACACAGCTTCCACCTGCTCTACAGTCGTACCTTTGACACGTACAAAGAATCTTCCTTCAACTTCATCCATTGTCATAAGCTTCAGAGGACGGCTGGACCAGTTTGTCATGATATTTCTGTGAAGATGTTTTGCTTCATCCACAACATCGGCAACAACGGCGCTTGCGGTAGGAAGTTTTCCGGCTCCGCTTCCGTAAAACATCGCATCACCAAGCACGTTGCCATGTACGAAAACTGCATTGAATACATCATTTACACTGTAGAGTGGACTGGTCTGACCTACAAGGAACGGCGCAACCATTGCATAAAAAGAATCGTCCCCGATCTTGCGGCTTGTACCGAGAAGTTTGATCGTCATGCCAAGTTCTTCGGCATACTCCATATCTTCCGGTGTGATCTTTGTGATTCCCTCTGTATAAATATCCTCATAATTGAGAAATCTGCCATATGCCAGTGAAGACAGGATTGCGATCTTACGGCATGCATCATATCCTTCAACATCTGCAGTCGGATCTGCCTCTGCATAGCCTTTCTGCTGTGCTTCTTTCAGAACTGCATCAAATTCTGATCCTTCTGTCGCCATTTTGTACATCATGTAGTTGGTTGTTCCATTCAGAATACCGGTGATCTCATCGATTTCATCTGCGGTCAGAGAAGAATTCAGCGCACGGATGATCGGAATTCCGCCACCACAGCTTGCTTCAAATAAGAAGTTGATGTTCTTTGCGCTTGCGATTTCCATCAGCTCCGGACCATGCTTCGCAACCAGCGCTTTGTTTGATGTGCAGACGCTCTTGCCGGATTCGAGTGCACGTTTTACAAAGGTATATGCCGGCTCGATTCCACCCATAACTTCTACTACAATATCGACTTCCGGATCGTTTGCAATGATCTCATAATCATGTACGAGAACCTTTTCGACCGGGTCACCCGGAAAATCTCTCAAATCCAGAACATATTTTACATTGATCTCCGCGCCTGCGCGCTTATTGATGCTTTTGTGGTTTGTGTTGATGACTTCCACTACACCGCTTCCAACTGTACCGTATCCTAATACCGCAATATTTACCATGTCTTCCTCCTGTGTAATATGTTACAGTTCATAAATTTTATCTATTCTCTACCGAGTATCTTCAGATAATGGATTCCTTCCTGACTCTCAATTTCTTCTATCATGGCTTCCGCGTCACCCTCGCCCGGCAGAATATCCACACTGAGCGTAAGAGTTGCGATTCCATTGATCGGAATACTCTGGTGAATCGTAAGAATATTTCCATGGAAATGCGCTATGGTCTGAAGTACTACAGACAAAATTCCCGGCTCATCATCCATCTGAATGATAAAGGTGATCGTCTTTCCTCTCGTTTCTTCATGAAACGGAAAAATATCATCCTTATATTTATAAAAGGAGCTTCGACTGATCCCGGTCTGCTCTGCTGCTTCCTGTACCGTGCTTACCTTCTCGGAATCCAGTAATTTCTTTGCCTGTACAACTTTCAGCAATACCTCCGGAACTGCCCGCTCCCTGACTACAAAATACTTTTTCTTCTGTGTTGTTTTTTCCATGTCTGATTTCCTGCTCCTGTTGAATCCACATTCTTTACAGTATATACCCTCGCGGAGATATGTCCGTTTATAAGAGACACGTGTTCTCCTACGAGGGATATATTACCATATTATGCCCGCTTCTGCAATGGCTTTTATGAATCCTGACAGGCTCCAAGGCTGAATTTATTATTGTTCAGCCGTTTTTTTTGACAGTGCGATCCATTTCAGATATGCATTGATGAACGGATCGATCTCGCCGTCCAGAACAGCATCTACATTACCTGTTTCTTCACTTGTTCTGTGATCTTTCACCATCGTGTACGGCTGCATGACATAGGATCTGATCTGATTACCCCATCCGATATCTGTCACTTCACCACGGATACCGGAAAGTTTGGCTTCTGCCTCCTGCTGTTTCAGAAGGAACAGCTTTGCTTTCAGCATCTGCATGGCTTTGTCTTTGTTCATATGCTGTGAACGTTCATTCTGACACTGTACTACAATTCCTGTCGGGAAATGCGTAATACGGATCGCAGATGAAGTCTTGTTGATGTGCTGACCACCGGCACCACTGCTTCGATAAGTATCGATACGGATATCGTCGTCATTGATCTCTACATCCAGGTCTTTCTTGATATCCGGCATAACATCGCAGGATACGAATGATGTCTGACGCTTACCGGCTGCATTAAACGGTGAAATACGTACGAGACGATGTACACCCTTTTCGGATTTCAGATAACCATAGGCATTTTCGCCATTTACCTGGAACGTAACAGACTTAATACCAGCTTCATCACCATCCAGATAATCCAGTACTTCCATGGTAAATCCCTTACGGTCTACCCAACGGCTGTACATACGATAAAGCATGCCGCACCAGTCACAGGCCTCTGTACCGCCTGCTCCTGCATTCAGCTTGATAATTGCATTTTCACTGTCGTATTCTCCGGATAATAGTGTCTTAACACGGATGCTGTCAAAGTTTTTCTCGAATTCATCCAGCATCTCCTGAATCTCCGGAATGATTTCCGGATCATTTTCCTCATAGCCCATCTCGATCA
>OGQN01003272.1_pt1 | contig 10702 bp, 11 predicted proteins | sample 1553231 | NCBI WGS metagenome assembly OGQN01 (sample SAMEA2579950, study PRJEB22360) | human gut metagenome | biome: human gut; feature: human-associated habitat; material: faeces | place: Denmark | collected 2008/2010 | reverse complement strand
CCTGTTATGCTGGGTATTCGGTTGTCAAGGTGCTGGAAAGCTAATTACGAATGCTTTCTGGCGAATACATCAAGGATACTTTGAAGAATTTGTTGTGTCTCCATGGGCTGTAAGGGGATGATTTTTCGTAAGGTCATCTCTTGTGTCTGGGTTAAGTACCTGTGCCTGCTGCGTGGCTCGTATGTAATGTAAACGCCGCCATATCTTCCCGGCATAGTTATAATAGAGTACTTTCCTTTCATCCGACTTAAATCCTCATAGATTGTCCGAGTGCTGACGCCTAATTCGCATGCTAAATTAGGAACTGTTTCATAATTGCGTTGAAAAACAATATCCCAAATAGCCGCTTGGCGCTCATCCGGACTCATTTTCTTCCCTCCTTTTTTCGCCTAAATTCAGTATAGCTGTATACCCTGAAGATTTTCTTCAAGTTTAGCGATTTAAAGCTCTAACTTTTTTTGAGGACAGGGTTATCTGGACATTGAAGTTCTATGTTCTCGAACTAAGCGTATACAGTTACACAACAAAAAATGCCCGCTTGTCATGTGGATTCACATGACAAACGAGCAAACATTATTTCTTATTGTTTCTCATTATTTATATATTTCAAGTGGTGTGGTCATATTAGCGCATGGCAAACATTATAATATTAGTCTCTGCGGAACAGGTCACGTGTGTAGACCTTTCCCTGCACATCATCCAAACAGCTTTCATAACGATTGGCAATTATAGCTTTACTGTACTTTTTAAATCTTTCGAGATTGTTGACAACCTCACTTCCAAAAAATGTTGTACCATTCTCTAACGTCGGCTCATAAATTATAACCGTTGCACCCTTTGCCTTGATGCGCTTCATGACGCCCTGAATGGAAGACTGACGGAAGTTATCAGAGTTGGATTTCATGGTCAGGCGGTATACGCCAATCACGCAGGGCTTTTCCTGAGATTCCTGAGATTTATCGTACTCGTTATCTTCACCATAATCATAATAGCCTGCCATCTGAAGCACACGGTCAGCAATGAAGTCCTTGCGGGTACGGTTAGATTCCACGATTGCTTCAATCAGGTTCTCCGGAACGTCTGCATAGTTGGCAAGCAACTGCTTAGTATCCTTGGGCAAACAGTATCCGCCATAACCGAAGGACGGGTTATTGTAGTGGCTGCCAATACGAGGATCAAGGCACACACCTTCGATAATCTGCTGAGTGTTCAATCCCTTCATCTCCGCATAGGTATCCAGCTCGTTGAAGTAAGACACACGCAGAGCCAGATAAGTGTTAGCAAACAGCTTGACAGCCTCGGCTTCCGTAAAACCCATAATCAAAGTGTCGATGTTCTCTTTGATAGCCCCTTCCTGAAGCAAGCCAGCGAAGGTATTGGCGGCTTGCACCAGACGTGCATTGTATACATCGGTACCCACAATGATGCGGCTCGGATACAGATTGTCGTACAGAGCCTTGGATTCCCGCAGAAACTCCGGGCTGAAGATAATGTTGTTGCAGTGGTACTTTTCACGGACGCTGGCAGTAAAGCCCACAGGAATCGTAGACTTGATGACCATGATGGCATCAGGATTACTCTCCCCTACATACCGTCTACCCAAAACTGTAACCGCAGTACGCATCTATCAAGATAAAACCATCTTTTCTGTCTGTCCAAGGTGCGACGTCTGCATAGAGCGAGAATACCAAGGGTACTGCCATCGATGCGGACGGCAGCTCGACTGCTCAAAACTGGATGACGCAGAGGAAATTTTCATAGGGTGGGATGGCGTGGAAGATGATGACTAACCACGTCGCTACGCCACGTCATTATAATGTACGCCACCAAAATGCCAATCCATCCACCCATCGTATTACCGAACACATCATCGAACTCTGCGATGCCAAGTCCCGTAATATACTGGGTCGTTTCGATTGCCACAGACATCACGAAGGGAATCAGCAACACCCACTTCTTCTGAATCCCCCTATACAGTCCCGTTCCAAGTGGAATGAACAGCCAGATGTTATTGACAACCCCCACTCTCACAGATTGCTCTTTCAAGAACTTCCCAGCATAGGAAAAGAGGACAAGATTCGTCCTTGCATCTCCTGACTCACGAAACATCAGTGTTTCATAAAGAATGAAAGCCGCATAAACACTCGTCAGTACTACGCTTAAACTCTTCGGAAGAACAATCATCAGCAAGCAGACAACGCAACCCAAAACAACTACCATGCACGGAAAGCCATTCAGAAGGTTGTCAACACACAGCATAGCGTTTCCGTTTCTGTCAAGCAGAAGGTTCACCTTGCCACTACGTTTGATGCCGTACTGCCCTTTAGACAATGCCTTTGGATTGCCATCCGCATCAAAATACATATCCGTATCTGCTGTGCCATCTCTATGGTAGGTCCGTTTGAGGATGGTATAGCCTGCATTGGTAGGGGCGGGGTTGCCATCTGCGTCAAGATAGATGATCTGGCTGATGTATCCTTGCTCGTTGCGCTGGTAAAACTCGCCATACTGACCAAGCAAAGACCTCACAGGATTCCCTTCTGTGTCAAAATACTGCTCTCCGACAACAGTTCCATTCCTATCACGCTGATATGTCTTAATCGCATATCCAGATGATGTACACACTGCATGACCGCCTTTATCGAGAAAGGTCAAACTAATGTTCTGGCCGTCAGTATTAAACTCACGATGAAGCCCATAGTATCCGCTGGAGCACTGTACCTGCTGTCCGTTCAAATCATAGTAGAAATCGTCATAAGCCCTGCCGTCAACCTGCGTTCTGACAATAGTAGAATATCCGTCACTGCGCATTATTGGATTATCTTCGGCATCAAGATATGTGATTACCGTACTCGTTTCACCGTATTCATACGATAATCCGTAACAATCTCGATACCTTGCCACAGGGTTTCCGCTTGCATCAAGATAACGTTCCTCCACAACTCGGTCGTTATCATCCCGCATTCTGCACACGGTTGCATAGCCCATATCAATGGCATCTGTGATTACCCCATCAAGATTCACATAGCTTGTGCTGGTCACGCTTCCATCTACGGTTTCTCGGATACTCAACTCTGAGGCAGTGTATCCTGCATCGTGGTCAACATCCGCATCGGGCAACAACGCCAAGATAGAAAGAAGAACCACAGATGCAATCAGCAGGATTCCGCATCCTCGCTTCAAGTTTGCGCTCAAACTCCGTAGCCTCTGCTCTTAATGGTCTCCACAACCTGAGACACATACTTCTGGCAGGTGTCGTGGTCAGGAGCTTCCACCATCACACGCACAACAGGCTCAGTGCCGGACTCACGGACGAGGATACGGCCAGTGTCACCAAGTGCTTCTGCCACAGCCTTGACGGCTGCCTGCACCGCTTCATCATCCTGTGCAGCCTTCTTATCGGTCACACGAACATTCTCCAGAACCTGCGGGTAGATCTTCAGCGGCTCAGCCAGCTTGCTCATAGGCAGCTTCTTGGCCAGCATTACTTCCATCATCTTCAGACTGGTCAGGATGCCGTCACCGGTGCTGGCGTACTTGCTGAAAATGATATGACCACTCTGCTCACCGCCGATACGGCAGCCGTTTTTCGCCATGTACTCGTATACGTACTTGTCGCCCACAGCGGTCTTGGCGTAGCCAATGCCCTTTTCATCAAAAGCCTTGTACAGACCAAAGTTGGACATGACCGTGGTAACGACGGTATTGGTCAGCAGCTTGCCACGCTCCTTCATGTAGCAGCCGTAGATGTACAGAATATGGTCGCCAGTGATGACATTGCCCTTTTCATCCACACACAGGCAACGGTCAGCATCGCCGTCATAGGCAAAACCGATGTCCAGCCCCTTCTCTACCACGAACTTCTGCAAGCCCTCGATGTGGGTGGAACCTGCATTGTTGTTGATATTCGTACCGTTGGGCTGTGCATTGATGACGTAGGTGTCTGCGCCCAGCGCATCAAATACAGACTTAGCAATGTTCCAACTAGAGCCGTTGGCGCAGTCCAGACCAACCTTGACACCCTTGAAGGAGTAGATACCGAGGCTGATCAGGTAGCCCATATAACGGTTGCGGCCAGACACATAGTCCACCGTGCAACCAATGTGTTCCCGGTGAGCGAAAGGCAGCTCCGGCCAGTCCTTCTCGAACACATGGAGCTTTCCGTCAATGTAATCCTCAACTAACAGCAAGATCTCCTCCGGCATCTTCTCGCCGTAGCAGTCAATCAGCTTGATACCGTTGTCATAATAGGGGTTGTGGCTGGCAGAGATCATAATGCCGCAATCAAAGTCATCCACACGGGCAATATAGGCCACGGAAGGGGTGGTAGTGACGTGCAGCAAGTAGGCGTCTGCACCGGAAGCGGTCAGACCAGCCACCAGACTATACTCGAACATATAAGAGCTACGGCGGGTGTCTTTACCGATTACAATGCGTGCAGGCTCGTTGTTGCCGTTGCGTTCACGCAGGGCATTATAGTACCAGCCTAAGAAGCGGCCTACCTTATAGGCATGATCTGCCGTTAATGTAATTCCAGCTTCGCCACGGAAGCCATCAGTCCCAAAATACTTTCCCATTATAGTTTTTCCTCATCCAAAGAGTGAATTAACGAATACATGCTTTAGCCGAGAGGAAATCTCGTTGCCTGCTGCTCACCACGGAGAGGTAGCATATTTGAGCAGCACAGCCATGTAGCGGAGCACATGGCTGCAATAAATATTAGTCTCTGCGGAACAGGTCGCGGGTGTAGACCTTGTCCTGCACATCATCCAAGCAGTTATCATAGCGGTTGGCAATGATGGCTTGGCTGCGTTTTTTGAATTCTTCAAGGTCATTCACGACTTCACTGCCAAAGAATGTACTGCCATTCTCCAGAGTCGGCTCATAGATAATGACCGTTGCACCCTTTGCCTTGATGCGTTTCATGACGCCCTGAATGGAGGACTGGCGGAAGTTATCAGAGTTCGACTTCATCGTCAAGCGGTATACGCCAATCACGCAGGGCTTTTCCTGAGATTTATCGTACTCGTTATCTTCACCATAACCATAATAGCCTGCCATCTGCAGAACGCGATCAGCTATGAAGTCTTTGCGGGTGCGGTTGGATTCCACGATAGCTTCAATCAGGTTTTCAGGCACATCAGCGTAGTTGGCCAGAAGCTGCTTGGTGTCCTTGGGCAGGCAGTAACCGCCATAGCCGAAGCTTGGGTTGTTGTACTGATCACCAATGCGAGGATCAAGGCATACGCCCTTGATGATTTGCTGGGTGTTCAATCCCTTCATTTCCGCATAAGTATCAAGCTCGTTGAAGTAAGACACACGCAATGCCAGATAGGTGTTGGCGAATAACTTGACAGCCTCCGCCTCGGTGAATCCCATGATAAGGGTGTCAATATCTTCCTTGATGGCACCTTCCTGCAGCAGACCAGCAAAGGTATTGGCTGCCTTCACCAGACGTGCATTATCCACATCAGTACCCACAATGATACGGCTCGGGTACAGGTTGTCGTACAGAGCCTTGGATTCCCGCAGGAACTCCGGACTGAAGATGATGTTATCACAGTGGTACTTCTCACGAACAGAAGCCGTGAAGCCGACCGGAATCGTGGACTTGATGACCATGATGGCATCCGGATTATACTGGATGACCAGCTTGATGACTGCTTCAACCGCAGAGGTATCAAAGAAGTTCTTCTTGCTATCGTAGTTGGTAGGTGCTGCGATGACAACGAAGTCTGCATCCTTATAGGCAGCTTCAGCATCCAGTGTGGCAGTCAGATTTAAGTCCTTTTCTGCGAGATACTTTTCAATATACTCGTCCTGAATAGGCGACTTCTTGTGGTTGATAAGATCAACCTTCTCCGGGATGATGTCTACTGCCATAACCTCGTGATGCTGTGACAGCAAAGTGGCGATGGACAAGCCGACATAGCCAGTACCTGCAACTGCAATTTTCATTTTCATTTCACCTCGTACTATTTATCTTTAACACGCTTTGCTATGAAAACCATTCCCATAAAAAGAGAAACAACAGCAATGTATCTAACGACAAAGAAATGATATAGAAGCATTCCAAATAAGCAGAGCACCAATGTTATTACTGCCATCACAATCATCTTGTTCGAATCGTAGATATCATTTAACGACGTTCCTCTTTCCTCACAAAGTTTATTAGCCCATAATGCCTGACAAACGCTCATCAAAACATACGAAGCAAGTGTTGTATAAGCAGCCGCCATATACCCAAAGGCTTTAATAAAGATATAATTCAAAATTAAATTGGCACCAGCAGCTATTATTGCAGGATACATAACATATTGCGTTTTCTTATAATACACTGCAATATCAGAATAAATATTAGCAAAAGCTGTAAAGAAAACGCCGGCTGCAATTGGTGGCATTATATATATTGCTTCATAGTACTCCTGGGTGGCGAGGATTCTAACAATTTCAGGTGCCATATATGTCATCATAATCGCCATAACTGCGTACAACAACATAATCTGGGATGAAATCGTTCTAACGCCCTTGCTATTCTTCTCTATATTCTGAAACAAGTACGGAACGAACGATGCATGAATCGCTTGCCATAGCATTAACGACAGGGAACTCACTGTGTATAACGTGCTATAGACTCCAACTGCGCTGTTGTCAACCATTTGACTAATCATCATTCTATCAGAAACACTTAATATCTGTGCTGCGATAGAATATCCAACCAATGGAATACTCAGTGTCAGGGAAAGTTTCCAATATTCTTTATTGTAAAATGTTTTGCCTTTTATAAACAGCGAAAACCAAATAACTGCTGCCACACCGTATACAACCAGATAGTTTGAATACAATCGGACTTCCGCAATTTTATTATACCCCCCATTACTTGCTGCTATACCTGCCGCAACAGATAAAACAGATGCTAAAATCGCCGACCCTATCGTTACACATCCGGGCAATTTATATTTATACTCATAACGTTGCCTTGCGAGCCAAAAATCATATGCAGGAGCAACCAAGAATCCTACTAACATTAATGTCATTAGTCCACTTGAGAGCCCTAATATATCACACCAAAAATCGGGCGAAACAAAGTACACCAGAGCGATTATAATTGCAATAAGTGATGTGAGAGAAAGAACTGATGACTGGTACTGATCCCGCTTATCCGGATATTCCTTCATGGCAACAGAATATCCACCAGATGTCAGTGAAAGAGTAGCAACAACACTTATTAGCGCATACCATGAATTGTATAGATTCACTTCGCCTATCTGCTCCGTGGTCATTAGTCTTGTGAAAATCGGAACCGTTATAATCGCCAATCCCCTTGAGAAGACTGTTGAAAGCGTGTATACGATTGCCGATTTTGCACTTTCTGATAATCCACAGATTTTCTTCTTAATGTTGGTCATTCAGTATAAACCTCTCCGGAATTAATAGCGTGGTTTTAGTACTTTCTCCACACCATCTTGTTAACGATGCCGGTGTAACTTTGGATAATCTTAACCACCTTGTCGGACACGTTCTCGTCCACGTAGTCTGGCACGGGAATGCCTAGGTCACTATTCTTGTTCATCTCCACAGCCACATCAACCGCCTGTAGCAGATGGTCGCCATCAATACCGGCAAGGATGAAGTCGCCCTTGTCCAGTGCTTCCGGACGTTCCGTGCTGGTACGGATACACACCGCCGGGAAGGGGTGCCCCGCGCTGGTGAAGAAGCTGCTCTCTTCCGGCAGCGTATTGTACTTGGGGCGGCTGTGTCCCATCAGGTTGACAAAACGGTAGACGGCAACCTTTGCGCCGGTTTCCTGAGCATACTGGAAGAACAGCTCCTCACCCGCCTTTTTGCTCCGACCATACTCGCTGTTGCCGAAACGACCAGCCAGGGTGGCCTGAATGGAGGAGGACAGCATGATGGTTGCCTTGTTGTTGTGCTTTTTCAGGCAGTTCAGCAAATCCGATGCAAAGCCGAAGTTTCCCTTCATGAAGTCTTCCGGGTTCTCCGGGCGATTCACGCCTGCCAGATTGAACACGAAGTCCGCCTTACGGCAGTACTCGTCCAGCTCCGCCGGGGTGGAATCCAGATCGTACTCGTAGATTTCTTTAATGTCCAGTGCCGGGCGGGTTTTGTTCTTGCCGTCCCGAATGTTTTTCAGGTTATTACACAGGGAGGTTCCCACCATTCCCTTAGCACCTGTGACTAGAATGTTCATCCTTTCACCTCTTTAATGTACTGCGGCGCAGTCCGGAATATCTGCACCATCCGGCACAGTTGCGTTATTGCTGATAGTGCAGTTGCTTCCAATGCGGGCAAAGTTTCCCACAGTTGCGCCGGTACGAACTACGCTGTTGGTATAGACCAAGGCGTAATCTCCTACCACTGAATCACAATGGATTTCCGTTCCTGCATTCAGCAGAGCACCATCGCCAACGGACGCACCATTCTGGATACAAGCGTTTTGCAGAACCACGCAACCACAGCCCAACTTAGCGTAAAGACTGATGTAGGCACTGGGGGCAACAATGTTTGGAAACGCATAGCCAAGGGCTTTTGCCTTTTCATACACCTGTGCCCGGAACTGGTTGTTGCCGATGCCAACAACCAGCAAACCATATTCTTTCCGCAGCCCCGGCAAATCAGCAAGGCCGCCAACCACCGGAATGCCGCAGATTTCAGTGCCCACAGCTTGTCCATCATCCACAAAGGCACAGTCGTATTGGAGCATCGCCTGCTCCGCTACCATGCGCCCGAAGCCACCGGCACCAATCAGCAACAGTTTTTTCATAATCACGCCCTTCAATCTCAGTGAATTCTTTTACAAAGACCCTCCGTCAATTTCTCCACAGTTATTTTGAATATGGTTGCCAGCACAAGCGTTATCAAAGAACAACACAGCAACGATGCAATCATCATCATGTCCGCTCGCATTTTGTTAGTAGACATCACTATAATTCGAAGTCCTATAGAGTTTATAATAGGCCAATGAAGCGCATAGATTCCAAAGGAAACTGCACCAAACCTCTTGACCAATTTACACTCAAAGATGGATTTCACTCGTTCTACCTGAGGAACAGCAATCAAAAAGCTTGCAAAAGCTGTACTTGTAAACACAGGATTTCCCGACCAAAATGCAACAAGAGGAAGTAGCAACCCAGCTAAAACCATAATGTTCTTTTTATTTTGTATCTCTGCCTTCTCTCTAAGTAGTCTCGCACAAGATCCACAAAGACACGCCATGATGATGCTTCTGCCTGTAATGGCTGCCAACACAGTAAGTACACAAACAGCAATTGTCTCTGTCTTTTTCGACTTACAAATCCAACCTACCCCGTAAATCAAAAATGAGGAAATTAGCATATCTCTTAGACACCAAAACGGAGAGTTGAACTTGCTCGTTCCCAGTATCAAGACAAAAAACGGTTCTTTCAATATATCCAAAACTGTCAAACGACTTCCATATAGGTGCGTCAGCCATGTGTTTTGTACGATTGCCTGCACACTATGATTGTAGAAGCCTATTGTGTTCTGGATTACAAAGATAAATATCGCCGTTCCCCAAATAGGTATCGCAAGGCGAAGGATTCGCTTAGCACACTTCACCAAAAAGTCTCTTATTTTTCGGGGGGGGGGTAGAGATTATCAACAAATATCCACTTATCACAAAAAACAAGTAAAGCCAGAAACTCTCTGCTGTAAAAATCGAAACCGGTCCTTCAGCCAATATTCTGACAAACCAAGAATCAATTTGTGAAGCGTTTTCCGCATACCTGTATATCCCTGTGAAGTGACCCAAAAGAATGAAAAGGCACGCCAAGCCCTTCATTCCGTCAAGATAGCCTTCTCTTTGCGACTGCATATATTCCACCTTATACGTTAGGAATACCCTTCAGTGCATTCTGAACATACTCGGTGGTCATGATCTTCTTGACGGTGCCTTCCACATCCAGCCGATTGGTGTTGTGGCTGGTGTAGGACTCGTCCGCCATGGTATGAACCTCGCCCTTGACCACGAACTTATCGTAGTTCAGGTCGCGGTTATCTGCGGCAACACGGAAGTAGTGACCCATATCCTGGCTGCGCAGACGCTCCTCACGGGTCATCAGGGTCTCGAACAGCTTCTCGCCGTGACGAGTGCCGATGATGTTCGTACCGGTATCGCCGAACAGCTGCTGGACAGCCTTAGCCAAATCGCCGATGGTAGAGGCATCAGCCTTCTGGATGAACAGGTCGCCGGGATTGGCGTGCTGAAAAGCGAACATAACCAGATCTACAGCCTCGTCCAGATTCATCAGGAAGCGGGTCATGTTGGGGTCGGTGATGGTGATGGGATTGCCGGCCTTGATTTGGTCAATGAACAGAGGAATGACGGAACCGCGGCTGCACATAACGTTGCCGTAACGGGTGCAGCAGATGGTGGTACCGCCACGCTCAGCAGCCACACGGGCGTTAGCGTAGATGACATGCTCCATCATGGCCTTGGAGATGCCCATGGCGTTGATGGGGTAAGCGGCTTTATCGGTGGACAGGCAGACGACACGCTTGACACCTGCATCAATAGCAGCGTGCAGCACGTTGTCCGTACCGATGATGTTGGTCTGGACAGCCTGCATGGGGAAGAACTCGCAGGAAGGAACCTGCTTCAACGCCGCAGCGTGGAAGATGTAGTCAACACCGGGCATGGCGTCACGGATGGACTGGGGGT
>OGQN01003263.1_pt1 | contig 10725 bp, 7 predicted proteins | sample 1553231 | NCBI WGS metagenome assembly OGQN01 (sample SAMEA2579950, study PRJEB22360) | human gut metagenome | biome: human gut; feature: human-associated habitat; material: faeces | place: Denmark | collected 2008/2010 | reverse complement strand
GTATATGCAGAGAGGCTTTGCCGTCGGTTGTAGCCGGCGTGGAAGCCGGCGATGATCTCGCCCAGCAGTGCCGCCGCCTGACGGCGGATATCGCCCTCGCGGTGCATCAGCAGCTCGTAGAGGAACGTCAGGGTCTGGACCTTCTGTGGGATATGCAGATAGAGGGAGTAGGACTCCATCACCGCCAGATAAGCGCGGAGACGGCGCCAATCCGTCTCGCCGCGGGCCTCCTCCAGCAGACGGGCGAAGCTGCGCTGGTCGGTGAGGCGGTGCATCAGCTCCATATTGTGGCCCACGCAGCGGAGCGTCAGGGCGCGGAGGGCCTCGTCGTCGGTCATAAGGGCGGTGTGCTTCTCCGGCAGCGGGGGCGTATCGCCGCCGGACATAGTGACATCCACGCCGCGGCTGACCATGAACTGCTCAAAGTCCTCCAGCCGGGCGTAGACCCGGGTATAGCGCTTCTGCTTCTCGCCGTCCACGTCATCCAGCTTATCCAGGATCACCTGAAAGGCCTCGGCCAGAGTGGAGATACGTGTGATCTCCCGGCCCTGCGCATCGTGGAGCTGCTTGACGCGGAAGTCGGCGTAGATCAGCAGCAGCGCCTCCACGGAGAGGTAGTCGGGCTCCAGGTCCCAGACGGAGTGGTTGGCGGCCACGTGGCCGATATCGGTCATCCGGCGGCGGCGGAACCACTGGTCGGTGTAGAAATAGTGCAGGTAGGGCACGCGCTCGCCGGGGCGGCAGCCGAACTTGCCCAGATCGTGGCCGGCGGCGGCGCCGGAGACCAGGGCCACGTCCACGGCCACGCCGCTTTTCCGCAGGGCGCGGGCGGCGGTGACGGCGAGGTGGTGGACACCGGCGATATGCTCAAGGGTGCGGTAGGGCGTGACCTCCAGGCCCAAACGCATCAGCTCATAGACGAACTCCCGCCTCCACAGGCGCAGGAAGCGCTGATAGGACGGGGCACAGGGACTGCCGGCCAGCTCATCATCGGTCAGGAAATCGAAGGTCCAGGCCGGGTCGTGGGGCAGCAGCTCCGCCTCGGCGGCAAACAGCACCTGCAGCACCGACAGCAGGAACACCGCACCGGGGGCGAAGGGCTCCGCACCGGTCTTTTCCGGGTAGAGCAGGCGGCGGGCATAGTCGTAGGCATAGGCCAGCCAGCCCTCGGACGGTTCGCCGGGGCACAGCGTCTCCAGCTCCGGGCGGCAGAGGGCCAGCACGTCGGCGCAGCGGAGGCGCGTGCCGTTGAACAGCCCGGTGAAGCGCTGCATATAGCCCTCGCTCTCGATGGCGCGGAGCAGGGCGTCCCCGGGAGCAAAATAGTCCGCGGCGGGACGGTCGGAAAGGCGGCGGCGCAGGGCCAGGTCCATCTGGCGGATACGTTTTTTGTTCATGGCAAAACCTCCTGCCGGTGGTATCGTACGCGGGCCGTGTCCGCCGAAAGGCGCCCGTACACCGGTAAGATGTCCGGGATGGACACGGCACACCATAATAATAGGACACTCCCCCGCACGCTGTCAATATTCCGCGGGGCGTTTTGCCACCGTTTTGATACGGAACCTTAGTAAGGTCTTAAGCGTGTGTTCACGATTTATTCACATTTTGAGGGCCAGGCGCATGATATGATATTGTCGGGGGCAGCGGCGGAACGGAATGACAATTTCTGCCGTCTAAGTAAATAGGCAAATCATCCCGCGGGCGCGCGGGAAGGAAAAAGGAGAACACGACATGAAAAAAGCGGCTTTTGTACTGGCGCTGGTGATGCTGCTGGGCTGTGTGTCCGGCTGCGGCGCAGCGGAGGGCGAGGCCTCCGTGCAGTCGGTATCTATGATCTGCGGGCTGGGGTCCGTAGGTCTGGCGGACCGGTTCGCAGGTATCGTCAGCCCGCTGGGCGAGACGACCATCAAGAAAAACGACGCCATGACCATCGACACCATCAAGGTGAAGGTGGGCGACAGCGTGAAAAAGGGCGACGTGCTGCTGACCTATGACCTCAGCCAGATCCGCACCGACCTGGAGATGGCCCAGCTGGAGCTGGAGCAGCTGAACGCCACGCTGGAGGACCAGCAGGCGGAGCTGGAGCGTATACAGAAGCTGATGGACAGCACCTATGACGACGCCACCAAGCGGCAGTACGCCCTGGATCTGCGGGAGCAGAACGTGAAGGTGCTGGAGACGAAGGCCAACATCGCCACCAAGAAAAAGGACATTGAGAAGCTGAAGGCCAACACCGCCGACAGCACCGTCAAGTCCCCGGTGGACGGCGAGGTGCAGTCCCTGAACCCGGACGGCGGCACGGACAACTCCGGCAACGCCCTGCCGTTCATGACCATCGTGGAGACGGGCGGCTTCCGCATCAAGGGCTATGTGAATGAAAACAACGCCAGCGTGCTGACCGAGGGCACGGCGGTTGTCATCCGTTCCCGGGTCAGCGACCAGACGTGGAAGGGCAGTATCAGCTCCATCGACTGGAACAACGCCCAGCAGACGCGCAGCGACTACGGCGACAGCGACACGGCCATGTCCAGCAAGTACCCCTTCTATGTCACCCTGGAGGGCAGCGGCGAAGGACTCTTGATGGGCCAGCACGTGTACATAGAGCCGGACTACGGTCAGGAGGACACCCAGGACGAGAACCTGATCAACCTGCCCAGCTACTTCATCAACGACGCCGAGGGCAATCCGTGGGTGTGGGCCCAGAACAGCAAGGGCAAGCTGGAAAAGCGGAGCGTCACCCTGGGCGAGTACAACACGGAGACGGACACCTATCCCGTGACGGACGGCCTGACGGCGGAGGACTACATCGCCTTCCCGGACGAGAGCCTGAAGGCAGGCATGACGTGCATCACCTATGACGAGGGCACCTTTGACCCCGGCGCAGGCGGCAGCACGGGAGATATGGACGGCAAGGTGGAGGACAACGTGCCCATGGACGGCATGGACGGCGGCGATATGCCCGCTGAGAACGACACCGTCACGGACGACGGCGGCACCGCAGCCGTGCTGCCCGGCGGCGCGGACGCCTCCGCGTCAGCGGTCATTCCGCCGATGGAGGGCTGAGCATGATTTTGGAAATGCGCGATATATGCAAGGACTACCCCATGGGAAAGTCCGTGGCACATATCCTGAAAAATGTGAACCTTGACGTGGAGGAGGGGGAATACCTGGCTATCATGGGTCCCTCCGGCAGCGGCAAGACCACGCTGATGAACCTGATCGGGTGTCTGGACGTGCCCACCAGCGGCAGCTATCTGCTGGGCGGGCGGGACGTGACCACCTGCAACAACAGGCAGCTGGCGGAGGTGCGGAACAAGGAGCTGGGCTTCGTGTTCCAGAGCTTTAATCTGCTGCCGAAGCTGACGGCGCTGGAAAACGTGGCGCTGCCCCTGCTGTACGGCGGGGTGAAGAAGGCGGAACGGCTGGAACGGGCCCGGGCCGCGCTGGAGACAGTGGGGCTTTCCGACCGGGTGGACCACCGGCCGGACCAGCTGTCCGGCGGACAGTGCCAGCGGGTGGCCATCGCACGCGCCATTGTGGGCAAGCCGAAGCTGCTGCTGGCCGACGAGCCCACCGGCGCGCTGGACAGCGCCAGCGGCGCGGCGGTGATGGAGCTGTTTCAGCAGCTGCATGACAGCGGCTCCACCATCATCATGATCACCCACGACCATTCCATCGCCAACCACGCCGCCAAGGTCATGACCATACGGGACGGCGTACTGTCGGGAGGTGACGACTATGAGTGAGAAGCTGACGCTGCGGGAAAAGCTGCATATCGGCGAAAAGCGCCCCGACGGTGAGAAGCCGCGCATGAGCAAGAAGCTGAAAAAGGGCATTATCGCCGCCGCCTGCGTGGTGGGCGTGTGCGGCGCGGTGTGGGGCGGACTGACCATCGCCCGGAACGCCCAGCGGGGCGACGTGAACGTATACGCCGTCAACGAGTGCGCCATGACCGACTACTGGGGGGACACCTCCAACACCAGCGGCATGGTGACCACGGACAAATTGCAGAAGATCTACATCTCCCAGAGCCAGACGGTGAAGAAGGTGTGGGTCAAGGAGGGCGACAGCGTCAAGAAGGGCACGGTGCTGGTGAGCTATGACTCCACCCTGACACAGGCCACCGTGGAGCGCGCCAAGATCGACTATGACCGGCAGGCGGAGAACCTGGAGGTCATGAAAAACGAGCTGGAGCTGCTGAAGAAGGCGAAGAACAAGGAGACGCTGCAGGCGGAGTATGATAAGCTGGAAAAGGAGCTGAACAAGCTTATTGAGGACGCCACGAAAAGCCCGGATGATAACACGGACGTGGTGGATCTGACGCGTATCACCATTACCAACGACATGAAGCTGGGCACCGGCAGCGGCAACGACAAGGACAATGCCATCTATTACTACCGCACGACGGACAGCGACGGCGGCTTCGCGCTGTCGCAGGCTGACCTGATGGGCATTTTCAGCAGTCTGGGCAAGACGGACGGCACGCTGTATCTGGTGTTTGTCACCCGTGCGGGCAACAAGCTGGGCGGAGCTGTGATGGGCAACGAGGGCTATATCCTGACGGCGGTGACGGAGGATGTGCCCAGCGGCGGCGAGACCGGCGGCGAAGGCGGCGGCACAACGGCCAAAAAGCTGGTATCTGTGACCGTCAAGCCGTGGAACAACGGCTTCAAAGAGTTCACCGACGGCGCGCCGGATTACGGCGACAAGAAGGCCGAGATCGAGAAGCTGCAGCGGAAGATTGCCCAAATTCAGGAGCTGCTGGATACCTCCATGACCCAGCTGGATCTGAACAAGGCCATTCTGGAGAAGGCTCAGGCGGTAAAGGAGCAGGAGGTCAACCTGAAGGTGGCGAAGCTGAAGCTGGACAAGAAGCTGGCGGAGCTGGGCGACGGCAACGTGTACGCGGAGTTCGACGGCACGGTGAAGGCCGTGCGGGACCCGGACGAGGCCTATAACAACAGCGAGGCCGTGGTGGAGCTGTCCGGCGGCGGCGGATATTACGTCACCGGCACCCTCAGCGAGATGGATCTGGGCAGCGTGCAGGTGGGCGACAGCGTATCCATCAGCAGCTGGATGACCGGAGCGGCCTGCGAGGGCACCATCGTGTCCATCGACGACTATCCCACCAGCAACGGCAACAACTGGGGCGACGGCAACAGTAACGTGTCCTACTACCCCTTCAAGGTGTTTGTCACCGAGGACGCGAATTTGCAGCCCAATGACTATGTGGATATACAGTACCAGAAGGACACCAGCGCGGAAGAAAGCGGCAGCTCACTGTATCTGCAGAGCATGTTTATCCGGGAGGACAACGGCAAGAGCTACGTGATGGCCCGGGGCGAGGACGGCAGACTGGAGCAGCGGTGGGTACAGACCGGCCGGGATCTGTGGGGCAGCTACACCCAGATACGGGGCGGGCTGACCATCGACGACTACGTGGCGTTCCCCTATGGACGCGACGTGGTGGAGGGTGCCCACACCCAGGAGGCCACGGTCGACCAGCTGTACAACTACGGCATATAAAGGAGGCGGGATAACCATATGTTGGAAAATATAAATCTCGCCTTTCAGGGCGTGTGGAGCCACAAGCTGCGGTCGTTTCTGACCATGCTGGGCATTATTATCGGTATCGCCGCGATCATCACCATCGTGTCCACCATTCAGGGCACCAACGAGCAGATCAAGCAGAACCTGATCGGCGCGGGCAACAACGTGGTGCGGGTGACCATCGGCGCCACGGACAGCCAAAACTATTTCGACCTGAACTACTCGGCGCTGCCGGAGGGTATCGACCCAGTGACCCGGGAGATGCGGGATGAGATGGAGAAGCTGGGCAGCGTGTCGCTGGTGGGCATGTACTACTCCCGGGATTGGTGCGACAACGTGTACGTGGGCAATACGGCGTTCAGCGGTTCGCTGTACGGCGTGGACGACCACTATCTGACGGCCGTGGACTACGCGGTGAACTACGGACGCTCCTTCACGGCGGGGGACTATGAGAACCGGCGGAATGTGGCGCTGATCGACGCGAAGTCGGCAAAGTCGCTGTTCCAGGGAGAGAACCCCATCGGCGGCACCATCGAGATCAACGGGATGCCGTTCACCGTGGTGGGTGTGGTGTCCTCCCGGTCCAGCAGCGGACCGGTGATCAACAACTTTAAGGATTATCAGATGTACGCCGGCAGCACAGCGGGGACCATTTTCATCCCGGACGTGTGCTGGTCGGTGCCGTACCGGTATGATGAGCCCCAGTACGCGGCGGTGCGGGCCACCAGCACCAACGACATGACCGCCGCCGGCGACAATGTGGCCAAGTATCTGAACGATAACGCCATCCGGACCACGAAGTACAAGTACGAGTCCAAGGACCTTCTGCAGCAGGCCAGCGATCTGCAGAGCCTGTCGGAGAGCACCAACAAGCAGCTGATCTGGATCGCGGCTATCTCGCTGGTAGTGGGCGGCATCGGCGTGATGAACATCATGCTGGTGTCCGTCACCGAGCGCACCCGCGAGATCGGATTGAAGATCGCCATCGGCGCGCAGCAGAGCCGCATCCTCTGGCAATTCCTGACGGAGGCGGCGGTGCTGACCAGCATGGGCGGCATACTGGGCGTGGCTACGGGCATCGGCCTGGCGGAGATGATGTCCCACATCATGGGAACACCGGTGGCCATCAGCGTACCGGCGTGCATCATCGCGGTGGCCTTCTCCATGGTCATCGGCGTGGTGTTCGGCCTGGTGCCGGCCATGAAGGCATCGAAGCTGAACCCCATCGAAGCCCTGCGGAGAGAATGATACGCAGAAAGAAAAGACCGGCTTTCGCCGGTCTTTTTCTCTGTCTGCTCCCGGCGAAGACACAGCGAAAGCAGAAAACAGCCCCCGGCAGGGGGCTGTTTCTTTATTTACTGCGGCAGCTCGCCGGGGGCGACCAGGATGATCTTGTCGGCCCGGTCATAGTCGCTGTACGCCTCCTTGGTGCTGCGGAGGAGCGTACCGTCGCCGGCGTAGACGTTGCGGTAGGTCTGGACGGCGTAGCCGTTGTGGCCGTACTGCTCCACCTCGGTGGTGCCGGGGGCCACGGACTCGGACTCCTGATAGACCGTCTTGCGCTCGGAGTAGGAGAGGAACTGGTTGGTCATCTCCACATAGTGGTCGTCGGTCTTGGTGCCCAGCAGGGTGATAGTCAGCTGGTTGGTCTCGTCGTTGTAGCTGGTGGTGATCTTGATGGGGTAGTTGGTGCTGTTGCGGAAGGCAAAGTCCGGGCCGCCCCAGCTGACCGTGGCGTCACAGCCCGTGACGGGCATATAGCCGGGGTCGAACATATGGGCGTAGCGCAGGACGATCTGCAGGTCCGCCATGAGGGCGGAATAGTACAGCGTGGAGGATACCTGGCAGATACCGCCGCCGATGGAGGTAACGGTCTTGCCGCCGGAGTAGGCGGCGGCGGGCTGGAAGCCCCGGGCCTCGGTGCGCTGGCCCACAGTGGCGTTGTACCAGAACTCCTCGCCGGGGTTATAGATGCGGCCGTTGATGGCGGCGGAGGCCAGCTTGATGTTCTGGCGGCGGCCCCAGGGGCCGGCGCAGGTGGTCGTGCAGGTGCCGATCACATCCCGGAACATGGCCTGCTCCAACTCCTCGGTGGCGGCGGGCGGGAACTGCACCTGGGCGTCAGCCAGGAATTCCTCGCCCGGCTGGGCGGCGTCCAGTTGCTTTTGCACCGTCTCCACGTCGAACTGTACGCCCACGCGGGACTGGGTGGGCTTGCCGGTGGATTTGTCGCAGATGGCGGCGGCCATGGTGCCGGCGATCTCGTCGTGGAGCGCCTGCACGTCCATGGGCGCGGCGGTGTGGGCCGCGAACACACATTCCACGGACCGGGCTGCCGCGGACAGGTCGCGGCTCTCGAAGCGCTGTGCCAACTCGGCGCGCAGCGCCGCCGCGTCCAGCTTCTCGCCGTCGCGGGGCTTGGTGATGTACAGGCCCTCACCCTCCGCCAGCCGGTAGCCGCCGTCCGTTACGGTGCAGCCCACGGTGTCGGACAGCTCCTCGCAGGCGGCGGTAAGCTTCGCCTCGTCCACGTCCAGCTGGGGCGTGACATCCACGGCCCTGAACCAGCTCTCGATAAAGCGCCAGCCGCCGCGGAGGAACGCGGTCACATCGCTGCCCCAGCCCCGGTCCTGCACGTCGCAGCCGGCAGCCTTGGAGACATAGACGGGCAGAACGGTGACGCCCAGGTCGGAAAGGGTGGTGCTGCCGATCTCCTGCCCGTCACGGGTCAGGCGGATGGTCATGCCGTCCAGCAGGGCACTCCCCTGCTCCGTCCAGCGCTGCTCGGCCTCCTGCGCCGACAGGCCGGACATATCCATGCCCAGCACGGAGGTGTTGGGAAACGCCGTGTGGGAATACAGCGCGTTGGCGGCCACACAGCAGCCCGCGTAGGCCAGCACCAGCACCGCCGCGGCAATGCCGATGATCAGTCCGGCTCTTTTGCCGGGGGTCTTGGGAGGCTTTTCTTCCGGGGCCGCGCGCTTGCCGGCCGTCTCCGGCGCGGGATCGGCGGTAACAGAGGACATATTCAACTCGTCGCTCATGGTGTCCCCTCCTTTGTATCATCAGGTTTGGGCAATACCGGCAAAATGCCGTGCCGTTACTGCATTGTATCACGGTTTGTCAAGGAATGGGTTACAAAAGCGTTACGACACATCTTTCTGCGGCTTTGCGCGGGGAATGGTGACGGTGAGGCAGATGGCGTCCTCCGTGTCCCGGCGGGAGACTTTGGCGCCGACGCCGGCGGTCTGCATGAGCCGGACGCCCCGGTCCACGCTGTTGAGGAACAGCCGGACGTCCTTGATGATATACGCGCTGCGGCGGCGGGGCTGCGTCGTCTGGTTTTGCGCGACCAGACGGTCTATGTAACCTTCGGCATCGGCGACGTTCAGCTGGTTTTTGCCGATGTGTTCGACGGCGGCAAGGCGCTGCTCCGGGTCCTCCAGACGCAGGAGGGCACGGGCGTGGCGCTCGGTCAGGCCGTAGCGGTGCAGAGCCTCCGCCACCGGCTCCTCCAACCGCAGCAGACGCAGCTTGTTGGCCACGGCGGACTGGCTGCGGCCCAGCCTTTCCGCCGCCTGCTGCTGACTGAGCCCGTAGCGGCGGAGCAGGCGGGCGATGGCGGCCGCCTCCTCCATGTAGTCCAGGTCGCGGCGCTGGAGGTTCTCGATCAGGGCCAGCAGGGCGGCGTCCTCCTCATCCACCCGGGCCAGCAGACAGGGCACCTGCCGCAGCCCGGCGATCCGTGCCGCCCGCCAGCGGCGCTCGCCGGCTACCAGCTCGTAGACTGCGCCCTGCTGCCGGACGGTGATGGGCTGCAGAATGCCGTAGGCGGCGATGCTGGCCGCCAGCTCCTGCAAACTCTCCGAGTCGAACCGGCGGCGGGGCTGCTGGGGGTTGGGACGGATATCGTTGATGGGTATGTATCGCACACGGGCAGAGAGGAAATCGGTCTTCTGGTCTTTTTTCATGGCGGTCGCCTCCTTTTTTCGCCTATTGTACGGCGGGAGGCCTGTCGAAAGCGGGCGAAGACCGTCCGGGAAAAAAAAAAAATGCCCCCGCCCCTGTCGGGGCGGGTGCGGCGGTCACTGCTTTGTGCGGATATCCTCGCCGAAGAAGGGCAGGATCTGGTAGGCACCCTCGATACGGGAGAGGATGGGCGCGCCGTAGCGATGGCCCAGCTCGTCCGGGGCCAGGTTGGTGCTGATGATGGTGGACCTGCCGGAGAGCATACGGCCGTTGACGATCTGATAGAGGGCGCTCTGGACAAAGGCGGTGGTCATCTCGGTGCCCAGGTCATCCAGGATCAGCAGGTCGCAGCTCTCACAGCGGCGGACGTCGGCATCGCTGACCTCGTCGGGGCGGAACTTGGCGTCCTCATAGCGGGAGAAAACACTGATCGCGGTGTCGTAGACCACGGAGAAGCCGGCGTCGCTGACCTCCCGGGCGATGCAGGCGGAGAGGAACGTCTTGCCCAGACCGGTGCCGCCGGAGAGCAGCAGGCTGCCGCTGCCCCGGGAGAACTGGCGGGCAAAGTCCCGGCAGACGTCGAAGTTGCGCTCCATGTTGGCCCGGGGCGAAACGCCGTAGCTGTCCCACACGGCGCTGTCGTACAGGTCGAAGCGGAAGGTGTCGAACCGGGCCTCGCCCAGCGGCAGGAGCCGGGAGAGCTCCGCCAACTGCTCGCGGGCGTAGTACTGCTTCAGGCAGGCGCAGACGCCGGACCGGGTATAGCCGGTGTCGCCGCAGAGGGGGCAGGCAGGCTTGTCCTCCAGGTAGTCGGCGGGATAGCCCATGTCCTCCAACAGGGCGGCGCGCTCGCGCTGCAGGGAGAGATTTTCGTCCCGCAGGACCCGCAGGGCGGGCAGCGGGTCCTCGCCCTTTTTGGCGGCGGCGGCCACGATACGGCTCATGGTGGTGCGGAGGGTGCGGTCAATGTCCCGCAGGCGGGGCTGGCGGGCAAAGACCTCCCGGCGGCGCTGGTCCAGCTCGGCCTCCCGGCGCTGGCGGGCCTGGTCAAAGCGGGCAATGGCCCGCTGCATGATGATACCGTCGTATGACATACTCTCACCTCTTGATATAGCGGCGCATCCAGGCGTCCTTGTCCCCGGCGGGGGCAGCGGACTTACCGGCGGCAGCGGGCCGCTGGGCGGCGATCAGCAGTTGGGCGCGATG
>OGQN01003237.1_pt1 | contig 10811 bp, 7 predicted proteins | sample 1553231 | NCBI WGS metagenome assembly OGQN01 (sample SAMEA2579950, study PRJEB22360) | human gut metagenome | biome: human gut; feature: human-associated habitat; material: faeces | place: Denmark | collected 2008/2010 | reverse complement strand
TTCGGCCTTCGTCAGGCCCCTCGTTTCCCCCATCGGCTCGATCTGCGGCGGCGGCCGTTACGACGACCTGACGGGAATTTTCGGCATGCCCAATATGTCGGGCGTGGGCATTTCGTTCGGTGCGGACCGCATTTACGACGTGATGACGGGACTTTCGCTCTTCCCCGAGGAGGTCAACAGTTCGACCCGCGTGCTGTTCGTGAACCTCGGCGCGGAGGAGGAGGCCGCCGTGCTGCCGCTGCTGCGTCAGCTGCGCGGGCGTGAAATCGCCGCCGAAATCTACCCCGAGGCGGGCAAGATGAAGAAGCAGATGGAGTACGCCAACCGCCGCGGCATCCCCTATGTGGTGATCGTGGGGTCGCAGGAGCTGGAGGCCGGGGCCGCAACCGTAAAGGATATGCGCACGGGTGAACAGCGGCAGGTTTCGTTAGACAAGCTGGCAACCGAAATCTGCAATTCATAATCGAGAATTCGGGATTGCAGGGTTGCGGAAGCCGACCTGCAGGCTTTTGCCGCAAAGTCGGATTGTGAATTGTGAATTGTGAATTTTGAATCGAATCATGCGCCGATTATTCGTCATACTCGCTACCCTCTCCGTCCTGCCCCTCGCGGCGCAGAACGAGGACGATGCGCGCCAGTTCCAGAAACTCGCGCAGGTTTTCCGTTATCTTTCGGGTCTTTACGTCGACGAGGTGGAGATGAAACCCGTCGTCGAGGGCGCCATCACGGGCATGCTCGAAGAGCTGGACCCCCACTCGGCCTACATCGGCGCCGAGGAGATGAAGGGCGTGCAGGAGAGTTTCGACGGGGAATTCAGCGGCATCGGCGTGGAGTTCAACGTCCTGCGCGACACGGTGATCGTGGTGAACACCATCGCCGGGGGACCAGCCGAACGGGTCGGCGTCAGGGCCAACGACCGCATCGTGCGCATTGATACGCTCGACGCCGTGGGGATGAGCCGCACGGACGTGCCCAAACACCTGCGGGGCAAGACCGGCACGAAGGTCGGAATCGACGTGGTGCGCCACGGCACGCCCGGACGGCTCCATTTCGTGATCGTCCGCGACAAAATCCCCCTGAACACCGTCGACGCCTCCTATCTGGCCGGCGAGGGCATCGGCTATATCAAGGTCAACCGCTTCGGCCGCACCACGATGGACGAATTCACCGAGGCCTACCGCAAGCTGGGACGGCCCGAAGGGCTGATCCTCGACCTGCGGGGCAATGGCGGCGGCCTGCTGGAGCAGGCGATCGGGATGGCGGGATTCTTCCTGCCGCGCGGCGCGGTGATCGTCTCGACCGAGGGGCGCGCCGTTCCGGCGTCGTCGTTCCGCGCCCAGACCAACGGCGAGGACCTCAAGGGACGTCTCGTGGTGCTGATCGACGAATCGTCGGCTTCGGCTTCGGAGATCGTCGCAGGGGCCGTGCAGGACTGGGACCGCGGCGTGGTCGTAGGCCGCCCGAGTTTCGGCAAGGGGCTCGTGCAGCGGCAGATCGGCCTTTCGGACGGTTCGGCCGTGCGCATCACCGTGGCCCGTTATCACACCCCTTCGGGCCGCGTCATCCAGCGTCCCTACGAGAAGGGGAAGCGCCGCGAGTACTACCTCGACCACCTGCGCCGTTATAACGATGCCGCGCGCGATTCGCTCGACGCGGCGGCCCCGGCCTACCGCACGCTCCGCACCGGACGCACGGTCTACGGCGGCGGAGGCATCCGTCCCGACATCCTCGTCGAGGCCGACACGGCGGGGGTCTCGCACCAATACCGCGGACCCGTCCCGAACGGCCGTTTTGAACGGACGGGACATGCCCCAGAAAACCGTCTTTACAGGCGAACTGATCCGCCGCGGCATCGTGGCCGATTTCGTGGGCGACTGGCTCGACGGTTCGCGCGACAGCCTCTCGCGCCGCTACGCCTCGTTCGAAGCCTTCGACGCCGGGTATACCCCCTCGGACGAGGTTCTCGAAAGGCTCACGGCGCTCGGTGAAAGCCGCGGCGTGAAGTTCGACGCCGAAGGGTTCGCCGTCTCCGAACCCCTCGTGCGCATGCAGCTCAAAGCCCTCGCGGCGCAGCGGCTGTTCGGCACGGGAGCCTATTTTCGGGTCATCAACCCCGCCGCAAGCCCCGCCTACGCCCGGGCCGTGGCGATTCTCGAAGATTGGGACAAATCGGGCCAGCCGGTTCTGGAGCCGTAAAATAGCCCTGCAAGTTTTTGGAAATTCGCTTTTTTTTGCGTATATTCGTAGATACGAGCGTGCGCTGAAAAAGCTGAAACCAACCCAAAAACGAAACCCATGCTATCCCCAACCCATCTCCGTCGCGAAGGCGAGGATTACGAAGCCCAGATTCTTTCCAAAGCCGTAAAGGCGGGCCGCCGGACCTATTTTTTCGATGTCCGGGCCACGCGCGGCGACGACTATTTCCTGACCATCACCGAGAGCCGCAAAATCACGGCCCCCGACGGCACATCGAGTTACGACCGCCACAAGATATTCCTCTACAAGGAGGATTTTTCGAAATTCGCCGACGGACTGCACGAGGTCGTCGAGTTCATCCGCCGCAGCAAGGCATGCCCCGAGCCGGAGGAATAGCCCGTTCCGATCCGTTTCGGAGCGCGCGGAAATCGGCCACCGGCCCGGTTCCGCCGTAAGATGCGCCGGAGTCCGGCGACAGCTCCCGGGAGGCGGCGGAGGCTTATCCGCATAGGATGTCCCCGGAACTGTCGGGGAGCGGGAGAAGGTCCGGCAGCGGTTGTTTGGGACGAATGTGCGCCCTGCGCAGCGCGGCATTCCGAAAGGAGCGGCGCCGACTGCGGGAAATCCCTCCGCGGCGGACGCCTATTCGCACGGGATGTCCCCGGAACCTGCCGGAGAGCGGGAGAAGGTCCGGCAGCGGCGGACGCAGGCGGGTGCGAAAAACGGCAGGCTCCCGAAAAATTGATGAAAACTTAATTTTCGGAACGCGGGCGTTCGTCTTTTATCCCCTATCTTTGGCTGCGCCGAAGATACTCCGCCTGAACAAAATCGCAAACAAGTTTGCTTTTGTATCCGGCTTATTCGTATCTTTGCGTTTAAAACCAAAATACGCAAACAGACCATGAATTTTTCCCGGTACATCGTACTTGCGCTCAAAGGGTGCGCCATGGGTATGGCCGACGTAGTTCCCGGCGTCTCGGGCGGTACGATCGCTTTCATTTCGGGTATCTACGAAGAACTGCTCGACTCGATCCGCAGCGTCAACGCCACGGCGCTCAAGCTGCTGCTGAAACTCCGCCTCGGCGAGTTCTGGCGTCATATCAACGGAAGTTTCCTGCTGCCCGTGCTGCTGGGCATCGCCATTGCGATCTTTTCGCTGGCTCGCCTGATGACCTATCTGCTGACCTACCATCCCATCGCCATCTGGTCGTTCTTCTTCGGGTTGATCATCGCCTCGGCGCTGCTCGTCGCCCGGCAAATCGGACGCTGGGACTGGCGGAGCCTCCTCGCGTTCGTCGCAGGGGCCGCCGCGGCCTGGTGGATCACCGTCGCCACGCCCGCAGAAACCCCCAACGACTGGTGGTTCGTGATGCTTTCGGGCGCCATCGCCATCTGCGCCATGATCCTGCCCGGCATCTCCGGGGCCTTCATCCTGCTGCTGCTGGGCAAATACCAATATATCATGCAGGCCGTGGGCGATCTGAACATTCCCGTCATCGTGATCTTCGTCGTCGGAGCCGCGGCGGGCATCATCTCCTTCTCGCACCTGCTGTCGTGGCTGCTCAAACACTGGCACGACGTCACGGTGGCCGTGCTGATGGGCTTCATGGTCGGCTCGCTCAACAAGGTCTGGCCGTGGAAGGAGACCGCTGAGACCTACCTCGACAGCCACGGCGTCGCACAGCCGCTCGTCCAGCACAACGTCGCTCCCGGGACCTTCGAACAGCTCACCGGCCAGCCATCGCAGCTTGTGCAGGCGGTTCTGCTCTGCGTCGTCGGATTTCTGGCCATCTACGGCATCGAACTGCTGGCGCGCATCATCGTCAAAAAAGAGGAGAAGTAACCCATGCGACGCTTCGGACTGATCGGACGCCCGCTGGGGCATTCGGCTTCGGCCGCCTACTTCACGGAAAAGTTTAACAGAGAGGGGATAAGCGACTGTGAATACTCGCTTTACGAACTCGGGTCGATCGGAGACCTGCCCGGTCTGCTGGAGCGTCTCCCGGAGCTTTGCGGGCTGAACGTCACGATTCCCTACAAGCGCGACGTAATGGCCTTTCTGGATTCGGTGTCGCCCGAGGCCGAGGCCATCGGGGCCGTCAACTGCATCCGCCGCACGGCGGACGGGCGTCTCGCGGGCCACAACACCGATGTCATCGGCCTCCGGGCCGCGCTGAACGAACTGCTGGGCGCGGCCCAGCCCGGGCAAGCCCTCGTGCTCGGCACGGGAGGCGCTTCGCAGGCCGTGCAGTATGCCCTTGCCGAACGCGACATCCCCTTTGCGCTGGTCTCGCGCGAAGCGGCGAAAGGCAACTACACCTACGATGATCTGCCGTGTGAGGCAGTGGAAGCCAGCCGGTTGATTGTCAACGCATCGCCCGTGGGGACCTACCCCAACGTCGATGCCGCGCCGCGTATCCCTTATGCCTATGTTACGCCGGAGCACTACCTGCTCGACCTGGTCTACAATCCGCCGCTGACGCAGTTCCTCGACTACGGCCGTCAGCGCGGGGCGCATATTCTGAACGGGCGGACGATGTTCGTCGGGCAGGCCGAAGCCTCGTGGCGCATCTGGAATGCTTAAAGCGGGGCTTTAAATAAATCTTATAATGTTATGAAAAACCGCTTGTTGTCGATATTATTCGCTCTGCTTGCCGGAACGGGAGCGGTCTTCGCGCAGTCGGAGGTGACGCCTCCCGCATTCAACGGCGCGGTGATCAGGGTCTTTATGACGCGCATGGCCGCCACGGTCGAGAAGATTGCCATTGAGCAGCAGATTCCGGCGGACTCGATCTCTCCGGTCGTGGGCATCGCCCTGCAAATCGACAAGGCGGGAAACGTCGCGGAGTGGCGCTACATGGACAATACGCAGGAGGGCCGCGACCATGCGGAGTTCGCTCCGGCGACGGCGGCCACCCGCCGGGCGATGGAGAAGGCGTACGACCGTCTGGGCGGAACGTGGAGTCCCGCGACGCTGGCCGACGGAAGTCCGGTCTCCTACACCTCGCGGATGACGATCCGCATTCCGGTCGAGAAGATCCGGAGGGCGCAGGACGCCGATCCGCTGCTCTTCATGGGGGAAAATCCGGACGAGAATTTCCACGCGTGGGCCAAAATGCGCATCCGCTACGACGGGCGTTTCACGGAGAAGGGCGTGGAGGGAGTGGTGCACGTGCGGTTCTACATCGAGCCGGACGGGCGCATCGCCATCGGCGAGGTCGTGCAGTCGCCCGACGAGCGGCTGACCAAAGAGGTGCTCCGCGTCATCCGCAGCAGCAAGGGCAAATGGACGCCCCGCAAGGTGCGCGACGTGCCCCAGCGGACGGCCTACGAATACCGGGTCAACTACCACAACAACTGAACGAAAAGCTCCGCCGTGCAGCGGAGCTTTTTCATGGGGTTCTTATCGGTGGTGGAGCATCGCCTTCGCCTTCTCGTAGTCCTCTTCGCGGACGACAATCTGGGCGGGCATGGTCCCTATCGGGTAGATGGCCGACATGTATTCGTTGCGGATCGTCGACCAGATACCGGCGCTGTCGAGCATCGACTTGGCGATCTCGGCCTCTGTGATGATGTTGTACTCCGCCAGTACAACCAACGTGTCGTCTTGCATAATTCTTCGGTTTTTGGTTCGGTATTTAAAGTTAAGCATTTTATCGGTAAAATGCAATAGCCCTGCCATGAATTCTTCAATAAAAAAACATTATCTTCGTCCGGAACCGGAGAGGGGCCGCATCCCGGTAAAACAAGTCGTCCGGCATTTGATTATACCCCCGATTTATATTATCTTTGTCGTAGCAAAATTTTGACGCAATGCCCCAATTCGTACACCTTCACGTACATACGCAATATTCGATCCTCGACGGACAGGCCAGCGTCCAGCGGCTCGTGGACAAGGCCATGGCCGACGGACAGCCCGGCATCGCCGTGACGGACCACGGCGACATGTTCGGCATCAAGGAGTTCTACAACTACGTCCAGAAAGTCAAGGGCAAATGCAAGGACAAGGCCGCCGAGGCGGAGGCCCGCATCGCCGCCCTGCGCGACGGCACGGAGACCTGCGCCGACCCTGCTGCCGAGATCGCCAAATGCGAAAGACAACTGGAGGAGTGCCGGCGCAAACTCGCCTTCAAGCCCATCATCGGCTGCGAGGTCTACGTGGCGCGCCGCCGGCTCCACGACAAGGAGGGCAAGCCCGACCAGAGCGGCTACCACCTGATCCTGCTGGCCAAGAACCTCAAGGGATACCACAACCTCATCAAGATCGTCTCGAAGGCGTGGACCGAAGGTTTCTACATGCGTCCGCGAACCGACCGCACGGAGATCGAGAAATACCACGAAGGGCTGATCTGCTGTTCGGCCTGTCTGGCGGGCGAGGTTCCGCGCGCCATCACGGCCAACGACCTCGAAAAGGCCGAGGAGTCGATCCGATGGCACAAGAAGGTCTTCGGCGACGACTATTACCTCGAACTGCAACTCCACAAGGCCACCGTCGAGCGGGCCAACCACGAGGCCTATCCCATGCAGCTGCACGTGAACAAGCACCTGCGCGAACTGGCCGCGAAGCACAACGTCAGAATGGTCTGCACCAACGACGTGCACTTCGTGGACGAAGACAACGCCGAGGCGCACGACCGGCTGATCTGCCTCTCGACCGGCAAGGACCTCGACGATCCCAAGCGAATGCTCTACTCCAAGCAGGAGTGGCTCAAAACCCGCGAGGAGATGGCGGCGATCTTCGGCGACGTACCCGAAGCGATGGCTACGACGGTCGAAATCTGCGAACAGGTCGAGACCTATTCCATCGACCACTCCCCCATCATGCCTACCTTCGAAATTCCGGCCGAGTTCGGAACCGAGGAGGGCTACCGGCAGCGTTTTTCGGAGAAAGACCTTTTCGACGAGTTCACGCAGGACGAGAACGGCAACGTCGTGCTCAGCGAGGAGGAGGCCCGCAAGAAGATCGAAAAACTGGGCGGATACGACAAGCTCTACCGCATCAAGTTGGAGGCCGATTACCTGCGCAAGCTGACGATGGACGGTGCGCGCAAGCGTTACGGCGAGCAGCTTACCGACGAACAACAGGAGCGGCTCAATTTCGAGCTGCACATCATGAAGACGATGGGTTTTCCGGGTTACTTCCTCATCGTGCAGGACTTCATCCGCGCCGCACGCGAGGAGCTGGACGTGTCGGTCGGCCCTGGCCGCGGTTCGGCGGCCGGTTCGGCCGTGGCCTACTGCCTGGGGATCACGCAGATCGACCCGATCGCCTACGATCTGCTGTTCGAGCGTTTCCTGAATCCCGACCGTATCTCGCTGCCCGATATCGACGTCGATTTCGACGACGACGGCCGCGGTCGCGTGCTCAACTGGGTGACGCAGAAGTACGGCAAGGAGAAGGTCGCCCACATCATCACCTACGGTACGATGGCCACCAAGATGGCGATCAAGGACGTGGCGCGCGTGCAGAAGTTGTTGCTCGCGGAGTCCGATCGCCTCTGCAAACTGGTGCCCGACAAGATTCCCGACAAGAAGCTCAACCTGCCGAATGCAATCGAGTATGTCCCCGAATTGAAGGCTGCGGCGGAGTCGGACAACCCCGTTCTGCGCGACACGATGCGCTATGCCCAGATGCTCGAAGGCAACGTGCGCGGTACGGGTGTTCACGCCTGCGGTACGATCATCTGCCGCGACGACATCACCGACTGGGTACCCGTTTCGACGGCCGACGACAAGGAGACGGGGCAAAAGATGCTCGTCACGCAGTACGAAGGTTCGGTGATCGAGGATACGGGACTTATCAAGATGGACTTCCTGGGGTTGAAGACTCTGTCGATCATCAAGGATGCCGTGGAGAACATCCGCCTCACGACGGGCAGGAAGATCGATATCGACGACTTCTCGATCATCGACGATCCGGCTACCTACAAGCTCTTCTGCGAGGGCCGTACCGTCGGGACGTTCCAGTTCGAGTCCCCCGGAATGCAGAAATACCTGCGCGAGTTGCAGCCGTCGACCTTCGAGGATCTGATCGCCATGAACGCGCTCTATCGGCCCGGCCCGATGGATTATATCCCGGATTTCATCGCCCGCAAGCACGGCCGCAGTCCGATCGTCTACGATATTCCCGTCATGGAGAAGTATCTGAAAGACACCTACGGCGTGACGGTCTACCAGGAGCAGGTCATGTTGTTGTCGCGTCTGCTGGCCAACTTCACGCGCGGCGAGTCCGACACGTTGCGCAAGGCGATGGGCAAGAAGCTCAAAGACAAGCTGGACGCCTTGAAGCCCAAGTTCATCAAGGGAGGACAGGCCAACGGCCACGACCCGAAAGTGCTCGAAAAGATCTGGGGCGACTGGGAGAAGTTCGCCTCTTATGCCTTCAACAAATCGCATGCTACCTGCTATTCGTGGGTGGCTTTTCAGACGGCCTACCTCAAAGCCAACTACCCCTCGGAGTACATGGCGGCGGTGCTGAGTCGAAACCTGGCGAACGTCGAGCAGCTGACGATCTACATGAACGAGTGCAAGCGTATGGGCATCAATGTGCTCGGCCCCGACATCAACGAGTCGATGCTGCAATTCTCGGCCAACAGGCAGGGCGACGTGCGCTTCGGGCTGGCGGCGATCAAGGGTGTCGGCGAAGCGGCCGTGGAGAGCATCATCGCCGAACGGACGAAGAACGGGCGCTTCAAGGACATTTACGACTTCATCGAACGGGTCGACTATTCGCTCGTGAACCGCAAGTGCCTGGAAAATATCGCCTATGCCGGAGGATTCGATTCGATTTCGGAGTTCAGCCGCTGCAAGTTTTTCGCCGTCGATCAGCGCGACAACAACGGCGTGACCTACATCGAGCAGCTGATGCGTTACGGACAGCGTTATCAGAGCGAGAAGAACAACGCCCAGCAGAGTCTCTTCGGCGGCGATACCGGAACGACCGACATCACGCCGCCGGTGATTCCCGCCTGCGCCGAGTGGTCGCAGCTCGAAAAGCTCAACAAGGAACGCGAGGTGATCGGACTCTATCTCTCGGCCCATCCGCTCGACGACTACAAGGTGATCATCCGCAACATGTGCAAGACGCAGGTGGGCGATCTGGATCACCTCGACGAGTTGAAGGGCAAGGAGATCGCCGTGGCGGGCATGGTCGTCGCGGTGCAGAACCTGACGACCAAGACCGGAAAGCCGTGGGGAAAGTTCAAGCTGGAGGATTACAACGGCACGCACGAGTTCGCGCTTTTCGGCAAGGATTACGAGAATTTCCGCAAATACCTTTTCAGCGACTATTTCCTCTTTATCCGGGGACGGGTACAGCCGCGCCCCTACAACGACCAGGAGCTGGAATTCCGCATCACGTCGATGATGCAGCTGTCGGAGTTGCAGGAGGCCGTCAAGGAGGTGCACGTGCAGCTGGCCGTCGAGGAGATCACGCGCGACCTGATCGCACGGATGGGCCGTTCGGTCAAGGAGGCGAAGGGCAATACCCTGCTGCGGCTGAACGTCTACGACCGGCAGGCACAGGTGTCGCTCAATCTCTTTTCGAAGAGTTACAAGGTGAGCCTTACGCAGGAATTGGTGTCGTTCTTCGAAGACAATGACATAAAGTATACTGTTATATAATCAAAACAACAAATTAAAAATCAGGTGAATTATGGCAATTGAACTGACAACTGAAAATTACGGCGAGATCGCCGCCTCGAAACTCCCTGTTTTGATCGATTTCGGTGCCGAATGGTGCGGTCCCTGCCGCATGGTGGCGCCGATTGTCGAAGAGTTGGCCGGAGAGTACGAAGGCCGCGTGTTGATCTGCACATGCGATGCGGAGAAGAGCGACGACATCGTGGCGACCTATAAGGTGCGCAACATCCCGACGCTCGTCTTTCTGAAGGAGGGACAGGAGGTCGCCAGAATCGTGGGTGCGACGACCAAGGCGGAGATCGTCGACAAATTGTCGAAACTGCTCTGAGCGATGATCCGTTCGTGCGAATGGCACGGGACGCAGGCCGTGGAGTTCACCAAGCGGGACTACACGGCCTTGCTCGTTCCGTCGGTGGGGGCGAATCTGGTGCGGCTGGCCCATACGCGATTGGGAGTGGAGGTGTTGCGCACGCCGTCGGAACGGGAGCATGACGAGTTCCTTCGGCGTCCCCATGTCTACGGCGTGCCGATCCTCTTTCCGCCCAACCGGATCGCCGACGGACGGTTTCGGTTCGACGGCCGCGAATACCGCTTCCCGATTACCCGTCCCGAGGAGAACAACTACCATCACGGCATCCTCAAAAGCCAGTCGTTCGCGGTGTCTAAGGCCGTCGAGACGCCCGACGAGGTGCTGATCGAAACACGCTGTTATTCGAATGCGGCCTCGGATGCGATCTATCGGGATTTCCCGCACGCCTTCAAGTGCAAGATCACCTACCGGCTTTCGGCCGAAGGGTTGGAGCAGGAGGTGATGTTCGGCAATAAGAGCGACCTTCCCATGCCTGTCGGCGTGGGATTCCACACGCCGCTCAACGTTCCCTTCGCCGGCGGCGATGCGGCGGACTACCGGCTCCGTATGGCCGTGGGCGAACGTTTCGAGTTGAACGGACGCAATCTCCCGACCGGACGGCTGC
>OGQN01003234.1_pt1 | contig 10815 bp, 10 predicted proteins | sample 1553231 | NCBI WGS metagenome assembly OGQN01 (sample SAMEA2579950, study PRJEB22360) | human gut metagenome | biome: human gut; feature: human-associated habitat; material: faeces | place: Denmark | collected 2008/2010 | reverse complement strand
CCCCGACAGCCTGCCCGCCGGCAACACCTTTGATGTAGGAATTGCTGCGACAATCGGCGACATTGTGTCCCGTGCGAAGTTTCACCACGCAGTGCTCATTGCCCGCGGCGAGGAATACCCCGCCCAGTTCGTTTTCGGCATCCGCGCCGTCGAGGTCGATGCGGTACGAGGCGTTGGCGCTCGACAACTGCACCGTCGTCAGGCGGCAACGGCTGCGGGCAGCCTGCTTCACCGAGACCTCGGCAAACGCCTCGGCCGTAAACAATTCGGTCAGCTCCAACTGCGCCTCCTCGCCCAACTCCACCTCCACGACCGACATGTCGGCCGCGGTGTGCAGCACGACGATCCGCGCCGAAGCGCCGGCAACGGCCTCGATGCGGAGCTTCCGGGGATCGACCGCCGCAAAGGGTTCGGCCGCAGCCCCGTCGATCCGGAGCACCTCGCCATCCGCCGGACGAAACCTGCGGATGATGTCGAGAATCGCCTCCATTACCGGTCGTATTCGTTGATGAGCCAATCGTACCCCTCCTTCTCGAGCCGAAGGGCCAGCGACTTGTCGCCCGAATGGATGATACGGCCCTTGTAGAGCACGTGCACCACGTCGGGCACGATGTAGTCCAGCAAGCGCTGGTAGTGCGTGATGACCACCGTGGCGTTATCCGCCCGGTGGAGTTTGGTGACGCCCGTGGCGACGATGCGCAGGGCGTCGATGTCGAGCCCCGAGTCGGTCTCGTCCAGGATCGCCAGCTTCGGATCGAGCATCGCCATCTGGAAAATCTCGTTCTTCTTCTTCTCGCCGCCCGAGAAGCCTTCGTTCACGGCCCGCGAGGTGAGTTTCGACGAGAGTTCCACCACGGCGCTCTTCTCGCGCATCAGTTTCAGGAATTCGGCGGCCGAAAGCGGCTCCTCGCCGCGGAACTTGCGCTGTTCGTTGACGGCCAGCTTCATAAAATTAGCCATCGTGACGCCCGGGATCTCCACCGGATACTGGAAGCCCAGGAACAGCCCCAGCCGCGCCCGGTCCTCGATGGGCATCGACAGCAGGTCGCGGCCCAGAAACTCGGCCGACCCTTCGGTGACGGTGAACTTTTCATTGCCCGCCAGCACCGACGCCAGCGTCGACTTGCCCGAGCCGTTAGGCCCCATGATGGCATGCACCTCACCGGCCCTGACTTCGAGGTCGATACCCCGGAGAATCTCCTTGCCGTCGACCGAGGCGTGTAAATTATGTACCTTTAACATATCATCAACTTACTATTATTCTCGTTTCCTTTTTTCGCTCTCGCAGGTCGTTTCCACGGCGTTCCGCCGTGTTTGCAAGCCTGACCCCACCCTAAACCCCTTCCTCGGGAGGGGCTTATCGCATGCGACCGGATTGCAGACGCAAACAGCAAACTACCCTACGCTGCCTTCCAACTGGAGAGCCAGCAGTTTTTGCGCCTCGACGGCGAATTCCATCGGCAGTTTGGCCAGCACCTCGCGGGCATAGCCGTTGACGATCAGCCCCACGGCGTCTTCCGTCGAGAGTCCGCGCTGGTTGCAGTAGAACAGCTGGTCGTCGGAGATTTTCGAGGTCGTGGCCTCGTGTTCCACCACACCCGTCGGGTTACGCACGTCGATCACCGGGAAGGTATGCGCCCCGCACTTGTCGCCGATCAGCAGCGAATCGCACTGCGAGTAGTTGCGGGCGTTCTCCGCCCCCTTCGCCACGCGGACCATGCCGCGGTAGGAGTTCTCGCTCCGGCCCGCCGAAATGCCCTTCGAGACGATGCGGCTGCGGGTGTTGCGGCCGATGTGGATCATCTTCGTACCCGTGTCGGCCTGCTGGAAATTGTTGGTCATGGCCACCGAGTAGAACTCCCCGACGGAGTTGTCGCCCGCGAGGATGCAGCTCGGATATTTCCACGTGATCGCCGAACCCGTCTCGACCTGCGTCCACGACAGCCGGGCGTTCTCGCGGCAGATGCCGCGCTTGGTGACGAAGTTATAAATGCCGCCCCGGCCCTGCTTGTCGCCGGGATACCAGTTCTGAACGGTGGAATACTTCACCTCGGCGTCCCGCTCGACCACGATCTCGACCACGGCGGCGTGCAGCTGGTTCTCGTCGCGCTGCGGCGCGGTGCACCCTTCGAGGTAGCTCACGTAGGCGCCCTCGTCGGCCACGATCAGCGTGCGTTCGAACTGCCCCGTGCCGGCGGCGTTGATGCGGAAATAGGTCGACAGCTCCATCGGGCAGCGCACCCCCTTGGGGATGTAGCAGAACGAGCCGTCGGAGAAGACCGCGGCGTTCAGCGCAGCGTAGAAGTTGTCGGTATAGGGCACGACGCTCCCGAGGTATTTTTTCACCAGCTCGGGAAAGTCGCGCAGCGCCTCGGAGATCGAACAGAAGAGGATGCCCTTCTCGGCCAGCACCTCCCTGAAAGTGGTCTTGACCGACACGGAGTCCATCACGGCGTCGACCGCGACGCCCGCAAGAGCCATCTGCTCTTCGAGCGGGATGCCCAGTTTGTCGAACGTGCGCTTCAGCTCGGGGTCGACCTCGTCCATCGAACCGAGCTGCTTTTTGGGCTTGGGAGCCGCGTAGTAGATAATGTCCTGAAAGTCGATCGGGGGGATCGTCAGGTGGGCCCAGGTCGGAGGCTCCAGCGTCAGCCAATGGCGGTAGGCCGCCACGCGCCGCTCGGTCATCCACTCCGGCTCGCCCTTTTTGGCGGAGATCAGCCGCACGACCTCCTCCGAAAGACCCTTGCCGATGGTTTCGGTTTCGATGTCCGTCGTGAAGCCGTACTTGTATTCCTGCTCTCCGATATTCTCCAGTATGTTTTTCTCGTTTTCTGCCATTACAAGCGAAATATCATGCAAAGATACAAAATTCCATTTACATTTTTACCATCTCCCCTGCAAATCCGGTTCCGCAACGGTCAAACGGCAAAAAAGAGGCGCGGAACGTTCCGCGCCTCTTTTTTGCGAAGCCTTCCGGCTACCTGGCGGCCCCGGTATCGTCGGTCGCCGTCCACGTACTGTCGCCGGCAGCCCAGCTGGTCGACAGGCCCGTGATGTTGGGCGAGAGCACACCCGCCGTGACCGAGAGGGTCATCGCATAGTCGGTTCCCGCGTCGTCGCCGCCCGAGCCGCCGCAGTCGGCGACGCTGACCGCATTCGAAGGAATCGCGGGCCGGGCGACCTGCGGCATCTCGAACGGAAGGTTGCAGGCCGGGGCGTGTGCGCGGCATCCTGCGGCGGCTGCCAGGAGCGCCGCGGCTGCGCAAATCGTCACTTGTCTGAAGTTCATAAGAGAGGTGGTTTTATTCGTATACGTAAAATTTTCGCAATTTCAGGTATACAAAAGTACACTGCCCCCGCTTATCGGACAGGGATTTTTTGACGCAAACGATGCACTTTTTCTCAAAACTGTCTGATCCGCGAAACGACGACCGGGGTCCGGGCCGCCCCCACCGACTCCATCAGTCCCAGGACGCATTCGGTATCGCTGCGGTCCTTGAGCCATTCGCTCTTGCGCCAGATCATCTCGAACGCGTAGTCGATCCGTCCGCGGGCATCGGGCGTGAGCTGGAAGAGGTAGCTGGTCTTGTCGTCGGTCTGCGAGACGATCTGCCTCTGCGGCACGGCGACGGCCAGCCCGACGCTCTCGCGCTCCCACTTCACGGTGTCGTTTTCGGGGAAGTCGCGCCCGAAGGCGGCGATCACGTTATCGTTCTTACAAACCTCGCTTTCGGCCATCTTCATCACGCCGGTCGTGAAGACCAGTCCCCTGAAGTCGCCCTCGATGCGGTTTTCGACCTGCACGTCGCCGTGCCCGGCGTAAAGAATGTAGCGCGAGGTCATCGTGATCTCGCGCCCTCCGTAGCGCCACCCTTCGACCCGCATTTCGACCACCGTGCGGATGGGTCCGTCGGCCAGAATGCGGGCTTCGCGGCGTTTGAAATCGGTGATGTGGACCATCTTTCTCTTTTCGGCGTCCCAGCCCTTGAGCGTCCCCACGCCCACCGACCCGAAGACGCGCAGGTTGTCGTGGCCGTAGCCGCGGGAGAGCTGCTCGTCCGAAGGATACCACATCGTCTCGGCCAGCTCGAGCTGCGGACGCTTCTTGCCGTAGGTGTCGATGGTCTGCTTGTTGTCGAAATAGATGCGGTAGGCGGCGTACTCCGACTCGAAGGCCGGGCCGTGGTGGTGCAGTTTATGGTACATGTCGTTCTTCTCCGAGGAGGCGCAACCGACGGCTCGCAGGGTCTTGTCGGGGTTCTTGAGCCACATCTGGGCATGTACGCGTTTTTTGAAAACGCGCTTGTCGGGGTCCGAGGAGTAGAGAACCTGGAAATTCTGGCTGCCGGAAATGCCGGAGACGAAGACCAGTTCGCCCAGTTCCCGGTCCAACTGGGAGGGAATCCGGTGAACGCCGCCGAGCGACACGACGGCGCTCTGCGCCCACTCGGGCACATCGCGGATCACGACCGGACATTCGGCGCGCTTGCCCGTGACCGTCACACGGTAGAGGCATTTCCGGGTTTTGGCATTCAGGCTGCAAACGGCCCCGAGGGCCAGCAAAAGCAAGAGAATCCGTTTCATGGCTATTCCAGTTTTCGATGATTCGTTCCGGTCGTGCGCAGCTTGGGAGAGCCGCCGGGGGCAGTCCGCCCGGGAAAGCGCACGGCGCAGCTTCGGGCAGCACCTCGGCGAGCGGCCGCACGAGGCGGTTTTCCGGCGCAGGCTGCGCTGCGGCGGATACCGCGACAAAAGCAGCACACCATATGTAATATGCAACGGGTGCGTTTCAAACCGGGGTCGAGGATTTACGCAAAAATACAAATTTTGACCGCATTTCTTTGTATTTCCCTAAAAAGATTCTATATTTGCACACCCTTTCGGAGTTAACAGCCGGAAGGCGTGTCCGGAGAGGTGGGTGAGTGGCTGAAACCACCGGTTTGCTAAACCGACGTACGGGGCAACCTGTACCACGAGTTCGAATCTCGTCCTCTCCGCAAAAGCCGACACGCAAAGCGGCTATAAAACAGAAAACCCTGCAAGATCAACGACTTGCAGGGTTTTACTTTTCCGGTCTGCGATTGTTGTCGTCGTTGGAGACCGGGATTACGCGTGATCCGGAAACCGAACGGCTTCCGCCTCCGGGCGATATGGCTCCACCCGCAAACCGGAAAGGTTTGGAACGGTTCTTGCTGGAGTCAAGCCTGCAATACAAAGTTCCGAACCTCAAGATGTTAAAGGAAGGGTTTCTGTTCACGTTCATATCCGCCTTCATGGCGCTGTTCCCGGTGGCCAACCCGGTGGGAGCCGGATTCCTGGTCAACGGACTGCTGTCGGGGCTGAACGACGAGGACCGCAGGTCGATCATCCGCAGAATCGTCACCGACTATCTGCTCGTCGGGCTGGGCAGCCTGGCCGTCGGGCATTTCGTGCTGTCGCTTTTCGGGCTTTCGCTCCCGGTCATCCAACTGGGCGGAGGACTGCTGATCTGCCGCACCGCCCTGCAATGGCTCGGCGATTCGGACTCCTCGGTGGGACGGACGCAGGGCAAGGACGTCAACCCCATTCACAAATCGGCCATCGAGTCGCAGATCTTCTACCCGATCACCTTTCCCATCAGCATCGGCCCGGGCAGCGTCTCGGTCATCCTGACGCTGATGGCGTCGGTCAGCATGAAGAACGGCTGGGCGCGGGGCCTGCTCTCCTACGCGATCATCGCGCTGGTCATCGTACTGATGTGCCTGATACTTTATCTGTTCCTGTCGCAGGGCGAACGGATCATCCGCAAAATCGGCAACAGCGGCAGCATCGTCATCAACAAGATGGTCGCCTTCTTCACCTTCTGCGTCGGCGTCCAGATCGTCGTGACGGGCATCGCCAAGCTGTTCAACCTGCATGTCTGACCGAAAACCGGCCTCCCCGTCCCGGCCGGTCACTCCATTTCAGTCAGATGCTTCCAGTAACGACGGGGCATCATACGGCGCTGCTGGCGCTCGTTGATGCGCTGGGGGATCGCCAGCGCCCGGAAATAGTTTTTCCACAGCAGCTGAAACTGCCGCTCGTCCTCGGCGAGCCATTCGTCGGCAAGTTTGTCGGCGATCATTCCCCGGTCGTCCTCCAGCGTGACGCACCGCGCCGTATGCCCGTCGTAATAGTAGCCGCAATCGCGCCGCCTGTCGTAGATCAGCCACCGCTGGTCGGCGAAACGGTCCGTAAAGTAATCCAGCGACAGCGGCAGGGCGTCGTGTTCGGGAGTGGCGGCTGCAAAATAGGTGCCGTCGGCGGCCTTCTGAAGCCGGACGAACTGCCTGAGCCGCTCGCACTCGTGCGAAACTTTGAGCGCCAGCCGGTGCAGCGCCTTCATGTCGGGATCGGCCTGGTCGGCCACGACGCCTCCGCCCTCGTCGAAAACACGGCGCAGACAGCGCAGCATCAGCAGGTCGCCCTGCGGCTGCTCCCCGTGCCAGGCATAGACGAACATCGAACGGGTGCGGGCGGTCAGCCGCCGTTCCAGTCCCCGCCACACACGGCCGGCATGCGCCTCGTCGGTCGCAACGTCGTGGACGCGCTCCGTAAAAAGCGGTTCGGGTTCCCCGGGGCCGATCAGCGCCTCGGGAAACGCCCGCATCGAGTAGGCATCGAACAGGGCCGACAGCAGCCCGTCGAAGGATTTGTCGTATCGGAAAACCAGCATCGCGTCAGAAAAGGGTCAGTTGGCCTTCGTTCCGATCCTGCCTGCGCCGCTGCGGAGCGGTCAGCAGGCGGCGCACCTGCTCGGGGCGCAGTTCGTTGACGCCCTGCCCCGCAGTAAGTTCCCGGCAGCTGATGAAATACTGCGCCTTCTTCATCACCACGCCGATCTGCCGCAGCGACTGCTGCGTCAGCGTCCGGTAGCGGCGCGAGGAGACGATCAGCCGGGCCGACTTGACCCCGATGCCCGGCACGCGCAGCAGAGCCTCGTAGTCCGCACGGTTGACATCGACAGGAAAAAACGCGGGATTCCGCAAAGCCCAGGCCAGCTTGGGGTCGATGTCGAGATCCAGCCGGGGCGTCTGCTCATCGGCGATCTCCTCGGCGCGGAACCCGTAGAAACGCATCAGCCAGTCGGCCTGGTAGAGCCGGTTCTCGCGCACGAGCGGCGCCTTGTCGAGCGCCGGAAGCCGCTTGTCGTAGGGATTGACGGGAATGAAGCCCGAGTAGTAGACCCGCTTCGTCGTGGGCCGTCCGTAGAGGGCCGACGAGAGCAGCAGGATGTCGCGGTCGCTCTCGTCCGTGGCCCCGACGATCATCTGCGTGCTCTGCCCGGCAGGAGCGAAGCGGGGCGCATGGCGGAAGCGCGTACGCTCCTCGGCGCTCTGGAGCACCCCCTGCTGGATGTAGCTCATCGGGCGGTAGATGCTTTCGTAATTCTTGTCGGGGGCCAGCAATTGCAGGTTGCGTTCGGTCGGGATTTCGATGTTGACGCTCATGCGGTCGGCGTAGCGTCCGGCCTCGGCCACCAGTTCGCGGCTGGCACCGGGAATGCTCTTCAGATGGATGTACCCGTTGAAACGGTGCACCGTGCGCAGGTCGCGGGCCACGCGGACCATGCGCTCCATCGTATAGTCGGGATCGCGGACGACGCCCGACGAGAGGAAAAGCCCCTCGATGTAGTTGCGGCGATAGAACTCGATGGTCAGTTCGGCCAGTTCGCCCGGCGTGAAGGCGGCGCGCGGAATGTCGTTGCTGCGGCGGTTGATGCAGTAGGCGCAGTCGTAGATGCAGACGTTGGTGAGCATGATCTTCAGCAGCGAGACGCAGCGGCCGTCGGCCGTGAAGGAGTGGCAGATGCCCCACCCCGCGGCGCTGCCCACCCCGCCCGCACGATGCTTGCGCGTCACGCCGCTCGAAGCGCACGAAACGTCGTATTTGGCCGACTCGGCCAGCACCTTGAGTTTTTCGAGCACCGTCTCCTTCATGGCGGCAAGTTATCGCTTTTTTCGGGAAAAACAGAGGTCCCGCGGGTAATTTTTCGCTCTTTTTCCCGATGTCGCTGGGCGTGTGGAAAATAGGGAAAAACAAAAAACGGGGCGGTAAAAACCGCCCCGCTCCGTATGGTATGGGGAGAAACGCTCTCCCGGAGATCCGTTCTGAAATAAAATCCGGAATTAGTACCGGTTGCGACCGTAACCGCCGCCGTTGCCGCCGTAGCCTCCGCCACGGTTGCCGCCGTAACCGCCTCCGCGATTGCCGCCGTAGCCGCCCGAAGAGCGCTCCTCGCGGGGACGAGCCACGTTGACCGTGATCGTCTGACCCTCGAAGCTGGTTCCGTTGAGCTGGTCGATGGCCTTCTGACCCTCTTCCTCATTGGGCATCTCGACGAAGCCGAAACCGCGCGAACGGCCCGTCTCCCGGTCGGTAATAACGTTAGCCGACGCTACTTCGCCGAACTGCATGAATAAATTTCCTAAGCCCTCACTGCTCGTGCCCCAGCTCAGATGCGAAACATAAATGTTCATTCTCTTGATAAGTTAATTAAAAAAGTGTTATTTGTTACTGATAACTATTCGTACTGCATTCATTCCCCGCGTGCCGCGTTCGAGTTCGAACGTCACCCGGTCCCCTTCGGCAATGCCCGCCGGGGCGTTGGTGATGTGAAAAAAGTATTTCTCGGAACTGGCGGCATCCTTGATGAAGCCGTAGCCTTTGGATGCGGTGAAATATTCCACCCGGCCGCTCATCGGCTCCTCCTCCTCGATTTCCGACTGTCTCGGGACCGAAATTTCGATCTGCGAGGCGTCGATCTCCTCCTTGGGCTTCACATCCTGCGGGGTCGTGTGAAGGACGCCGTTTTCGTCGACATACGCCAGCATGTCCTCGAAACTGCGGCTCCCGCCGCTCAGACGCTCCTCCTTTTTCTTCTGCTTGTCCTGACGTTTGGTCTGCTTTAATTTCTCTCTTTCTCTCTTTCCCGATGTAATTCGTTTGGCCATTTATCAATTATTTTTTTGCAAATACCGAAGCGCACAAGGCGCACCGCTCCCAACAAAAGAGCAAGCTAATGAGGTCGATTTTGAGAATGGGGGAAACCGCGATGGACTGCGGGATCAAACACTTACAAAGAAAGATTCAAAACAAAACTCGATTGTTTGGCAACAAAGATACACATTTTATTCCAGAAATCCTATTTTTCCGGATTTTATCTCTTCCGCCGCATCTTTTTACCCGCCGAAAGCCCTCTGCCGCCCCTGTATTTCAAATTCGTTTCAGATTTACGCCCCAACTTTGCATCGCGGTTCCCCGGACTCTGCATATTTTTTGTACTTTTGTCCGACATGCAACCGAAAGAGAATTAACAGAAAGATACGATGAAAAAATTCCCGATCCTGCTCCTGCTGACCGCCTGCTGGTCGCTGGCCGCGGCACAGGAGAGGCCGCAGGTCCCTGCGGCGCAGAAACGCAACCTCCGCACCGAAATCATCGCGGCCGATTCGACCGGCGAACTGCTGGCACAGCTGCGCAACATGCCCAACATCGAAATCGGCAAGGGCATCACCTTCCGGCCCAAAAACGACTGGTTCGAACTGACGATGCGCTTCCGCATGCAGAACCTTCTGGCGCTGTCGTTCGACGACGACTTCACGCTCACCAAGACCGAGGCCCGCGTCAAACGGCTGCGGCTGCGCTTCGACGGTTACATCTATTCGCCCAAACTGGTCTACTCGGTCCAGCTGGGATTCACCTCCTACGACACAGAGCCGCTGCCCGGCGGCGACATGAACATCGTGCGCGACGCCATCGTCTACTACGTGCCCAACGCCACCTGGAACATCGGCTTCGGGCAGACCAAGATCAAGGCCAACCGCGCGCGGATCAACTCGTCGAGCGCCCTGCAATTCGTCGACCGGAGCATCGTCAACAGCGAATTCAACCTCGACCGCGACTTCGGGTTCTTCGGCGAATACAACATGCGCCACGGCGAGGGCTTCAACCTCTCGGCAAAAGGCTCCGTCACGCTGGGCGAAGGCCGCAACTGGGGCAGTTCGCCGACCGGAGGGCTGGCCTATACGGGGCGTCTGGAACTCTATCCGCTGGGACGCTTCAAGTCGAAGGGCGACGTCATCGAGGGCAACTACGAATTCGAGGAGCGGGTGAAGATTCTGCTCGCCGGAGCCTACTCCTACAACCACAAGGCCTCGCGGCTGAAGGGTCAGCGGGGAGCCGTGATGCCCGGCGACGCCACACGCAACCTGGGGTCCTATTTCGTCGATTTCATCCTCGAATACCGGGGCTTCGCCTTCTACACCGATTTCATGGGCCGTTCGTGCAGCGACCCGCTGTTCAGCCCCGAAACCGGAGCCTTCGTCTACAACGGGCAGGGTCTCAACGTGCAGACCAGCTACCTGTTCAACAAAAAATGGGAAATCGCCCTGCGCAACTCGACGCTGTTCCCGGACAGCGAAGTGCAGCCGCTGGCCGGATACCGCAACTGGAACCAGACCACGCTGGGCATCACGCGCTACATCATCGGCCACAGCCTCAAAGTGCAGGCCGACATGTCGTACAACACCCGGAGCAGGTCCATAGACCCCAATTACAACCGCTGGGAGATCCGCTTCCAGCTGGAGCTGGGGCTTTGACGGAGAGAAAAGGCCGTCCGAAAAATCCGTCCGAAAAAAATCACCCCTGCCGGAAGCTCTCCGGCAGGGGTGAAATCGTAAAAATCAGACTTCTCGAGCGACACCTATATATTATAGGATTTTCAGGGCGATCTGCGCGCACGCCTCGGCATCGGCCAGCGCGTGGTGGTGGTTTTCGAGTTCGAAGCCGCAG
>OGQN01003226.1_pt1 | contig 10829 bp, 7 predicted proteins | sample 1553231 | NCBI WGS metagenome assembly OGQN01 (sample SAMEA2579950, study PRJEB22360) | human gut metagenome | biome: human gut; feature: human-associated habitat; material: faeces | place: Denmark | collected 2008/2010 | reverse complement strand
GATGGGCTACAGAAAAAGCTCTTTCTGAATAATTTGATTTAAAAAATAACATGTAATCAGCAGGAGGAGGCAGAATTTCTTGCCTCCTTCTGTCAGTCATAAAACCGTAATAATTATTTTTGCGGAACAGGGAAGAGGAGATTCATCATGGTAGGAAGAACAATCAAAAAGTGGTGGCCGATTTTTGTACTGCCAACCTTTGCGGCATTCGTAATCGGTTTTCTTTGGCCTTTCATCTGGGGCATTTATCTTTCATTCTGTAAGTTTACCACTGTACAGGATGTGACATTTGTAGGATTTTCAAACTATTCCAAGATCTTACTGGATAATACCTTTAGCCATTCCTTCTGGCTGACGGTTGTATTTGCATTCGTATCCAGTATTCTGATCAACGTACTGGCATTCTTTATTGCACTGGCACTGACTAAAGGATACAGGGGAACAAACGCTTTCCGTACAGTATTCTTTATGCCGAACCTGATTGGTGGTATCGTACTTGGATACATCTGGCAGACTCTGTTAAATGGTCTTCTGTCCAAATGGGGACAGCCGCTGCTTTCACTTTCCGCGAGAAACGGATTCATCGGTATGCTGATTCTTTTGATGTGGCAGCAGATCGGATATATGAAGATCATTTACATTGCCGGTCTGAATAACGTATCTCCGGATCTGGTCGAAGCTGCTCAGATTGACGGTGCGACAAGCAGACAGATCTTATTTAAGATAAAACTTCCGATGATCATGCCGTCTGTTACAATCTGTACATTCCTGACACTGACAAATGGATTCAAGATGTTCGACCAGAACCTCTCACTTACCGGAGGTGATCCGGGAAAACAGTCCCAGTTATTTATGATACATTCTATGCAAGAAGCGGACCACAGTGGAAAGGTATTGGCCAGGCAAAAGCCGTCGTATTCTTTATTCTCGTTATAGTGATCGCGCTGATCCAGCTTCGTGCTACATCATCTAAGGAGGTTCAGCAGTAATGGAAAATAAGAAAAAAAGTCCTGTTGCGACAATTATACTGACAATTATCTGCATCCTCTGGATGTATCCGATCGTACTGATCCTGATCAACTCACTGAAAAAAGAGGCGGCAATTACAACCGCAGGTGTATTCAGCATTCCTACAGGTGAAACCTGGAACGGCATTACAAACTTTGTGGCAAGTGTAACACAGATGGATTTCCTGAAATCATTCTGGTACAGTCTTGTAATTTCAGTAATGTCCGTTGTTTTGATCATGCTGTGCTGCTCTATGGCGGCCTGGTATATTGTTCGTGTAAACGGAGCATTATCCAAGATTTTCTATTACCTCTGTGTATTCAGTATGGTAGTTCCTTTCCAGATGGTTATGTTTACACTGGCAAAAACTGCAGATACTTTAAAATTGAATAATCCATACAATATCTGCATTATTTATCTTGGATTTGGTGCAGGACTGGCGGTATTTATGTTTACAGGATTTGTAAAAGGTATTCCGCTTGAGATTGAGGAAGCAGCTCTGATTGATGGATGTAGTCCGTTACAGGTGTTTTTTAAAGTTTTGATTCCGATATTAAAACCAACAATTATTTCAACAGCGATCCTGGAACTGATGTGGGTATGGAACGATTACCTTCTTCCAACACTGGTTCTTGATATTAAAAAATATAAGACTATTCCGATGGCAGTCCAGTATTTCCGTGGCAGCTTCGGACATGTACAGATGGGACCAATGATGGCAAGTATTATGATCGATATCATTCCGATCATCATCGTATATCTGGTTTGCCAGAAGTACATTATTGAAGGCGTTGTAGCAGGTGCCGTAAAAGGCTGATTCTGGTTATGTAGAATGGAAGTCTCTGGAAGAATATTTTTTCCAGAGACTTTTTGTGCTATAATCATAAGTATTATAGGAAACAAAACAGGGGGAAATTATGACAAACGTTCTTATTGTAGATGATGAAAAAATAGAGCGCGAAGGTCTGAAATATCTGCTTTCGAGAGAAGAAGGCGAAAGAAATGTTTTTGAAGCTTCGAACGGAAAACAGGCTCTGCAGATTATTCGGTCAGAGGACATACAACTTGTTTTGACTGATATAAAAATGCCTCATATGGACGGGTTGGAATTATCAAGACGTGCCAAGGAAGAAAATCCGGCATTGCAGATCATAATTTTCAGTGGATACAGTGATTTTACTTTTGCGCAGGAAGCGATTCGCTATGGTGTGACAGAGTATATCCTGAAACCGGTGAATCCGGAAGATTTTCATAAAGTAATTCAGAAGGCAGAGAAAGTGATTGAACAAAGAAAGAAAAAAGAAAGTCGTGAGATCAAAGAGAAAAATTTTCTGCAACAGTATTTTCTGCAAAATTATCTTTACTCCGGCAAGCTAGAAACACTGGAAAAAGCAAAAGATATGATCGATCTGGAAAAATGGAATGGCTGGCATTGTGGAATCTTGCTGGAATCCGATGTTGCTTTTTTTGATACGGCTGAAGAGACTCTGGAAGAGGAAATTCAGAAAGAGTTGAGAAGAGTATGCTTTTATCTGAATTTGAATGCAAGACAGTCGCTTCTCCTTTTTCAGGACGTATATTGCGATTATCAGCTGGTGGCAAATCATCTTTATAATTTTATGAAACGAAAATACAGAGACAGTTTTTATCTGGCAGTCAGCCGTAAATTTGAAGGTTGTGAGTGTCTGCCGGAAATCCTTGAGCAGCTGGAACAGCAGATGGAAGAGAAATTTTATCATCCGGAAAAACATGTTTTCTCAAATGAAGATGATGTACTGAAACTGTCGGTGGGAGAAGTGCAGGATTCGCAGATCATGCAGATGATCTCAGAAGACATCACACGGAAGGATACAGATCAGCTGAGAAAGCATTTCGCATGCCTGAAAGAAAAATATCATGATAATACAAAGTATTCAGCAATGTATATCAAGTTTGTTTTCTCGAATGTCATTCAGGAACTGTTTCAGGAAAATCAGTTTTCTGGAGAGCGGCGTCTTGAGCATGAGATAGAACGATTGTATAACTGTAGAAATATCATGGAAATCCTTGAAGTGACTGAAGATAATATCAAGGAATACGAGGCATTTCTTGACCGTTCTATGAGTAGTTCTAGAAATGAAGTGGCAGCAGTCAAAAATTATATCTATCAGCATTATGAAGAAGATCTGAATCTGGAAATGCTGGCAGAGAAAGTTTATCTGTCGTCCGGATACCTGAGCTTTATTTTTAAGAAAGAGACAGGCATGAATCTGAACCGCTACATTCGTGTGTTCCGCATGGAAAAGGCAAAGGAGCTTCTTTGCAGTACCAATATGAAGGTGGCGCAGATCAGCGAACGTGTAGGATTTGCAAATGTCTCCTATTTCTGCAGGAGTTTTCGGGAATATTACGGAAGCAGTCCGGAGTCATACAGGAAAGGAACCGGAGAGGATGAACAGACTTCGTAAGATATTCAAAAATATGAAATACCGCCACAAGCTGACGATTCTTCTTGTCGTGACGAGCCTGGTGCCGATGACGGTGCTTGCACTGTACAGTCACAGCCGTCAGAGTACGATGGTACGAAGTAGTGAACTGGAAGATATGCAGTCAATTATGGAGCAGACCAAAGAGAGTATCGACAGCCAGACCGCAGTATATGCAAGTCTTCTGAACTATCTGACGTATTCGCCGGATATTGAAGAGATCATTAAAGAAAAAAATATCGATAATTATACTGCTTACGAGAAGTATACGGAGATTGCAGATCCACTTTTGTCCGTACCGAAATCTTATCACGATGCGATCAACCGGATTCAGCTTTTTGCCGACAGTATTCAGGTCGAACATGAATATACACTTGTTCCACTTGACAAAATGCAGGAAGAGTGGTGGAGTGAAGGGCTGAAAGATGATGTACGGATTCAGTGGAAAGTGGATCGGACGAGGGGAGAAGTTGTAGCTGTACGTATGACCTATGCCCATCAGAAGCTGAATGCGGTTCTCTGTATTTCGTTGGATTATGATAAGATATTTCAGCCGTTGACGAATATTTTGACCGATGAAAATGGTGGAATTGTAGCGGATAAAGATGGTAATGTGCTGTATAACAAAACCGGCTTGAAAGAACTTAAGTTGTCCGACGATAACAAAAAGGATACTTCGCAGACCGCGGACAAACTGCTCAGCAAAATCAGTCAGACATGTACCTGGACGCAAACCGAAAGTGAGGAAAATGACTGGGTATTTTACTTTTACAAAAGTCAGGATGCAATCTCGGGATCTGTACGGAGACTTCTTCTTGAGGAGATTCCGCTGATTATTGCCTGTGGTTTTATTATTTTATTTCTGGGACTTTCTTTTTCAAGAATTTTTACACGAAAGATTGAAGAACTTACCAAAAATATGGATCAGGTCAATCATGGAAGTCGTGAAGTTACGGTAAGCAGCGATTCTGAAGATGAAGTTGGTATCCTGATCAATAGTTTCCACAATATGATGGATGAGATCAACCGTCTGATTGATGAAGTGTATGTAAATAAGATTGCGCTCAAAGAATATGAGCTGAAAGCACTGCAGGCGCAGATTAATCCACATTTTCTGTATAATACACTTTCGATGATGAACTGGATGGCAATTCGGAGTAATCAGATGGAAATCAGCAAGGTAACGCTTGCGTTGTCGACATTTTACCGTACAGCACTCAGTAAAGGAGAGGACGTTGTTACTGTTGAGAACTGTATTCAGAATATGCAGGCATATCTTGAGATTCAGCTTACTATGCACGATAACAATTTTACAGTTGACTGGGATATTGACCCGACGATCAAAAATGAAAAAATGCCGAAGCTTCTGCTACAGCCGGTTGTTGAAAATGCGATTGAGCATGGCATTGATGAAAAAGAAGACGGAGACAAAAAATTATTCCTGTCTTTCCGGGGAAACGGTGATGATGTAGAAATCACAGTCCGGGATAATGGAATGGGAATGCCACAGGAAAAAGCAGAGACGCTTGTTACTTACCAGGCAAAAGGCTATGGCCTTAAAAATGTCAATGATCGTATTCGGCTTTTATATGGAGAAAAGTACGGAATCCAGATTTTTAGCGCGCCGGATGAAGGCACGACTGTCGTGATGAGATTTCCGAAGGAGGGCAGGAAAAATGAAGCATAAAAAAATAACAGCACTGATACTTTCCTGCGCTTTTGCATTGAGCGGATGCGGTGGCGCAGGCCAGCAGGGCAAAGAGCAGACACAGGAAACGCAGAGTGCAGATGTTGCCGGGGATACAGAAGCATGGCAAAAAGCAGAAGAGAGTCCATATGCAGCATATCCTGAACTGGTGACCTATACACTTGGTCAGATGAGTGGGGTAAATAATTCAAACCTCCCGGATGGAGACACCTACGAAGATAATGTCTATACGAGATATCTTCAGAAGATGTTGAATATCCAGAACGACAACGTATATATGGAACGGGAAGACCGTTATGATGAGTTTATCAATATTCTGGTAAAAGACCAGACACTGCCGGATGTGCTTGTTGTTTCTGACCGGGCGACGCTTAAAGAACTGGTAGAAAATGATCTTGTAGAAGACTTGTCAGATGTCTATGAAAGCTGTACAACGACAAGAATCAAGGAGATGTTCGAGAGTTATGGCAGTGATCTTCTGGATGCGGGAAAGTTCAACGGAAAGCTGATGGCAATCCCGGAAACTGTGATCGATCATGGCCCGAGACTTCTGTGGCTTCGAAAAGACTGGATGGATGAACTTGGACTTGACGAACCGAGGACACTGGACGATGCCTTTGAAATTATCGAAGCATTTGTGGAAAACAGGATGGGAGCAGAAGAGGGTGAAGATCCGGTGGGGCTGGTGTGTGACACAGATCTTGTCGGAAGTACCAGCTCCAGTTATTCGGTAGAACCGGTGTTTGACAGGTATCATGCGAGCCCGCAACGCTGGGTAAATCAAAATGGTGAGATTGTATATGGTTCCGTGACACAGCAGACCAAAAATGCGTTGAGCTATCTTCACGAGTTATATGAAAGAGGTGTCATTGATCAAAATTTTGCACTGCGTGCCCAGAACAATCTGCGAGATCTTGTGGTAGGTGGAAAATGCGGGGCATTTTTCGGATTATGGTGGACACCGAATAATCCGTTGGTGGATGTATATGAAAATGATAAAAATGCAGACTGGGAACCATATTATCTTCAGCAGCCTGAACATGATAATGCATATGCTTCTTTTCGTGATAATAAATATGTGGTTGTGCGTAAGGGATATGAGCATCCGGAAATTGTGATGAAAATCATCAGTGTATTGTTTGATTATACAAGATATGAAGCAGAAGATGCAGATGACGTCAATGAATATTCTGCGTTGAATGTAGAGCCGACAGCAAGACCACTGGTCATCAATGTCGATTATAAAGAAGCAACATTTCAGATTACAAAGGATATACGTGCGGTTCAGAATGGTACAGACAAAAAAGAAAATTTATGGGGCCTAGAAAAATCTTACTATGTCGCATGTGAGAATTATCTTCATGGCAAAACATCGACTCCGGAAGACTGGGCTGCCTACAAATCAAGAATTTCCGCAGTGGGGCTCCTTATAGATGGCGGTTATCAGTCACAGGAGCAAAAGTATCTGGATGATACAGATGGTGAGTTGCCGAAATCTCTGCAGCAGCTTGAAAAAGACTCGTTCATCCAGATCATTATGGGCGTGAAGCCGGTTTCTTATTTTGATACATTTGTAAAAGAATGGTATGAGCAGGGTGGTGAGGAGTTGACGGAACAGATCCGTCGCTCCAACCCCGGTGAGTGACTTTATGAATGTGTCGGGTCACTTATTTTCCCAGATGCCAGATATCCTGATCGTATTCGGCGATCGTTCTGTCTGATGAGAAGAATCCTGCTTCTGCAATATTGATCAGTGTTCTGCGGCTCCAGTCTTCCGGGTTGACTGCATAGTCTTTCATCGCCTGTTCTTTGCGAACTACATAAGCGTTGAAATCCGGAAGAGTCTGGAACCAGTCTTTATTGATCAATTCATGCTGCAGTCGTTTCAGATGTTCTTCGTCGCCATATTTCAACATTTCCTCACTTGTGAGGAAGTCAATAGCACGGCGCAGATTCGGATCTGCTTCATACCAGTCACGGGCACAGTAATCGGCTGCAGCATAGCGGTGGATGACCTGTTTACTGCTCTGACCGAAGATGTAGATGTTGTCATTTCCAACAGCTTCCGCGATTTCGACATTGGCGCCATCCATAGTTCCGAGTGTCAGTGCACCATTCAGCATAAATTTCATATTTCCGGTTCCGGATGCCTCCTTGGAAGCAAGACTGATCTGCTCGGAAAGGTCACATGCCGGAATCATTTTTTCTGCGGCAGATACATTATAGTTTTCAACAAATGCAAGCTGAAGCCATCTGGAGACCTGCGGATCTTCGCTGATTACCTGAGACAGAGTCAGAAGACCGTGGATGATATCTTTTGCAATGATATAAGCAGGTGCTGCTTTGGCACCGAAAATGCTGACAAGTGGGGTGGCAGGCACATGACCGGCTTTGATCTCCAGATATTCGTGAATCAGGAATAAAAGATTCAGCTGCTGGCGTTTGTATTCGTGAAGTCGTTTGGACTGGATAGAAAACATTGCATCTGTGTTCAGCTGGAGTCCCTGTTTGTCAGCGAGCCATGCTGCAAGCTGTTTTTTATTATCTTTTTTGATTGTGCGGATTTTGGACAGTACCTCGGTATCATCGGTATAAGCAAGGAGTTTTTTGAGCTCAGAGGCATCTTTTTTGAATCCGTCTCCGATCAGGTTTTCAATTTCACTGGTTAATGCAGGGTTGCATTTTAAAAGCCAGCGTCGGAAAGTGATACCGTTTGTTTTGTTGTTGAATTTTTCAGGATACATCTGATAAAATCCGGCGAGTTCACTTTCTTTCAGAATCTGAGTGTGCAGTGTGGCAACACCATTTGTGGAATGGGAAAAATGAATATCCATATGTGCCATGTGTACAACCTGATTCTGGTCAATGATAGCAAGTGCGGCATTATCAGTACGTGTTTTTGCAATTGCATCCAGCTTTTCGATAATCGGCATAAGCTGCGGTACAACGGTGTCAAGATAATGACGCGGCCATTTTTCAAGTGCTTCTGCCAGAATTGTGTGGTTTGTATACGCGCAGGTGTCAGTAACAATCTGAACAGCTTCTTCAAATTCGATTCCATGCAGTCCAAGAAGACGGATGAGTTCCGGAATTACCATGCTCGGATGAGTATCGTTGATCTGGATTGCCGCATAATCTGCGAGGTCGTGCAGGTTACAGCCTCGGGTCATGCATTCATCAAGAATCAGCTGTGCACCGGCAGAAACCATAAAGTACTGCTGATAGATGCGGAGCAGACGACCATCTTCATCGGAATCATCCGGATAAAGAAACAGTGTCAGGTTTTTGGCAATATTTTTTTTGTCAAAAGAGATACCGTCACCGATCACAGACTCATCGACAGTATCGAGATCAAAGAGATTTAAGGTATTGGTGCGTCCTTCGTATCCTGTCACCGGAAGTTTATAAAGTCTTGCGGAATATGTTTTTCCGGCAAGAGAAACGGGGAAGACTGTATCGGTCGCTTTGGCAGCACACTGATCAGTCAGCCAGAAATCAGGTGTTTCATTCTGGACATTGTTTTTGAAATTCTGACGGAACAGTCCGCAGTGATAGCGAAGGCCGACACCGTCGCCGGGAAGGTTTAAGGTTGCAAGGCTGTCCAGGAAGCAGGCAGCAAGACGACCGAGTCCGCCGTTTCCGAGGCTTGGTTCCGGTTCCTGTTCTTCAATATCAGCAAGAGCTTTACCTGCTTCGGCAAGTGTATCACGCACATCGTCATAAAGACCGAGATTGATCAGATTGTTGGACAGTAGTTTGCCAATCAGAAATTCAGCAGAAATATAATACAGTTTTCTCCCGCTGACAGATTTGACATGCTGTTGGCTCTTTTCATGCACAAGCTTTAAAAGGGCAGTATAAAGTTCGGCATCTGTAGCCGTAGAGATTTCTTTCTGACAGAGATCAGTAAGAGTTGCTTTCATGGATTTACTCATAAGAGTTGCTCCTTTCTTTATATAAAAAGTTGAAATTGTTCTAACTTCAGAAGTTAGTATAGTTATAGCATATGTCGTTCGTCATTTCTTGTAAAAAGCTTGCAGGAAATGATACTATCCTATCATTTAGACTTGAAAAAACGGTTACAGGAGGTACCGGACACATGAGAGAAAAACAAAACAGCGCAGAGTATCAGGAAACGAAACAACATGGAAGCCGCCTGTTTCCATTTAATATATATCCATGTACGATCCCGCTTGATTTTCCGGTTGTTTCACTTCACTGGCATAAAGAGATGGAATTGATCTATGTAAAAAAAGGAAAAGGGCAGATTCAACTCGAAACTGAGAATTATGAGGGGAATCCCGGCGATATTTTTGTGGTGACTCCGGGTACGCTGCATTCCATTCACAGAATAAAAGGATATGCCATGGAGTACGAAAATATTATCTTTGAGATGGATTTTCTCGGAGAAGGTGCAGCAGATCTCTGCGCGGGAGAGTTTTTAGTGCCGCTTGCATCGGGCCGCCTGCTTCCTCCGGCATGTATTCGGAAGGGGGAGGAGCACTATGAAGCACTCAAAAGGTGTCTTGTCCAGATGGAAGAGTTATGTGAAAAAAAGGAGAAAGGTTATGAACTGGGAGTAAAAGCTGCTGTACTTCAGATGATTTTCCTGTTGATCAGAAAATATCCTTCTATAGAGGAGGTTTCTTCGCCTGACCGGGAACGGCTGAAAGAAGTGCTTCAGGAAATCGGTGAAAAGATCAATCAGAATCTGACAGTACTGGATATGGCAAAATTTTGCGGATTGAGTGAGAGCCATTTCATGCGCTGGTTCAAAAAAATGACAGGGGACAGTTTTGCTTCCTATGTAAATGACCGTCGGCTTGCAAATGCGGCAGAAGCATTGCGTCGAACCGATGATAAAATATTGTCTGTTTCACAGGATGTTGGCTTTACAAATTTGTCAAATTTTAACCGCCAGTTCAAGAAACGATATGGAATAACTCCAAAAGAATACCGAAAAGTTTCGAAATTTTGAAAAAAAATAAGATTTTACATTTCTTAATTAATAAATGATCAATAAAGGTACCATGGATCTGAAAAGGTCTATGGTACCTTTTGTTGATACATGTCGATGTTTTTGTAAAAAAACTTCAAAAAGGTGTTGACAGTCCGGTTGGAAAGTGTTATTCTAACTGAGCTGTCACGAAGAATTGTTTCTTCTGAACAAACAATTTGAAAAGTTTTGAAAAAAGCGAAAAAAGTTGTTGACAATCCGGTGAGGATGTGATAGAGTAAACGAGTCGCCTGAGAGCGACGCACAAACATCAAAAAAGCTTCGAAAAAAAACTTAAAAAAGTGCTTGACAAGCTCAGATGAATGTGATAAAGTAAACGAGCTGTCTGAGAGACGGCGAGTTAAGAACCTTGATAACTAAACAGTGAAACACATACGATTCTCGAAAATTCACAATGAACACTTAACGAACACGAGTGAAAACGAAGTGTGAGTTTAGTGAGAATGCGGTTCGAAGGAACTTGATGAAAACGAGCGCAAGCGAAGTTTGAATCTAGTGAATCGAACTTCATTGTTTCTTTTTAAAGAACAAAACCTTAAAACAGTAATGACGAGAGATAACTAAGCTAGTTGGTTGTCTTGAGTGAATCAAACATTTTATCAGAGAGTTTGATCCTGGCTCAGGATGAACG
>OGQN01003225.1_pt1 | contig 10829 bp, 10 predicted proteins | sample 1553231 | NCBI WGS metagenome assembly OGQN01 (sample SAMEA2579950, study PRJEB22360) | human gut metagenome | biome: human gut; feature: human-associated habitat; material: faeces | place: Denmark | collected 2008/2010 | reverse complement strand
TCGAGGCCGAAAAAAACCAAACCCAAGACATCCCCAAAAAGCCACAACTTGCGCTTATTCAGGTAAAGACGTGCTTTCAGAAAAATATCCCTATTGGTTTTACAATAGAGCAATGTTTGGAGGATGACTACCTTGAGAAGCATGTAATGGATCCTTATGTGTTTGTCTATGCTAGCAAATCAAACGGGGCATGGTCGTTTCGTTACTTCATCATCTCTCGCCAGCAATTCATTAAGTTGGCTCGCGCTGGTCATGATTGGTATGTAAATGGCTATAAGAGGGAAAAACCAGTTTCTCAAAAGAGTCCCGCAGGTTTTAATTTGACATGGCTTAAAGGGGAAGGTGAGGACGCCAATAATCACCGTATAGCATTCCAGAATCCTTTAAAAGGCGTAAAATTAGAGGACGCATGGGAAAACATTTGGAAAGACTAACGTATCATGTCACTCATACAAAAATACATCTGGGTGGTGAAGACCATCCATCGGACTGGACGCATCACGTTGAAGGAACTCAATGAAAGATGGAGGAACAACGTGGATTTGAGTCGTGGAGAGGATTTGCCACGACAGACCTTCGACAGATGGAAGGGCGGCATCCTCGATATGTTTGGCATCGTCATTGAGTGCGAACCCAAGGGCGGCTACCATTATTATATAGCCAATCCGTCGGTAATGGATAGAGGCGAACTACGCACATGGCTGCTTGATACCTATGGCACGGCAGAAACCCTGTCCAACAGCCTCGCCATACACGACCGCATCCTTACGGAGGACATCCCTTCGAGTCAGGACTATCTTACCATGGTATTGGAAGCCATGAAGGACAACCGTGTCCTGGAAATCACACATCGTGCCTTCACCATGAATGAGGCGAAAACGTATCTGGTGGAGCCTTACTGCGTGAAGTTATCGGGCGGACGCTGGTACATGCTGGCGAGGAGCGTGGAAAAAGGCCGCTTGCTATTGTACTCACTCGACCGCTTGAAGCATGTCCGTACTACGGAGCAGAAGTTCGAATTGCCCATAGATTTCGTCGCCAAGGACTACTTTGCCGACTTCTTTGGCATCGTGATAGACGAGAATGTGCCATTGCAACGGATTGTGCTCCGTGCTGACAAGTATCACCAGTACTATATGCGCACGCTGCCGATGCACCATTCCCAACGGGAACTCTTCTCCTGCGATGACTATGCCGACTTTGAACTGACCCTGCGTCCCACCTACGACTTCTACATGCGGCTGATGAGCTGGGGCAACATGATAAAGGTACTTGAACCTCAGTCCTTGCAGGATGAGCTGCGTAAGTGGTTACGCAAGACAATGGAAGTGTACGAATAAGAAATGATAGAAAGGTTTGGGAAACGTGAGTGTCTCTCAAACCTTTCTGCTGTTTAGTGACTATAAGCCGAATATGGGAGTGGACTATTCCTCTTCCCAGACTGACTTTTTGGAGAAATCGTACTTCATTCTCAGTACACCTTGGCTGGCATGGCAGTTCTTTTCTATGCCGACCACAAGGGTGTTGTGCAAGTCGTTGCCGCAGGCATCTTGCCGGACTCCGAATGCATCAGGGCGATGGAGCACCAGCAATACGTCGGCAAGATCATAGATAGGGCTGTATTTTTTCGGATTGAGTGTGGGATAAGATGTCTCTGAAGATGCCAAGTCTGGGGTGGTTGACTGGCAGGGGTGGGGGATAACGATTGGTACATTCAGTCGCATTGCCAGGGCTTTCAGCTTGCGGGGGATTTGGTCCAGCATGTAAATGGTAGAACAGCCACCTTTGATGTTGGAGAATCCATCAATGAAGATAGCTTTGATGCCATACTGACCGGCGTACTTCTCTGCTGTGGAACAGATTTCATCCTCGTCGAGTTCTTCATTGCAGATGTACAGTCGTGCTTTGTCGATACGGGCAAGTTGCGTGTTGATCGCTTTCTCGGTCTCACCATCGCATGGAGCTTCGTCCCACAGGGTCTGATAGGGTATCTGTCCCAAGGATGATACCAGGTATCTGAGGTTGTCGGTCTCTGTCGCTTGGAATGAGAAGAACAGGGCACGATAGTCCTTCTCTACGCAGATCTGCTTGATAAGATTGTGCATGAAAGTGGTCTTACCCATGTTGGTGAAGCCTGTGATAACGACGAGTTCGCCATTGCGGAGACCGCCCAGTTGTTTGTCGAAGTTAGGCCAACCTGTGAACACAAGGTCGCACCCGATGGATGGAGATGAAGGGTCGAGTTTGACGACCGGTTCATCACTCACTAAGTTGTAGAGGTTTGATTTACTCATAGTGGATTTGTGAAATTTAGAAGTGAATAAATGTTTGAAAAATGCTATTGTCTTACTCATATTACTCTTATTACTGATGTTACCTTCTTCGCTTTCTTTTGCGTGCTGCAGGTCGAACCATGGCGGCGGCCTGGGCGATGCAGCGTCGCCACCAGTGTTCATCGTCTTCGTCCTTGTCTTTTCCCCAGCCAGAGGAGGGGTGGCTGCCACCGCCACCACATGACTCGGCGTAGTTGGTAGCCTCGTGAACGTAACGGAGGGCAAGGAGCATGGCTACGTTGACTACATGCCCGCTGTTCTCGGCAAGGTCGTTGAAGCCAGACTTCTCAAGGAGGTCTTGCTGTGACTGGCTGTGGGTGGACAGCACCGGTTCGAGGGCGGCTGCATACATACGATGGTATGTGGAGATGATGTTCTTCTGGAGTATAGTTGCCTCTTTCTCCATGTCATCGCCCAGCACGTTCTGCATATGGTCGTGCCGCTCCTGGAGTTCTGCCAGTCGGGCTTTGGCTGCAGCAATGGTATTGTTGGCATCTTCGAGCATCTTGTTGCGGAGTGCCAGCTTATCGTCAATGCCCTCCAGTTCCTTGCGCAATTCCTTCATCTGCTTGGCCAAGTCAGCATTGTCGGCACCTTCCTGACCAAACTGTTTAGCAATAAGGTCGATCTGTTCCTGCACCTTTTCCTTGCGCTCCTGAAGGTTGGCTATCATGGTGGTGATGCCCTTCAACTTGATTTCGGCCCGATGGATTTGGCGGAGCAATCCTTCACGAGTGGTCTCAAGTTCTCTGATTTGCGATACAAGGTCACGTTTATACTCCTCAGTGGAGCGATGACGAGCCTTGGTCTCGGCCATGTTGTCACCTCTCTCAAATCCCCATTTCTTGCTGACCTCCTCATAGAAGGCATCGTGTAGGGCACCGATTATGGCTCGTCCTTCCACTTGGTCTTTGCCAAAATAACTGTGCCAGGAGATTTTATTCTGTTCATTGACGGGTACCACCGCACAATGGATATGAGGGTTCTTCTCGTCGAGGTGGACATAGAAACTGATGATATTGTCTTCACCAAAGTGTTTTGCAACGAAGCCATATACATCCTTTGCCCATTCCTCAATATCCTTTTGGCGGGTCAGGTGTGAGTTGTCTGCACCTTTGGAGAGGTTGACCGGCTGATTGCCGAAGGCGAGTTGAACCATCCGTTCCCTGTTACCGCCAAAGATTAACTGGGCCAGAGTCCGGCAGCGGCGCTTTACGTTTGCACGGGCATTCGGGTCTTTGATACCTCGGGCAACCAGGTTCTCCGCCAACTTCTGGGCTATGGTCTTCGACGTGTCGATAGGTTGCACAATCCCTCCCTTTACCACCTCGAAGTTCAGATGGTAACGAGTCGGATCATAATTCGCCAGCGGGTCGTTGACCTTCTTCTGCGAATGTTGCTCTGTCCAGTTGCGTTGCTGTTCATTACTCTCCAGAGTGGTTATACCCTCGGAGTTAGGACGTAAGTCCATCACTTGTTTTTGTCCTGCCATAATCTCTGATTATTACATTGTAGGTACCCTTAATCTGCCCGAGCTTGCTCCCCGGAGGCCATGCCGAGGAACTCCTTTGGAGGGACTGTCTAATTATTAACGAATGTTAATAGGTATTAGGCTACCCGATTTGAAAAATCGTTCCGTTTTGGTCGTTGGCGCAAGCCTGATTGAAGGGGTGCGAGCAAGCTCGCTCTGAGCTGAAAAGAGGCGTAGCATATAGTCGATGAAATTTAAAGTGAGGGAAGAAAAGATTAAAGGATGAGCCGACTGGCGGAGTTGTCGCCGATGCGGAAAGTGAAGGTGTTGCCTTCGCGCTCGGTCGAGAGGACGGAGAGCGAAATGAGTTCTTCGATGAATTCCTGGACGACATGTCTGTCCCAGTTCCATTCCTCAGACAAACGCTTGTATGAAGAGGTGAACGGAGCTCGCTCAACGACGACACCGAGATCGTTGGTGATGATGGTGCCATGCTGCACATGCTCGATCATCCAGACGAAAGCGTCGTAGCGACTGAGCCGATGGTTGCCTTTCGAACGAAGACACTCAATGAGGTCGTTGCCCATGGCAAGCCAGTTGATCTTGGTGCTATTCTTCTTCATGGCTGTCTGTGTTAGTTTGCGAAGCAGCATCGTTAGATGCACTCTTATCAATGAGTTCCTCTGTCTTCGGACGGAGTTGCTTTGTCTTTCGAGGGAAGAGGCAAGCAAAGATCAGCGTATAGGCCATCGTCATGCCGACGGTCAACATGCCGGGGACGCATGCCACCAGAATGGAGGCAAAGCCGAGGCCGATGAGACGCTTTTGGTCAGCACGCAGGTAGAGTAGCATCCTCTCGTGGCGCTTCATGGAGATGAAGGTCAGCATGTAGAAGAACGAAAGGTAGAAGCCGTAGCTCACGGGCTGTGCCAAGGAGTAGAATACATGAAGATGGAGAGTGTATATCGCAAGGAGTGTAACCATCCCCAACCGAACACGTTGGTTGTAGGCCATACCTATGGCCAGCCGTTTGAGGTATCTTGTCTTGCGTGACAAGAGCAGTCCGAGCGCGAATGGCAGGAGAACGTATGTGAGAAATATGATTTGTTGCGCCATGATGAAATTTGATTGAGTAATATGAGTAATTCCGTATGTTTGGATAATACGCTACTTGTCATCCACGTAGAGGTAGAAGGCACTGTTGCCGATCTTCAACCTGAGGGAATTGAAGGATGCCCGACGTATGAGCAGGTCAACGTCCTGGGCCGTTGGCTCACACTTGGAGATGCGTTCGGCAAAACTGCTGTCTCGACGGCATATCTTCATGATGACCTTGTCGATGTCTTTCTCGTAGATGTTCCAGAACGAGCGGGTCACATGGTTCTTGACCTTGCCCGAAAGCATGATGCGCAGCACCAGACAGGAGGACTTGACGAGCTTGTTGCCCTCCTGCACCATGTAGTCGTGACGCGAACAAGGCACAACGGCATGGTGGATGCTGCTGTTGCTGTTGATGATGTCGGCAATCTTGTAAAGCAGTTCAGCCTTCATAGTCCATCTTGCAGAATATGGACAACAACTGTTCGGGTGTCATCGCCTTGACGAAGTCGAACGACTTGGCGTGCAGTTCGAGGTCTTTCTCCAGTTCGTCTTCCCAAACGTCGATAGAGTCATAGACTGTGACGGACAGGCCCTCCACGAAAGTGTTCTTGTTGGTGGTCATGTTGATGGAGAACATGCAATGACCAAGTTTGGGACTGGCAAAGAAGCAGCAGTGATGGAAGTGGTCGTCAGTCTTGTTGGAGCCATGGTAGAGCAGGTGCAGCTCTACATTCTCATCGAGCATGTCCATGACACACCCAATCGGGAATGGCTCGTCGAGTTTGAAATACAAGACTGCGGTGTCTTCCGTAATATCGGGATCCACACATCGCTTGCTGTCAATCAGCCGGGGTAGCATCAATGGCACTATGGCCATGAACTTTGTAACTTCATTGCTTATCATATCAGTTGCTTTGTTATAGGGATAAAACATAAATCTTCAGGAGTTGCTGTGGGAGGAGGTAGTTCAACTCGCGCTGCTTGATGTCGAAGACCTGGGCAAAGCGCTTCGACTTGGGGAGGTTGGTGATGATGTAGTTGAACTTGCTACGCTCCAGAGGTGTCATCGTGGCCAGCGAGAACTGGTCGATGCTGATGAAAGGCTGGATAATCATCCAGATATAGGCGTTGCCCTGAGCCTTGGTTTTCATTTCAAGACTGTTGATGTTGTTCACGCACTCTACGGAGTTCTGCAAAAGGCGGCGCACCGTGCGCATGGACATATAGACCACCACGTCTTTGGCGGCAATGTTGCCGTTGCGGGCAGCGATGAAGATGTCGCGGCAGATGGTCTCGGTGTCTTTGGTGATGTCTGCCAAGGGTTCCTTGTCCATTTCATAGAGGTGGGCAAGGAACGTGCGGAAGAGGAAGTCCTCCTGACGGATGAAGTCCAGCAGCTCGTCTTTGCTGTTGATGCCTCGTGTCTTGACATCAGCAAGGAAATAGCGATAGCGTTTCAAGATGGATGTCTTGTCGCAGATGCTGATGGCGACACTGTCCAGGGAAGTGAAGAACGGTTCGGCAACCTTGACAGCCTCCAGAAGTTCCTTGTCTTCTTTGTAGGTGCAGGTCTGCTCCTTCAAGAGCAGCACATCTCCATAGCCATATCGCCAGGTCTCTGCGAGGCGAAGCATTTCAGTGCGGATGGAGTCATGATAGATAAAGTAGTCGCCGGCTTCGTTGTGGTACTTGGTGAAGACGGAGTCCTTGGCAAGGTAGCGGTACACCGTATCGTTAAGCTCCTTCCACTCGCGAAGCAGCGTACTGAAGCCAGCTGTGTTGGTATGGTCTGTCTTGCGTACTTTCACGAGGTAGTCTTTATAGACCTTCAAGGCATCTTCCCGAGACCGGAAGTCGAGGATGTCCTTGCCGCCACATGAGCTGCAACCCGTCAATATGGGTAATACAAGTAATAAGGATAATATGGGTAATACCGATAATACAGGTAATGCCGTCCATACGCCGCGCGAATGTCTCTGCTGGGAACAATCATGCTCCTCTGTTTTCCTGCGCATCAAGGATGCGAATTTGCTTTCTGCCATAGACTGAACTTGTTTTGATGAAAATCTTATGGCAAAGTTATATCGACTTTTCCTTAACACACTATCATTTACCCAATTTGTTGGGCTTTAGTTCTACTTATCCTAAAAATAGAACCAATATTGGACGCAAAGCCTAAAATATCTGAATAAATGAGGCTATTTTGCTATACATTATTGAAATAAAGGTTATTTGCTGTACCTTTGCAGGAAATATCACCCATTAATATCGACAATATGAATAATATCGGATATATAAACACTGCCCACCTAATTGGGGATATATGGAGCCAAAGCGAGAGAATGAAGCAATGTGGCTGCAGCAATATCCATGTGGATAGCCCAAAAGGGAGAAGAAGGCCCGAATGGGACAAGTTCATTGACAGTCTGGAGAAAGGCGACAGTACCGTTCTGGTGTCGTTTGACAATGCGTTCCGCAACTTCAACGACATGGTGTTTTTCATCAAATACTGCTCAAAGATGGAAATCCGCATCATTTCGCTGCATGACGAACTGGACACTCACGACCTGCTCTTCCCTGAGAAGAAGACGGCGAACACGCTCGACCTGATTTGTCAGGTCTTTGCCAAGCGTGACCGCAACTCGCATGATGACCTGGAAGCAGAGTTGTATTCCAACGAGTACAACGACAAGAAACTGAAGAGGTATAAGCTGGTCATCAATATGTATAAGGCTGGCTACAGCGTGAAGGAGATAATGGAGCGTACCGGCTATCGGGGAAAGAGCAACATATACAGGGTGCTGCACAAGTACGACGTGAACATGGAATACCCATCCATGTCGAGGGCTGCCAACAAGCCGCAGGTGTCGTCCATATAACCCACAAGGTTTGTATTCCCTTACCTTATTATAATAAAAGGAGGATAAGAAGTCCATGAAGAAGGGCGGGATGTGAAGCGTCTGCGAGATGGCCAGTCCAAACATCAGACGTGTGCATTGACAGGGTGCAGCCACAAATGTCCGAAGTGCAACCTCGGTCATTTGGGGGCAAGAACTGGCAATCCTCACGTGTTTGGACCTTGGCAGACTGTGGCGATTGTCCTTTAGCAACTCGTTGCCATAGGACAAATGCCTCTGTCTGACAACCATCTCTGTGACGCTTCGCAGCGGTGCGGGCTCGGTTTAAGACGGAAATTGTAGCATAAAACAACGTAAGATACACGGTTGTATCGAGAAAACATTGTTGACTCACAGTGTGTTGCATCTAAGACGCTCTTCAAGATACAACGCTACACGGCGAAAAGCGCATTTATTTTAGGCTATATAGCCATACACAAGAAAAGACATCCACCTATAAGGCGATTTAGCCCTAAAAGTGGATGTCTTTTTCGTTGTAGGCAAGATCAATACTTATTCGTCCTTCTCATTGTCTCCATAGGAGAGGTTGCCTTCAAAGCCAAGTGTCACCTCCTGCACGCCGTGCTTCTGGATGTACTTGTTGGTTGTGGTGATGTCGCTGTGGCGTGCCTGGTCACGGGCAACGACAACACCCGCAGCATTGGCGAGGTCACGGATGCCGGTGTCCTTGAGGGAGTAGAACTGGTAACAGTCGTCCCAGCGAAGTGCAGCTCGCATCTTCTTCCAGCGTTTGTTGAACTGGTCTGCTCCCATTTTCTCGCTGTTGGGCAGGAAACCCGTTCCGAAGAGGTAATGGGAGTCGGGCCACTTGAAGATACCGAGGTCGAGCATCAGCTTGATGATGGACTTGTTCAGGCCAACCTCCGCATCGCGGTGGTTCTTGCTGAACTTCTTCGAGACAAAGACCGTCTGGTTCTTGAGGGATATGTCGCCAATCTTCAGATTGCTCAGCTCTCCTGGACGGATGAGCGTATAGTACTGCATCATGCAGGCGAGCAGGAACGGCTTGTCGTTCTCTTCCAGATAGGTCTGCATACGGCGCAGCATCTCGGGAGTCAGGTCTTTGCGGAACTTCTCATGTTCCGGCATCACCTTGATGCGTTCCACAGGATTGGAGTTGATGTACTTTCGTGCCATCATGAACTCGGCAAAGCCGAAGAGCCAACCACGGTAGTTGTTGCGTGTACGCGGACTGCTCTCACGGTCGAGGTAAATCCAGTCGATGAAGTCGTTGCAGAACGACTGGTCGAACTGGTAGGCGAACTTGATGGGGTTGGCGAGTGAGGCGATGAACTCACGGAGGATGTTCACGCGCGAGTGGTAACTCTGCCGTGTCTTCTTTCGGTCCATGCGGTCCACATAATCCTCATAACGCTGCAAGCAGTTCTCGAAGATTACATGACCGCGAGTGTCATCGTCGTTCACCCATGGGTTCCATCCCTGGGCAAGCTGGCGCGTAAGCACCTGCATGATCTCGTTGGCGCGAACCTTCTTCTGTGAGATTGAAAGACTGCCGCTCACATAGTAGCGTTTGCGGCGCATTGCACTGATGGCCGGATCCCAGGCTGTGAAATCGACAAACCATCTCACACCTTTGTGTAACGTAGGTGGTGTGTAGCCTACGAGGCTTGAACTTTTGCCTGTGCGAAAATTTGAACACATTTTTTTAACATCTTTTAGCCCCGTCGTTTCGGTGACTTAAAGACGTTTGTTCTACATCCAGTTCTAAAGAGGCGCTGATTTTTATCAGCCAAAAATGAAAAGTGGCGTAACTTGTTGAATTTCAACTAGTTCCGCCACCTAGGCGGAGAGACAGGTTCTATCACCTATCATTTCAAACAATATCACAAAATCGTAATATCTTATTAATTACCAAATTATTACAAAGTAAACAGAAAATAAAATATCTCTTAATATCTTTGCATATCTCACTTTTTGGGTGTATTTTTGGGTGTCAATTTTCAAACACACCCAATTATGAATATCAAAAGAAACATCATTTTCGCACTGGAAAGCCGGAAGAAAAACGGCGTGCCAATCACAGAGAATGTACCTATCCGTATGCGTGTGATATTCGCAAGCCAGCGCATAGAGTTTACAACGGGCTACCGCATTGACACTGCCAAATGGGATGCGGACAAACAAAGGGTAAAGAACGGATGCACAAACAAGCTGAAGCAAAGCGCATCCGAAATCAATGCAGACCTGCTAAGACAGTACACGGAGATACAGAACATCTTCAAGGAGTTTGAAGTACAGAACGTACTACCCACACCCGCACAGATAAAGGACAGCTTCAATGCAAGGATGAAGGATGCACCAGCCACAGAGCAGGAAACAGCCGAGGAACCTAAAACCAGCTTTTGGGAGGCGTTCGAGGAGTTTGTAAGGGAATGTGGGAAACAGAACGACTGGACAGACGCAACCTACGAAAAATTTGCTGCGGTAAAGAACCACCTGAAAGAGTTCAGGGATGAACTTTCCTTTGACACGTTCACCGAAAACGGTCTGAATGACTATGTGGACTTCCTGCGTAACAAGAAGGACATGCGTAACAGCACCATAGGCAAGCAGATAGCCTTCCTGAAATGGTTCCTACGGTGGAGTTTCAAGAAAGAGTACAATCAGAACATGGCTTATGACAGCTTCAAACCCAAACTGAAAAACACACCCAAGAAAGTGATATTCCTCACATGGGAGGAACTGAACAGACTGAAAGACTACAAGATACCCCCGACCAAGCAATATCTCGAACGGGTAAGGGACGTCTTTCTGTTCTGCTGTTTCAGCGGGCTGCGCTATTCGGACGTGTACAACCTCAAACGGAGCGACATCAAGCCCGACCATATAGAAGTGACCACCGTCAAGACTGCGGACAGCCTTATCATAGAGTTGAACAACCACAGCAAGGCGATATTGGATAAATACAAAGGCGTGCACTTTGAAAACCATAAGGCACTTCCGGTCATCAGCAATCAGAAGATGAACGATTATCTGAAAGAACTG
>OGQN01003224.1_pt1 | contig 10831 bp, 8 predicted proteins | sample 1553231 | NCBI WGS metagenome assembly OGQN01 (sample SAMEA2579950, study PRJEB22360) | human gut metagenome | biome: human gut; feature: human-associated habitat; material: faeces | place: Denmark | collected 2008/2010 | reverse complement strand
CCTACATGATCAACAAGGCCGAGATGATCAAGAAGATCGCCGACATGATCAACGAAAAGAAGATCGACGGCATCTCCTACATCAACGACGAGTCCGACCGCAACGGCCTGCGCATCATCATCATCCTCAAACACGACGCCGTGGCGAGCGTCGTGCTCAATACGCTTTTCAAGAACTCTCCGCTCCAGACTTCGTTCGCGGTGAACAACATCGCGCTGGTGAACGGCCGTCCGCAGCTGCTGCCGATGCGCGACCTGGTCAAGCACTTCGTCAACCACCGCCACGACGTGGTGGTGCGCCGTGCGCGCTTCGACCTGCGCAAGGCCGAGGAGCGGCTGCACATCGTGCTGGGCCTCCTGATCGCGCAGGATAACATCGACGAGATCGTGCACATCATCCGTTCGTCGCAGACCCCCGACCTGGCCAAGCAGGCCATGATCGAGCGTTTCGAGCTGAGCGACCTCCAGGCTTCGGCCATCATCGAGATGCGCCTGCGTGCCCTGACGGGGCTCGAATACGGTAAGCTCACCGCCGAGCGCGACGAGCTGACCAAAACCATCGCCCACCTCAAGGAGGTGCTCGCCGACGTCGGCCTGCAAATGCAGATCATCAAGGACGAACTGCTCGAAATCAAGGAAAAATACGGCGACGAGCGCCGTTCGGAGATCGTCTATGCCTCCGAGGAGTTCAACCCCGAGGATTTCTATGCCGACGACGACATGGTCATCACCATCTCGCACATGGGCTACATCAAGCGCACCCCGCTGGCCGAATACCGCACGCAGAACCGCGGCGGCGTCGGCGCCAAGGGCAGTGCTACGCGCGACGAGGACTTCATCGAGCACATCTACGTGGCTTCGATGCACAATACGATGCTCTTCTTCACCGAGAAGGGGCGCTGCTACTGGCTCAAGGTCTACGAGATCCCCGAGGGCGCACGCTCCTCGAAGGGACGCGCCATCCAGAACGTCATCCAGATCGAACCCGACGACAAGGTTCGCGCCTATATCAACGTCAAGCGCCTGAACGACGCCGAGTATGTGAACAACAACTTCATCATCATGTGTACCAAGGACGGTACGATCAAGAAGACGAAGCTCGAAGCCTACTCGCGCCCGCGCCAGAACGGCGTGAACGCCATCGTCATCCGCGAGGGCGACCAGCTGATCGAGGCCAAGCTCACCAGCGGCAACGCCGAAGTGATGATTGCGGCCCGCGAAGGCAAGGCCATCCGCTTCAACGAGTCGACGGTGCGCCCGATCGGGCGTGTCGGCGCCGGTGTGCGCGGCATCTCGATCGAGGAGTCCGACGAGGTGGTCGGCATGATCTGTGTGGAACCCGATTCGACGCAGGACGTGCTGGTGCTGAGCGAAAACGGTTACGGCAAGCGTACCGACCTCGACGAATACCGCATCACCAACCGCGGCGGTAAGGGTGTGAAGACGATCAACGTGACGGAGAAAACCGGTAAACTTATCTCCATACAGGCCGTTACGGACGACAACGACCTGATGATTATCAACCGTTCGGGACTTACCATACGTACGGCCGTGTCGCAGATCCGCCTGGCGGGTCGTGCCACGCAGGGCGTGCGTATCATCAACCTGCGCGACGGCGATGCCATTGCCTCGGTGATGGCTGTGCCTGCTGCCGGCGATGAAGAAGAAGTACAGTCCGCGGAGGCTGCTGAAAACGGGGGCGCAACGCCCGAAGCAGGACAGCCGGCCGAGGAATAGATGAAATGAATTTGAAAACTTTAAATTAAATTTTGTTATGAAGAAAACATTTTTGACGGCTTTCGCGGCGCTGCTCGTGGCTATCCCTGCCGTGCAGGCGCAGAAAGTCAACAAGAGCGGGCTCCTCACCAAGATCGAGAAGAGCGACGCCGACATCGCCGATGCGAAGAAGAACGCCAAGGCCTCCACGTGGATCAACCGTGGCAAAGCATTGTACGAGGCTGCCGTGGAACCGACGAAGAGCCTCTTCGTCAACATGGACGCCGCGATGCTGAAGCTGGCCGTGGGCGAACCTTCGGCCACCAAGCAGGTGACGCTTCTCAACGTTCCCTACGAAGCGTGGGAGTACCCCTATTTCATCGCCTACATCAAGGACGGCAAGGTCGTTACCTGGACGCAGACCGACTGGGTGCTGAAAGAGGCTCCCGCCATGGCCATCGAGGCTTACAACAAGGCTTACGAGATCGACCCCAAGAGCGCTGCGAAGGCGAAGGACGGGTTGCAGCAGATCAGCGATTTCTGTTCGCAGGTTGGTAACACGGGTATCGACACGGGCGAGTACGTTGCCGCCGCCGATGCCTATGCCACGGCTTTCCGGGCACAGTCGAGCCCCGCTTACGGCGCAGCCGCAGATCCCGCGCTGCTCTACTATGCCGGTTACCTGCGCACAGTGGACGGTTCGGCGCACCCCTCGTCGTTCGGACAGGGTGCCGAGTACCTCAAGAAAGCGATCGACCTGGGGTATACCGACGAGGAGGGTAACATCTACTACTACCTCTTCCACTGCTATTACGGTCTAAAGAACGTCAGCCAGGACAACGTCATGCTGGCCAAGGACGCCCTGATCACGGGTATCGGGAAATTCCCGAAGAACGAGCGTATCCTCGACGGCCTGATGCAGCTTTACACGGCCGAAGAGGGCGTGGGCGACCCTGCCGACCTGGTAACGCTGATCGACTCGGCCATTGCCGACAACCCCGAGAACGTAGACCTCTGGTTCGGCCGCGGCCGTATCTTCTATGCGCTGAAAAACTACGACGAGAGCATCGCATCGTTCAAGAAGGTCGTGGAGCTGAAGCCCGACCTGTTCGAAGGCAATTATTACCTGGGCGTGTTCTACACGATCAAGGCCGACGAGATGAACAAGGTGATGAACGAGAAGCAGTACAGCAGCCAGACTGCCTACGATGCCGACCTGAAGGAGGTGAATGCGGTCTATATGGAGGCGGTGCCCTGGTTCGAGAAGGCATACGAGATGAAGAAGGGCGACGTCAACACGCTCGACTTCCTCAAGTCGATCTGCTTCCGCCTGCGCGACGAGGAGGGTATGATGGACAAGTACAACAAGTACAATACCCTGCTCAAAGAAGCCAAAGGCGAAGAATAACCCCCGGCGGGGGCGGCGCTGCCGCCCTGTGCTTACAGGAATCCCGGCTCCGCGTTTCGGAGCCGGGATTTTTCATGCGCCGATGCGCCTGTCGTGATGTCCGTGCCGTCGAATTCGTAGGGTTATATCCGTGCGAGACGTCCGTGCAAATCCTGTGCGGCATCCGTGCGAAATGCCTGTGCTGTTGTGCCGATCTCCGGGCATTCTGCCTGTGGCGCGACCCGCGCTTCAAGATTCCGGGATGCCGAACCCCAACTGCCGGAGCATACCTTCGTGGTCGAGGCAAAAGCGTTTCATCAGCAGGTAATGCGGCGTCTGCTCCAGTTCGGTGAGTTGCAGCCCGTTGTCCGCGATCTCGTAGATGTCGGCGCCGGGGTAGGCCATGACGATAGGCGAGTGGGTGCTGACGATGAACTGCGATCCGCTTTCCACGAGTTGTTTTATCCGGCACAGCATATACATCTGCCGCGACGGCGAGAGGGCGGCCTCGGGCTCGTCGAAGATATAGAGCCCGTTCCCGCGGAGCCTGTGTTCGAGCAGGCTCAGGAAACTTTCGCCGTGCGATTGCCTGTGGAGCGACAAGTCGCCGTAATAGCGGTGTATGCCGTCGGCTATCTGGTCGATCTCGGTGGCGACGTTGTAGAAACTCTCGGCACGCAGGAAATAGCCGTCGCGCGGCTGCAACCCGCGTCCGAGCACGAGGTTCCCGTATAGCGGGGAATGAGTCTCGCGCGTTGCGAACCGAAAGTTCTTCGACCCGCCTTCGGCATTGAATCCCGCCTTTACGGCGATGGCTTCCAGCAGCGTCGATTTGCCCATGCCGTTCTCGCCCACGATGAACGTCACCGGGCGGCGGAACCGCAACCCGCTGAACCCCGCCAGCGCGGGCACCGTATAGGGGTATTCGTGCGGCAAATCTCCGGTCTCTTTCAGCCGGATGTATTTGATGTAGAGCGTCGTTTCGGATAAGGTCATGGCCTGGTGTTTGGATCCCGTCCCGCTAATTTAGTGATTTCCCCCGGATATGCGGCCTGTTATCGCAGGAAACCTTTCAGGTTCCGGACGTTGCCTCTCCCGGGCCGTTCCGGCCTCTCCCTGCCCGGGGATTCACCGTCCCTCCCTTATGCGCCGGCTTTGCGGTAGATCGTCCGCAGGCTGTGCGTCATGAAGTATTGCAGTACGCCGCGCAGGAACATGTACAGTGTGAAGGCCAGCCACAGGGCGTTGTTGCCTATTACCGTATATCCGATATAGAAGATGCCGAAATAGGCTGCCGTAGCCCAGAACATCGAGTTGCGCATGACGCGCGTCTGCGTGGCGCCCACCATGATGCCGTCCATGATGAAGGGCATGGCGCTGGCTACGGGGATCAGGATGATCCATACGATATACCGTCCGGCGACCTCCACGATCGTCGCGGCGTTTGCGGCCGAATCGTCGATGAACAGCCCCACCAGGTCGCGCCACCAGACGATGTAGATTCCCACGAACAGTACCGACACGGCCGTGCCCCATGCGATGCAGCGCCGCAGGCAGTCGCGCAGCGCCTTTACGTCCCGGGCGCCGATGAACCGTCCGGTCAGCGCTTCGGCGGCATATGCGAAGCCGTCGTTCATGTACGAGAAGAGCGTGAAGAGCTGCAACAGCAGGGTGTTCACGGCCAGCAGCACCGGGTCTTCCATGCGGGCCGAAGCCCCCGTGAAGAAGGTGTAGACCGCCACGATGCAGAGCGTACGCAGCATGATGTCGCGGTTGACGATGAAGAAGGTTTTGAGCGGTTTCATGTCGAATACCTCGGCCCAGTCGATGCCCGTCAGCACCTTGCGGTAGCGCAGCATGAGCAGCAGCAGCGAAAGTCCCACGCCCGTCCACTGTGCGATCACCGAGGCGTAGGCGATGCCGACGATCCCCATGTCCATGCCGAAGGCGAACCAAAGGCTGCACAGCACATGCACCGCGTTGACCGAAATAGCCGTGAACATCGGTATCATGGCATTCTGCATACCCGTGAACCAGCCGTTGAACCCGAACAGGAGGATGCCAGCCGGTACGGCCCAGATGCGGGCGTAGAAATATTCGCGCGTCATTTCGTTGCCGTTCAGTCCCCACAGGGCCAGCTCGCCCAGCGGGTATTGCAGGGCGAGCATCAGCAATCCCATGCCTGCCGCCACGACCATCGCCCTTACGAGCATGTTGGTGCATTCGTGGAAATTCCCTGCGCCGAACGCCTGTGCCGTGAGTCCGCTGGTTCCCATGCGCACGAACGAGCAGTTCCAGTAGATGAAGTTGAAGATCGACACCCCGATGGCCAGTGCGCCGATCGTCGCCGCCGAATCCGCGCCCCAGTGCCCGGCGATGGCCGTCGACACGATTCCCATCAGCGGCACGGTGATGTTCGAAACGATATTCGGGAGCGCGATGCGCAGTATTTCGCGGTTCATGTTCATAGGTGCGGGGCGGGGATGTCCGGCAACCCCTGCCGGACGTCGTTTACGGGTGCAAAGATAAGGCAAAAGCGGCGAATTTGTAACGGCCCCTGTCTTTTATCGCCAAATCGGGTCTGCAATATGCCGTAATCCGGAAAAATGGATTACCTTTGCCCCACAAACTCATTCAAATACGTATGAAAGACAACAAAAACGACTCGACCACGGTACTTTCGCGTTTCGGACGCGACAAGCGCCAGCGTACCGTGACTGCTACGGCGGAGCGTGTCGAGCGTCGCCCGCGTTTACAGCGTGATGCTGCCGATTCGGAGCAACCGTCCAGCGAGGGGCCCCGTGGGCGGGCCTCCTACAATCCCCATTTCACGGCGGACAATCGCTCCGAATCGGACAACCCGCCCCGCCAGTCCGGGGACAAGCCCGCCTATGGCGAGCGCAAATTCGGCGACAAACCCCGCTACGAGCACCGCGACGGCGACAAGCCGCGCCGCCAATATGGCGACAAGCCCGCCTACGGTGAACGTAAGTTCGGGGATAAGAAATACGGCGACCGTAAATTCGGCGACAAACCCTATAAGCCGGGGCCGAGGAAGCACGACGACAAACCGGCGTCCTACCCGAAATTCACGCCCGAAAAGCAGGTCGGCGAAATGCGCCTGAACCGTTTTCTCGCGCAGTCGGGCCTCTGCTCGCGCCGCGAGGCCGACGATTTCATCACTGCGGGCCTCGTTACGGTCAACGGCCAGATCGTCACCCAGCTGGGCACCAAGGTGCTTCCCACCGACGAGGTGAAATTCAACGACAGCCGCGTGCAGGGCGAGAAGAAGGTCTACCTCGTGCTCAACAAGCCCAAGGGTTATGTCACGTCGCTCGACGACCCCCATGCCGGCAAGACCGTCATGGATCTGGTCGAAGGTGCCTGCACGGAGCGCATCTACCCCGTAGGCCGTCTGGACAAGAACAGCCTCGGGTTGCTGCTTTTCACCAACGATGGCGACCTTACGAAGCAGCTCACGCACCCCTCGTACCTGAAAAAGAAAATCTACCAGGTGACGCTCGACAAGCCCCTGGCGCGTGCCGATATGGATCGCATCGCCGAGGGCATCACGCTCGAAGACGGCGAAATCTTCGCCGACGAAATTTCCTATGTCAAGGAGAACAAACAGGAGATCGGCATCGAGATACACTCCGGCCGCAACCGTATCGTGCGCCGTATTTTCGAATTCCTGGGTTACACGGTCACCAAGCTCGACCGTGTCTACTACGCCGGCCTGACCAAGAAGAACCTCAAGCGCGGAGCCTGGCGTTTCCTCTCCCGCGAGGAGGTCGAACGGCTCAAGTCCGGCCAGTACGAATAAGTCCCTGCATCCGGTCTTTGTCCGGAGGGATAAGAGGGTACAATCAGAAGGAGGCTCCTGTCGAGGGAGCCTCCTTCTGTTTTAACAGCAATAATCCCGGCATATCCGGGTGGTTGCGGGATGTCCCCGCATTCCTGTGGTATGGCGGCGATTCCGGTGCGCCCGGAAAACCACGGCACCCACGCGGCGGAAGCGTATGGTGACGGGCCGTGCCTGTTGCCGCCGTACCTGTTGCCGCTATGCCAGCTGCACCCGTCGGCCGCTGTCTCCCGGCTGCTATCTCCCGGCTGCTGTCTTCCGGCTGCTGTCTTTCTGCTGCTGTCTTCAGGCCGCCATGCTGCCGGGCAAATACTGCCTGCCCGCCTTGTCAGTGCGTCGCCTTGTACCAGCCTGTGTCCCGGATATTGTTCACCACGATCCCGCTCGTGCTCGGCGCGCTGGTCGAAATGCCCGAATAGGTCGTGATCGGCCGCTTGCCGCCCGAATAGAAATACTCCGTATGCAGCCGGTAGCGTTCGGGGACGGTGCGTGCGAGCTGTTCGTCGAATTCCTTTAGCAGGGCGGTGTCGTCGCACAGTTGGTAGACGTAATCCGCCAGGTCGTAGAACCGCGTCGGGGCATAGAGGTACTCGTATTGCTGCAACGGTTTCTCCGGGTCGGGGATGTACGCGGGCGATGCATTGTTGATGAGGCGCATGACTTCTGCCATCTGTTCCACCTGGTCGCATACCGTCACGGCGATCGCCCCGCAGTTATAGTTCGGGGCCTCGTATTGCTCGTAGAATTCGTAGAAACTCCGGCATACGCCGTCCAGGTCGTATCCCGTGCCGCCGTCGGTGAACAGGTAGGGCATCACCAGGTCGTAAGGATAACCGTAGGCCATCACCTCGCAGGGCGAGGCGATCAGGTGCCTGGTGATTTTGCGCAGGTCGTACGCCACCTCGATCGACGACATGAAACAGTCGTCGAAGAGGATGTATTCGAACCGGATTCCTGCGGCCGTTATCGCCTCGGCGAATGTCGTCGTGTTGGTACACCGCGAACCGCCGTCGCCGAACCAGCGGGTGAACTGCCCGTCGGGCGAAACGTATTCCCAGTGCCATTTCTCGGGGACGGTTGTCGCCGTCGGTTCCGTGCCGGCCTTCGCGTCGGCAGCGCTCCGGCCCGAGCCCGATGCGGGGATCCACGCCATGCCGTGCGACCCGATCGTGATGCCGTAGCGTTCGGCGGGTGCGGTCTGCTTGATGTAGTCGAAAATCCCGGTGATGGTCTCGGCCTGCGTCACGTCGAGGTTTTCGTATGTGCGCAGCTCCGTTTCGCGGCACTCCCCGTTGTCGTAGTACAGTTCGCGCAGCGACCCCTTGGTGGTGCTCGTTTGCAGGAATACCACAAGGCGGCTGTCCCGGAGGATATTCCCCGCCACGGCTTTCTTCACGTCCTCGATGTTTTGGAGGAAATGCGTGTACAGGTTCCCGGATCAGGGCAGGTACATGACGACCGTCTGGGGTGCGACGGCCGGGCTCTGCACCACCGAGACCGTGGCCTCGGCCTTCCCCGACGACAGGCGCAGCGCCATGCTGCCCAGCGCCTTGCGCCGGGTCGTCGTGTTGTCGTCCTGTGCCCTCACCGTTACCGTCGTCTCCCCGCGGCCGCCTCGGGTGGGGGAGACGTCGAAGCCGCTTCCCGTGGTGGTGAGCGACCACGCTTCGGTCGACGACACCGTGAATGCCGCCTCCGAACCCGCCGTGCTGCGCAATACCACTTCGTCCTGCGTCGTGGTCAGCCCTGCGCGTTCCTCTGTTTTTTCGCACCCGGCGAGCAGCGCCACTGCCAGCAGCAGCCACAGCGTGCGCCGGATTATTTGTAGGTACGGGGTTTCAGGTTGTTGAATTGCCATGTGCGGTCACGTTTATAGGTATATCCTTCGGGCTTGTTCCAGTATACGCGGCCGAAGTCGTAATAGAGCCCTTTGCGTTTCTTGTCGCCGACCATCCGGGGCGCCGTGAAGGGGATGAATTCCACCGTACGGCTGATGATGCGGCTCTTGCCGTAGGTGTAACCTTCCGATGCCATCACGTCGAGCGCATGGTCGAACATCAGGATATGGCGCGGGGTCTTCTGCGTGAGGGCATCCCCCGAATCCTCGATCGCGCGGAGCACCCCCTTCACCTTGTTGTAATACATCTTCTCCTGCAGCTTGTTGCCCAGCGCCCCGTGGGCATAGGCCATCAGGTTCAGGATCTTGGGGCTGAACGGGTCGCGGGCGAGCGCATCTTCGCCCACGTAGAGCATCGCGTCGAGCGTTTCGGCCAGCGGGTTGTCGGGATCGAGCCCCGATGCCAACATCAGCAGCTTGTCCAGGTCGGGGTTCGCCTCCATCGGTTTGTAGCTCTCCTGGTGGGCGTAGCCGTAGTAGAGGTAGTGGTAATCCTCGTCGGTGAGCGTCTCGTCGCCCGCGTTGTAGCGCATCATCAGCGAAGTGTAGTAGAACGGCGAATCGGGGTCGGACGTCTTGGCGACGATGTCCTCCTCGACGGGGACTTTCGCCGCGGCCAGCGCCGGGAGCAGGAGCAATGTCAGCAGTAAATTTTTCATATTCGTATTTTAGGCACTAACGCTCAAATCAGCGCAAATCGTATTCCGCGATCAGTTTGCGGAACTTTTCGCGCAGCGCCCCCGAACCTTCGACGAGCGGCAGCCGCATCGTCGGGCCGATTATGCCCATTTCGGCCAGTGCGCACTTCACCCCCACGGGGTTGCCCTCTTCGAACAGGGCGTGCACCGCTTCGTCGAGGCATTCGTATGCCTTTTCCGCACGGTCGAACTCCCCGGCCTTGGCGTAGTTCACACACTCCATGAACCGCTTGGGAAAAGCGTTCGCGGCCACCGAGATCACGCCGTCGCCGCCGCGGCGCATCAGCTCGAGCGTCATGCCGTCGTCGCCCGACAGCACGATGAACCCTTCGGGGCGCCGGTCGAGGATGTGCTGCATCTGTTCGATGTCGCCCGATGCCTCCTTGATGCCGATCACGTTCTTCATCCCGCGAGCCAGTCGCAGCGTCGTCTCGGCCGTCATGTTGACGCCCGAGCGTCCCGGGATGTTGTAGAGGATCACCGGCAGCGGCGAGTGCTCCGACACGGTGCGGAAATGCTGGTAGAGTCCCTCCTGCGAGGGCTTGTTGTAGTAGGGTGTAACGCTCAGGATGGCGTCGGCGCCCCGCAGGTCGAATTCGCGCAGCTGATCCAGTACCTCCGACGTCGAGTTGCCGCCGCAGCCCATTACCAGCGGTACGCGTCCCGCGATGTGGTTGGTGATGAACATGGCTATCACGGCGCGTTCGGGCATGTAGAGCGTCGGCGTCTCGGCCGTGGTGCCCAGCGCCACGATGTAGTCCACGCCGCCTTCGATCACATAGTCGATCATGCGTGCCAGCGCCTGATAGTCGACTTTTCCTTCGGGTGTAAAGGGGGTTATCATGGCGGCCCCCACGCCGCAGAGCTTGTGTCGTATCATATGATTCTGTTTGGCATTATGTAGTTTTTTATGCGTATTCCTTTTCCGCGGGGCTCAGAACAACTCGCCTTGTTGGACGGGTTCGCCGTCCCCGCTTTCCGTCGCGGCCGGGGCGCCATTGTTCCTACCTCTGGTATTTGCCGTTGTTGCGCTGTCGGCTTCCGTCCCGTTTGCCGCCGGGGCTTCCTGCCCGCCGACCATGGCGATGAACTCCTCTTCGGAAATGATCTTCACGCCCAGCTTCTCGGCTTTCCTGAGCTTCGCCGGGCCCATGTTGTCGCCCGCCACGATGTAATCGACGTTGGCCGATACGGCCGCGAGGTTCCTGCCCCCGTGCATTTCGATCAGCTCCTTCATTTCGTCGCGGCTGCGCGAGAACCTGCCCGACACCA